>Ga0210391_10005473_pt1 | contig 10465 bp, 7 predicted proteins | sample IncBWC12OmetaG_FD_160573 | JGI IMG/M metagenome (GOLD analysis project Ga0210391, IMG submission 160573) | Forest soil microbial communities from Barre Woods Harvard Forest LTER site, Petersham, Massachusetts, United States - Inc-BW-C-12-O ...
GAGATGCGTTTGATCCGCATTCGGCGGAAGCGGCTGGAGTGGAATTGCGGAAATTATTGTGGGTGCGCTGCCGGAATGTGGAGCAGACGCTGCGCGCGACGGATTTGCTGTTGCAGGGCGGAGGCTTCGGATTGATTGCCGTGGACTTGAGCGATATTGCGCCGCGGCTGGTGCGGCACGTGCCGCTGGATTCCTGGTTTCGGTTTCGGCGCGCGGTGGAAGATACGCCGACGATTTTGATGCTGCTGGAGCAGGAATCGAACGCGAAGAGCTGCGCTTCGTTGGGATTGCGGTTGGAGGCGGGGGCGGTGGGGTGGTCGCGGATGCCGGTGGAGAGTGCGGTGGAATCTGGGCTTGGGCGCGCGGCGGATTATTCGCGTTTGCCTTGGGGATGGTTGCTCGAAGGACGGAGCGCGCGGGGAGAAGTATCGCGTTCGCGGATGCAGAAAGGGAGTGCGGGATATTTTCGCGACGGTTTTGCTGCGGAGCCGCGGGTGGCCAGCGAAGGCGAAGGAATTTTTAAGACGCGGATAGATTGGGATTTTTTCAGCCTGCCGATTGCAGTCAAGCGGAAATAACGGTTGTGGTTGGGAAATCTGGCGATGATTTTGCCGGATGAGGCCGTGCATTCGAAAAAATATGGCGTTTGCTGCTATTCACGTTGCGAATTTCATGGTGCAGGCGGTGCTGCGCGCTGAAGTTGAACCGCGTGACCACGTTGAGTTGCGTGCTGATGGTGAGCTATGCGACAGGGCCGTGGCGCTGGTGGATGGGACTGCGCCGTTGATCAATGTTGTTGCGGCGAACCAGGCTGCTTGGTGTGCGGGGATTCAATTGGGGATGGCGCAGACGCAGGCGCAATTGTGCGGGGTGGAGATTCGGCGGCGTTCGCGGACGCTGGAGAAAGCGGCACATGCGGCGCTGCTCGATCTGGGATGGTCCATGTCTCCGCGGGTGGAGGATCACGCGGAGGATACGATTCTGGCGGATCTGGCTGGACTGAATTCATTATTTGGCGCGGAGGAAAATATCGCGCGGGAATTTGCGCGGCGCGCGGTGGAACTGCATTTGCGCGTGCACGTTGCGGTGTCTGCGAATCTGGAAGTGGCCGTGCACGCGGCGCGCGGTTTTGCGGGAATTACCGTGATTCCGGAGGGAGGGGAAGCGCGGCACTTGAGCGGATTGCCGGTGCAGACGCTTGCGCCTTCGGCGGAAGCTTGGGCAACGCTGGAGCGCTGGGGCATACGAACGTGCGCGGCGCTGGGAGCGTTGCCGGTGCTGGAATTGTCGGAACGATTGGGGCAGGAAGGAGTGCGTTTGCAGGAATTGGCGCGCGGGGCGCATGCGCGTGCGTTGGTGCTGGCCGAACCAGCGGAACTTTTGGAAGAAGAGATGGAGTTGGATGATGCGGTGGAGGATCTGGAGCCTTTGTCGTTCGTGCTGGGGAGATTGCTGGATCAGGTGTGCGCGCGTTTGGCGGCACGGGCTTTGAGCGCTGCGGCGATTCGTGTGCGATTTGATTTGGGGGATGCTTTCGAGAGGGAGGAACAAGTTCGCGGGAAAAATGCGACGGCGGCAGTGAGGGCGGGCGCGGCAGCGGCTGCGGCGGAAGTGCAAGCGGCGGCGAAAACTTATGAGAAGACTTTGAATCTGCCGGTGCCGATGCGGGATTCCAAAATGCTTTTGAAATTGCTGCGCTTGCAGTTGCAGGCGGATCCTCCTCCCGGCGCGATCGTTAAAATTACGCTGGGGGCGGACCCGGCGCGGCGGCGTTCGACGCAGCATGGATTATTTGTGCCCAATTCTCCGGACCCGGAAAAACTGGAGTTGACCGTGGCGCGGCTGGCGAAATTGGTAGGCAACGCGAATATCGGTTCGCCGGAATTGACGAATACGCATCGTCCGGGGGAATTCCGGATGAACAAGTTTTTTGCGCAGCCGAATGAAACGAGGGCGCGGGGAAAGGCTGGAGGCGCGGGGAACAAATCTTTGTCTGGCGGTGATGGTGAGGCTGCTGCTGTGCGGCGGCCGATGACGGGTTGTCGGATTTTCCGGCCGCGTTTGGCGGCGCGGGTGGAATTGCGCGAAGGGAGGCCGGCGAAAATTGTTTTGCGCGGTTTGTATGGGCGGGTGATGACGGCGTCTGGACCGTGGAAGATTTCGGGGGATTGGTGGCGGGAGGATGCATGGCAGCAGGAGGAATGGGATTTGGAGATTCAGTTTGATGGCGGGGATGCGGGCGGGAGTGTTCCGGTGAATGCGCCGGCGAATATGCAGGTGATCGCGGCAGTGCAGGATGCGAAGGTGCAGATGCGCGCGGGATTGTATTGCGTTTATTACGACGGGGCGTGCAGGAGTTGGTTTGTGCGTGGGATGTACGATTAGAAATTTGAGCTGAACAGAACCAATGCGCAAAGGCAACAGAGATCCTTCGCTGCGCTCAGGACGACGAGCTAAAGAAGGAGCACAGCCACTCCTGATTGCCACTAAACCAAAAGCAAAAAAGCCGGCGGGACGCCGGCGCAACGAAAATCCAGGAAGACCATTCACGAGATGAATGCTGATGTACACGGAACTACATGCGCGGTCGGCTTTCAGCTTTCTGAAGGGGGCGTCTTTACCCGAGGAATTGGCGGCGCGGTGTGCGGAGCGCGGGATGACGGCGATGGCGCTGCTGGATCGCGACGGAGTGTATGGGGCGCCGCGATTTTATCTGGCGGCGAAGAAAATTTCAGTGCGGGCGCATATTGGGGCAGAGGTGACGTCGGCGGCGGGGTGGATATTTCCTTTGCTGGTGGAAACGCGCGCGGGCTACCAAAATCTTTGCCGGTTGATTACACGCATGAAATTGCGAGCGCGCAAGGGCGAAGGGTATGTGTCGGACCAAGAGGTGGGCGAAAGAGCCGCGGGGCTGCTGTGCCTGACGGGAGGGAAGGAAGGGCCGCTGGCGTATGCGCTCGGGCGGGGCGGAGTGGAAAATGGGTTGGCGTGCGTGCGGCAGCTTTGCGAAATTTTTGGCCGCGAAAATGTGTATGTGGAATTGCAGCGGCATTTTGATCGCGCGGAGGAAGCGCGCAATCACGCGGCGGTGGAAATCGCGCGGAAATTGCGTTTGCCGCTGCTGGCGACGAACGGTGTGTGTTATGCGCAGCCGGAGCGGCGCGAAGTGCTGGACGTGTTTACCTGCCTGCGTCATCACCGCACTCTTGAGACCGCCGGGCGGCTGCTGGGGCGCAATTCCGAACGTTATTTGAAAACGCCGGAGGAGATGGCGCGTTTGTTCGCGGATCTGCCCGAGGCTATCGCGAATACGCAGCTGGTTTCCGCGCGCCTGCAATTTGATTTGAAGAATCTGGGATACGAGTTTCCGAGATATCCGGTGCCGGACGGCAAATCGCAGGCGCATTTTCTGCGCGAGCGCACGATGGAAGGAATGATTTACCGTTACGGATTTCAAAACGAGAAGGCGCGCGCGCAAATCGAAAAAGAATTGGGAATGATCGAGCGGCTGGGGCTGGAAGGTTATTTCCTGATCGTCTGGGACATCATTCGTTTTTGCCGCGAGCGCAATATTCTGGTGCAGGGAAGGGGTTCGGCGGCGAACAGCGCGGTGTGCTATGCGCTGCGGATTACGGCGGTGGATCCGGTGGGGATGGATTTGCTGTTCGAGCGATTTCTTTCCGAAGAGCGCGGCGAGTGGCCGGACATTGATCTGGATCTTCCTAGTGGTGATCGGCGTGAGAGCGCGATTCAATATGTGTACGAGCGCTACGGAAAATTGGGCGCGGCGATGACTGCGAACGTGATTACCTATCGCGGGAAGTCGGCGGCGCGGGAAATCGGCAAGGCGCTTTCGTTTAATTCCGAAACTCTGGATCGTTTGACGAGCCTGGTGAGCGCCTGGGAGTACAAAAGCGAGAACGATACGCTGGCGCGGCATTTCAAGGATGCAGGGCTGGATTTGATGCATCCGCAGATTCGCAAATTCCTGGAGTTGTGCGTGCAATTTCAGGATTTGCCGCGGCACCTGGGCCAGCATTCCGGAGGGATGGTGGTGTGCCAGGGGCAACTGGATTCGGTGGTGCCGCTGGAGCCCGCGACGATGCCGGGGCGCGTGGTGGTGCAGTGGGACAAGGAAGATTGCGCGGATATGGGCATCGTGAAAGTGGATTTACTGGGGCTGGGGATGATGGCGGTGCTGGAAGAATCGCTCGGAATTATTCACGACACTTACGGCGAAGAAATTGATTTGGGACGCTTGCCGGCGGACGATCCGATGGTTTACGAAACTTTGCGCCGGGCGGACACGGTGGGAATGTTTCAGATTGAAAGTCGCGCGCAGATGTCCTGCTTGCCGCGGCTGCGGCCGGTGCGTTTTTACGACATTGTGGTGCAGGTGGCGATTATCCGGCCGGGGCCGATCGTGGGAAAGATGGTGAATCCGTATTTGAAGCGGCGACAGGGGCGCGAGCCGGCTACCTGTTTGCATCCGTTATTGGAACCGGTGCTGGCGCGGACATTGGGCGTGCCGCTTTTTCAGGAGCAGCTGTTGCGTATGGCGATGATCGCAGCGGGATTTACGGGCGGCGAAGCGGAAGAGTTGCGGCGCGCGATGGGATTCAAGCGTTCTGAAAAACGCATGAAGGATATTGAGCAGAAGCTGCGGCGCGGGATGGAGAAGAAGGGCATCACGGGCGAAGTGCAGGATACGATTGTGCAATCCATCACTTCCTTTGCGCTGTATGGATTTCCGGAATCGCATGCGGCAAGTTTTGCGTTGCTGGCGTATGCCAGCGCGTATTTGAAATGCCATTATTTGGCTGCATTCACCGCCGCGATGCTGAACAATCAGCCGATGGGATTTTATTCGCCAGCGACGCTGGTGAAGGATGCGCAGCGGCGTGGATTGCGGATCCGGCCGATTGATGTGACGTGCTCGGATTGGTTGTGCAAGATTGAAAAGCAGGGTGAGGAGCTGAGTGTGCGGCTGGGGATGCGCTACGTGCGGGGATTGCGCGCCGAGATTGCGGGGGAAATCGTGCGCGAACGGAATGCGCGGGCGTTTACTTCACTGGATGATTTGAAACTGCGCGTTCCGGCGATACGCAAAGCGGAGCTGACGGCGCTGGCGGAGACTGGCGCTTTGAATTTTATCGGAGGAGAGCGCGGGTCGCATCGTCGGGACGCGCTGTGGCAAGTGGAGCGTGCGGCGCGCAGTGCCGGACCGTTGTTTGAAAAATGCGAGCAAACGGATCATGCAGCGAGCGTCGAACAGGAGGCAGGCGAGCCCACAAAGAAAAAATCGAAACAGACGACAACGAATTCGCCGCTGTTACCGATGACGCTGGAAGAACGGCTGGTGGCGGACTTTCGCGGCACAGGGATGACGGTAGGCCCGCATCCGATGAAATTTCATCGCGCGAGCATGAAGCGGCAGGGAGTGCTGACGGCGAGCGAACTGAATCGTCTGCCGGACGGGACGCATGTGCAGGTGGCCGGCGGAGTGATTGCGCGGCAGAGGCCGGGCACTGCGAAGGGTTTTGTGTTCCTGAGCATTGAGGATGAAACGGGGATTGCGAACGCGATTGTGACGCCGCGTGTGTTTGAAGAGCACCACGTCACGATCGTGCGTCAGCAATTTCTGCTGATCGAAGGGCAGCTACAGCACCAGGACAACGTGGTTTCCGTGAAAGTGGAGCGTGTGCGGCCTTTGTCCATCACGCGGGCGGAAACCACGTCGCACGATTTTCACTAAACGGCTCAAGCACCGGCAGCGCTCTTGCGAATTGGACTGGGAGCGGTATCAGTGCGTTGCGTAGAAGGAGCTTCGGCTTCGCTCCGCGTTTTAAGTTGTTCTTCAGCTTGCAGCCAATCGGACAGGTCATGGCCGGGCTCGCCGCCGCGTTCCAGAAAGATTTGATAAGCCAGGAATTCAATTTCAGACTGCGAGGGGACTTTCTTTGTTGCGTCAGACATGGTGTGAACCTCCTCAGATGCGCATTATACGCCCGCTAAGAGACGATGGCGTACATAGAAGACGGTAATTCCAGAGGCGCGGTTACCTGGATTTTCGGGGCGTGGCTTTTGACTTCGAACGTTTACCAACGGTTAACTTACGACTTAACTTGCGACGGCTCAGCTTCCGGCCATTTAACTTGCGAAGGGTCACTTTGCGCGCGGGGCGCTGGGTGCGGCGCGAGAGCTGGATTTCGCGTTCGATGGAACGAATGGCGTTTGGGGTGATGTCGATAAATTGCACGCCGACACCGACTCCGGGGAGGGAGTAACGGACTTCGCCGCGCGCGTTCACTTCCAGGCCGGAGAGCGCGAGGCAAAAACTCAAATTCAGCACGGCGCCTTCGGCATATTGTCGGCTGGTGCTGATGAAGATGCCGGTGGTGCTGACGTCTGGCACCCGCGAGATGATGCGTTCTTCAGTGCCTTCGTATTGCACGGCGATCTGGCGGATGCTGTGGATGCGCAGCGCCAGCCGCTCGGTTTCCCAATCTTTTTTTACTCTCTGGTAGGTCATTCGTCCTCCGCTCCTACTGGAACCATGGCCAAGCGCTTGTGTTTCACGGCTTTCGCGGAGTTCCGCTTCCTGCCGCAGTGCGGGCAGAACAAGAAGGCGGCGGAAAGTTCGCGCTTGCACCCCACGCAATAGATGCTGGTGACCGCAGTGAAGGGAACCACGCGCTGGACTTCTTCGAGGGTGGTGAGCCCGTCGCGAACATGCTCGAGGGCATATTCCTGCATGAGTTTCATGCCGTTCTGCCGCGCGAGCGTGCGGATTTCATCGCTGTGGCCGCCTTCGCGGATGGAGGCGCGAATGGGTTCGTCTAGCGCGAGCATTTCGTAGATTCCGATGCGGCCCTTGAAGCCGGTAAGGTCGCAAAATTCGCAGCCGTTGGGCGCATTGTGGAAAGGTGGAGGGTCGCCGATTCCGGCTTGCAACAATTGCAAAGAGTACTCCGGGGAGGTGGGCACCGGTTTGGCGCAGACGCAGAGGCGGCGGATTAATCTTTGCGCGATGATGGCGGTGAGCGAGGTGGCGATTTGAAATCCGGGGACGCCGAGATCGAGTAAGCGGGTGACGGCGGAGACGCTATCGTTAGTATGCAACGTGGAGAGGACCAGGTGGCCGGTCTGCGCAGCTTTTAAGGCAATTTCGGCGGTTTCCTTGTCGCGGATTTCGCCGATCATGATGACATTGGGATCCTGGCGCAGGATGGAGCGCAGACAAGATGCGAAGGTCAATCCGGCCTTGGTATTTACCTGCACCTGATTTAATCCGGCCACCGCGTATTCCACCGGATCTTCCACGGTAATGATATTGATTGAGGGCCTGCGAATCAGCAGCAGTGAGGAATAGAGCGTGGTGCTCTTGCCTGAGCCGGTGGGGCCGGTGACCAGGATCATGCCTTGCGGCAGGAGCAACATGGGGCGAAGCCGTTCTTCAATCCAGCGAGGAAAGCCGAGCTTGGCCAGATCCTGCAGGGGGGCGTCGCCTTCGAGCAAGCGCATTACAACTTTTTCGCCGTACTGCGTGGGGAGAGTGGAAACGCGCAGATCGATGCGGCGTCCGCCGATTTTTACCAGGAAGCGGCCGTCTTGCGGCGCTCGACGCTCGGCGATGTCCATGTCGGAAAGGATTTTGATGCGGGAAGCGACGGAATTTTGCAGAGCTTTGGGGATGCGCTGATACTCGCGCAACATTCCGTCCACGCGAAAACGGATGGCGGTATCTTCGGAATGCGGCTCGATGTGAATGTCACTGGCTCTGCGTTCGGCGGCGGCCTTGATCATCGAAGCGACGAGCATGACGGCGGGAGTGGTGCGGGATTTCTGCAGGAGTTCGGATTGCATTTCCCGCATGGCTTCGACGTTGCGTTCCTGCGAGCTGGAGGAAATGAATTCCATTTCCGCGTCGGCGGCGGAGAGCACAATTTCTTTCAGGGAAACTACGGCAGAGACTGCAGCGGCCGCTGCGGTGGCTACTGCGGCTGCTGCTTCCGATTCCGCCGACGCGTAATTGATCGCGAGGGCCGCTTCCACTTCCGCGCGAAATCCTAATCTTGGTGAGATTTGCATGCCGGATTTGAAACGCAGTTCGTCCAGGAAAAGAAGATTCTGCGGCTCGGCCATCACTACGATCAGCTTATTGCCAACTGTTTCCAGCGGCAGAGCGCAGCACTTGCGAGCCATGCTGGCGGGGATCAGGCGCAGAGTTTCGGCGTCCACCTCGACGTTGGTGCAATCGAAATAGGGAATGCGAGAGACTTCGACCAGCGCGGATACCAGATCGGGTTTGGAAACAGCTCCGCGCTGGAGCAGCAACTCGCCAAGATGCACGAGCTTGCCCTGCTGATCTTGAATGGCCTTATCGAGATTTTCGACGGAAACGTGATTCCGTTCGCGGAGGATTTCTCCCAGCCGCTTCTTCTTCATGGCGCAGGCCCCTCGCAGAGCCTTACGAGTAGACAGAAAACTAGAAATGGTTGAAAACGAAAGGGGTAAACTATCTTTGTTATAACACAGGATCGTCCGGGAATGGGGCAGCATCGTGATTGTTTGTGGGGCGATTTCCATAGTGGTGCATTGCGGATCGGCGGACGGTTTGGGTGACGCGCGCTGTATGTAGATTGTTTGAATGAGGATGCGTGCGATGTTTGAGGGTGGGTTGGCAAGGGAAGAACGGACCGGAAATGTGACGCGACGGGTGTTCCTGTTTGGAGCAGCTGCGGCAACTGTGGGTGCGGTGACTTGGCGGTACTCCGGTTCGCGGCGTGTGGTGGTGAAAGCTGCGGCGGAGCATCGGCCAGTGAACGTTGCGATCGTAGAATTTTCTGCTGCTGGCGCGAGACAGGGAGTGGCTTCCGTGCCGAGAATCATCAAGAGTGATCAGCAGTGGCGGGCGCAGTTGGGGCGCGGTGTTTATGAGATCGCGCGCGCGCGCGATACGGAATTTGCGTTCAGCGGAGAGTATTGGGATTTCGAGGAGAAGGGATTGTTTCGCTGCGTGTGCTGCGGGACGGCGCTTTTTAGTTCAGCGGCGAAATTTAACTCAGGGACTGGTTGGCCTAGTTTCTTTGAGCCTGTTGCTGCGGAAAATATCGAGATTGGTGCGGATCGCAGCTTTGGAATTTCGCGCACGGAAGTATCCTGCGGCAGGTGTGATGCGCATTTGGGGCATGTGTTTGATGATGGACCGCCGCCGACGGGTTTGCGGTACTGCATTAATTCTGCGTCGTTAAAGTTCTTCAAGTTTGCCTGAAGCGTTTATCAAGGGAAGAAAGATAAGTTGCATTCTGCCAGCATTCACCTGGAAAAGCAGATCCTTTCCGCGTACCGCGCGCCCGTCCCGCAGCGGCGGGACGGGAAAGAAGAAGAAAAGCGCGGGACTCGGTTCGCGATGACACCTGATGTTCAGTTCCGACGAACTGTGAAGTACCGAGTCTTTGCGGGGAAAGCAGATCCCTCGGCCCCAGTCGCGGTCTCGGAATGATGCGCGTCGTTTATTGGGAGCAATCGTGCGGCTCAGTTGGTTGCGGTTTGCCTCAGCGATTTGTGCCGTTTTGTTCGATGAATGTTAGGGCGTCCATCACGGTGCGGAAGCCGCCGCGGGAACCGAGCACATTGGTTTCGGCTTTGGAGTAGAGCGGGCGACGGCGGGAAGAAAAGGTCGCGGGGTTGAATGCGCCGCGATTGGTGTGGAACACCCAGACGTATTCGTGGTGGCTCTTGTCGGCGTCGGATGCGGAGATCACGGCGGTGTCGACAGTGGTGAGCGGAGTCCAATCCGAGAACCCATTGATATCGGTGTGCACGGCATTGGGCATGGTGACGTTGTAGAAGGGCACATCATGCGTGAAGATGACGACGAAATCCACTTGGGCGGGTGAGGGAGCGGGGCAGACGCCCGGGAATGCTTTCTTCCGATTCTGCGCTAACCATTTGTATTGGTTCGCGGAAAGGCCGTAGGCGGAAAAATATTGAGTGCAGTTCGCTTCTTCGCTTTTCAGCGCGGCTACTTCGGAATCTTCATCGCCGTCTGGATCTGCGGGGCGTTTCGCGGATGGCCTGGTGACGGTGAGCGTGGCGCGAGCAGTTGTGTCGGCGACGGGTTGCAGGGTTGCGGATGTTTCTATCGTCATGCTGCTGGCGTTGTTGGAATCGTCGCGAGCAGGTTGTGGGACCGCAGGAGTGTTGGAAGCGGTTGCGAGCGGAGCGGGAGTGCTGACGGGCGCGAGTGCGGGAGCTTTCGCCGGAGTGATTGTGGCGGGAGCGGGCGCAGGCGTGGAGACGGCGACCACCGGATTCGCTCGCGGTGCTTCTGGTGCCGCAGCGATCGCTGGCTTCGGCTGTGCCGCCGGAGCTTTGTATGCGACTGGAGCAGATGCGGGTTGCTCGACGATTACGAGTGCGCTCGCGCTCGAAGCGGGATTTGAATTGTTTGCGATCACTG
>Ga0210391_10005474_pt1 | contig 10465 bp, 7 predicted proteins | sample IncBWC12OmetaG_FD_160573 | JGI IMG/M metagenome (GOLD analysis project Ga0210391, IMG submission 160573) | Forest soil microbial communities from Barre Woods Harvard Forest LTER site, Petersham, Massachusetts, United States - Inc-BW-C-12-O ...
CCGTCGCGTGGCCCAGAACTCCCGCCGGCCGGTCTCGCCAACCCACTGCGTCCGTTGGACTCGGCACGCCGGCTATCGACGCGGACTCAATTGATCCTTGGGTTTAGGACGGCCAATGTCCCCCCCAAAACTCACGGGATTTCTAGTGGCACCGTTGCTGCACATGCGAAGAGGAACAGGAGGCATCACCATGTGGAACAATCATCGCCAAGATCGCCAGCGGATTCTTAGCTTCGTGGCCGTCATCGCCATCGGCATCGGCCAGACGCTCACCTCGGGATGCACGGACGCCCGCGCGAAAGGACCAAGCGCCGTCAGCACAAGCGAAAACCCGCCCGCGTCTCATACCGCGTTCACGTCGTTGAAGCAGATCAACGCCGGTCTGCTGAACGTTGGATATGCCGAAGCTGGTCCGGCAGATGGCCCTGCCGTGATTTTACTGCACGGCTGGCCTTACGACATCTACAGCTTCGTAGACGTCACGCCTTTGCTCGCTTCGGCAGGCTACCACGTCATTGTGCCGTATCTCCGTGGCTACGGCACCACGACCTTTCTCTCAAGTGCGAGCATGCGCAACGGGCAGCAGTCAGCGGTCGCGGTAGACATCGTCTCTTTGATGGATGCGCTCAAGATACAAAAGGCAGTTCTCGCCGGCTTTGACTGGGGCGCGCGCACTGCCGACATCATTGCAGCGCTTTGGCCGGAACGCTGCAAGGGGCTTGTTTCTGTCAGCGGCTATCTGATCGGAAGTCCGGCAGCAAACCAGGCACCATTGCCGCCCAAAGCCACTCTTGCATTTTGGTACCAGTACTACTTTGCAACCGACATCGGTCGGGCAGGCTACGAAAAGTACCTGCACGACTTCAACAAGCTTATTTGGCAAACGGCGTCACCGAAGTGGAATTTTGACGACGCGACTTACGATCGAACGGCCGCGGCCTTCAACAACCCGGATCACGTCGCTATCGCGATCCACAATTACCGCTGGCGCATCAACCTGGCGGACGGCGAGCGGAAGTACGATGATTTGGAAAAGCGACTTGCGGACTCTCCGATCATTACGGTACCGACTATCACCATGGAGGGCGACTCCAACGGCGCGGCTCATCCCGACAGTGAAGCGTATCGCAATAAATTTTCTGGCAAATACGAATACCGGCTGGTCGGCGGAGGCGTCGGCCACAATCTGCCGCAGGAGGCGCCGCAGGCCTTTGCCAAAGCGGTAATCGACGTGGACCATTTCTGAAGCAACGTCCGCGACTGCTGCTCGGCGGTTCGCCAACGGAGTCTAGACATGCGGTCCAACGGTCCGGTCATGCTCAAGGCTCGAAGCAGACGCCTACCGTCGAAGGCTGCTCAGAATGCCTGGCTGTCGTGGTCAAAAGTCGCGAGCCACTGGCCGATGACTTTGCTCGCCGTGGCCGACAACGCGGGGCCAACCTTCTGCGTTTGCCGGCGGATCTCCTTCGGATCGATGCATGCTTGCGCGAGTTCGCATGCGTGGCCCAAAAGCCAGCGTTCGATCTTGGCTGGATCGACTTCGAGGTGGAACTGCAGCCCGAGCACGGCCGGCCCATGGGCGAACGCCTGGCTTGCGCATACCTCCGTGTAGGCTAGGCGGACGCCGCCTGGGGGAGTGGAGAGTTGGTCGCCATGCCAATGCAACACCGGCGTAGCGTCGAGGACGGCCAGGGGCGAGGCTTTGCCCTCCGGGGTCAGGGTCAAGGGGGCGAAACCGATCTCCTTGACCCCCATGGGCCTCACCTCGCCGCCGAGCGCCCGGGCGATGAGCTGGGCGCCGAGGCAAATGCCGAGAAGCGGCCGTCGAACATGGAGGCGCTGGCGCACGAGCGCGAGCTCGTGGGTCAGGAAGGGATACGTCTCGTCGTCGCCCGCACCGATGGGAGCCCCCAGGACGACCACGAGGTCAGGCGAAGCGGCGTCGACGGCTCGCAGGTCATCGACTCCGGCGTCCAGATAATGCACCCCATAACCCTGCTCTGCCAGGAAGGGTTCGAGAACGCCAAGGTCCTCGAAATGGACATGGCGAATCGCGATCGCAGACTTCATTGGACCCCAATGTTCACGAGTGAGAGTGACGGCCGACGAGGCTTGGCGGACGCAACAATGAGAAATTGGATTCGACGGGGCGTCTGAAGCCGGCGAGGCGGAGGCCCCCCACCGGCTCCCGCGGACCGCCGTTACGCCTTGTTATCGTGGAAATAGTTGTCGTCGAGCAGCATGTCTTCGTAGAAGGCGCCGAACTTTTGGGTCGGATGGCGGATGTGGATCTCCAGCACCCAGAGCGGGCCGCTGGAGGGGGTGAAATCGACGTCCGCCATCGGTCCGGGGTAGTGGGCTTCGTGCGGAAATTCGGAGATCCGGTGGCCGGAGAGGTCCATATTGAGCTCCCAGCCCATACGCTGGGCCGCTGCCACGGCGAATTCGTAGAGCGTGCGTCCCGTGGCCTGTTCGGCCTGCCATTGTTTTCGGACGATGTGGAACAACTTGCGCGCATCGGCTGCGCATCGTGCCTTGTCGGCGTCGATTCCTGTCACGAAGGTGTCTCCGCCATCGCCTTCCCACTCCTCGAACACTGGCCCGATGTCGATGAGGAAGATGTCGTCCGCCCCCAAGACGACGCCGGGATCCGAAGCCGCGCCGAACGTCTTGGTCGTGTTGGTCCCGAACCGGACATAAGCGGTATGCCAACCTCGGATCATTCCGCTTTCGGCCAAGATGTCCTGGGCCATTTCCACCGCGTCCTCCTCGACCATGCCGGGCTTCACTCGCGCAGCGATTTCGTGGATCGCCGCGCGCGTCATGCCGCGGACCTTCAACATCTGGCTGGTCGAATAGGTCTCGCCGACTTTTTCGACGGAGGCCTTGTTCAGGACTTTAAGGGTCGTTTCCGGGACAGTGACGGTCATTCTGGTCTCCTTTGGTGTTGCGGTAGGGTGTGAAGCTCGAGCCCGTTTAGGTCGGCGCTGAGCCGGATCTGGCAGGAGAGCCGGTCGCCATCGCCGGCCCCCACGAACTGCAATAGGCGCGTCTCGCGTCGTGCGGGGTCGCCGGTCCGTGTGCGCCATGAGGGCGCGACACGAACCAGGCAGGTGCCGCATGCCCCCTTTCCGCCGCACACGGCCCGCAGCGCAACGCCAGAACGGTTCAGCGCCGTCACCAGCGCTTCCCCGTCGACGCCCGCGATGGCGCGGGGGTTAACCTCGCGGTCGAGGAACAGGTGGACAGGAGCCCCCGTGGAAGGCGCCATGAGGTCGGCGCCGACCGGCCCCGCGACGAACGGATCGGCGATCAGGCGCTGCGGATCGAAGGCCCGCTCGTCGGCGCACTGGCGGCTAAGCGCCTCAATCATGCCCGGAGCGCCGCAGGCGTAGATATCGTAGTCCGAAAGGTCCTCGAAATCTTCGATGACCGCGCGATGAACGTAGCCGCTGCGCGTCGCCCCGTCGCCGTGGTCGACCACAGGCGTGAAGCGCATCCCCGGAAGACGTTCGACTAGCGCGCGGACCGCATCGAGATCATAGAGGTCTTCGAGCGAGCGTGCGCCCCAATAGAAATGGAGCGTCCGCGCGGCATCCCACCCGTTGCGCATCCTGGCGATCCCCTCGAGGCAGGCTTTGATGGGAGCGAAGCCGGTTCCGCCCGCGACGATGATGGTGCGGGTGGAGGCCTCTGGGGAGATGAAGAAGTTGCCGTACGGGCCTTCGATCCAGAAGCGATCGCCGACCTGTGCCCGGTCGAAGAGTGCGCCAGTGAAGGCCCCGCCCGGCACGCGGCTTACGTGCAATTCGAGCTCTCCGCCGGTCGAATCCGCGTTGGCGATGGAGAAGAAGCGTGGCCGGCCGTCCTGTGCTTCCAGGCCGATGAACTGGCCAGGCCGGTATGCGAAGTCCACCCCCTCCGCAAACTTCAGCTTCAACACCAGCGTCCGCCCGGACGCGCGGCGCAGCGAGGTGAGCGTGACCGGCAACCGCCTTGTAGGAGATCTCTTGTCCATGGCGTACTCGGAGGGGCGCGCGGAAAGGTCATTGGGGAGGGCAGGCTTCCCGCATCCAGCGCTCACCCGCGGTATTCGATCAGCGAGGGGCCAACCCCTCGGCTTCGGCCGCGAAGCGCTCGTGGCTTAGCTGGAGGTCCGCGCGAATGCTCTCCGCAACAGTCGGCCGGCGACGATGCAGCACGAGGATCCAGGCCAGGCCGACGCCGAGATAGCCCAGAAACCAGTAGGGGAAGGCGTTCACCGGGGGCGCCGGAACGGGATACACACTACCGATCGCCGGGATGGCCAGGAGGAGCAACGAGGCCACACAGATTACGAGGTCGCGGACCTTCCTTTGGCCGATGGCGCCCAGATAGACCGGCGCGGCCACTGTGACGAGTGCATAAGGCACGATGAAACCGAACGCCGCGCAGGTGCCGGCGTAGTTGAACAGGTCCAGGGTCGAAACGTGCGCGACGGTGCCGCAAATCGAGATGGTGAATGCGACCGCCGACAGCAGCGACACGGCGACGTGGGGCGTTTCGTTCTTGCTGTGCGAGCTCGCCGTGACCGGAGGCACGATCCCATGCCGGCCCATGATGTAAAGCACCCGGCCACCCGCGTTGATGCACGACAGGCAGAGGGCAAAGAAGCTGATCGTGGCGCCGAGCAACAGGGGGACTTGCAGCGCGCCGACATGCGCCAGTGTGGCCATGACGTTGAGGGGGGCGTCGATCTTGTCGAGGCTCGTGGAATAGCCTCGCACGCCCAGGACCATGGTGTAGGTCACGAATACGAAGAAGGCGCCGGAGATCAGCAGGCTGATGACCACGGCGCGCGGGATGGTCTTGAGCGGGTCCTTGGCTTCATCGCCAAACGCCGTCGCGCATTCGAAGCCGACCAGGCTGAAGATGGCCACCACGACGCCGAGGCCGAGGTTCCCGGCCGGAAAGGTCGACGGGTCGAACTGCGCGGCGTCCAGGGCGAAATGGTGCTGGCCGAGCACGATGAAGCAGAGGGCCAGAATCAGCAGCATCGACACCCCTTCACACGCCAGCATCATGATCGCGGACAGCTGGACATTCTTCCACGCGCAGTACCAAGCGACTGCGATGCAGATCGCCGAGAGCACGAGCGGCGGCGTGGAGATGCCTGCCATGTCGAGCAGTTTGCCGGCGAAGATCGTGAAGCCCGTCACGCCCGCGATCGTGATACCCATGTACGCCCAGAGCAGCGACCAACCGCCGACCGCCCCTGCGTTGATGCCGAGCCCCCGACAGATGTAGGCGTACATCGATCCAGAGCCGCTCGATCGCCGAGCGAACTGGTTGAGGTTGAGCGCCACGAACAGAAGCATGAGCGTACCCAGCGCATAGGAACACCAGCTCCAGTCGCCCGTGTTCCCGAACATGACGGGAATGATCAGCGCTGCCGTCATCGTCGGTGAGACCAAGGCGACGGCCTGCGCGAGCAGTTCCGTGAAGCTGAGGCAATTGGCTTTGAGTTGGGTGCCCATGGTTTCGCTTTCTTTGGTGGGTCTGCCTTCCGTCGCGCGCGAGTGTGCGACTCGGCTCCAGTGCACTTGTTGGCTCGGATGGCCGTAGGGATATGCTAGGTTCTGGACCAGCGAATCCCCCAGATCCCAAAAAGGGGATGGTCCAGTCATGTTGCGGCCCTGGTCCCTCACGTTCGTTCTCAACCGCCGGAGCCACACGCCGGTCGGCCAGCAGATTGTCCATGCGGTCATCGCGGAGGTGCGTCGCGGGCGACTGCAGCCTGGTGCGCCGCTTCCGGGAAGCCGGGAGCTCGCCGAAGCCCTCGGCGTGAACCGCAAGACGGTGATCATCGCGTTCGAGGAGCTCGAGGCCCAGGGCTGGCTGTCGAGTGAGAAACGGCGCGGGACCTTCGTCGCCGAAAGCCTGCCACTCCTGGAGGCTGGCGGTGCCCGGCGTACCGGAATTCCCGACCAGCCTTCATTCCGGCTCCCGAGCCGTGCGGCGAGCCTCGTGGCCGATCTCCCGCCCCGCGGCATGCTCTCGTTCAACGACGGCGCGCCCGACATTCGGTACGTTCCGATCGACATCCTCGCGCGCAGCTACCGTGACAGCCTGCGCAGCACGCTGCAGCGGCGCCGGCTGGGCTACGGCGACCCGCGGGGATCGGAAGCCTTGCGGACGTCGATTGCATCCATGCTGAACGCCGAACGCGGGCTGGCGGTCACCGCCGACAATCTCTGCCTGACCCGGGGCAGCCAGATGGCGATCTTCGTCGTCGCCCAGACACTGATCTCGCCCGGCGACACGGTCGTGGTGGAGGCTCTGACGTACCCGCCCGCGCGCGAGGCTTTCCGGCGGGCGGGGGCGGAGATTGCGAGCGTGGGGGTCGACGACCAAGGCCTCGTGCCCGACGACCTCGAGCGCGTTTGCCGGCGAAAGAGAGTCCGCGCGGTTTACGTGACCCCGCATCACCACTTCCCCACGACCGTCCCGATGACGCCGGGACGACGTATGCGCTTGATGCTGCTCGCCTCGCAATTCGGCTTTGCGATCGTCGAAGACGACTACGACCACGATTTTCACTTCACGCATCAGCCGATGCTCCCCCTCGCCGCTTTCGACGATGAAGGCCGGGTGATCTATGTCGGCTCACTGTCAAAGCTGCTGAGCCCGAGCCTGCGGCTAGGGTACGTGTCGGCTCCGAAGGCTCTGACCGAGCGCCTCGGGTGCGAAGTGATGATCGTGGACCGCCAGGGCGATCCTGCGATGGAGTCTGCCATCGCGGAATTCATCGACGCGGGCGAGCTTCATCGCCATACGCGCAAGATGATGCGGCTCTACGCCGAACGACGGGAGCGATTCGCCGAGCTCCTATCCGAACAGTTCGGCGGCGACATCGCCCTCGCGGTGCCGCCCGGCGGTTTGGCGTTTTGGGTGCGCTTCAAGGACATCGATCTCGACCGCCTTCTGGAGAGCAGCCATGCGCGGCGCGTGCATTTCCAGTTGCCTCACGCCTTCGCGTCCGACGGCGCGGCTGTCGATGCCTTGCGCCTCGGCTTCGCGAGCCTCGACATGGAGGAACTGAAAACGGCGACGAAACGACTTCGGGCGGCCCACCGCGAGGTGAGTGGATAACGGCCGTGCGTGGTCAGGGGCAGCTCCGAATCGCCGTCGGCTTCGCCTCCTCGACTGGACGGCGGCCCGACAACCAGGACTTCGGCGTCGTCGATCTGGGCTCCCAAGAAGAGCGCACCTTGCAAGGCATAGTCGCCGTCGTCGCGGACGGCGCGGGCGGCGGCAACGGAGGCCGTGTGGCGTCGGAGCTTGCGGCCCGCAGCTTCATCGACGGGTATCGCTGCCAAAGCACGCTGGCCGGGATCGGCCCTGCGTCCCTCAAGGCGCTCGAAGGGTACAACGCGTGGCTCCACGCGCAGGCGCAATGCGCGCCCTCCCTTCGGGGCGCTGCCACGACCTTTACGGCCGCGGTGTTGCGCGGGAGAGTCGCGACCGTGGTCCACCTCGGCGACAGCCGCGCGTGGCACTTCCGCTCCGGGAGCCTCAGCCCTCTTACGGATGATCACGTGGCCCTGCAACCGGACGGGAGCCAAAGGCTCGTCCGGGCGCTGGGACTCGAACCTTCGCTGCGCGTCGATTTGAAGTCCCAGCCCATCGAGGCCCACGACCGCCTCTTGCTTTCCACGGACGGAGTCCACCAGATGCTCACCATGTCGACGCTGATCCGGCTGCTCGGTCGACGCCAAGCACCGCAGACGGACGCCGAAGCGATCGTCGCGGCCGCGATCGACGCCGGCGGCCACGACAACGCCACGGCCATGGTCGTCGACATCCTCGAGACGCCGCCGCCGGACTACAGCGCGATCACCGCGGAAATGGAGGCGTTGCCGGTTTTGCCGCTGCCTCTCGTCGGTGACGTCGTCGACGGCTTCGAACTCGTCCGCCCGATCGCGGAGAGCCGAACCGCCCGCCTTTTCCTGGCGAGGGACGGCGACGCGCTCGCCGTGCTGAAATTCCCAAAAGCCGAGGCCTGCACGGGCGACGACCGCCATCGCTTCATGCGCGAGGTGTTCCTCGGCCAACGGATCACCAATATGTACGTCGGCCGATCGCTTTCCCTCGCGCCTGGCCGCCAGAGTCGACTGTATGTCGCCTCGGCCTTCTACAAGGGCGAGACGCTCGAGGACCGGTTGCAAAGGGGACCAATGCGGATCGACGAGACGATTTCAATAGGATTGCAGGTGGGACGCGGCCTGTCAGCGCTCCATCACCTCGGGGTCGCCCACAGGGACGTCAAGCCGCAAAACATCATGTTGCTCGACACGGGCCAGGTGAAGATCATCGATTTGGGCACCGCCCGCTTGCCCGGCCTCGACGATCTGGACGAGCCCGAAACGCCGGGGACCGTCGATTTCATGGCACCCGAGCTTTTCGCGGCGGCCCGCGGCGACGCCTTGTCGGACCAATATGCGCTGGGGGTCACCCTCTACCGGATGCTGACCGCTCTTTATCCGTTGGGGGAGACGCCGCCCGGAAGCCGTCCCCTGTTTGGCCCCGTCGCCCCGATCACGCGCTATCGCAGCGATGTTCCAGCTTGGCTCAACGGCGCTGTGATGCGCTCGATTTCTCTTCGACCGCACGACCGTTTTGGCGATATCGACGAACTTGTCGTCGAACTCGAGCAAGGAAAGGCGCGAGCGACGCCCCTCGGAAGACCACCACCGCCGGTAGAGCGAAATCCGGTGAGGTTTTGGCAGCTCCTTTGCGGTCTGCTCGCCTTCCTGCTCGTTCTAAGTCTATTGGTCCCCCATTCGCCGCTTTCGTGGGGTTCGTTCCCGACGCGCCACCGTTGAAACACTGAGAGGCCGTGACCGTTCGCGCAGCGCGCGCCTTGCCGTCGCAGAACCCTGAGCACCGGCTTGAGCTGGGGGAGCGACCGCAAGCCACCCACCCATTGTCACTCGAGCGCCGGGACGGCGAATCGGAAGGTCGCTCCGAGTGTCGAATTTGCTGTGGCCCATATCCTGCCCTGGTGACGACTGACGATGGATCGACAGATGGCGAGGCCCATTCCGAGCCCGCCCGGTTTGCTCGTGTAAAAAGCGTCGAACAGACGTTTTGGATCACCTCCGATCCCACCGCCGGAATCCTCCACGGCCACGACGATCCACGGGTGGCCTTCGCGTGGCTCTACGTCGAGGCGGACGGAGATCCGTCGCCGCTCCGGCTCTACACCACGCGCCGAGTCGACGGCGTTGAGCAACAGGTTCAGTACAACCTGCTGCAACTCCACGAAATCACCGGACACCTGTGGCAGCCCGGGAGAAGCGATGATCTCGACGCTCGCACCCGCGCGGTCGAGTGTTTCCCGCAGCAGCGGGAGCACCGACGCCACCACCGCCTCGAGATCGCAGGGAACGGTGGCGATTGGAGACCGGGCAAGCAACGCGCGCAACCGGACGATCACCGCACCGGCACGCTCACCTTCGCGGACGATGGCGCGGAGCGATGCCGCTGCTTGCTCTGGTTTCGCCCCAGAGAGCCAATTCAACCCGGCGCTCGCGTCGGCAACGATCGCGGCGAGGGGCTGGTTCATCTCGTGGGCGATGGACGCTGCAAGCTCGCCGACAGTTACGACGCGCGTGAGGTGCTCCAGCTCGGCCTGAGACCGCTGGATGTCAGCGAACGCCTGTTTGAGCTCGGCCTCGGCGCGCCGGTGCTCGGTGATGTCGGTGACCGCTCCGACGTATTCGATCTCTCCGTTCGCAAGCGCGATCCGACGCGCGCTGGCGCGAAAAAAACGGACGGAGCCGTCCTGCATGATGCACCGGTACTCCAGTTTGACCCCCGCGCTCTGGGTGATGGCCGCTGCGTAACTCCCCCGCACGAAGGCGCTGTCGTCGGGGTGCACCCGTGCATCGATTTCGCGGACGCCTGGCGTGTATCCCGGTGGGAACCCCAAGAGCCGCGCGTACTCGTCGGATACCCGCAGGGCATTGGTCGTCACGTTCCAAACGTAGCCGCCGGTGCTGCTCTGCAGCATCGCTTCGGCAAGATAGACCTGGCTGCGGCGTAGCTCGTCCTCGACGCGCCGGCGAGTCGCGTTCTCTATGCGGAGCTCTTCGTAGAGGCGGGCGTGTGCAAGGGAAATCGCGGCCTGCGAGGCGAGCAGCTCGAGCACCTCGATGCGAGACTCGGTGAACACACGCGGAGCGAGCTCATTTTCCAGATATAGAACGCCGATGAGGGCGCTCTTCTTGACCAGCGGGAGACACAGGATCGAGCGCGCTTGGCAAGCCATTACATAGGGATCATGAGCAAACATGCCGCTAGTAACCGCGTCATCCAGAATGACGGTCTCTCGAGTGCGCGCGACGAAACGTACGATTGATTCCGGAATGGATGCGGCGCCAGCAGACGGAGAAGCGGTGATGCCCGACGCCGTGGTAATTGC
>Ga0210391_10005475_pt1 | contig 10464 bp, 15 predicted proteins | sample IncBWC12OmetaG_FD_160573 | JGI IMG/M metagenome (GOLD analysis project Ga0210391, IMG submission 160573) | Forest soil microbial communities from Barre Woods Harvard Forest LTER site, Petersham, Massachusetts, United States - Inc-BW-C-12-O ...
CCTTTGGTCGATTAATGCCGAGGCAGACTCCACCGGAACAGGCTTTTTCATGTTTAGCTCCAACTCTCGCAACTATTTTAGCTGCTCAGTTTGGATTTTCGCTTCTTCGTCACACCGCCACTGCGCTTTCAGCTCGGATTCTGGCAAAGTGGGGCGGACCCCCTGGTCCGCAGCCGACGCCCACGTCGGCCCGCCCAGCTTTAGTTAAACCTTCAGGGACCAGCGCGTACCAGGGACCACCCCAACTCCCGTTCAGCCGCTCCGTCTCGCGGCGCCCCACTTGGCCGCATAAGGCAACACGAACAAATACAAACCGGTGAGCAGCAGCAAGGCCATCGGCAGCAGCGCCATCAGACCAATCCAGCCGTTATACTTCCCCAGTGCCACGGCAATGCCGTTGACGATGACACCCAACGTAAACACAATGGACAACCAGCGGTGGGTCTGCCGTATCCATTTGTTCCAGTTCATTGGAACCTCCTTTGGATCGGACCGCGCAGCGAGCGGCCGCCCCTAATAGTGTGCCAACTGGGTGAGTTGGATGATATTGCCGCAGGTATCCTTCAGCATCGCAATAGTGGAGGCGGTCACGTCAGTTGGCGGCATCGTGAACTCGGCGCCGCGGGCCTTGATCCGCTCGAAGTCGCCCTTGATATCGTCCGTGAAGAACATGGCCGCGGGCTGGCCCTGCTGAAAAATCGCCTCCTGATAGGCTTTGGCCGCGGGGTTGTTATTGAGCGCCAGCTGCAGTTGAGTCCCGTCCGGTTCCTCGGGCGAAGCCACCGTCAGCCAGCGATATGGACCTTGACTGAAATCGGTCTTCTTGGCAAAGCCCAGCACCTCCGTATAAAAACGCAAGGCTTTGTCCTGGTCGTCCACATATAGGGTAGTTATTTTGATTTTCATTTGGTTTCTCCTTATATCATTTAATGAATGTGCGCCAATCTATACCAGACTGGAGCAAAATCGACGAAGACCAGCGCGACCAGAACCGCCGCCCCTTTGAATGCGCGGAAGCTGCTGATCGGCGCGGGTGCGATGGGCCGCGGCAATAACCGTTCATACGCGATTAACGCCGCCACCCCTCCCAGCACCGCATTGAGAGGCAAAAAGCCGTACTCGCTCCGCCCGATGTGAAAGCCCGCTGCCAGGATCATCACCAGCGTTAGACCCATGGCTGCAATCGGCGTGAGCTTCGGTTTCACTCCGGTGATCGCCGGCAGAATCAGCCCCACGCCTCCCAGAAATTCACAGACTCCAATAAAGATTGCCAGCTCCTGCGGCACTCCGGAGAGCCAAGGCACTTCATGCAGCGCTTGGTTCCACAGGGCCGGCTTGTACCACAAGATTTTGCCGAAACCAGTGATACTGAAAAAAACACCCCACAACACTTGTACGATCCACAGTGTGGTCTTCATTGTGTTCCCCCTTTGATTCACGAATTCTGGGCCGCCTGAGGCGGCAGGTTAGGCGCTTCAATTCCGAACTGCTTGGCGTATTCCGCGTGCAGCCGCTTCCAGCCGAACTTCATCGCATCGGGTCCAACGATGCGGCCGAGAGGGACTCCACCGAGAAGGTGATCCAGAACGTCGAAACAAATGTGCCACCCGGCGGCGCCCATGGCGATGTAGCGGCGATCGATGTTGTGCCACAGCGTCAGGCGCGTGCCGTCACCCAAAGCTTCCAGTTCCCACCGCATGTCGTTGCCGCCCCAGTTGTACTCCAGCACCTTGGGTGCGTCGGCTCGCTTCACTGTTGCTTCGGCCACCACCGGCGTCGGCGCTTTCACCGTGGTGAGCTTCACCGTGTTCCCAACCTTGCCCAGGCTGCCATCGGCTTCAAAGGGGGCCCACTCGCGCAGATGCGCTGGATCGGTCAGCGCCTGCCAGACTTTCTTCGGCGAGTGGCGCAGTTCTCTCACCAAAACCAGCGTCCACTTCTCTCCGTCCTTTTGTATATGCGCTCCATTGGCCGGACCCGGCGCGTACTGTTCGCGAGCAGGTATCATTTTTTCCTCCTTGTCTTCTTTTTCGTTGGTGTCATTTTTTCCATACGATCAAGGTGGCGTTCGAGAGCATCTAGATGCGCGGACCAGAACCGGCGGAACGGAGCCAGCCAGTCATCCACCTCTTGCAGTGGCTCCGGCTTCAACCGGTAGAGACGGCGCTGCGCGTCCACCGTGGATTCTACGAAACCAGCGTCGCGCAGTACTCTCAGGTGCTTGGACACGGTTGGCTGTGGCATATGAAGTTGACGCTCGATCTGTCCCACCGACTGCTGCGACAACACCAGCAGGCTCAATATAGCGCGCCGGTTCGGCTCCGCAATGATCTCGAAGACAGATTCCACGTTCTTAATATACCCCACACAGCATATACGTGTCAAGGTATATATAAATTTAAACCTCGCCCTACCTTTCGAAGACATGGATAACCGGGCCGCGACCGCCAGGGAGCGTCCCCACAGTCGATTTTTTTCACGGGAGCCGTCAGCAAGGGAACAGGCGACGCCGGATTCTATCCGACGGCAAATTCGAAGTTCGGATCAACAGTAAGGTCGTTCAGTTCGTAAGCCGAGGAAACTGGCTCCGAATGACAGCATCGGTGGTCTCATCTCCGGTTTCACGAGGCCCTTGGGCGACTATTTGGCGACCTGCGCATACATAGCATCCGGTGCGAGATCAATATCTCCGGGCCACGCGACGGCACCGCAATCAATGAAGACTCGCTGAAAAAACTGTTCGTCCAACAAAGGGGCGAGCACTCCGGTCAACTCTTCTCTTTGTAGCTGCACACACCCAGCGTGCCCGTCCTTAAATCGGACAAAGAGGCGATAGCCCGGCTCCGGCTTGACCTCAACCACATCCCAATACATAAATATCTACTCCGTCACGGCAGCGGCGCGATCTTCGCAGGCGGCGCGTTTTCACGGCAGAGCCGCCAGTCCTCCTGCAGCTGCTCTCTATTTATCATCATTTATCATCGCCCACTCCTTGACGAGGTTTAAAGCCCGGCTGGGCAGGTCGCCCTGCATAACCTCAAGCGTGTCGATGTCGATCGTGGCCTCGAACTCACCATACCGGGCGTGAAAGTGTGGGGGCGCGTGATCGTTGAAAAACATTCGGATCAAGATCCCAGGGCGGCTTAAACAATCAAATCACCAGCCCGACCCCCACACCCCAAACTCAAAACGCTACCCCTATGCCCTCCCAACGCAAAATCAACTCCACACGAACCAACGGCGCAAAGTCCCGCGGCCCCAAAACTGAAGCGGGGCGCCGGAAATCCGCGATGAACGCCCTCACCCACGGCCTATCGCCCGAACAATATCAAGCGTTGCTCGACGCCTATACCGGCCAATTCCATCCCGACGGCCAAGCCGAGCTCCATCTGATCGAAGAAATGGTCGCCGTCAAATGGCGCCAACGTCGGCTCTGGGCCATCGAAGCCGACCTCCTGGACGATGAAATAATCGTCCAGAAAAAAAGAAGATTCCGACGGCGAAAACTATTCGCCAATTACCCCGCTCACCTTTGCCTATCGCGATCTCTCCGCGTCATCGGCGCCGCCATCCCTCACCCGTCACGAATCCCGCCCACCATCCCTCCCAAAAGCATCGACGAACGAACCCAATCCCAGATGCGAACGCTGCCGCACACCCCCGCGCCGTTTCCCGAAGCCCCTTTATCTATTGATCTGCCGCACTGCGCTCGCAGCCACGATGAGCATCCGCTTGCAGCGCAAAAACGAAGCGTATAATTGATCCGAGATCACCCTATGGAAAACACCGCCGTCTCCCGCAGATCATTCCTGACATCCTCGGTCGCAGGCGCAACCGCCTTCCAGATTGTTAAGCCCGAACTGGTGCGTGGCGCCGGCAATGAGAAACTCCGCGCCGGACTCGTTGGATGCGGCGGACGCGGCACACAAGCCATTGAGAACCTCCTGAATGGCACCGATAACGTCGAGATCGTCGCGCTGGCCGACGTCTTCGAAGACCGGCTGGAAGCTTGCCTGCGCAAATCCAAGGCGCTCAAGCCTGAACTGGCCGACCGCGTCAAAGTGGATCCCGAACACCACTTCATCGGCTTCGATGCCTACAAGAAAGTCATCGATTCCGTGGATATCGTGATGCTGGCCACATATCCCGCCTATCGGCCCATGCACTTTGAGGCCGCCGTTGAAGCCCGGAAACACGTCTTCTGCGAAAAGCCCTTCGCCACTGACCCGGTGAACCTGCGCAAGTTCATGGCCGCTGCGAAGAAGTCGGAAGAACTCAAGCTCACCGTGAAGTCAGGCGCCCAGCGTCGCTCCCAGGCCTGGTATCTCGACCAATACAAGCGCATGAAGAACGGCGACATCGGCGACATCGTCGCGCTCAACGCCAACTGGGTGGGCAGCCCGGTGCTGAATTTCAAAAACGATGCCCTCTTCCCGGACCACAAGCGCGACCCGCGCTGGGGCGATATGGAATTTCAGCACCGCAACTGGTACTCGTTTGTGTGGATCTCCGGCGACCAGGTTGTGGAACAGCATCTGCACAACATCGACGTCTGCAACTGGTTCATGGGCACACACCCGGCGGAAGCCATCGCCTCAGGCGGCGCGGCGTGGCGCCCCCGCGAGGAAGAATACGGCAACATCTACGACCATCTGCATGCCGACTTCGTTTACGCGAACGGCGTCCACATGTCCAGCCATTGCCGCCAGTACAATAATGCTCCGGGAAATGTTAGCGAGCGGATTGTCGGAACCAAGGGCATCATCGACAGCGCGGCACTAAGAGGCGCGCAGCTTCCCGTAGATCCCTACGTTCAGGAACACACCGACATGATGAATAGCATCCTGGGAAAAGGGCCGTACATCAACGAAGCCATGGCCGTCGCGGAAAGCACCATGACCTGCCTCATGGGCCGCGAAGCCGCCTATTCAGGGCAGAAAGTCACCTGGGATATGATGCTGAATTCGCAGCTCGATCTGCTACCGAAAAACTTCGACTACAAGGCCGCCGTGCCCGTCCCCCCGCTCCCAGTCCCCGGCGTCTACAAATTCACCTAACTCCATTTTCCCACTGCCTGCTCACTGCCCTTTAGCCGCCGTGGCGCACGCACTCCTGCGTGCCGCGTCGGCACTCATGCCGACGCTTGGAGTAAGTCATGATCAACAACCCACCAATCAAAACAGCCACCGTCTTCGGCTCCGGAACCGCCGACGTACCCGGAAAAGCGCCGGACGCCGACGTCAACGTCACCCCCGCCGGCGCCACCAGCGATGCCGTGAGCGTGTGATAGTAATCCGAGTCCCAATCGTTGCCGGTTAATGTGGAGCCGTCTTCATAAGTCTCCAGCGAGATCAGTAATTGAAAGTTCGATCCCAGCGTCGAAAACGGGATGTTCAGCGGGATGTTCTGCGTGCCGGTTCCATAGCTTCCGCCGTAGGTCAATCCGAACTGCGAAAAATACGACGCGTAGGGCATAGTGCCTGGCCCCATCACGAAGCCCTCGCTAAACAGCACTTGCCCAGGTGCAGTGAAGTCCGAAGTGTCGAAAGTGCCGGGCGCAAACGCATACACTCCCACAAACGTGAGGTTCTGGGTGGGATCGCTTAAAAGGGATGAGCCGTCGACAGTCAAGTCCAGTCCGAGATTCAGCAGGCCCGTGGTGCCTGCCACGGTGATCGTATCGCCCATGAAAGCCTCGGCGGCATCGTTAATCATGCCGAAAGTGGTGGGGACATCTCCGCTACTTTCCACGCCCATTGTGCCCGTCGAGATATCGGCGTACGCGGAGGCTGACTGCCCCGCATTAGTGAAGGTGCTGTTAGCCGCAAGCGTGTTGGTTTCGAGGCCACCCATCCCGAACCCGCCGATAATCGGTGTTGCATCGGTCAAATACTGCGTGTCGGCCTTAGCGCCGGCGGCGCCCAACGAGAAGAGTGCCAGGATAATCCAGAGATTGGTTTTTCGAACTTTCATGTTTCCCTCTGCTACGTAACGTGCAAATGGGCGGAAACGGGGCCACGGCAAAAGTCCCAGCAGTACCAGGGGGTGTTAGAGTTGAACCAAATGGCGAAGCCGGCGCCCACCACGGATGATCTCTTTCCGCTGGTTTATGCCGAACTTCGCCGCCTGGCCGCCGGGTATCTCCGTAGAGAGCGGCGTGGCTTGACGCTGCAACCCACCGCCCTGGTGCATGAGGCTTACCTGCAGTTGTCCGGCAGTGGGCCACAGGCGGTCTGGCAGGATCGCTCGCACTTCATCGCCACGGCCGCGGTAGCCATGCGGCAGGTGTTGGCCTTGCAGGCGCGCCGCCGCAAAGCCGCCAAACGGGACCCCGGTTTGCCAGCCGTTCCCATGGACGGCGATTTGCGCGATCGGGCGGCTTGGGATTATGACGAGCTCGACCAGGCGCTGGAACGTCTGCAAATCGAGGCGCCGGAATTGTGCCGCGTCGTGGAAATCCGGTACTTCGGAGGAATGTCGGTGGAGGAGGCCGCCACCCATCTGAACGTGTCGCCGCGCACCGTGAAACGCCACTGGATGCTGGCGCGTGCCTGGTTGAACAAGGAGTTGAACCGGGAGCTAAACCGGGAACCAGGCGCTCACACTTCCGTATGAGCCCGCGCTGGCAGACCATCGAGCGGCTATTTCACGCCGCATTGGAACTGCCTCTCGCGCAGCGCGAAGCATTTGTGCGCCAACAAGCGGATGACCAGCCGCTGGCCGACGAAGTGCTGGCGCTGCTCAACGCCGCACCCTCCGACGACGCTCCCTTGCCGCAGCCCTTGGATGTGCACGGCCTCATGGATGCTCTGGGCAGCGCTTTCCTCAGCGGAAAACAGCTCGGTCACTACACTGTCGCCGAATTCTTGGGTGAAGGCGGCATGGGGATGGTTTACCGCGCCGTCGATCAACGCGATGGGTCCACCGTTGCCATCAAGATTCTGCCTCCCGGCCAAGCCACGCATCCCAGCCGTCTGGAACGGTTTCGGCGCGAGGCGCGCACCATGGCCGCCCTGCGCCATCCCGCCATCGTCTGCATTCGCGAAACCGGCTCAGACGATGGCCTTCATTATCTGGTGCTGGAATATCTCGAAGGCGAAACCTTGCGCCAGCGCCTGCAGCGCGCCGGGCCTTTGAGCGTCCAGGAAGTAGTCGAGTACGGCCTGCCCATTTCCGCCGCGCTTGAAGCGGCCCACCAGGCCGGAGTCACGCATCGTGACCTGAAACCGGAGAACGTCATGCTGACACCCGGCGGGCCCAAGGTCCTGGATTTCGGCCTGGCGCATCTGGATGAGCGCGACAGCCCTCAACGCACCACTCTCGAAAGCGCTCTCGCGGGCACCGTAGCCTATCTGGCGCCGGAACAGATTGAAGGAGCGCCCGGCACGCCCCAAAGCGACATTTTCGCGTTCGGCATATTGCTATATGAGGCCGCCACTGGACAAGCTCTGTTCCAACGCGCCAACCCCATCGCCACCGCGCGGGCCATTGTGCATGATGCGCCGGATTACCGGCCCGTCCCCACCGCGCTGCGTCCCCTGCTGCGGCGCTGTCTCGCGAAAAACAGCCGCCGGCGCTATCAATCGGCCGCTTATGTCCGCGCAGATCTGGAAAAGATCAAGTCCGGAATCCGTCTGCCTGAGCATCGCGCCATCGCACGCGTTGCCGCTGGAATCACCATCATCCTGGTAATTCTGACCGCTGCCTGGATGGTGCATGCGCGGTTCCCGCCAGGCCCCGACCCGCGCGCCGTCGAAAATTTTAAGCTTGGAGAATATCACTGGAACCGCCGCACGCCGGAGTCCATGCGGAAATCTGTCGACTATTTTCGCCAGGCTTCCACCATCGATCCGGGCTTCGCGCCGGCTTTTGGTTGGCTCGCCGAGAGCCTGGCCATGCTGCCCGAATATGGGCTTCAAGACCTGCGCAATACCGAAGCCGCCCGGCAGGCAGCCCAGCGCGCCATTCAACTCGACCCCAAGCTCTACATTGCCCATGTGGCACTCGCTTGGATATTTTTTTCCTACGACTGGAACTGGGCCGCGGCCGAGCCGGAATTTCGCAAGGCCATCGCCTTTGCTCCAGATGAGGCGCTGCCCCATCAGCGCTACGGGTTGGGTCTGATTTCCCGTGGCCGCTTCAAGGAAGCGGAGGCCGAGCTGCTCCGGGCCCAGCAACTGGAGCCCTTCGCCATGCTGCCCATGATCAATCTGGCCGAACTCTGGTTCTACGCCAGTCGTTTCGATCTGGAAGAAGCGCAGCTAAGACGAGTCCTCGACCGGGACCCCGGATATGTCCTCGCGCGTGCCATGCTAGCAAAAGAGGAGATCATCACCGGCAGATCGAAGGAAGCCATAGCGGAGGTGCAGCGTCTTCTGGCCATGCCGGAGTCCGCCATGTGGTGCCCGGAACTCACTGAAGCCTACGCGCGCGATGGACAGCGCGACTTGGCCTTGAAACAAATGGCCGAGTGCTCTCCGACTGAGCCCCCGTTGCCTTCCACGTTCATCTATCTGGGCCAGCCCCGCCGCGCCATAGCTGAGCTCGAACGGTGGTATGGCAGCCGCGTTCCCTATCTGGCGTACCTGAACGTAGATCCGGACTATAATTCGCTGCGGAGCGAACCTGATTTCCAAAAACTATTGAGAAAGGTGGGGTTCTAATCATGTCGACTACGTTGTGCGCATTCGCTGCGACGCTGCTTGCGGTCACAGCTCCTGCTCTTTTCGCTCAAGCATCCAGCCTCTTCCCGGCTGCGAGCCGCGGCCCGATGTTCGCCGCCAGGTTCTGGAAAACCTGATCGCGAAATATCCCCGCGAAATGGAACCGTCCCGCCGGCTGATCCAAGTAACTGAACACGAAGACACCGATAATTTTCCAGCTCTGATCGCGCTGGAATTGGCCGCAATCAATTCTCCCGGCACCAAGCTGCGGGACAGAAAGAAAGCGGCTGAAGGAATTGCGGTCTTTTTTGATGCCTGCCCCTCTTCGACGGACGCAAATGCGCAGCGACGCCTAGACCGGTGGACCCTGGAATCCGCCAGGATTCAGTGAACGTGCATTGGGTCGCCGAAGAAGCCGATGATTCGCTCCGCGCACAAGCGGCAGGCTTCTTCCTCATCCGGGTCGCGGCCTTCGCACTGCAGTATCTGGTCATCCTGCAGGGCCATGCTTCGCCCGCAAACCCAGTCATCCCCATCTCGCGAATGTATATGGTTGAAGTCAGTCAACCTAGCCAGAATAACGTAGTGCACGGCCGGAGACATGGGCAATGTGCGGCGGGACATGGTAATGTACGGCCGGTACATGGGTAATGTCAGGCGGGGACATGGGTAACCTACGGCCGGGAACTGGGTAATCCACGGCCGGGGACATGGGTAACCGAGCCGCGACCGCAACGGAGCGATACCCCGAGCGCCCTCTACTTCACCACTCGCGCTAGCCCTTCCTTGCGGTCGCGGCTCGGTTAAAGACGTCGCGGAATGATAAGATTGTGCTTCGGGGACAATGGGAACGCACGACGTAAAGATTGTTGTAATCTATCCGCGGCCTCACGATGAGGAGGCCTTTGAGAAAGCTTACAAGGACGAGCACATACCCATGCTCGAAGCCAAGCTCAAAGGCATGACCAGGCTGGTAGCCACCCGAGTCTTGAATTCGCCTCAGGGGAAAGTAACGGCTTACCGCATCGCCGAGGTGCACTTTTCTTCCATGGACGATCTCAACCGTTGTCTCCAATCTGAAGGTGGTCAGGAAGTGGTGGCGCACGCCGGCAAGATTTCCACCGGTGGTGCTCCGCTGCTGCTGGTCTGCGAAGAAGAATCCTTCGTGTATTGGTAAGTATGAAACTCACTCTCGCCTGTCTTGTTGCGGGCCTCTGTTTCGCGCAGGACTCGCCCCTGGTAGACCGCGTCGGCTCTACCGGATTTCTGCAGCTGGAAGCGTCCAGCTTTCGTTCCCAGACGCGCAATGAGCAGGCCCTGGGTTACTGGCTCACGCAGGCATCCATCGCAATCGATCCCATCCTCTACGATCAACTTTCGCCATTCGGCCTGCGCCAGAAACGCATCCTGGAACTTGTTGCGGCCCACCCGGAAGGCGTGAACCCTGCGACCTATGCCAAGATCCTGGCATTCACCAAACTGTTTTGGGCCAATCGCGGCAATCACAACGAAGTCACGGCGCAGAAATTTCTGCCCGATTTCACTTTCGATGAATTGAAGGATGCCGCCGTGGCAGCGCTGCAGCACGGTGCGCGCGGATTTACCGAGCCGGCCCTTTTAAAAGAGCTGGACGAGTTGAAGCCATCTCTATTCGATCCCGACCTCGAGCCAACCATTACAGCCAAAAGCCCGCGCGGCGGCCAGGACATCATCGAAGCCAGCGCGAACAACTTCTACTTCAGCGTGAAGCTTTCTGACCTCACCGGATTCACCGAACATTACCCCCTCAACTCGCGCCTGG
>Ga0210391_10005477_pt1 | contig 10460 bp, 5 predicted proteins | sample IncBWC12OmetaG_FD_160573 | JGI IMG/M metagenome (GOLD analysis project Ga0210391, IMG submission 160573) | Forest soil microbial communities from Barre Woods Harvard Forest LTER site, Petersham, Massachusetts, United States - Inc-BW-C-12-O ...
CCTGCCGCCGGGCTTGAGCATACCCCACGACCTGTCGAGCGTCTCCCCTCCTACGCCGTCGAACACTACGTCGACCTTCTGAGTCTGCTCTTCAAAGCGAGACGCCTGGTAGTCGATCACTTCCGCTGCGCCAAGTTCCGCGACCAGCTTCAGATTGCGAGAGGACGCAGTAGCGATCACATGGGCACCATACAGGCGGGCAAGTTGTACGGCAAAGATGCCGACGGAACCTGCGGCTGCATGCACCAGCACTCGCTCGCCACGCTGTATCTTTGTTAGCTCCAGCAGTCCCTGCCATGCGGTCAGCGCTCCGATCGGAACCGTGGCCGCTTTCTCGTGGGTGAGCGAGGCTGGTTTGGACGCGATGCTCCCTGGCTGGGTGACACAGAACTCGGCGATTGCTCCATCGGCAAACCAGTCGTTCAGACCGTATACCTCCTGGCCAACTTCGAAGCCGCTCACATTCTGCCCCAGACCGGCGACTACTCCGGAAAATTCATGCCCGGGCACCGCGCCCTTGCGCGGCGTTCCATCCTTCGCCTGCGTGGTCGGAGACCAGCCTAGCTCCGTGGGCGTTACTCCTGCAGCACGGACGCGAATCAGAACTTCGCCTGCAGCGGGCTGCGGTTGAGGCAGCTCTGCCGCGACCAGCGCAGGGCCCTGGGTCGATTGACTCACCTGCATTGCTCTCATCATGAACCTGGAGATGATTCAAACGTAAATCGGGCTGCAAGGTTACTCGAATTTATGTTGCCACTCGCATCCTGCATAATCAGAGGCAATGACTCTGCTCTGGAAACCGGAAAGCTGGTCCCTGCGCCTGGCCGAACTTGAGGCGCGAAAGGGCGATATTAAAGAAGCGCCTCTGCGGCGCGATGTACGCTCCCTCGGCATGCTTCTGGGGCAGGCCTTGCGCGAGCAGGCCGGAGAAAAGCTCTTTGCCGAAGTGGAAGAGCTCCGCCAGATCGCCATTCGCCGCCGCGAGGCCCAGGAGGGCGCAGCCCCCAAGACCGAAGCGGCGCAGCCATTTGCCACGGCTCTGGGCAGCGTTCACTCGCTGGACCTGGTGCAAGCCTATCGCCTGGCGCGCGCTTTTGCCTTTTACTTCGAGCTGATTAATCTGGCCGAAACCAACCACCGCAAGCGCCGAAGGCTTTCCCTACAGCTTTCCGGTGAAGTGCAGCGAGGTTCTCTCCGCGGAACACTGCGGGTTATGCGGGCAGCGGGCATTTCCGCACAAGAGGCTGTCGATTGGCTGCGCTCGATCTCAATTATCCCGGTTTTTACCGCCCATCCGACCGAGGTGGCGCGGCGGGTGGTGATGTTCAAACGGCGGCGCATCGCCGATCTGCTGGAGCAGCTTGATCGCATTCCGCTTTCCGACGAGCAGTTGGAACTGTTCGAAGAAAGCCTGACCGCTGAGATCACTGCGCTATGGGAGACGGACGAGGTCCGGACCCGCCGCCCCACGGTCCGGGACGAGGTCAACATGGGCCTCGATTACTACGACGCATCCATTTATGCAACGCTGCCCGGTCTTTATGCCGAAGTCGCGGCGGCGTTTGAGGCGGAGTATGGTGTCCAGCTCAGCCTCTCGCAAATGCCGGTACTGCTCTCCTTCGGATCCTGGATTGGCGGCGATCGTGACGGCAATCCCTACGTGACCCCACAGGTCACGCGGGAGGCGCTGCAGATGGCGCGTGAGCATCTGCTGAAGCACTATCAGCAGCAGCTGGGCCTGACTCTCGATCTGCTCACCACCTCGGCGCAGCAGGCGCCAATTAGCGAGGCGCTTGAGCAACGGCTGCAAAGTTATCTCGATTCCCTCAACACCACCGGGCAACAGGCGTTCGGAGAGCGTTATGAGTATGAATACTATCGGCGCTTCCTCAGCTGTATCCGGGTACGCCTCGCCGGAGTCAGCGAATCTTCTGAAAACCTGCCGTTGGCTCTGGATTCGACGTTAGGCGGCTTACCCCCATACAAGTCCGCACAGGAGTTCCTCGACGATCTTGAAATTGTGCACACCAGCCTGGTAGACAATCGCGGGCCCCGTCTGGCCCAGGCCTTGATTGATCCCTTGATCCTCGAGGTGCGCACCTACGGCCTTCACTTGCAGACGCTCGACATTCGTCAGCATGCGCGGTTGCTTGCCGCGGCGCTCGAAGAGGCCGGGGCCTGGAAGTGTGATCCGGAACGCGCAACGACGGTGCCCCCACCGCTGTCTTCAGCGTCCGCCGATGTGATCGATACCTTTCGCGCGATTGCCGAATTGAAGGCATCATCCACGCCGGAAGCGATACGCCATTTCGTCATCAGCGGCGCGGCGAGCACGGAAGATGTCTTGAACGTGCTTTGGCTCGCACGCCTGGGGGGTGTGCGGGTAGAGGGCAGCGGTGCTGACCCCGGCTTGATGCCAGTTCCCCTATTTGAGTCCATTGAAGATTTGCGTAATGCGCCGGTCATTTGCCGCGAGCTGTGGCAGTCGCCCAGCTATTGTGAGCTGCTGAAGTCCTGGGACAACACACAGGAGGTCATGCTGGGATATTCCGACTCCAACAAGGACGGCGGGATGCTCACCAGCACGTGGGAGATTTTCCGCGCGCACCGCGCTCTGCACCAGGTAGCGGACGAGAGTGGCGTTCGGTTGCGGCTGTTTCACGGCCGCGGCGGCACGGTAGGCCGCGGCGGCGGCCCTACGCACCGTGCTATCTATGCGCAGCCTATGGGCGCTTTTACGGGACAGATCCGCATTACCGAGCAGGGAGAAGTGCTTAATTGGAAGTATTCCGATGTGATTCTCGCCGAGCGCAATCTCGAGCTCATGATCGCGGCCTCTCTGGATGCTCTGGCACGTCCTAACGCGCGCAATCCTCACGGACATTTCACCGGCGTGCTCGCACCGGAATGGGAAGCGGCTTTTGCGGAATTATCAGATGTGGCCTTCGCTTTCTATCGCGAACACATTCTCGACGATCCCGAAGTGCTGCAATATTTCGAAGAGGCGACACCGGTGGCAGAACTGGAGCATGCGAAGATCGGCTCCCGGCCGTCACGCCGTGGCGGGCGCCGCAGCCTAGCGGATCTGCGCGCTATCCCCTGGGTATTTGGCTGGACGCAGAGCCGGCAGCTTGTACCCGCATGGTTCGCGGTTGGCCATGCCTTTGAGCTCTATGCGCAGAAACCCGGCGGCGCCGCAATCCTGTCGACCATGGCGCGCGAGTTCCCTTTATTCATTGACCTGATCCGCAATGTAGAGACGGCCCTGGCCAAGTCGGATTTCGGTATTGCCCAGCTTTACGCTTCGCTGGTTACGGATACCGGGATTCGCGATCGAGTGTTTGCCAAGCTGGAAGCTGAATTCCATCGCACCCGGCGCAGCATCCTGGCGATTACCGGACAATCAGAGTTGCTGGAGAACAACCAGGTTCTCGCCCGCTCGATTCGCTTGCGGAATCCCTACGTTGATCCGATTAGTCTGATCCAGGTCGATCTGTTGCGGCGCAAGCGTGCGGGAGATGATTCCGACGCCATCAATCGCGCACTTTCCGCAACCATCAACGGGATCGCGGCCGGTTTGCGCAACACGGGTTGATTCCCCGGGATTTTTGCGTTCAGGCGAGGCGCACTGCAGATCCCTCGGCTTCGCTCGGGATGACAAGGGTAGGACGTTGACTCACCGCTGAATCCACGACTCGGATGTCAAGATTCGTTGCGCAAGTCCCCGCTCTGTCCTTCCCAATGACCACATTTCAAGGTGAGTAACCGCTCTACCATTGTCATCCCGAGCGTAGCCGAGGGATCTGCAGTGCGCCTCGCCCGGACGCGAAAATCCCGGGGAAGTAGCGGACGGACCTGCGGTCTTCTTTGCGAGCGCTAATGATTCCCGAGCATCAGCTTGGCAATCGTCGCCAGCTGCATGTTGGACGTGCCTTCGTATATTTTCCCGATTTTGGCGTCCCGATAATACTTCTCCACGGGATAGTCCTTAACAAACCCGTAGCCGCCGAAAACTTCAACGGCCTGGCTGGCTACGCGCTCGGCTACTTGGGAGGCGAAGTACTTGCACATGGCGGCTTCCTTCAAAAAGCCGAGGCCGTTGTCTTTCAGGCGGGCACAGTTGTAAACCATCAACCGGGTGGCTTCGATTTCTGTAGCCATTTCGGCAAGCGAAAACTGGACTGCCTGAAATTCCCCAATCGCTTTGCCAAATTGCTTGCGTTCAAACGCGTAGCGGGCAGCATGGGACCATGCTCCCTGAGCCAACCCGAGCATTTGCGCGCCGATGCCGATGCGGCCTTCGTTCAGCGTCTCGATGGCAATCTTATAGCCTTTGCCTGGCTCGCCCAGCACGTTGGCCGCGGGCACCTTGCAGTCTTCCAGGATGATCTCGCAAGTGGAAGAAGCCCGGATGCCGAGCTTGTCCTCCTTCTTGCCAACAGAAAATCCGGGCGTGCGTTTGTCCACCAGAAAGGCAGTAATGCCTTTGTAGCCGGCAGACGGGTCGAGGGTGGCGAAGACGATGAAGAGCCCGGCCTCGCGGGCGTTGGTGATCCACAGCTTCTGCCCGTTCAGCAGGTAAAAGTCGCCACGCTTTTCGGCCCGCATTTGCAGTGCAAATGCGTCGGAACCCGAACCGGCCTCGCTTAATGCATACGCGCCGACGGTATCGGTGGCGAGCCGAGGCAGATAAGCTTTTTTTTGCTCTGGCGTGGCCCAACGCAACAATGCATTGATGCAGAGCGTGTTTTGAACATCGATCAATACGCCTACGGACGGGTCGACGGCAGAGATCTCTTCGACGGCGAGAATCGCCTCGAAAAAAGTTCCTCCCGAACCACCGTATTCGATGGGAATCTCAATGCCCATCAGACCGAGGTTGAACAGCTGCGGAATCAACTCAGGATTGAAGTGCTGCTGCTCGTCCATGGTGCGAACCTGGGGCGCAATATTTTCCTGAGCAAATTGGCGGACCGTGGCACGAAAGAGTTGTTCATCTTCCGACAGCAGGGTAAGCGGAGGAGCGGGCTGCGAAGCAAGGACGGAATCAGTCACGGGAATAAGCTATTCGCTCCAATGCGTGGCTGTCCAGCACCCTACATGGGCAGCATTGGCTTGGGAACGGCGAGCAGGCGGGGAACGGAGCGGGCGCGTCGCAAATGGTGATCGTGGAGCACGGCGGAGCCGCGATGCACGATGGTTAACTTTTCCCGCTCCAGGATTTTGCGCGCCTGAATGCGAGCGTGGTTCGACCAGGGACCGATGGGATCGAGCTTAATGTAGGTAGTCCAGTGGCGCAGGGCGGACCGCCGATCGCCCACTCGTTCGTAGGCGAGGGCGACGTTATAGTGGGCATCGCCGTAGTGCGGTACCAGGCGGATGGCGGTGGTATAGGCCTCGATTGCCTCGGGAAGACGCTGCAGCTCATCGAGCACGTTGCCCAGATCGAAGAAGGCTAAGGCATATTTCGGGTCAGCTTCGGTGGCGCGCCGATAGAGCTCTTCCGCATCGATGAAACGGCGCTGGTTGTATTGGATTGTTCCCAGGTTGATGCAGGCGGGTGCATGAGCACCATCGAGCGCAAGGATCGCTTCGTAGTGGGCCATGGCCTCTTGCGTCTTGCCCCGCTCTTCCAAACGCACCGCTTCGAAAAAGAGTCCTTGCACCCGCAGGTCGCGGGCGGCCTGATGGCTAGCGGCAGAACTGACCTCAGCCAGCTGACTGTGTCGCGGAGAGTCAAAGTCGAATACGAATTGTCGAGCGATCGGCTCCATCATTGCACCGCTGAGGCGAAAGGCTAGCCGGGTCCCGTTGCGAACTGCGCTGGCCTCGAGCAAGGGGTTGGCCACACCGGAAACCTGCCGCATGGCATGAATTGAGGCGCGAATGTTGGCCACGGAAAGACGCGTGGCACGCAGATCCCGTAGTTTGCGTAACTGAACAAGGTCTTGAAACGAGTAAGTATCGGTTTGATCGATGAGCCCGGAACGCTCCCACGAAGAAAGCTGTTTGAGGCGGATGCGCAGTATGCGAAGAACGTCTTCTCGGCTGTAATGGGTAACAGTGATGTGCTCGTTGGAGGCCGTCACCCTCACACCTCAGCTTCTGAGGCGATTATGCGGAGAGGCTCAACTACATCGCAAGGTGTAGAGGAAAAAAACAGTGGATAATCAGGTACCAAACTCGATGCAGGAACAAGGAAAGGAAATGCTTGAGTCTTTTGCACTTGTGTGCTGTGGCAACCCACCTGTTGCAAGCCGGAAACGGTGGAGTTGATGGAGCCGACGATCGGACTTGAACCGATGACCTGCTGATTACGAATCAGCTGCTCTACCAACTGAGCTACGTCGGCGCGCCCCCGTTTGCACGTACCTTGTCGGATTGTATCTAGGGTCCGGCCACGCGTAAAGAAGGTCCGGGAATGGCTTGCCGGGAAAACGAAAAGGCCACCCGGCAACAGGGCGGCCTCTTCTCTAGGGAGAATAGTTCCAACGGAGGCAAAGCCATCAGAACTTTCTGGCGAAATCTTATGGTTGCCTCCCGAGGGTGTCAAGGCAAAATCCGGGTTCCGATAACCCCTTATTTATGAAATGTTTATAGCCAAGACTGTTTTGATATTGCACAATCCGAAGTCGGTTTTCGGCGACCCGGGAGGGACCCCAAGCCACTGCAATCCGACTACTTAGGAGTGGCGGTGCACACTTACCGGTTCAAGTTTCTCAAGGCTGATCGTCGGTCGCAAAGGGGTAACCCCCCTGGCCTTGGCCTCGCTTTCGAGAGCTTGCCAATCGATGGTGCTAGTCCTCCAGGTTGAGACGGATGAACTCGGTTTCTTCCTGGAACGCGGAGGCGGGCTTGCCGCGGAGTACCCGATAAAGCGCTCGTCCACCCCCGAGGAAGAGGCCCAGGAGGATCGCAGCGCCTCCCAGAATGCCTGTCAGGGCAAAGATGCCAAGGATGAGACGTGCGACCTTGGAACCGTCGCTAATGTAGCCCTGGGGGTTATTCCAGACCACGTCCGCCTGGTAGTTAATCTGGTTGAGCAGCTTATGTGCGATCGCGGGCGGGAGCGATCCACTGATGACGGCCACAATGGGGCCGCTACGCCGGGTGAGCAAAGAGTCGGGATGGCTCTCCGCCAGCGGCTGCGGCCAGGTGGATTTGCTATTGCCAGCCTTGAGGAAGGCGTCAATATCGCGCAGGCGCGCCGCTGCCAACTGCGGCGTGGGATAAATCAGCAGCGTCACTTGCCCGTCGCCGTCACGATTGGAGTAATGGGCAGTCACAGCTTCGGCACTGGACGGGAAGTCCACCAAGGCGGCGGGGAGCACGCCGCCGGTGCGCGCATAGGCTTCCGGTCCGAGTGCGTAGTGGGTGACATCAGTATCGAGACCCGCGCGGGGCAGATATCCCGGCAGCGGAGGAGCAACATTCGCTGAGCCCGGCGGCTGGGGCAGATCTTTGGCCAGCTCGCGCAGTTCCGAGGCAGTCATGGGAGTGACTTTATCCAGGGTGGCGTCCACCAGGGTGGCACCGTTCCAGAACAGAACGTGGCTTCCGTCCCAGGCAGCACTCCGTCCAATCTGCTCTGCAATGCTGCCGGCACGGCGGAAGAATGTGAACGCTCCGAAGGCGCCGCTTGCATCCTGGAAGCGGATGGCGCGAACGTGGAGTTTGTTATCTCCGTTGGTGTATTGAGCGGTCGCAAACTGCTTGAATCCGTATTCCTTCAGCACTGCGGCATTGGCGGCATCGGCTGCTTCGGGCGCGGCAATTTCCTGGGCGGGCGCACTCAGACTCCATCCGGCAAATTCAGTCGGCAACAATGACTCGGCAGCAGCTGGAGATGTCGGCGAGACCGGTTTGGCGAACGCCGGCAATAGCAACAGAGAGAGGGAAAGAATCGAGGCCGGAAGGGCACGAAGCATACGCACCTTCTGAGAGACTAGAGCATTTCTCCTTCAGGTGTCGAATTGGCCTTCAGTTGCCGTTGGGGTGCCCGGCGCTTTGCGCCAGACGAACACCGCTCAGACCGCTGATGTATCTTGAAACGCCGCGATAGAGCGACTCTGCAATTCGCTCGCGGTAAGCCGGCTGCTGCAGCTCGCGTGCATCGGCTGAATTGGTAAGGAACGATATTTCCGCCAGGATCGATGGCATATTGGCGCCGATCAGCACCACGAAGGGCGCCTTCTTAACGCCGCGATCGCGCATCCCCGGGTTTCCCTCCTCGAGGTCGTCGTAGAGCGACTTCTGCACATCGACGGCAAACTCGCGCGATTCGTCGATTTTGTCCTTGAGGGTGATTTTCTTCACCAGGTCAGAGAGCTCGTGGATGGACTCGTCGGAAACGGCGTTCTCACGGGCGGCTACTTCCAGAGCGTCGGGCGAAGTGGTGAAGTTGAGGTAGTAGGTCTCGACACCGCGAGCGGATGAGTCGGGGCTGGAGTTGGCATGAATGGAAAGAAAAAGATCCGCCTGAGCTTTGTTGGCGATCGCTGTGCGCGTCTCGAGTGGGATAAATGTGTCGTTGTCGCGGGTATAGATTACGTCTGCGCCCAGGCGTTGCTTGAGCAGTTTGCCCAGGCGCAGCGCTACATCAAGCACTACTTCTTTTTCTTCAATGCCACCCGGTCCAGTAGTGCCAGAGTCGTGCCCGCCATGGCCGGCATCGATCACAATGCGGCCGATTTTCAGGCCGAGTGTACGCACCAGGGAGCGCTCTCCCGCAGCAGTCGGGTTCGCTTCATGGGTGGGTGGAGAGACAGAATCGTCATCGTCTGTGGAGTTTGGAACCGCGGGATGGACCGGGCTTGGCTTCTTGCGACGGGTGACCGGCTCCGCCGGAGAGGCAGAGCCGGTCGATGCTGGGGTAGTCGAAGCTAAGGATCCATCATCCGGCTGCGGTGCGGGAACGGTACCGGCAACCGCGGCTACGATGGGTTTCGTGGTGGGATGGTCGGTAGCCTGCACGCGATTGGGCTGTTGGCCCAGGGCCGCGATTTCCTGCTTGCCGGAACGCGGCCCAGCGGCCGCACTGGCCACGGCAGCCGGCTGCGGAGTGTTGACGACCGGTGGCTTGCTGGCGACGGCTGGTGCGGCCGCTGGAGGAAGGCTCGCCAGGTTCGTAGTGGGCGTCGCACCCGGCTTGAGGCCATGGATGTCGATGATCAGCCGCCAGGGATTGGGAAGCAGAAAGGCCGAGTAGTCAGAAACTGAACTTACGTCCAGCACAATACGAGTCACATTGTTGGAAAACTGCGCGATGCGGATGCGTTTTAGGAATCCGTCATCGACGACTTCGACTGACTTGCCGTTCAACTCCGGGGCGAGGCGCGCTCCGTATAAGTCGAAAAAGATGCGATCGGGACCGGGTACCCGAGCGGCCTGGTAAGGCACCTGGTTCTGCAGGTCAATGGCGATTCGGGTGTAGACAGGAGTGGACCAGTGTCGAATTCCGCTCACCAGAGAGACCTGCCCGGATTGCGGGACTGCGGACGTAGAAGGGGGAAGTTGCTGTTGAACATTCGCTGGTGTGGCAGCCTGCGTCATTGCCGTCGAAGGCCGCGAAGGAGGCTGCACCTGTTGCGGCTGAATGGCGGGCGGTGTCATCGCAGGAGGAGGCCGCGAAGGCGCCTGCACCTGCTGCGGCTGGATGGCGGGGGGTGTCATGGTTGGGGCGGAGTGGTTTTGCTGCGACCCGATGGCAGCGGCCAGGACAGCGTTGTGCTGCGCGCGGACCGCGGCACGATGGAGCGCGTTTAGCTCCTGGTTAGTCTGCTTTTCGCCCTCGGCGATGAGCGCGCCATAGCGGTTGCCAGGATATTGCACTCGAAGAAATGCGTACTGCCCCATGGCGTCGTGCAGCATTTTGGGCTCGGAGAAGAGGCTGCCCTCTTCCGTCAGCAGCTGAGCGACAGCCAGTGCACTGGCGTCGGCTTTGGGTGCTGCGGGATTGTTGTGATAGATGGCGCGATAGGCATCGAGCACCCGCTCGTAAGCAGCCCGGGTGCGCTGAGACTCAGGACGATCTTCGAGAGCCTGGCGTAGATGCTGGGCCTGCTCGAACGGGGTCAACCGGGGGAGCTGGCGCGCGTGCGCGATGAACGAAGCAAGAAGGACCAGCCCGGAGGCAGCGCGCGTCTTCCAAGCCGGGGTCATGCGGCTTCGAGAGCAAAACGCACGGAGCAAACCCGCGGCATGGAGCATAGTTTTGAAGCGGACCCGAAACCCGCACGCCAGAGCTAACCCGATTATAGGTTGGCAAGTTGCGACCAGCAATGAAACCTAAGTTCACCACCGGCTGCCGACCCGAGGGGAATGAACCGGGCGTAGGTTCGTCTTTTCTTCGTTGCGCGAGAACCCACGATCGGGTGCCCCATCCTTCGCGGCGAAGGGTGGGATAGACTGCTCTACACCCGAGTCCCGTCTCGCGCACATTCTGCTTATCCCACCCTTCG
>Ga0210391_10005479_pt1 | contig 10458 bp, 11 predicted proteins | sample IncBWC12OmetaG_FD_160573 | JGI IMG/M metagenome (GOLD analysis project Ga0210391, IMG submission 160573) | Forest soil microbial communities from Barre Woods Harvard Forest LTER site, Petersham, Massachusetts, United States - Inc-BW-C-12-O ...
AGTCGCCATCTTGCAGTTCGCAGAAACGCCAGATACCAAAATTCAGCCTTTGTTCAAGATCGAGCGTGGATTCCGTGTCCCAGACCAGAGCATAGTCAGGCCACAGCTTGGGTATGCGCGAGGATACCTTGCTCTTCCTCGCACGCGCTCTCTTGCCGCCCGAAACCACGACATGCGCTCTAAGGTGGAGATCATGAAGCACGTCATTTCTTGTCCATTTTCTTAGCGAGTCGTCGGCAAGTCACAGCGAGCAACGAAAAATGAACTGCCAGCAATTGAAACATTGCGCGCGCTAATGCCGTGGGATTCTTCTCGCACCTCATGCCTATGTTTGCGTCGCGGATATGTTCGTGCGCAACCGCGTGGCAATTCAAACAAACAGGTGCCGTGACGGGATCCCGCTCTCGACTAAGAAAGTGGTGCTCTTGAATCCGGCGAGGGCGCACGACAAGCGGGTCTGTGTTTCCGCAGTAGATGCAGCGGACTGCATCGCTGCCGTTTTGTTCACACAATTCCGCTTTTCGCCGAGCGGCACGAGCCGGATTGTCCCAAGGGCGCATCGCTATTGTTTATCGCTGTCTACTCCGTCCGCAGAGGCTGCAAACGAAGCTCTCTGCAGACGAAGCAGACACCGCACGCGATCAGACGACCGCGATGTACTCCTTTCCCTTGTGCTCTTTCACTTCGACCTTGACCGCGCCTTTCCAACTCTTTTCCGAGACTCCGAATCTCTCGTAAAGCTTCGAATAGTTCGGAGTGTCATATTTTACGGTCCACGAATACACCGAACCGTTGACCCTCACGTCGAGAACAATGCCTTCGCCAAATTCCGAATTGCTGGCGCGCAAGGTTCCCAACAAATTGACCGTACTCTTGCCTGACTTCCCGAGCGCTTCCGGTGTCAGCCATGGGTGGTAGTCAGTGTTGCTTTCACTTTTTTCAGGCTTGCGAATTAATTTCATCTTCGTATCCCTCCCTCTTTTTTTGTTACATGGACCGCCTCTACGTTGACCGTTGGGCTGCCCAAACTCGTGCCGACTATTTCCGTCGTCCATGACCGCGCTGATCGCGGTAGAGGCCATCGAGTTTGACCAGATCAGCGTCAGCGAATTCGCGAATGCGTTTCGGGCTGGTGAGAAGCTCGATGCCTCCGATACGCTTGCCTCGGAATTGCTTTAGTGACTCTGTATCGCCCGTCCTCAGAAATCTGTTGATTGCGATTAAGTGTTTGGAGGCCAACTTTGCCGGTTTCGATGAGCCCACCGTCACAGGCTCATAACCCTCAGCCCCGAACACGTTTATTTCGCGCTTCAATCGCTCGCTTCTTTTCGCCGCAGATCGGCTCGAAGTGAAACGTCGACGATTGCGCACGACAATCCTTCTGCCCTTGCGAGGTTTCGTATGTAGGTTCCGAGTGGCTTTCGGGAGGAACTTTCTCCGCCCAGGCTTGCGCACCCGCACGCGCGAGGCTGTTACTCGATGTGGCGCGCTGCGACGCTTAATGGGAATCTTCCGTTTTGATTTTTTCTTTATTCGTATTCTGCGCATTAGCATCCTCTCGATCGTGATTTTAGAAATCACCGTCACTGCATGGCGAGGCGCAGAATAGGAAAATCTTGAGCAGTTGTTTAGTTCTCGCTTTTAATTCCGAGCAGGCCGAAGCGTGCGGACATACGACGACTACTCCTCTGCGCACGTACTCTTTGCGAGTAGGGAGCAGCGGTAAGTGGCGTGCTCTGTTTGGCTTGCATCCCTTACTCGCTTTGTGTACGCGAGTAGGGTGTCTACGAACTGCGAGGCACGTTTGTCAGAGGGAAAAATTTAATTGTTGGGAAAGTGCGAGTATGGGCGGGCGGGTGACCTAGCGGTTTTTCAGCGCTTCTTGACGAACTCTGCGAATCTTTCTTTTCAGGCTGGGGATTTTCCAAGCTGCCTTCCACGTGAGTCCGCCCCCCCATTCTTTCCGCTTCACCCAGTCGTGAAGCGGTTGGACATGGCGTTTATCGAGTTCTGCACAGAACTTGATTCCTTGTAGATCGCGGTTGGCGTCCAGGATTTTTCGGATGACTTCATAAAGCTTCAACCTCTCCTCCCAGCCCGCCCTCTTGTTGGGTTTGCGCTTCACTGCAAGAGTTGTGTGCGCAGGAATTGTTCCAGCTGCGATGATCTCCTCACTTCTTGCGCGATCCATATCCCGACTGAGCATCATTAAGAACATGCGCCGCATTGCTTTCAATATCAGCCGGGTATGAGCCGGACTCAATTTTTCGTTGGACGTCATGTCAGGCACATGCTCTTGCCTAAGGACTGTGATTCCCGGAGGGTAAACGACGAATGTCCAACACGGAGCGCACCACCAAGTATCGGGCTGCGGATCCGGGGGAAGAGTCGCCGGAATCGATACGGACACCTTTTCACCTGGCACAATTGGGACAGACGCCGATAGTCTTACGTGTTGATTCTCGCCATCGCAGGCTAGAACCCACCAGTTGCTGACCCAGTCGAATGTAACTCCTATGCTCTCTTGAAGCTGATTGCAGGCCCATGCGTCGGGACCGGGGCTGCACTCTTGAGAATTTGCGAGTGCCAACTTGAAATAACGGCGGTATGCCTCTGCGACGATCTGAGCCGAATTCATCAGCAGCGGCATGAAGTGACTATAAAACCGAGCGTTTCTTGAACCGATAGCAAGGACTTCGATCTCGCTGTGGACCGCGAGCGCTTGGACAGTACTCTGCTGTTGAAACTCAAGGAAACGCTGCCGAAAAATCCTTTGGGTAGCCTCAACTGCCAACGTGAGGCGACTAGCGGACGAATCTCTTGGACACATGCGGACTCATATTACGCGCCCGCGTACGTAGCGGCAATGGCAACGCCGAGCCGTTAGCAGTAGAATTAACGTCGGCCAAAAAAGCGGGCCTGCCGTCCGTTCGAAGCGGACGACAAGCCCTAACCACCGATGGAGGGAAAGCTCCATGGCAGCTCACCAAAACGTATCTGAAGTTCTGCTCGACAGCAAATCTCCCGCGTTAGTCGTTCCGCAACACGGAGTCTTAACCCTCTTCGGTTTTGGGATACGGGTATACGTCGAACGTGGTCACCTGACGATTGAGGACGGCATCGGTGCCGACCGCCGCAAGGCTCGGTTTGCGCGTGTCGGGCACAGTGTCCGTCGTCTAGTCGTGATCGGTTCGGATGGAATAGTTTCGTTGTCAGCTCTACGCTGGTTGGCCGACCAAGATGCTGCGTTCATAATGCTTGATCGGGACGGATCAGTGCTTGCCACGACAGGCCCTGTCCGTCCTTCCGATGCCCGCCTCAGACGCGCCCAGGCTCTCGCTCATTACACAGGAACCGCAATACAAATTGCGCGTGAATTGATTGGGCGAAAACTAGAAGCGCAGGAAAAACTTGCTCTGGGTGGCCTGAATAACTGCGAGGCGGCAGAGACAATCGGGTCTATGCGCAAGGCAATCCCGTCCGCCGAGACAATCGAAGCGATTCGCTTAATCGAGGCGCGGGGTGCCTACGCTTATTGGGGCGCGTGGAACAATCTACCGATCAACTTTCCACGGAGCGAGCTTCGCCGCGTACCCGATCACTGGCGAGTCTTCAGAAATCGAGTTTCGCCGCTAACTGGTTCTCCTCGGCTTGCGACGAATCCCATTAACGCCGCGCTCAATTACTTGTATGCCGTACTCGAATCGGAATCGCGGCTTGCAGTCGCGGCGCTCGGTCTCGATCCTGGTCTCGGCGTGATGCACATGGACGCGCCCGCGCGTGACAGCCTCGCGTTTGACGTGATGGAGCCTGTACGTCCGATTGTGGACGCGTATCTTCTAGACTGGATTGGCCGGGAGACTCTAAAGCGTGACTGGTTCTTCGAAGAGCGAGACGGTAACTGCCGCCTGATGGGTTCGTTTGTTATTCGGCTTTCTGAAACCGCCGCCACGTGGGCACATGCCGTTGCACCGTTCGCAGAGATGGTCGCTCGCACACTTTGGTCAACCATCCGGAAACAGGTTCGCCATCATCGCCCCGCGACACGATTGACTCAAGCAAATCGGCGCGAAGCAAGAGCCGTTGAATCCGCTCCGCCTGCCGCACGCCTGCCTCGCCCGCAAAGCTTTTGCCGAGAATGCGGGGTTGAGATTTGGCGTGGTGGAAGACGCTGTGCGAATTGTGCGAATGCCGTAAATACGGTGGGACTTATTGAAGCAGCGAAGAAGGGTCGCGTGGCCGCGCAAAGCGAAGTGTCGCAGATTCGAAGATCCGAGACGCAGCTTCGCCACCGTGCCGCCATAGACCTATGGAGATCTTCTGACTTACCAACCTGGCTCAACGAAAAATATTATCTAACGGAAATACAGCCGCGATTGACTCAAATAACGCTCTCCGCACTCGCGTCGAAGCTAGGCATCTCGATACCCTATGCGGTGGAGGTTCGTTCCGCTAGGCGCGTGCCGCATAAACGGCATTGGCAAGCTCTAGCACAGCTCGTCGGAGTTTCCCTGGCATAGAAGACGTGATTTTTCAAATGCTTAGGCGTCACTCGGTATACTGATCGGACTCGATTTCGGGTTCCCTCAGCCGTTATAACGAATGTACGGAAAATGACAGTCGCGCGAGCGAAGCAGGACCAGGGACATAGAATCCCGAGGCAAGCGGTAGGCTGGCGCAAGCCACGGTCACGGCCCCCCCCTCACGCCTTACGCTGTTCATGAAGTCGAGGCCTTAAGCGGGGGATTTAGTCAACCGGCCATTACTTTAATAGGAGAATCGAAAGCCTCAATAGTTTTCAAACCGAGGCGCTTGCGTTGACCCTTCGTCCAACGCAAAAAATCTTCGACGGCATAAATGAATGCAGCAACATGGCTGAACCCAATTTCAACGCCGTCAAGAGTACATTTGGCCCGATGCACCGCTTGTCCCCTCAGTTCATACAGTTTTATGAGCAGACCTTCGAACCGGTCATTGTGCTCGTGATAACTTTCAGCTTCCAAAATCTCTAGCACATTTTTGAGTTTCTCATCGAAGCGATACTTTTTTTCATTGTACAGTTTCTGCGACGTTTCACTTTGTCGCGAAAGCAAGTCAGCAATGAAGGAATTCAGCTCAAGTTCTGCAGTCACACCGAGAAGAGTCACAGCCTGCAAGAAATCTCGTTCGTGCAATTTGAACATGGCATCGCAAAGCATCGAGTCAGGTATGCCCGGAGCGTTGCAGCTGTCAATTTCGTTCCCAATTCGCTCCCACATTTCTTTAGATAACGGCGCCACAACAATCCCAATTTGAACCGCTCCAAAGTTTACGTAGTCTCGCGGCCCCGAAATGATGCTTCCTCGCGCCACGTTGTTGGAACCACCGTTGAGTGCACTCACGAGGTATTGACGACCGAGGACGCGAATCCAATCGAGACATTCCGCTACTAACTGAAACGGGATGCCCCATTCAGGATTTGATTTCCCGTCTTCAACCCCCAAGTCAACGTTCATCACCGCGTAGCGGAGGTCGACGCCTTCATTACCGACTGTTGGGGACACTTTTACTAATTGCTGACCGGCAATCGGCTTTCGAATCTGCATCCGAACACCATGGCGCGTTGCGGCTAGCGGATTCCACGGTGCGATATCCGACAGGAAGATACCGCTGGGAACGATAAATTCATAAGTAAGCTGGCGCATAATTCTTGAACCTTAGCATGCGGGACAAAGTAAAAACAAAAAGGCCCGGAACGTTTTATTTCGAAAGGTGCTCCCACCCGATAGAAAGCAGTCCAATCACTCCACCAACGACAAAAATTGCCATCATCCACCAGAACAAAGTTCCGGCGACTCGGCGCAATTTCTGAGCCGTTTCCGGCGATGCAAATCCGTCGATGATTTGCCAGACAACTACACCGAAGACCGCTCCGATTACGATGAGCTTCATGCCACGCAAGTACCTCGGCGAATGAGTGGTCGGGTCAAGGGATTTCTACCAACGGCGGCAATGGTTCAGGTCTAGCCAGGAATCACAACGCCGTTGACACCGACCCACGCGAATCTCTTTGCAAGTTCTTTGTAGTCTCCGTGGCTGTAAATTAGCAAATCAACCGCCCAACCTGCCGCCATGTCGGCAGCTTGGATATGATCGCTGGTATGTGACTTTTCCTCAGCCACCATTTTTGAAGAGCCGCGCAAGAGGGCTGCGACATTGCCTGCGCCTGCCGCATGTACAAGGCGGTCAGAAAACTCGTTGAGAATCGGAACGCTCCCAGGATGATCGACATCGAATACTCTACACATCTTCGCTAGCAACGCGCAGCGCGTGCCATAGTCGGTGCCCGAGGAGTGCGAGCAAATCGCGACGACTTCCCGCCTTTCGGACGGACTCAACATCGCGTGGGAGCGTGCCGCCAGCACGGTTGCATCTTTCAATCCGCCGCCCGCCCGCTCTTTGATTGTCCGCGCTGAGAAGTCTTGAAATTCTGCACCCGGCGTGAAACGGCCTGTCGTCGCGTCGAAGGCAACATGTTCGTAGTAATAATCGATACTTGTCGCTTCGGCAATGCCGAGCGGACTCATTTCAAGCATCCACTCACCCGACTCGTCGTTTACCATCTTCATGTCGAAGTCGTGGTCCGGCTCCGCGTGCTGGTCCAACCAGTCATCGATAACTGCCTGCCGGTATACCAAGGGATCTACGATTGTGATTTCGGCTTGTTCGACGCCCTTTTGCAACTTTGCCAACATTTCGGAGTTCGATTGCACCCTATGACGTTGAGGCTGAAAATCCCGGTACTTCAGCTCAGGCAAACTTAGGAATGAACGAAGGTCTGGAACCCAACCTAGCGACGCGTCAGACCGGAATTGCGCCACGACGTACTTGTCGTCGCCCGATTGGCACGCGTCTCCATATTTGAAAGCGGACATGAGCGGCTAGCCGTGCCCGGCGGGTTAGGCGGCGTCCTCCTCGGTTGGTGAGGATGCTTGGAGGTCGCGCTTGATGTTGGGATTGCCCTTCACATAACGCTTCATGTCATTCAACAGGTAGACACGCGGAAGCACCGCCGCCGTGAGGGCCTCGTCGCTGACTAATTTATCGAATCCCTCGCCTGTCCATCCCTCCCGGTGACGGAACGATGCCATCGCCGACATGACGGTCCAAACGAGTTGCGTAAGGTAGAGTTGCTTGGCAATTGCTTCGGCTCGACCACGGTGAAGCTCACGTCGCTCGGGGTTAATCATGCTAAGTCCGTATTCCACCAGCTCTTGGAAAACACTAAAATCCTGATTAACTTCCAAGAACTTTCGCTCGACGACAAAGTGTGCAGCTCTGGATTTGAGATGAGACGCTTCACTTTCCGATACCCAGTTCCACATTGGTGTGAAGTCGAGAAGCGCATCCCTCACGGGTGTATTGCCGACACCCTTCTTCATGTGGATCGACGGGCGTCGAGGAGTTATTGCGTCAGCGGAAACGCCTGTTCCTCTTCCCTGACCAGTTCCAACCTTTGAATCGCCGTTATCGCCATCCGCTTCACCAACTTCCGTACCAACTTTGGATGGGCGATGTGCTTTCACCTGAAGGAATTCCTTATATTTTGCGATTTGTTCCTTCACGTACTCATCTTCTGTCTTGTTACCGACGTTCTGTTTATTTTCAACATAGGCGGCCAACTCGTCGGGCATTTCGTTGTAGAACTCGTTGGCCCAGCGGTTCCAGGGCAGCCGCGTCCCATCCGGCAGCACAAGGCTCGTCCGCGTCAGGTTCGCTGTCACGGCGAGCGCAGGTGTCGGCTCGACATAGATCACAACATGGTTATAGCCCGCAAAAATACCGAACTTCTGTAAGAGCGGAATACCAGCATCGTGTGAAGTGAAATCAAAAAGCTCACCGCGGAAGATGGCGGCGACATGACCCTGCTTCTTCGTGCCGCTGAAAGCATGGTAGTAGGGGCGTTTGCGATACAACTCCAGGCTGCGTGACTCATCTAAAATCCACCAATAGGCTATCGCATCGGATAGCAGAACGGATCCGGATCTAACTTTGAACTCATCTAAGACTGTGGAATAGCCCTCGATGGTTCGGGTATGGTCCTTTTCGTTCGTTAGGGCGAGCTTCGAGGTCAACGTGATCCCGTGGGGAATCTTATAAAACTGTTTGTTGGCCACATGCTGAAACCAGTAATCCTTGTGCGACACCTCTGCAGAATCGGGTGCTAGCGTTGTGTCATGTTGAAGTTCTCTGCCGAGAAGAACAACCATCGTCCCGTGGTCGCCAATTATCGGAGACTTAAATTCCTCTGGAGCTTCGGCATGCGCCAGGTCCAAATAATCCGGAAACGTTCCGTCGTGCATGTCGAATTGCTCGAGTCCATACTGGTCGATGCCCGGCTCGTATGCGATCCGAATGAGATAAGCCTCGCCGTCCTTCCATGACCGGATTTCAACTCCGTACGGATTCCACGCTGCCGTCGAAATCTTTGCGCCGACACCAAAATTTTCGTCAATCGACTGTCGCTTTCCAGACTCGGCCAGAGTGTTGAAGTACCGTTTTAGCTCGCGCAGGTCCATTCCGATTCCGTTGTCGCAGAACGCGGCCTTTCGGACGTTATGATGCTTCAGGAAATACGGGTCTGCGCACACCTCGACTCGCCCCTTGAATGCATTGTCCTTGGGATGAGTGATCTGGTATGCGTTGATCGCTTCAAAACAATTTATCAGAAGCTCGCGAACTTGCTTGAGGGGGCCCACCTCGGTTCCGAGGCGGTGAACCATAAACGAGACGCCCTTGGGAGTGGACGTCATCGGCGTGATATTCATTTGTAAATCCTTTTTCTGCCTCTAGTCCCAAATGGACGGAGACAGATTAGATTTGCAAGGCCCTCCAGGTCGCAAGCGACGTTTTGGGTCTCGCTATTGGCTACTTTACAAGTCGCGCTTGAAAAAAGCAAGTGGGGCCGGAGCAGTCGCGCGGCCCGTTCAGGCCACGGTCGCAGTACGAACGGCGCTCGTCTTGAGTTCATGGTGTTGGGGAGGCTTCGGGCAGGAGGAAACAACAATGGAACTGACCCCGAAGCTTTCTGGAAAAGAGATGGACGCGATTTCCAAGGCCATTAAGGGGCTCACTCCACGACCCGCAGTAGATCGGCTTTTGGCAGCCTGAACGAGCGGCAATTACTATGCATCACCGTTCGATTTAGGAGTGCCCGTGCGAGTTGGCTTTCGGAATTCTCTCAACATCCCACGAATGTTTGCTAGGCCGCGCATGGTCGGATGGTAGATGCCCCGCGCCAAATAGAAGTCGTGCAACAGCCCGTTCACGATCATAAGAATGGAGAACGATAAGTAGTAGCGATTCTTCAACGTAGACGCAAACAGAGTTGCAACGATTCCGCACCAGCCCGTTGCGTGCGTCGCTACCATCAGGGTTTGGCCACGTACTTCTTCTCGGGTTGGGCGTGCGAGAGTCACATACCACACCCACCACGCTCGCGTAGAGTGGGAGTCCTCACGTTTGACCCCGTATTTCGTTTCCAACAAGCTTTCCGCGAGTAAGCCCAAACAACCGTTGATGTTCTTTTCGTCTTCTTCGATTCCATACGCAAAGTATTGAATGTGCTCCTGAACTCCGCCAAACCACCGAGGCAGGGGCTTCTTTTTTTGTACTCTCTTTTGTACATATCGGCCAAAAGCCGGAATCATTACTCGCAGATAGACGCGTTCCCGTAGAAAGAATGCACCTTCGTAAAGTCTGCCAATCACCCACTGAATCAGCAGTACGCCCATCATGAAACCATTCCCGATAACGAAAGCAACAAAGAGCGCTATGACTAGATTCGCATACGGGCTGAACGGATAATGCGAGAGATTGGCTGCAATCTTACTGACGAACATTGGGTTCGCTAGACCGACGGAAATGACGAAGAAAAATCCGGGAATAAACGCGGCCAGATAATCATACGCTCCAGCCGGCAAGACGTTGGAGAGGTCGATATGAACCATCGCCGGTTGTAGCTTCGATGTCTGATCGTTCATTACCGGGTGAATTTATCTGAGAGTACTGGGCTGCCGCAAGGAAATCCTTTGGTGCATTAGCCTTTCGAAACGGAGTCATGCTTTAGCACCGTTTGGGAAGCGAGCGTCAATTCACCGCATCGGCTCGACGGCATCGTTGATCAAAATATCCCTCGCCAACCACCACCGGCAACGCGCGCGTGGATCGTCGGAGTGTTCTCGCGTCCATTTGCGACGAGACGGAAATCGCAACTTTACGACGGCACCAATTCCACGTGGCCCCACGCCAGTTGGGGTGGTCCCTTTTTCCCGTCCCTATCCGCCATCCCAGCGCGGCTTTGACTCCGGCGGTGGCGGCGATTAGACTTGGTACTGTGAGATCTATATCGCGCGGCGGTGGCGGCGGGTACATGTTCGACATCGGGAGTTATTTCCCGCCGGCGATTAAAACGATTTG
>Ga0210391_10005480_pt1 | contig 10455 bp, 5 predicted proteins | sample IncBWC12OmetaG_FD_160573 | JGI IMG/M metagenome (GOLD analysis project Ga0210391, IMG submission 160573) | Forest soil microbial communities from Barre Woods Harvard Forest LTER site, Petersham, Massachusetts, United States - Inc-BW-C-12-O ...
GCGTGCAGTTCGCGCCGGGCAGCCCAACGCTGGCGAATCCCTTCAGCGGGCAGCGGCAGGCCGGCGGCGTGGGCATCATCGTAGTGGATAAGAACACGCACCATCCGATGTTCCAGCAAACCTCGATGGGATTCCAACAGCAGCTTGGATCAGGCTGGATGATGAGCGCGGACGGACTGTATTTGTTCGGACAGCGCATGCTGATCGCGCAATACCTGCGGAGCACGACTTCGACTTCGCCCGACATCACGTGCCCGGGGAACAACCAGCCGTGCATAGCGACCGACCCTTTGACGGGGATTTCGGATCAGGTAACAGTGGCGACTTCGAATGCGCACTCGTGGTACAGCGGCTTGCTGGTGAACGTGAGCCACAAGCCGGTGAAGCTCGGCAAGTTCACTTACCTTTTCAACGCGAGCTACACGCTTTCGAAGACGCTGGACTATTCGGACGACGATCAGGTGCCGTCTTACACGACGGTGGAAAACGTGAACCTGATCGAAGGCACTGTGGGGCCGCAGACGGAGAAAGGCTATGGGGCGAGCGACGAGCGGCATCGGCTGACGGCGTACGGACAAATCCAGATGCCGTGGGGCTTTTCGATTTCGCCGCTGTATACGTTTGGGTCGGGCGTTCCGGCGGATACCTATTTGCCGGACTTAAACGTAAACGGGCAATCGCTTCCGGCGCGCCTGCCGATTTTGGCACGCAATTCGCTGGGACGCAGCGTGAAGAACAGCAACCAACTGAACACGATCATCAACGAGTGGAATGCGCTGCCCGCGTGCCCGGCGCCTGCTCCGTGCAACGCGGGAGGGCCACTGGAAAACGTGCCGTCGAACATCAACTTCAGCAGCCCGTTCAATTCACTGGACGTGCGGCTGATGAAGGTATTCACGTTCAAGGAGCGGTACCAACTGCAACTGATCGCGGAGTCGTTTAACCTTTTCAACAGCCTGAACGTGCTCGGGACGACGAACACAAACTACTACGGCCGCAACGTTTCGCTGCTGCCGCAGGGTACGAATCCCGGGAACATCAACCCAGCCTTCTTCCAACCGGTGAGCACGGCGGGAGGATTCTACGGGTCGGGTGGACCCCGGGCGTTCCAGTTTGCGATACGATTTAGTTTCTAGCGGCCGGCGCGGACGATTTTGCCAAGCATAAAGGAGCAGCACATGGCGCACATCAAATTGGAAGAGGGCGTACCGGGGATTCGCGGACCGATGGTGTTCAGCCCGGAGACGACGAAGCCGATGCGTGAGTTCGTCGATGTGCTGCTTCGAGGGCCGCAGTCCACGCTGACGGCGGCGGAACGCGAGATGATCGCGACGTACGTTTCGTCGGAGAACGACTGCTACTACTGCCAGCATTCGCACGGAGCCGCCGCGGCGGAGCACATGAATGGTAATTACGATTTGATGGATCAGATCAAGCGCGACTACGCGACGGCGCCGGTGTCCGATAAATTGAAGTCGCTGTTTGCGGTGGCAAAGAAGGTGCAGACCGGCGGGAAAAACGTGACGGCGGCGGACGTGGAGGCGGCCCGCACGAAAGGCGCGACCGATCGCGACATTCACGACACGGTGCTAATCGCCGCGGCGTTCTGCATGTTCAACCGGTACGTGGATGGCCTGGCGACGTGGCAGCCGGACGATCCGGAGATGTACAAGCAGATGGGCAAGCGGCTGGCGACGACGGGATACCTTACGCCGGGATGGGAACGGCCGGTCGCGAAGGCGGAAGCGAAGTAGCGATCGACGGGCGCGACACAAAAGCGAAGAGGGGTCCTTCGCTGCGCTCAGGATGACGCGGCCCAAAATCGGGCCGCGCTTTACACACAGGCAAGATTGCCTGTGCCACAAAGGCTTCGGAGGCGTGACAATGGCACATATCAATTTGCCGGACGGGATTCCAGGGATTTTGGGGCCGATGGCGTTCAGCCCGGAGACGGCGGTGCCGTTGAACGCGCTGGCGGAGGTGCTGCTGCGCGCGCCGAATTCCCTTTCGCAGGGCGACCGCGAGATGATCGCGGCGTACGTGTCGTCGCAGAATGATTGTTTCTTTTGCCAGTCGGTGCACGGCGCGGCGGCGGCGCATTACTGGGGCGACAAAGAAGATTTGGTGAAGGACTTGAAGCGCGATTTTGAATCCGGCGCGGTTTCGCCGAAGCTGAAGGCGCTGCTAGCGATCGCAGGAAAAGTGCAGAAGGGCGGGAAGAGCGTGACGGCGGCGGACGTGGAGCGCGCGCGGAAAGAAGGCGCGACGGACAAGGAAATTCACGACACGGTGTTGATCGCGGCGGCGTTCTGCATGTTCAACCGTTACGTCGATGGGCTGGCGACGTGGGCGCCCACCGACCCCGAACGGTATCGCGAGAGCGGCAAACGGATCGCGGCCGAAGGGTACATCCACTCGACGGATCATTTGCCGAAGGTCGCGCACGGGTAGTTCCTCGTTTCTACAGGTGAACCCACAAGTAGTGCGCAATGGCGATTGGTGTATAAAGCGCCGCGGCGCATCCAGCGAAGACTCCGATGAGAAGAAACAGAGGCGGAGCCCAGTGCGGTCGTTCTTCCATCTGTCACCCCCGGGGTTGGTCCCGACTACATATATAAGGATGAACGAGTGCGGGCGGCAGTGCCGCTCAACGTTTCGATAGGAACCATTGGCGGAGCTTATCGAGGCGCTGGCGCGGCGGACGGATGGGTTCGTCGGAAGTTCGCCTGGCGTGCGGGTGCGCTGCGGTTCGCTGGTCTGTGATGCGCTCGGCGATCAGGACATCACGTATTCGGCGCGGTACTGCTGCAGGAGCGCGCGGTCCATGCCGCGTTGAGCTTCGGAATTTTTCATGAAGGTGTTCCAGACGAATCGGCTGCGCGCGTTTTCGGCCATGAGCAGCGTGATGCCAGTGTCGATGCCGATCACGTCTTCGTCGTACCAATTTTGGAGAGGATTGAAGGCGTCAACGAAGCCGTAGCGCGACCAGGCGCGCGCGCCGTAGCGGGATTTGATGTTGTGCAGCACGGGAAGGGTGGCGTGCGGGAGAAATGCGACGGAGCCACCGGCGGCGCAGGGCGCGATCGTGCCGTCGAGATGGCCAACGACCGGAGGACCGCCCCAGATTTCGTAGCCCTTCGGAGAGTCGGACGCGGTGACGCCCCAGAGGTCCTCCGAGAAATCCGGAAATTCCTTGCGGAGGTTGAGGCAGAAAAGACGGTGCACGTCGGTGGCGACGGCCGAGTTGGTGAAGTAGTCGCAGTACTTGTCGCGCCGGTCGCGGAAGTCAAACCAGGCGTGCGAAAACTGATGCGCGAACAGCGGCGCAAAGGTGCCGACGTACTTGATGCCCTCGTATTGGAAGGTGGGGCGATTCCAGGCGTCCCACGTCTCGGAGGGAAATGGGTGCGTCGGGGAGCCGAGGCCGAGAAGGTAGATGGCCATCATTTCGCTGTAGCTGGACCATGTGAACGGGATAAAGCCGGTCTCGGGCACCCAGCCGTGCGAGGCGACGCGGCCGTTTTGCAGGAGCCACTGCCAGTCGACGCGATTGTAGATTTTTGTGGCGAGGTCGGAGATTTCGTCGTCTTTAAAATATTCGCGGCAGGTGAGGATGCCGCAGACCAGCAGCGCGGTATCGATCGAGGAAATTTCGGATTTGAACTGTTCGTAGCGGTCGCCGGTGCGGAAGTTCACGAAATGATAGAAGAAGCCGTGCTGGTGCTGGAGCTTGGTCCAGTAGAAGCGCAACGCGGCACGCACGCGATCGCGAGCGGCATCTTCAGCGACGTAGCCGCGCATCGCGCCAATGCACATTGCGGTGAGACCGAAGGCGCTGGCGCCGATGCTGCCGACGACGCGCGGATCGTCGGCGCCGGAAGCGAAGCAACGATCGCGGACGATTCCCGTGCGCGGATCCATCTGCTCCCAGAAAAAGACGAAGCTGGCGCGTTCGATTTCGTCGAGCAGACGGATGTCGTCGCGCGAATCGACGAGGAGGCCGATGAGTTTGGGAGACGGCGGCGGATGGATTGGTGGGCGAGCGCTCGCGAGGTGCGCGAAGGGACCGAGCGATGCCGCGCAAACGGCGCCGAAGGCACCGATGCCGAACAACGCTTCTCGCCGGGTAAGAAGCCGTGAAGTCATTGCCGATAAATTCGGTTCGTCACTGATTAGACGCAGGAGAGCCCGAAGGGTCATCGCACCGCGTCGGCCTAATCGATTAAGTAAAGAGTATCCAAAAGTTCCCAGATTTTTCAATGGTCTTGTAGTTCAGGTGTTACGGCAGGTGGATCGTGGCCGAGGCTGTCTACTTTTGAGACGAGGCGGCGCTTGCCGCTGCCGGCGGATGCGAGTCGTCGGGTTTGAAGCCGATCTTGGTGAGCATCGGCTGAACTTCGGGGTTGGACATGAAGAGCTTCCAAATCAGGCCGGTGCGGTAGTTTTCGGTCATAACTACGATGGGCGCCTGGTTGAGGCCCATGAAAATCGGGGCGAACCAGTTCTGGTCGAGATTGAAAGCGTCACGCGGACCGTAGGCACCCCAGAGGCGGTCGCCGAGATCGCGATAGAAATGCTTGAGGGCGAGCATCGAAGCTTCGGGCGTATACGGGAAAGATGAGAGCGCGCCGGTGGGCGTCATGGTGCCGACGTCGTCGTCTTTATCCGGCGCGTTGGGGACGTAGCCGTCAGGGCCGTCGCTCGCGGTGAGACCCCAGGAATCGGGACCGTAGCCTTTGTGCTTTTCGGGATTCTCGATGCACCAGGCGCGGTTGATGAGCGCGAGATTGCGGTTGTTCTGGAAGTAGTCGACAAACTTATCGCGCAGGCCGTGTGGGTCGAAGGCCATGTAGGAATAGTGCGCAAAGAAGAGCGGATTCCCTTCCTTGGTGCCAACGTCGAGCTTGATGCCGAAGTAGGTGCGGCCGTCGAGGAAGTCGTTCTTCGGATTGTTCGCGGCGTTGTCGGTCCAGCCGGTGTAGTAGAGGTCCGGCGCGACGGAGTGAGTGGGCGAAGCGACGGCGAGCAAATAGACGATCATCACTTCGTTGAAGCCGGTGAGTTTGTGGTTGATCTCCCAATTCCAGTCGGGAGACCAGTGCCAGTAGAGCCCGTCGCTTTGCGGATTGCGCTGATACCAATCCCACTCGACCGATTCCCAGAGCTTCGTGATGCGATCGTGCAGCGATTTTTCGGCAGGATCGCTACGGCTGAAATACTGTCGCGCGACCAAGAGACCTTGCATGAGGAAAGCGGTCTCGACGAGGTCGCCGCCGTCGTCAAACATTCCGAAGACGGGGAGCGTCGCTCCGGTCTGGTCGTCCATGAAGTGCGACCAGGCGCCGTGATAGCGCGGCGCTTTTTCGAGGAAGGTGACGATTTTTTCGAGACGTTCCCGGCCTTGCTCGCGTGTAACGAAACCACGATCGGTGCCAACGATGACGGCCATGATGCCGAAACCGCTTGCACCGGTGGCGACGATGCGATCGTTGCCGGGAATGTTTTCGCGCGCCATGCCGGAGTCCGGTCCGGCTTCGTCCCAGTAGTAGCGGAAGCACTCATCCTCAAGCATGGTGAGAAGTTCGTCGTCAGTCATCGCGTGAGTGGCGGCGGTGGCGACGTTGGACATGGCGGAGGTGCGGCCATCCCACGCCTGCGCGGCAACTTTGTAGGAAACGTTCTGTCCGGTCTTGCCGAGGAAGTCCGCGTAGCGATGGATGCCGGGCTCCTGAATGCCAATCGCGTCGTAATGGTTTCCGTCGAGCGAACGATAAATCACGTAATGCTGCAGGCCCGCCGATTCGCTGGCATTCCACGCAACGTCAACGTGGCGCTCGTAGCCTTTTGCGGAAACATCCTGCGGCGGAGCGATGGGCGCGGCCGCGGTTTTCGTTTCCTTGGGCGAATTGATCTGGATGTCGTCGACGATCAACGTGTGCGGTGCGTTGTCCGACGCGCCCTGGCAAAAAACGAGCGCCTGCAGACGATTCGGATCGAGTTTGCGTATCGACGCCGCGACAAATTGAGAAAGCGGGACGTCCACGCGCGTCCATTTCCGCGCGGGCACTCCCTGGAGGAGCGTTGCGAGCGGGATGGGTTTCGAGAAGCCGTCATCGGTGTCCGCGATGCGAACAAGTGGGAGCTCAGACGCAGAGATCGCGTCGGGCGCGAAGAGCCAGAAGGTGAGCGTGGAGCCTTCGAATTCGTGTTCGCGGTTGCGAAAGCGCTTGACGTGAACTTCGGCGACCCAGTTCCCTTCCTGTTTGGAATTCCACTCGATGCGCAAGGCGTTGGGCGGCGTGTGGACGAAATCGTGTTCGACGGGAAGGCGGTCGTTGAGCAGCACAAGGGTGCTGGGCGCGGTCTGGGTGCCGGAGCTGTAGAAGTAATTGTCAGGCGTGAGGCTGTTGTCGAAGAAAACGTGGTGGTAGTAGTGCGTGTCAGCGAACGCGGCACTGCACAGCGCGAGCAAAATTACAGCCGCGAAGGTGACCGCGAGACTGCGGCTGGGCAAACGGCGGGACCTGAGGCTCGAATGGCGCGGCAAGCTGGGCATAGCCTCCCTATCAGGCGCAGCACCGGGCCATACGGATACACGACTCATCCAAATAGCACGGCGCGGTGTGCCAGTGTCGCACAGATTTCGGATTGAAAACACGAATCGTTGACAGTGAAAAACCGGATGATTATACTGCCGAAACCGCGTACTTAAGCGATTTAGTTGGGGGCGGGGAGAGTCCTAGAATCAACCGCCGCCGGCTCACGGAGCAACAAATGAAGGCAAGAATTTGGGGGTGGGTTGCTGTCGTAGTTTGCTTCGCATTATTTCTTCCGAGCGCGCAAGCGCAATACCGGGCAGGTCTTCAGGGAACAGTTCTCGATCCGCAAGGTAGCGTAGTTTCCGGCGCGACTGTGACGCTCGTTAACCCTGAAACGAACAAGACCGATGTAGTGACAACAGGCAGCGACGGCACCTACGCAATCACGAACCTGCCGCCGGGCCCGTATTCGCTGACAGTCGAGAAACAAGGCTTCACGAAGAAGACTTTGGCGAACGTGCAGGTTGCCGCGGAACAAATTCAGTCAGTGAACATCACCCTCGAAGTCGGACAGGTGTCGCAGTCGGTGACCGTGGCCGGTGATTCGACGCCGCCGATCGACACCGAAACCGGTCAGATCAGCGGAACGCTCAGCGCGAACGAAGTCCAGAAGCTTCCTTCGCTTGGCCGCGATCCCTTTCAACTGTTGCGGCTCGCTCCGGGCGTGTTCGGTGACGCGGCTCATGACAACGGTGGCAACTCAGCCGATACACCGGGCAGCGCAGGCCCGGGCGGCACCGGCGCAACCAGCAGCATTTTCCAGACGGAAAACCAAGTCCAAATCAACGCGAACGGCCAACGCAACGACGGCAACAACTTCCAGATCGACGGCGTAAGCGTGAACAGCTTGGACTGGGGCGGTGCAGCGATCATTACGCCCAACGAAGAGTCGGTAAAAGAAGTCCGTATCACCGCTAACTCCTACGACGCGGAATACGGCCGCGGCAACGGCGCGCAAGTGGAAGTGGTTTCGCAGAGCGGAAGTAACAGCTTCCACGGCAGCGCATTCATCAAGCTCGATCGGCCCGGCCTCGACGCGTACCAGCCGTGGAACGGTCCTGGCTCTCCCTCCCCGGTGCAACGTGTAGATAATCGCTTCAACCAGATGGGCGGCAGCATCGGCGGCCCGATTATCAAAAACAAGCTCTTCGCTTTCTTTTCGTATGAAACGCTGCGGGACGATTCAGTGTCCCCGGGCACGGCATGGGTGGAAACTCCACAGTTCCTCCAAGCCGTGGCAGGGCTGACGGGGAACACTTCTTCTATCTATGGTGCGTTTCCAGGTGAAGGAGCAGCGTTCAGCTCGGTTGTGAGTGGCATCACGTGCGCGACGGCCAATTTGCCGGCCGGAAACTGCCAACAAGTCGGCAACGGGCTCGATATCGGGTCATTCACGAAAGCGCCCCGCGGCACTCTGGACCCGACATTCGGCGGCGCGACAACGCCCTACGGCGTCGGCGGCGGGCTCGATGGAGTTGCTGACGTTGAGTTCGTGAATACGATCAACCCGACGACGCAAGACTACACGCAATACAACGGCCGCATGGACTTCCAGGCGACGCATGCGGACCTGTTCACTTTCAGCATCTACTGGGTTCCGACGTCGAGCAGCGACTACAACAATTTTAACCGACCAGCAAACCTGTGGAATCACGACGCGCTGAACTATTCAGAGTCGATCATGTGGTCGCACACCTTCGGCCCGAATTGGGTGAACGAAGCGCGCTTCAACGTCGGCCGTTGGTACTACGACGAAATCAACACAAACCCTCAAGCGCCTTTCGGACTCCCGACCGATAACATCAGTTCGATCGCCAACATCAGCGGTATCAATTACGGCGCTCCCGGCCCCAATGTCTTGTACAAAACTGGTTACAACATCCGTGACATTGCCACCTGGGTACACGGAAATCACGCATCTAAGTTTGGCATCGACCTCTACAAGGAACAGAACACGCAGACGCAGGACGGAGGCGCGCGCCCGAGCTACACCTTCAACAACCTGTGGGACTTTGCAAACGACGCCCCTGTCTCCGAATACGGGCAATTCAATCCGACCACAGGCGTCCCAACCAGCCTGACCAGTTACGTTCGGGATAACGACTACGCTTTGTTCTTTCAGGATGACTGGAAGCTGAAGCCAAACCTGACGATCAACCTTGGGCTTCGTTACGAGTACTTTGGCCCCTTCCACGAGAAGTACAACAATCTCTACGTCCCCGTACTGGGGCCCGCTCCGAACCAGCTGCCCGATCTAGTTCAGCGCGCGGGCGGCAACCTCTATCACGCGAGCAAGGGCGACTTTGGCCCCATGCTCGGTTTCGCGTGGAGTCCGAATGGAGTTTTTGGCCACGACTTCCAAAGCAAACTGGTGGTTCGCGGCGGCTTCGGCATCGGCTACAACCGGACGGAAAACGGACCGACACTCGGCGCCTTGTTGAACCCGTCACCGCTGTTCTCGAGCGGCAGCCTCTTTGGAGCGGATATCTTGTACGCCGTGCCAGCCGATCCGAAACAGTTCGCTCCGTATCCGGCGAATCCGAATGCGGTTTCGACGTTCGATCCGACGACCAACTTGCCGGTCGGTGGCGCTCCGATTTCGCTGGAAGTTTTCCCGCGCAACCTCGTGACGCCATACACGTACCGCTACTCTTTGGAAACGCAGTACGACCTGGGCCACGGCATGATCGCCACCGTGGGATACCAGGGCAGCAACACGCATCACCTGCTGCGCTGGGACTACGACGGCCAGGTCCAGTTCCCGATTCAAAACCCGCAAATCCAGGGCGTGAATTACTTCAACGACGACGTGGATGCGAACTATAACGCGCTGCTCACCGAATTCCAGAAGCGAATGGCACACGGCTTCCAGATCGACGCGCAATACACGTGGAGCCGCGCGATGGACGAAGCTTCGAACAACTACTATTTCGACCAGTACCCGTTCAACGCCTCGGCCGCGTACGGTCCGTCGGATTTCGACGTACGCAACAATTTCAAGTTGTGGGGCATCTGGTCGCCGGTCTTCTTTTCGGAAGGCTGGAAGCACAAGGTGATCGACGGCTGGACAGCTAGCGGCATCTGGGACGTTCACTCCGGCTTCCCGTGGACGCCGTACTACCAGGTGCAAACACTGGCCTACGCGAACACGTGCAGCCTGGTGTTTGAAAACAGCGGATACTGTCAAGTCCGTCCCGCCGCTTATCTTGGTGGCGCGGGCACGAACTACGGCAACAACACATTCAAGCAGCCGTTCGGTAATTTCCCGAATGGGCCGGCGAGTTACTTCACGCCTCCGGACCTTTCAGCCACGGGTGTTCCTCCGGAGCCCGGCGTTGGCCGCAACTCATTCCGCGGTCCGCGCTACTCGTCGGTGGACTTCACGCTGTCGAAGAACTTCGGTTTGCCGACGATGAAATTCTTCGGCGAAAACGCAGGTCTTGAAATCCGTGCGAACTTCTACAACCTCTTCAACCAACTAAATATCGCCCCGCTGGGTAACGCGCAGCAGATAGGTCTGATTACGATCAATGCGAACGGCACACAAGTGAATCCGACGGGCGGCAACTCCACGTTTGGCCAAGGCCAGAACGGCTTGGGCGGACGCGTGATCGAGGCGCAGGCGCGGTTCAGCTTCTAGCGCCGGAACGCAGTTCGGTGGTTTACGGAGGGCACGAGAGGTTTCGCGCCCTCTTTTTTTTCGTGCGCGCTCAAGGAAGGGTGTGCGATGGCGGCGGCTTGTGGCGCGTGGCGCGTTGTGCGAGGATAGGCCGCAACGACCGATGAGCCGCTCACGCCAAGCGAAAAACGCCGCGGCAGCGAAAGCGCCGGCGCACGTGACGCTGAAGGACCTGGC
>Ga0210391_10005482_pt1 | contig 10454 bp, 11 predicted proteins | sample IncBWC12OmetaG_FD_160573 | JGI IMG/M metagenome (GOLD analysis project Ga0210391, IMG submission 160573) | Forest soil microbial communities from Barre Woods Harvard Forest LTER site, Petersham, Massachusetts, United States - Inc-BW-C-12-O ...
GGACGTATAGAGGGCGCCTCGATGGCAGATTTCGCACGTACACACCCGCAATCCGTCGTTTTGCCCGCAAATGCTTGCAACCACTCTTTGCAGAGACTCGGGCCCGGCCGATTCCAGCGTTAACGGGCATTTTCGGAGCTTCCACATTCCAGCTATATGCTGCGCGAGGGCGCAAGCCCGGAAAAAACGCCGCGATTCCAATAGCGCGGGATCGCGCGGGACAACACGGGTCACGTCGAATATCGGCGTGACCCATAATTTTTGCAGCAAGAGCTGCTCGGAAGAGCGAGCGAATGCGTATGCCTCAAGATGTACGTGCCTGCCCAGCTGCGGCGCATTAAGCAAACGCGGTCTTCCAGCTCAGACTTCCGCTGTCCGTCAGTTTCCGATCGCTGATCGGTTGAACCCGCACGAACTTACCAGGCGCTACTGATTCTTTCGCTGTTGGGCGCGGGCTGTTGAGGGCGGAACATGGCCCTTCAGACGCATGTAAACGGCGAGGTTGCCGTAGTGCTCGTAGTTGTGGGCGATGTTGTACAACAGCACAGCGCCCCGGACGGTGTTGGTCGATCCCGTGCCAACGACATTCGCAATCTGCAACGGCTGAACGAAGTTAGCGTCGGTGGTGGCTGCGTACACCCGGTCACAATAAACCAGCGAATCGTTCAACGCCTTAACGAGTCCAGCCTTGTCAGTGATTTGCTCGTGGTCAACGGTTGCTGCCGACTTTTCGCCCGCAGCTTGCGAACAGAAGAAGAAGTTTGCATCGACCACGTGACCGATAATCTGACCGAAGCTCCGGACCTGCGGCGTCGGTCGAAAGGCGTATTCATCCGCAGGCATGTTCTCTGCCGCCTCCGCTAGATCTCGACGAATCATCGCATGCATCGCCTTGGCACTGCCCGCCAGCGAGGGCGACAACTCATCGGGAAAGCCAGCGTCCGTCGCTTGAGCGGACGCCGCTGGCAAAGTCACATACGCAAAGACAACAACCAGTATGAGCAGACGCAGCATCGGTCGCCTCCCTTTAGCGTGCGAATCGTTTTGGCACGCGCGGCTCACTTACCCGCATGTCGTAAGCCAAAAGCGCTATCCGCTCGGGATCACAAACTTCCCCGAGCGTGCGCGGAATCTCTAACTCAATGCGTGCTCCATCCCGCACTCCAACGTTCTCGCTGCACGGAGACCCTCGCTTCGCACTGCTAGTCGCCCACGCGAAAGAACGCGCCGCTGTAGTTGCCGGACATCAATCGAACTAACACGTCCTAGCCCGATAAGTCATGCGAAACCGGATGAGTGCCTTTAGCTGGCCAGAAACGGGGTTCTCGGAAAGGTTCAAACGAAAACTGTCTCACCACAGGGGTTCACTCAATCGAGTGTCCGTCGACCAGTAAGTGAGCGAGGTGAATCCGATGTCGACATGATTTAATGGGTACAGCGTCGCACCAACCCATCCCGAAATCTGCGTTCTTGGACCGAATGGACCAAGACTCAAAGTTAAGGCAGTTCAGGAAGTCATTGCAAGCACCTTATACGGTGAAGGTTGCACGCGATGGGTGGACCCATCAATCTGCGTAAGCACCTGGCAACAGGGCAGGTAGTCATTCTCACGAAATTCGATTAGACTCACTATTAGAATCATATAGTTGCAGTGGGCGTGTAGCTCAGCTGGGAGAGCACGTGCTTTGCAAGCGCATTCGGGCGCTCCAAAGGCTCTTTCCATTACGCTCGGTTTTCAATGTTTTCAATAGTTTCGGGGAATCTGCTTCTCGCTCGAAGTAACTCCCGAGACCGCAATTACATAGGGTTTTGGTACAGTATTGGTACAGCTAGGTTCGAGAGCCCTCGGGGTGAACACCCTACTGCACAAGTAGTTTGCCCAATTTCACTTCTCCGCTGCGCTGGTTCGCTACGTCTGGGATTGCGACGACATCTGCGGCTGTCGACCGGAGGCAGGCGCGGAAGTTGTACCCAGCTCGGTGCTTCCCTGATTCTGGAGGCTCGGTTGCGAGTTCGCGCTCGACGGACGCGGCTTCAGTGCGAAGCGAATGCCACGGCGAGCATTGTCATCCACAGTTCGCCGCCAATCCACTAACTTCAGCGTGCTTGCCGCGCCATAGTCCTGATGCGATCGAGTCTGCGAACTCGCGAAAAAGCCGACACCGCATTTCAGCGATCCACAACGAGCTGGCCTTTCATGCCTCGATGCCCAAGTCCACAGACATGACAGCACTTGAATGAGTAGGTACCAGGAGTTTGCGCCACGAATTCAATCGTGGTTGTTTCACCCTTCTTGAGTTGCCAACACTCTTGGGGCGAAGCAAATACCAAACCGTCGGAACCATTCGAGTTGGGACCGTCGGGAACAGTGGAAATCGAAAAACCATGGTCATGGTCAGCTGCGGTGATCTTGAGCTGAATTTTCGAGCCGCTCTTCACGTGAATGGGATCGGGGGAATACTCATATTTTTTGGCGGTGACTTCTATGACTTGGACGCCGTCAGTGGGCGCCGGCCTCGGGTGTGCGAAGAGTAGCGCAGGCCACAATACGATCGCGCCCAACGCGGGTAACAGGCTACGCGGGCCAAGCTTATTCATGGAGCCTCCTGATAACTCCTCGAAAGGTAGACCGCCACGCGTTTCGTTTTATTCCCGATGACCCGTCCTTCGCTCGCTTTTTCTGTCTGAGGGGCGATGCGTGGCTGATTACCCGGCATAAGAACCGGAGACATGTCTCAACACCTACAACGAGTATATTTTTGATGAACTTTTAGAACGAGCTACAGACCAACCAGATCCTGCGAGTGCGTTCGAGCTGCCTAGCGGACTTTGACGGCGAACCGCCGTTCGGAGACGCTTTCAATTTCTCCGTGAAAGGTCTTCGGCCGTTCGATCAGTCTGGGCATCTCCGTGCCAAGCAATTCCGACAAGCGGAGGTGGAAGCAAAAAGAGTCGCGGAATCTGCATCCGAGAACGATGCCCGCCCCGTTTCCACTTGTCATTTTGCGTCTGCTCCAGCGAACGCCGCGTCGGACTCAGCGAGATGCTCGCGCACCGCCTCCACGGTTAAACCCGAAATCGGAATGCCGAGGGTTGTTCTTGTGCGCGGCGAATTAAACAGGATGACCGATTCCATCTTGTTTGGAATTTCTTTCAAAACGCCCACGTATTTCCCGCCTCCGGCAGCGACAATTGACGAGAATTCCGTTTCGCCGAAGCTGAAAGCTGGCGCGGTATCAATGTTCTGATCCGATCGCTGTTTAGAATCCTTCATACTCTTCCAGACCGCGTCGCTCTCGTGTTTATTCCACGAAGTTTGCTTTCGATTGGTTCCACCAAAAGGAACAGCCATGTATTCTTGGCTGTTTTGTCCGCAGCCGGTTCGACAGGAAGAACGGACGAGGGCTAGACCGAAGCAACATTTCACAACGTCTTGCCTGAGCGCTCACGAAACGCCATGCGCACCAGGCTACTCTCCCGCAATTTAGCGCCATGGAAGAGCGACAAAACCAAACCGCGGACCACATCTTTCAATAGCGCCCGCTGCTGGCTGAAGCGAATCAGTCCTCGCCAGCCAAGCTTTCTAAGAAGAGCGAGCCGCAAACGCGCTAGGCTGAACAGCATACGGGATAAAGATGCCGGAATGTCCTCCTCGCGGTGGTATTCGTAGAATTGACTGTTCATCGAAGCGCTGGACTGTACTTTAATGAAGTCATGGACCGCCCGGCTCTTGGGATTGGCGCTAACCTCCCGGATAAGCTCTTGTAACTTTCTCGTATCTTCCTCTAGTGCTTCGAGTGTGAAAAACCGGTTGACCAGTTTTACGCCCAGCGGGTCCCACAGATAGTCGTTCATAAGCAATGGGAGCGCGAGGTGGAAAAGTTCGGTCACCGCCAGATGGACGCGGAGATGGCATTGGTAGGCGTCATCCATGCATTCATACAATTGCGTCGTTTCTCGCGTCACCCCGCGTTGAAACGTCGTGATAGCCGTATCGAGATCTTTCGTGAACTCATCCGTGTCGTCGCCGTTCAACTCCCGTTCGATTATTGCCGCAATCTGCCGGATCTGCACCGATGATAAGGCCATCCCTACGCTGTAGAGTGGATCAACAGTGTCGCCAGCATCGCCGATGATGGACCAGCCGTCGGGTGAATAGCGCTGGCGGCATTCCCACATATAAGAACTGTAGAAATTCGTGTCCACGACCGTACCGCTACGCGTGAGTTCGACAATCACCTCGTGCTCACGCCCGACGCATTCCAGGAATTGCTCCATCGTGCGAACCTCGCCATGAGGATAGATGTCCTTGCGGTACGTGATGCCGATGCTGATTAACGGAAGGTTATCCGGCGAGCGCATAGGGATGCACCAGATCCAATTGCCCTTTCCGAAGAAATGGTGCGTTGCAAAGTAAGGAACGAAGGCGCGGTTCTGCTTCTTGACCGCGCGAATATGGTCCAGAATTTCGGGCTTGAAATTGATCAACCGGAACCAGAAAACGTTCTTCTGTTCATTGACCGTCTCGTGAAGTTGCAGCAACTTCGCCAGCACACGGTTGCGCCCGGTCGCATCGATCAGCCAGCGGGCACGCAGCGTGAATTCCTGCTGCGCGGGACCTTGCACGGTGACAGTGTGCGACTCGTCGCCTTGCCGAATCTTAACTCCGGCCACCATACCGTCGACCATTTCTATCCCCTTCTCGAGGTTGCGCGCCCGCACTTCGCGATCAAATGTGAAACGATTTACTTGGAAGGAGAGCAGCGGGGGTACCGTCGGAGCTTCGTCAACGATGTAAGTACGATCAGCGGGACGGTCAATCTCGGGCTTGAAATAATAGGTGAGGCCGTATTTCGGATAGTGCTTGTCAATGAGGTATGCACCAAGTCCAAGTTCTAGAAGGAAATCAACAGTGACTTCGACGAAGGATTCGCCGACGATTGGGCGGTTCTTGTGCGGACCCTCAATCACGGCCACCTTCAAGTTCGGGAAGCGCATCTGCATATAGGCGGCCGCCAGCTGGCCGGTTGCTCCGCCTCCCATAACCAATACATCGCTCGTCACGGCGCGTTCCTTGATGTCACTAAGAGTCAGACCAGTACTCCATCCAAAATGTAAAAAGACCGGCCGACGGTCGACTATCCTAGGAAAAAACCGCACCGGCTGCTTCGGACCAATTCAGATACCGTCAAAAAATCCTTCATGGAAGTTTGGGGTCGGGCGCTGCAGCCTGAACGGATCGGAACCGGACCTCCTGGCACTGGTTGTTGTCTCCTGTTGTAGACCGCCTCCCGCGTCGTTTTATTCCCGATAATCCATCGTTGTCTTGATTTCTTCTCCTGACGGGCAATGCGTAGCGAACTTACTTAGGCCAGAACATCGCAGGCGGTCCCTGGTGTTGAGGCCCCGCTCGCAGGCGCGGCAGCACGCCGGAGCTCATTGCTGCCATCTGCGGGGTCGACGCGTTGGGCATTGTCGGCAAACACTTGCGACGTCTAATTCGAAGCTCGAAGGTACCAATCGGATCGAGTTTGCCTTTTCAGTCGGCGTCTGCTTAGGGTTGTCGCAGCGGGGATGATTGCTCTGAAAATCGCAGTAGATCCTGAACAGATATTTTCAATGCGAACGTGGCGCGGCGTACCAGACGTAATAGGTCCCGATCCCCGAGAGCAAGACCACCCACCAGAGGGCCAGCTCGATGCGCATCCATAGTCTCCAGCGCTGAAACCGCCAAGCATGAGGAAGGATGTTGGTCCCGGCGGCCAACAGGATGTACAGCCCGAAGACCTCGGCCAAAGCCCCCAGTACACCGTGGGCCGTGGCGACGGCGTAGTATCGTTTCTCGAAATGCCGGGAGAGTTGTGGCAACACTCGCGCGTCGAGAGACGGCCACATCACCAGAGCAATCATCGGGAGGTTGAGGATCAGCACCACAGCTTGGCAAACGCCATGCGCGGCGTAGCGTTTCGCGCGAGCCAAGAAGGCGCCAGCCAGCAGCGCGATGCCCATTGCGATTTGGGCGAGGAGGTTCAGGTCCGTATTAAAACTCGCCCAGGTGCCGAAGAACCCTTTCACGGAGGCCTTTCCCTTCGCGCATGAAGCCTTGCTCCTTGAACTTCAGAGCGTCGTTCCCCGGATCGCATGGCTCGCTTGTTCATCTATAGACCGGCGACCCAACCTTATTATTCCCACTGTTCGCTCCGTCAACCACCCAGGAGCTGTATTGCAACAAATCTGAGTATGGATCCGGGGGCAAGGGCCCTTCAGCGACCGAAGATCTGGCACGCAAAAATGACTGCTTCGTTAAGGATGATCGCTGCACTGCGCCCCATCTCCACAAAGGAAATTGATCGAATCCGAGACGCCCAACCGCCTGGATTATCAGGCTGTGGCAAAGCTCGGTCACGTACTGCGTGTCGCTCCGCTCTCATAAGTCCTCCTCAAGAAACTCGTGTCGTCCTTCGCTCTTGGCGGCGCCAGATTCTGTGCGGGCTGGGAGGCAAGCGACTCGCTCGATCGCGGGCCCGGAAGCGAATACTTCCGCCTCAAGGATTCTTGTCCTTGGCGCTCGCGCGGAGGCGGTGCGCCTCCGTCGGCCTTCGCTCTGCACCGAGTCAATCATCCAGGTCATTCCCATATAGCCCACCTTAGTCCGGGTCGATCGTATTGGCGCGATACTGAATCTCGCCGACCGCGGTGGCCGTCCAGTGAATGGATCGGCACACGGCAAGTGTTTCGCCGCCCCGTCCGCGGCAGATTGAGTATCGAGTTTGTTTCTTTCGAGCAGCACACAATGCCGCAGAGCTGTGCGACTAACTCCCACCCCAAGCCACCAGCATCTGCTTCCCGGACATAAATTCTGATCAGTACTTCGTCGCCAGCGATGACAACGCGGCGATCGAAACCCTAGCACCAGAATTGCTCGCGCCATTCGCTGCCGATTACTGCTTCGAAAGCGCCTCGATGTACTTATCGGGCTTGGCGTCAAACGCCACCTCATGTTTCTTCATGCAGAAGTAGTAGGTTTGCCCCTTATAGACCTCCGAAGGCGCGATCTTGCGGTCCACCTTCATCCAGCACACCGGGCAAATGTCGCCGGCCGACTTCACTGCGAAGATCGAATTAGACTTCGCGTCCATCCAGCCCTGGCCCTGGCCCTGGTATTCGAGCTGAAACGCAGTCTCTCCGATAGCTTCCGCTCCGAAATATCTCCCCACGACGCGCAGTGCGAGATCCATGCCGGATGTCAGCCCGCCAGAAGTTGCGAGGTTACCTTCCTCGATGAACCGTGCCCCTCGCTTCACGTGAATGTCAGGAAATTGCATCGCCAAGTCGGAATAAGCAGAATGGTGCGTCGTGGCTGCTTTGCCATTCAGAAGTCCGGTGGCTGCCAGCACAAACGCGCCAGTGCAAACCGACATGGTTACGTCACTGTTCTGCGTTGCCTTCCGGATCCAGTTCAGCATTGGCTCCGGGGAATCATCTTGCGCAGGAATTACGATGACTTTCGGCTGCGGGGCGTTCTGAAAAGTATAATTGGGCACGATCTTCATTCCGCCGCTGGCCGTAATCGCCTCCAACGTTTCCGCAACCGTGTAGACCTCGAATGCGCGATCCATCATTCCCCGGCCAGGAATGCTGGCACCTTCAAAAACCTCCCAAGGCCCCGCGAAATCAATGACAACCGCGCCTTTGGAAATTACAAAGGCCACGGGTATCGAACCGCTCGCAGGTGGCTTCAGCGGGCTCAGCGCGACCGCTGACTTCAGAGGATTGTCTCTACTGGAGGGCTGTTCTGCGCCGGCCAGCCGCGCCGCCGCAAGTGACAGCGGAACAGCCGCTGCCAAACTAACTGCGCCCGATGCTAGTAGTAATTCCCTGCGAGTAAAATTCCCGTTCTTCATATCAACTTCCGCCCTTTCCGTGTATTGAGACAGAGCTCCAATTATTCATTTCGCAGCGCGACGGTCGGATCAATGGACGCGGCCCGGCTGCGGGATTATTTCAGTGCAGTGGACCTTCGTTTGTAGCGCCGAAGGCTGAACTCCGAAACTTATTCGTATCCGTAGAACTCCTCGGCGCGTATGTCTTCCTCAGCGACCCCCGCGCCAATGAGCATCCGACGCACGCCAGTAACCATTCCGGGAGGGCCAGCAATGTAGTAGGTCGGCACGCTCAGATCCGGAATCCACTTGGACAGTAGCTCGATTGAGATTCGCCCCGTTTCTCCGCGCCAAGCCATCCTCGATTTTTTGGGCTGTGTAACCGTGCAGATGAACTTGTAGCGCATTTTGCGTTGCTCGATTTCCCGCAATTCGTCCAGGAACGCTGCTTCCTCCGGCACGCGAACGGAATAGAAAAGGAAAAGTCTGCGCGGGGACAGCGATTCGGCCGCGTTCCGGATGAGGCTGCGGAAAGGAGTGATGCCGATCCCGCCGGCCAAAAGCACCGCGGGGCGCGTAGTGTTTCGTGGGAGAGTCATCGAACCATAGGGGCCTTGGAGGAGAAGCTCAGTGCCAAGCGGCAACGAATTCAGGGCACGTTTGAACGCAGTGGTGCGGAAACGCATGGCCACCATCAGATTTCGTTCGTGCGGCGCGCTGGCGATGGAGAGTGCACGCGTGTTGCCTTCCAGATCCGTCTCGTCCGGGCTCAGCAGCGTAAAATTGAAGAACTGTCCCGCCTGGAATTCGAAATCTTCGGGTTTCTCAAAATAGAAAGCAGTCGTACCGGCACAGAGAGACTCTTGCGCTTGCAACTTTGCTTTGTAGTGCGGCATATGTTTTCTATCGCCTCCTTGGTCAGTCGCACCCGTCAGGTTCCAGCGGCCGGTGATGGGCTGGCGGCGGATTTTAGCGGCTCCTATGATTGGATGACCGAAGCCGGAGGGCTTTTATTCCCTAAGCCACCGCTCGTATTTGTTGGGATCATTCGCGGAGCAGAAGCCCTTCCGATTCTTGGCTGGGAAACTTGACGATGGGCACGGACAAAAAGCGTGGTGAAATTGCGCGCGATCGCCGGGCCCAATTCATTTTCAACAGGCTAGGTTTTGAATTTTGAGCAAGACATCGAGGAGGATAGCTCGGCAGGTTTTCCAAGCACTTCCTGTTTCATGGCTCGGAATCAACCCGCGGCAGGTGAATGATCCCAGTGGTACAAATTGGGATCATTCATTCCTGCCGCAAGGCGACGAAGGGAACAGTTGATCACACTTCCGGATCGGTGGAACCCACGCGTGGATTACACTTCGCGTGTGGCAGCGTCCGCTTCCTCCGCTAATTGCTGCACGACCTGGAAGAACTTCGGTGTTTGCCCAACGAATAATCCATCCGCTGTGAACGAGGCAATCGTCGCTACTGCACCTCCGAATTTGTCATCGCTCGGTCGAATCACCGCGCAGTGCGGTAAATCCGGGCTGATGAATTCGCAGGGAACGGGAAAGATTAGACTGGGCTGAACCAGGTTGGGCGGCTGCAACGGTGGATTGTTGAAAAAATCGGGAAACGACAGACCGGATATGGGGTCCTTAAAAGGCGCCACAGGTTGTTGCACTCCATTGCCCGCAAAATCGACCCATTCCAGAAAGTGAGCGACCTCGTCTCCACCAATGCCGAATGCGATCTTCAACACTTCCAGACTGCTGATCTTCTGGCCCAGCGCCGCATAGAGACTCGATCCACCTTGTTCGATGTATCCGAAGTGGAAGGCTGCTACGTTGGCGATCGCCTGGATGTGGTCGTTACCCGGAAAGTTGGGGTTGGTAGCGCCGTCGAAATCCTTGTTGGTTCGCGGGATGGCGGTAACGTTATTGAGTTTGAGCGCCTGGGGGAAGGTGGCACCAAAGTCTGGATTGGTTGCACTCCGGTAGCGCACGAACCAGCTAGTGTCTACGTTGAGGTGCATCAGGTTGGTGAGCCGGCCGATGTCCTGCGCACCTGTCGCCGTGCTTCCCTGAAGTGTGCGGAACTCATCGAAATCGACCGGGTCAGCGCCTTTGGACTCCAGGTATCCGTTGAGGAAGGCTGCGTGGCTGATTTCGTCAATGGTGTTACTGGTGATGTACTGTGGGCCATCGCTATCCAGGTTCGACAAGGCGATCTGATAGTTGTTCAACTGTTCGTTCGGGTCTATCTCAATCGGTGGGTTGTCGCCGATACCTCCCAATTCCGCGTACTGTATCCAAAGGTCCGATTCGATGAGCTCGGCCGCAGCCAAGAATCGAAGAATGGCAATGTCTCCCTTGTTGAGGCTGCTGGAGCTGCTTCGGCCGAATGCGACCTTGCCTGCACCCAACAGCCCAGCCCCGACCGTGGCTGCTCCTGCCACAACACCCTTCTTCAAGAAGGAGCGCCGATTGCTATAAATCTGAGCCTCCGAGTGTTTCATTAGTTTCTCCTTGTTTTGAAATCGTTCCGAGTGCGTTCGGGCGCTATGGCCTGATGCGAACCCGAATC
>Ga0210391_10005485_pt1 | contig 10452 bp, 8 predicted proteins | sample IncBWC12OmetaG_FD_160573 | JGI IMG/M metagenome (GOLD analysis project Ga0210391, IMG submission 160573) | Forest soil microbial communities from Barre Woods Harvard Forest LTER site, Petersham, Massachusetts, United States - Inc-BW-C-12-O ...
CGTCGTTGATTTTTATCCAGCCTGACGCGGCGGAGCCGGCACAAACATTTTGGGTGGTGAAGAGCGCGCCCAGGGCCAGCGGAGCCAGCGTCGGGGCTTCAACGGGTTGGGGTCCGCGCTGTCCAGGCGATGGCGCCTTTTTTTCTGGTGATGGTACTGCCGGTAGACTCGCCGCGACTGCTGCGGGGACTTCAAGTGTGGCGGCGGTAATGGGGCCCGGCCTCGAGACGCCGTTGCTGCAGGCCACGCGCGCGGCATTCAATGGTGTGAGGGTGGGAGTCAATACGCCGATACGAGTGCCATGATCGTCGAGCAGATTCATCGAGGCAGAGAGCGGCGCGTAGGGATGCAAATTGACCAGATAGAACAGGCCAGGCGGCTTTGCTCCTGCCGCACACGCGTTGATCCCTCCTTGCAGAAAAAAAGCGGCAAAGGAACGCGCCTCCTCCGCTGGTGCTTCCGCGGCGTTGGCGTCAACGTACACGGCGCTCTGTGTGGCGATGACGATGGGTACGCGTAAAGGCCCCGGCGCCTGCGGCGCTGAGCGATAGGTATAGGTGCATCCGATCCTGGCGGATTCGCGCGGGCTCAAGCGGCGCACATGAAATTTGGGGAACCGATCCGTCATGGGGTTGAGATCGGCGTCGAACAAAATGAAGTGCTGGCCGGCTGGATTCGACTCGTATTTGAAGGTGGCGTCGATAGTTTGCGTTGAGTTCAGGTTGGTGGCGTAGACGAAGACGCTCTTCTCATTTGCGCCCACTCCTTCGCAAAGATCATGGCTGACTTCGAGTTTGATGTCGTCGAGCGCGGCGGCGGTGACCGCGGGGGAAGCCGCCAGTAGCGTTGCGAGCAGGACAAGGCTGAGATACGTGTTCATAGCAAGCAGCGGCGCTGGTCCTGCCTCACAGCCGTTGGCAAACGTCCAAGTATCCGCCGAAAGCTCCGATTCATATGACTCTGATCGCAAAATCCTGCTTCAAGCGCGACGCACGCATAGGATTGATCGGTCTCACGCAACAGCCGCGACGCGCATTCGATGCGAAAGCGCGCCGCCGCTTCCAGCAGTCCTTCTCCCGTGGCTTGTCTGTAGGCCGACCCCAGCCATGAAGGATGTCGTCCCACGTTTCTCGCGAGCTCATGCACCTTTAGCGAGGTGTCCTCCCGAAGGCGCCGAGAGACCACATCGAGCCACGGAGCGCGAGTCGGCTTGTGAGCGCCTCGAACTGTCGACATAAACTGGCCGATCGCAGTTCGAATGCCAGCCGCGTTAATCGCCCCCGAGCAGTATTGGGCCAAGGATCGCGCCATGCAGCCTGCATGACCGCCGATCCAATGAGAAATGGGTGCGCTTGGAACAGGAACGCGTCCGAGCCACTCTGGATCGAACTCGACTTCAATCTGCTCGAATCCGACAGACAAGGCCGTATTGCGGTGGGCAGAACCCGCGCGGTAAAGGACGGCAGAAGGACCGTCAATCACGCGCCGTCCGAGCTCGGTCTGATTCAGATAGCCTCCGAGCACGAAAATCGACAGCACCGGCCAGTCATGCGCATGCTCCCGTACCCGAGCGTCGCTGAGATCGACAACTCGGCGGACGATGACACCGCCAGATTGGTGCAGTATGTTCATTGGCAACGAGAGAACCCAGGACCGCTGATCCAGCGCAAGTCTATCAGTCTGGGGCGCAGTCAAGTCAGGGGCACCTCTGGTGTGCCTCGATCACCTGCCTTGAAACCATCCAATACACGGCCTGCGGGAACCCCTATAAAGGGACCCAAGCAACCAGTTAAGGTCAACGAATGTCTACGCTTCACCTTTCGATTGGAGGACGCCTCTTTGTTGCTCGCCTCCGATGGGATTTGGCGCCGCAGTCGTGCGAGCGCCTGATGCAAATGCTGCCGTTGTGCGGACAGGTTATTCATGCTCGCTGGAGCGGAGAGGCCGTATGGTTGCCGCTGGGCATAAACTGGCCGAGTGGATCGATACTCGAACCGGAAAGCGCCACCGGCCATCCACAGCCGGGTGAAGTCCTTCTGTTCGCCGGTCCGCGCAGTGAACCGGAGCTGCTCATCGTCTATGGCACGACCCGCTTCGCATGCCAGGCGGGGCCGCTCGAGGGGAATCCAGTTCTCCTCATCCAAAATGATCTTCCGCAGTTGGTCGAGTGCGGGCGCGAAATTCTCCTGCACGGTGCAATGGAGCTGCGGATCGAACAAAGGTCCACACCATCCTGAAAGCAGTTCCGGAAAGAATAGTTTCACCCTCCTGTCCGAGTGCCCCTTTCTGTTGCGCCTACTCAGCGTAGGAGGGACTCGGTATGACCAGCGAAGACCTGCAGCAGGCACGCACGCGTTTCGCGCAGGAGATTCAACAGCAAGGCCACATCAAGTCCGCGGGACTCATCGAGGGTCTTGCGGCCGTCGCGCGCGAGAACTTCGTGGGACCTGGGCCCTGGAAGATCGTGCGAGGCGGGGCCTATCAGCTCACGCCCGACGACAATCCCCGGCATCTCTACGACGATGTCCTAGTCGCGCTGGACGAGCGACGTATGTTGAACAACGGCCAGCCATCGGCTCTGCTCCTGTTCCTGGACAGCTTGAATCTCTCCGCGGGCGATGGATTCCTCCATATCGGCTGCGGCGTGGGTTACTACACCGCGATTGCCGCGCATGCTGTAGGGCCGCATGGCAGCGTTGTCGCCGTCGAGATCGACCCGGCATTGGCCGCACGCGCGAAGCTGAATCTGCAATCGTATGCAACAGTGAAGGTCGTCACCGACAACGGCGCGCTCGATCGCTTTGGTACCTTCGATGCAATATTCGTCAACGCCGGCTGCACACATCCGCATTCGATCTGGCTCGATCAGTTGGCAGTCGGGGGACGGCTGCTTATTCCGCTCACCGTTACGATCCCCACGATGCCCGGCATTGGCGCCGGCTCAATCCTGCTGGTGACCAGAGTCGAGACCGGGTACAACGCCAAGTTCACATCCCCAGTCGGCATCTTTCATTGCGAGGGAGCTCGATTGGCGGAGGAGGAAGCGCTGCTCGCCAAAGCCTTCGCCGAGGGAGATCGAGCATCAGTGTGTCGATTGCGACGTGATGCGCACGAACAGGGTCAGAATTGCTGGTTGCATACGAGTGATGTTTGCCTGGAATCGGATCCCGCACTTCGGCAAGGACCGCGGGAACCCGTACACGTAGGCCCCGATATTCTCGCCAACTATGTCGGACGGTACGAACTCGCGCCGAATGTCGTCCTGACCGTGACCCATCGGGATGGCGCTCTCTTCGCTCAATCACGGGGGGCATCCGAGGTTCCGATTTATCCGGAATCCGAAAAGAAATTCTTCTACAAGGCGGTGGATGCGCAGATCACCTTCATAACGGACGGAACGGGTCGCGCAACCGGACTAGTGCTGCGGCATGATGGCCACGAAGTGCCGGCGCAGCGCCTCGACTAACTTAGAACGACTCCAAATCCACGATCGCCTCGCGGCTCACTCTTCCTGCCTTGACCACGACCCCCTCCGCCCGCAAACGCCGCGCCTGTTCGCGGTGATTCACTGAGGTGCTTGGAAAAACGATCTTGCCCCCAGCGCCCACCACCCGGTGCCACGGCAATTTCATTTCCTTCGGCGACTCGCGCAGCGCCCGCCCCGCCATGCGCGCACGTCCAGGCAGCCCCGCCGCACGCGCCACCGCGCCGTAGGTGGACACCGAGCCCCGCGGGATGGCTCCCACGACCGCCCAGATCTCCTGAAACGCCGGATTGTCCTCGGGAAGCGCGACGCTTCTCGCCCGCGGCTTGCTGCCGCGGGAAGGCAAAAAAAGTTCCTGGAAGGCTTTCGAACGCGCCACTGGCTGCACCGTGAGTTCAATTGCGCTGGCGGGTTTATCGCCTGTGCCTAGTCCGTCGGACGCCTTTTGAACATCTGATCGATCTTGGCGTTGAGCGCCTCGATGGCGGCGGTATTCGACTCGGCGATCGACAAAGACTTGTTCGCGGCGCCGGCAGCGGCCGACGCAGACGCGGCAGTCGCCTTGTTGGCGGCGCTCGCGGTGCTCGACGATTTCGCGAGGTCAGCCTGCAGTTTATTGACCTGTTCCTGCAGATCCGCAATTTGCGCTTCCATGGGTTTGAGGTCGGTACAAGCCGCAGCCATCACCAGGAAAGCAAAGATGAAAACCTTTGCCATTGTTTTTTGCCTCATTGATGCGCACCAAAGGAGAGCGGACCCTACACCGGGTTGACGGTGGTAATAGTGTAGTGGCGCACCCTGCGTTGAGGCTAGCCCCCTGGCCGCGCCCTATGCCAAGTTCCTCCGCCTCCCCAGCGCGCCGCACAATCCCATAACCGCCCTCTCTTCGGCTGCCGCCCAGTCCTCGCGGCATGCGACAATTCCCGCAAAGCCGAACCTCAGGCTTAGGGAGACCCATGCGGCTAAGCGCCCCCCAAGTCGCACTGATGAGCCGCCTGCTCGACGAGGCGCTGCCCTTGGATGACGCTGGGCGGCGTCGCTGGCTCGAGAGGCTTCCGGCGGAATACCAGGACCTCTTTTCTCCTCTCTGCCAGGCTCTGCTGCCGGAGTTCTACCTGTCAACCGATGGAAGGAACTTCGCCACCTTTCTTCAAAGCGCCGACGAGCATGCCGGCCGCGTCGAGCCCACCGGACTTCAGCCGGGTGATCGCGTCGGCCCGTACGAGTTGATGCGCCTCTTAGGCGCCGGCGGCATGGCCGAAGTGTGGCTGGCGAAGCGCGCTGACGGCGCGTTCAACCGCGAAGTGGCCTTGAAACTGCCGTCGCTGACGCGCGTGCGCCGCGATCTCGAACAACGCTTTATCCGCGAGCGCGACATTCTCGCGAGCTTGGAGCATCCCCATATTGCGCGCCTATACGACGCCGGCATCGAACCCTTAGGCTTGCCCTACCTGTCGATGGAGTACGTGCAGGGCGAACTGCTCACCGACTGGTGCGACGCGCAGCGGCTCGACATCCGCGCGCGACTGCGGCTGTTCCTCCAAGTGCTCGAGGCCGTGCAGTACGCGCACGAGCGTCAAGTCATCCACCGCGATCTTAAGCCCTCGAATATTCTCGTCACCAAGGCTGGTCAGGTGCGTCTTCTCGACTTCGGCGTCGCGACGCTGCTCGATGACGGCGAAGTCGCCGGCAAGACACCGCTCACCACGGTTTACGGCCACGCGCTTACGCCGATTTACTCCAGCCCCGAACTGATCCGCGGCGATCCGGTCACGGCCAAAAGCGACATTTATTCCTTGGGTGTGGTGCTGTTCGAACTACTCACCGGAGATCGACCCTATCGCTTGAACGCCGGCGCCTCGCGCGCCATTCTCGAGCACGCCATCGCCGCGGCCGAGGTGCGCAAGCCCAGCACCCAGATCGTGCAAGAGGCATGGGGCGTGCGCGGTGTCACGCACGAGCAACTGACGCGGCAGCTGCGCGGTGATGTCGACCGCATCGTACTTAAATCCCTCGACAAGGAACCTCAACTCCGCTATGCATCGGCCGCCGCGATGGCAGACGATGTGCAGCGATATCTCGATGGCAAGCCGATCACGGCGCAGCCGCCGCGCTTGGGCTATCGGCTCGGAAAATTTTTGCGCCGCAATCGCATGGTCGTTTCGATCGGCGCGGGCGCCGCCGTTCTGGTGCTCGCCATGGCGGCCTACGAGGTCGAACGGCGCATCGATCAGGCGATCGACGACTCTAAATCGGTCTATGTCACGCGGCCGATCAACGAGAAGTCCATCGCGGTATTGCCGTTCCTGGACATGAGCGAGAAAAAGGATCAAGGCTATTTCTCCGACGGACTGTCCGAGGAACTCATCACGCTGCTGGCGCAAATTCAGGATTTGCAGGTCATCGCGAGGACTTCTTCGTTTCATTTCAGGAACCAGGACGTTTCGCTGAAGGAAATTGCCCGCGCCCTGGGCGTCGCGCACGTGCTCGAGGGCAGCGTGCGCCGTGCCGGCAACACGGTTCGCGTGACCGCGCAGCTGATCCGCACCGACAACGGCGTGCATCTCTGGTCGCAGTCTTACGATCGCGACGTGAAGGACATCTTTCAAGTGCAGGACGAGATCGCCGCCGCGGTAGTCGGATCGTTGAAGCTCAAACTGCTGGCAATGGGCTCGGATCCGCATCGCAGCGATAGCCCGGAAGCCTACAACCTATTCTTGCGCGCCCGGGAATTCCGCCGCCGCGGCAATTTGGAGGACATCGAACGCGCCGTCGCCGCCTACCGCCAGGCCATCGCGCTCGATCCGAACTATGCCGCCGCCTACGCCGGCCTTTCCTTCGCCGAGACCGCCATCGCCAACTCCACCCAGGACGCCGCACGCTTCGCGCTCGCCCGCGATGCCGCCGAAAAAGCCCTTCAGCTGGCGCCGCAGTTCGTCGACGCCTACCGCGCACGGGCCCAGTTGCGGCTCGAGACCCTGGATTTCGCCGGCGCTCGCGCCGACAGTGAAATGGCGCTCACGCTCGCGCCCGGCGAAAGCGCTGTGCAAAGCCTGTACGGCGCGCAGATCGCCGCCTTCGGCAAAATTCCTCAAGCCATCAGTGCCATGAAAAAGGCCATCGACTTGGATCCCTTGAGCGGCTACGCCTGGGCAAACGTCGGCTTGTTCCAGACCGCGACCGACGACTATCCCGCCGCGCGCCAGTCCATCGAGCGCGCGCTCGCCATCAGCCCCACCGCCGACTCGTTGCACTTCGCCCTGGGTCAGCTGGACCTGCTGCAGGGCCGCCTGGTCGAGGCGCAGACCGAGTTCCAAAAGCAAAGCACCGAAGCGAATCGCCGCATGGGTGTTGCCATGGTTGAATACGCCAACGGTCACGACAAGCAATCGCAGTCCGCGCTCAAGGATCTGATCGCCAAGAATGCCGGCGACATGGCCTACCAAGTCGCCGAAATCTACGCCTGGCGCGGCGAAAAAGACAAGGCGTTCGAGTGGCTGGAACGCGCCTACCAACAGCGCGACAGCGGCCTAAACGGCATCGCCTGGGATCCGCTGCTCAGCAGTTTGAAAGGCGACCCGCGCTACGGCGCGTTGCTCACGAAGCTGGATCTGTCCGACGGCGCCGCGAATTAAGCGCTCTTGCCGATATGCGGATCGCTGACACTGTCGAAGCCGTTTTCCACGTGACCCGCATAGTGGCGCACGAAGCTCGCATCGGTGCTGTCGGTGATCACCAGATCGTACCAGCGGAAGCTGGTTTCGATCAGCACCGGCACGCTGACGCGGCCGTGAGGCGCCAAAGGGAAATGCTCCACGCGGTTAGTGTATTGATTGGCGATGCTAACCGTCGTCGGCCACGTCGCGAGGTTCTGGATGATCAGGACCAAGGCGCCGCCGGCCAGTTCCGCGAGCGACTGAACCGCAAGATTGGCGGAGGTACGGGTCAACCCGCCGGCAACGCGGCGGAAGAAGCCATTCGGGCCGTAGACCGATAAGTCGTAACCCGTACCGGCGGTCGGGGACCATCGATCGGACAGCACGCGCCTGGCCGGATCGACGGTGTAACCCCAGGGACCCGTCCCCTTGCCGCCATTTTCCGCGCCTTGGGCGCTGCGCACATGAAAGAACGCGCCCACGGTTCCAGTGTTCTCGAAAGCAATCGATACCGTCTGCGCTGCGATGTCGACGCTGGCATCGGCCTGCAGGCGATACGGCAACGCGCGCGCCAAGCGCTGTCCCGGCTCCTGCGTCGGCATCGTCTGCACCGCCGGCACGGCAATCGGGATATTCGGCGCCGGCTGTTTGCCGGCCTCGATCATCGCCTGGGTCACCGGCGTCAGCGCGCCTTCCGACACGAAACTGACGAAACTAGCCGTGTTCGGAAGTTCAGGCGGTCTCGGATCGGCCACCTTGAAATTGAGCGCCGCGGTCAGATCGCCGCTAATCGCGCGCCGCCAAGGAGTGATATGCGTCTCGGTCACGCCGAAGCGCTTCTCGATGAATTGGATGACGGAAGTATGATCGAACGCCTGTGAGCAGACCCAACCGCCTCGGCTCCAGGGCGAGACGACGAAGCACGGTACGCGCGCACCCATGCCATAGGGACCGGGCGCGAAGCTGGCGACGCCCTCGACCCCGGGATAAAGCTCGTTCACCGTGTCGACCGTCGATGCACCGGTTGCCGCGCTGGTGGGCGGCGTCGGTGCGATCAGGTGGTCGAAGAAGCCGTCGTTCTCGTCAAAGTTCACGATCAGCACGGTTGAGGCCCACACTTCCGGATTTGCCGTCAGCGCATCGAGCACGTTCGATATGTACCAGGCGCCCCAGTTCGGCGGGAATGTCGGATGCTCACAATAGGCCTGCGGCGCCACGACCCATGACACCTCCGGCAGCGTGTTATTCATGACGTCGCTTTGCAATTGCTGGAACAGAGAACCGCCGTTGAAGGCGCCACCGTTGAAGAGGTCGGTGCCGGTTCTCGCCTTTTCGAACAGCGCGCTGCCCGGCTGCGCGTTCTGATATTGCAAAAAATACAGCGGCGATGTGTCGCCGAAATTGCCGATGAATGGGTTATCGGTAAAGCCTTCGAATTGTGCCGGCGTGAGACCCAAGCCCACATCCTGATAAAACTTCCACGAGACGCCTGCGGCTTCGAGCCGTTCCGGATAGGTCAACCAGTTATAACCTTGCTCATCATTGTTGACCACCGGTCCGCCCGGCAGTACGCCGTTGCCCGTGCTGGGACCCGCCACGAGCGTAAACGTCCCGGGCGTGGCGCCGGAGAAGGGTTGCTGGATGGTGTCGGTCTGCGTACCGTTCTGGCCGACCCATCCGGTCCACATGTAGTAGCGATTCGGGTCGGTCGGACCCATGATCGAGCAATGGTAGTTGTCGCACACGGTGAAGGCATCCGCCAGCGCATAGTGGAACGGGATGTCGCCGCGTTCGACGAAGGTCATCGTCTCGATGCTGCCTTTGGCCGCAACCCAGTTGTCATTGTTGCCGACGTTCCAGGCCCCGTGCGCATCCGACCAGTTATGCGGCATGTCGCCGACGAACTGGTATCCAAGAAAGGGCTGTGCCGGACGGAACGGCAGCAGCGTGTCAGCGCCGTTCGGCTGCTGGAATACCGAGTTACCCGATGGCAGAGTCACCGCCCGCGGATCATCGAAGCCGCGCACCCCGCGCAGCGATCCCAGATAATGATCGAACGAGCGATTCTCCTGCATCAGCACCACGATGTGCTTCACGTCCTTGATCGTACCGGTGACGATTTTCGGTTCAATGCTCAAGGCGCGCAGAATCGATTCCGGAAATGCGGCGCCGAACGCCGCTGCTCCCATGGCTCGAAGGATTGTGCGTCGATCTGTTTTTTCCATTTGCTTAGTTCCCGAATCGTCTAAGGATGGGAGCAAGCTAGTCGCGCTTCGTTACGCTTTTGTGTTGGAGGCGTTAAAAATCGAGCGCCGAGTGACGCGGATCCGCGACACCACAGCCGCCACAGCCACGCATTGGTTGTCACGGGCGATTTTCAGTCCGAGCCGACTACAAGACTACTTTGTCTCCACGGAAAATTTCGTCACGAGACGCTCGCCAACTCCGGCGGCTCCGGCGTCGAGCAGCGCGCCGCTTTGCGAACGAACCACCGCGCTGGAATCCATATTGAGTACCACCTGATATTGTCCCGGCGGCAGCGTTGATCCGGGTGTCACCAGCAGAGCGCGTGCATTGTGACTCGGGATGGCGACGCTCACCGGAATGACCAGCGTCCCGCTCTGTCCATCGTCCGCTTCAGTGATTCGCTCCAGGCGCACGGCTGCTGGATTCAAGCTGCCGATGTCCAACTCTTGCGTAAATCCAATGACGATGCGTGGAGGCGAGGCATGCAGCGTATCGCCGGGATTAGGCTGCACCGCGGCCACGTCGAATTCGCTGCTCATCGTCATGGCCGAGCTGCCGGGCAGCGCGCCATCCTGAATCCATTGGATGACAAACGGAATGTCGCTGGCCGGTGCGCCGTCCCCTTCTTTCTGCAGGTGGATTACCAAGTAGCTGTTCGTGGGGTCACCGGGCTTGACGCGATCGAGCGTGGGTTCCTCGGTGCTGGGCACATTGATCAAATCGTTGTAGCTATGCTCCGCGTCGAGATTCAGATTCTCCGCAGGATTGGCGCCGCCGTGACAACCGGCGCATATCGGGGTAAAAATATTGGCCTGAATCGAATCAAAATCCGCGGTCAGCATCATCGACGGAGGGCTGCTGGCTGCTGGGGGGCTGCTGGCCATGGAGTCCGTATTCATGCCGTTGTTACCGCCGGAGCAAGCGGCCAAGGCCACGAGTAAAGCGCCGCCCGATAAGCGCAGACGCCATCCCCCAGGATGCTTTATGAACATGGAATCGCCTCCCGCAATCCGCACGGCGGACACGCTCCGAAACTTGAGCGTTCATGTAGGTAAGTACCGTTTA
>Ga0210391_10005486_pt1 | contig 10452 bp, 7 predicted proteins | sample IncBWC12OmetaG_FD_160573 | JGI IMG/M metagenome (GOLD analysis project Ga0210391, IMG submission 160573) | Forest soil microbial communities from Barre Woods Harvard Forest LTER site, Petersham, Massachusetts, United States - Inc-BW-C-12-O ...
TCACAATCGCCCAGGTGGAACTGATCGCGGCGGCCGTGGAGCACGGCGCGCCGTCGTACATCTCGGTATTCGCGGGGCGGATCGCCGACGCCGGCGTCGATCCGGTGCCGATCATGGCCCGCTCGGTGGAGATCATGGAGCCGGCCGAGCGCTCGGAGTTGATCTGGGCCTCGCCTCGCGAGATTCTCAACGTGGTGCAGGCCGATCAGGTGGGCTGTCACATCATCACCGTCACTCACGACCTGCTGGACAAGCTCGACTGTCTGGGCAAGAGCCTCGAGCAGTACTCACTGGAGACCGTTCGCATGTTCCGCGGCGACGCGGTGGCAGCGGGATTTACCCTCTGAGAGCCAATGCGGACCGACGCCACAGCCGATAACTCGATTCCCACTCGCCCCTCGCCTGCTGGTGAGATGAATCGCGTCTGCATCACCGGCGGCGGGGGCTTCATCGGCAGCAACCTCGCCGACCGTCTGAGCGCCGGGGGCATCGAGGTCGCAATCCTCGACAACTTCAGCACGGGGCGACGCGAGTTCGTGGCCGCGGCCCTCGCGCGCCCGGAGGTGAGGCTGATCGAGGGAGATGTCCTCGACATGGCCGCGCTGGAGGACGCCCTCGAGGGCTGCGACTGGGTCTTTCACTTGCAGGCCAATGCCGATGTGCGCCGGGGCTTTGAACATCCGCGGCGTGACCTCGAGCAGAACACGATCGCGACTGCCAACGTGCTGGAGGCGATGCGCAAGCAGGGCGTCTCCCGGATCGCCTTCTCCTCCACCGGCGCGATGTACGGCGAACCCCGTGTATTCCCCACCCCCGAGGATGTCGCCTACCCGATCCAGAACTCGCTCTACGGCGCCTCCAAGGTCGCCGGTGAAGGGATGATCGCCGCACATGCGACCGGCTACGACTTCACCGGCGTGATCTTTCGCTTCGCCGCGATTCTTGGGGAGCGTTACATCCACGGGCACCTCTTCGACTTCTACTGTTCCCTGAAGCGCGACCCCACGCGCCTGCGGGTACTGGGTGACGGCAACCAGGACAAGTCCTTCCTGTACGTGCAGGACTGCATCGACGCGATGCTCACGGCCGTCGAGCGCCATCGTGAGGAGCCCGGCACGTTCATCTACAACCTCGGTACCGACGAAACCGTGCTGATCCGCGACTCGGCGCACACGGTCGCCGCACACCTCGGGCTCGAGCCCGAGTTCGAGTACGCCGGCGGGCGCGGCGGGTGGCTGGGGGACAGTCCGCTGATCTACCTCGACACCGCACGGATCCGCAGCCTCGGCTGGGCGCCGAAGCTGACGATCCGCGAGGGCGTGCTGCGCACCCTGGAGTGGCTGGATGCCAGCGAGTATGCATGGCGGGATCAGGTGGTGCCGAGTGCCACCGCAGGCGAGGCGCTTCGATGAGGACTCCGGGCGATCGAGCTGCCTGGGGTGGGGCGGGTCCTCGCGCGAGAGATATCTCCTGAGGCTGCATCCGTGAGCTGTGAGGTAGTCCCATGAGCATGATTTTCAGCCGCGCGCCGCTGCGGATCTCACTCGGCGGCGGCGGCACCGACCTGCCCTCCTACTACAGCGAGCACGGCGGCTTCCTGGTCTCGGGGGCGATCGACAAGTACGTCTACATGCTCACCCACACAGTCTTCCAGCGTCGCTATCGGATGAAGTACTCCGAGCTCGAGGAGGTCGATGATGTATGTGAGATTCGTCACCCGATCCTGCGCGAGGGTCTGCAACGCCACTGGTGTGGCTCGCCGCTGGAGATCGCCTCGGTGGCTGACGTCCCCGCTGGAACTGGGATGGGCTCCTCGGGCGCCTACATAGTCTGCCTGCTCAAGGGCCTCGTGATGGCGCGGCACAGCTCGATCAGCCCGGGAGACCTCGCCGAGGCCGCATGCGAGATCGAGATGGGCGCGCTCGGCGAGCCGGTCGGCAAGCAGGATCCCTACGTGGCCGCCCACGGAGGGATCTGCACCTACACCTTCAATCCCAGCGGCGAGGTCGAGGTGCAGCCGCTCGAGCTCGACCTTGCCGTGCTCAGGCAACTGCGCGACCAACTGCTGCTGTTCTACACCGGAGAGGCGCGCTCCGCCTCCCAGATGCTGTCCGACCAGGACAGGCGCTCCAAGGCCGGCGATGAGCAGATGATCGAGAACCTGCACCGCACCAAGGATCTTGGTCGATGCATCCATCGGCTGCTCGGAGCGGGCGACGTCGAAGGCTATGCGGAACTGATGCACGAGCACTGGGAGAACAAGCGGGCCCGCTCCCCCGGGATGACCAGCGAGCACGTCGATCACCTCTACAGGGAGGCTCGGCGCAGCGGAGCGATCGGTGGCAAGCTCGTGGGAGCCGGGGGAGGGGGCTTCCTGCTGGTGTATACCCGCAGGCCCGAAGACACCAGGCGGGCGATGGCCGCCGCACACGCCCCCGAGCTTGCGTTCGATTTCGAGTTCGGTGGCGCCTACGCAAGCGAGTACGCGTGAGTACGCCCGGCCTCGAGCGACTCCACGAGGAGCTCAGCCGCACGCACTGCCTCGACGTGTGGACGCGGCGCGCGATGCTCGAGCGCCTCGGAGCGCTGGCGCAGGGGGCGAGCGTGATCGACATCGGCTGCGCCTCTGGCTACCTGCTCCAGGATATTCACCGCAGCGCCCCGCACGTCACGCTGATCGGGTTGGACCTCCTCGACAGTGGCCTACGCAAGGCGCACGCCGCGATCCCGCAGGCGCGGCTGCTCCAGGCGGATGCCTGTGCGGTGCCGCTCGCGGACGCGAGCGTGGACGCGGTGGTGAGCGCAAATCTGCTGGAGCACGTATCAGACGATGTGGGGGCGCTCGCCGAGATCCGCCGGCTGCTGAGGCCCGGCGCTCGCGCGGTGATCGTGGTCCCCCTGGGGCCCGGCAATTACGACTACTACGACCGCTTCGTCGGCCACGAGCGCCGTTACGCCCGCGGCGAGCTCGCCCGCAAGGCGCGCAGTGCGGGCCTGCAGGTGCTCGAGGACGTATGCCTCGGGGCACTGCTGTACCCGGCCTTTTGGCTGGTCAAGCAGCGCAACCGCCGCCGCCATGGACAGCTCCGAGGCGAGGCGCTCGAGCGCAGGGCCGTGCGCGACGTCGAGCGCACCGAGGACTCCGCCGTCGGTCGATCCGCCTGTCGTTTGGAGGAGGGGCTGCTGCGACGTGGGGTGCGGCTGCCGTTTGGGATCCGTGGTCTCACCGTCCTGGCGTCTCCTGGAGGAACATCGTGAGCGCCCAGATGCTCAGCATCGTTATTCCTGCCTACAACGAGGAGGAGAACATCCCGCTGGTCTATGACCGCCTGCGCAAGGTGATGGACGCCCTGGACCTGGAATGGGAGCTGATCTTCAGCGTGGACCCATCCAGCGATTGCACCGAAGAGCTGATCCTCGCTCTGCGCGGCGAGGACCCGCGCGTGAAGATGCTGAGGTTCTCACGTAGGTTCGGACAGTCGATGGCCATGATCGCGGGCCTCGGGGTGGCGATGGGCGACGCGGCGGTAGTGATCGACTGCGACCTTCAGGACCCGCCCGAGCTGATCCCCGAGATGGTTGAGCGCTGGCGCGAGGGTTATGACGTCGTGTGCGCTCAGCGGCGCACCCGCGCCGGTGAGGGCATCGCCAAACGCGCTATCGCGGCCGTCGGCTACCGCGTGATGAACCGCGTCGCGGATGTCGAGATCCCCGTCAACACCGGTGACTTCCGCCTGATGAGCCGCCGCGTCTTCGAGCACGTCGTCGCACTGAAGGAGGTCCACGGCTACCTGCGCGGTCTCGTCGGCCTTGTCGGCTTCAGCCAGACCAGTATCGTCTTCGATCGCGACCCGCGCACTGCGGGCACGACCAAGTACAGCCACGCGTGGGGGTCCTGGGTGGAAGGCCTCAACGGGATCGTCGGCTTCTCGCGCAAGCCTCTGCAGTTGATCTCGATTGCCGGCACCGTACTCGCCGCAGTGGCTATCACGTTTGCGTTCGCCTATCTCATCCTGAAGGTCGGCGGCGCGCCGTTTCCGGTGGGCAACCCAACGATCGTGATCGTGGTCTCGTTTCTGAGCGGCATCCAACTGCTCTCGCTCGGGGTAATGGGCGAGTACGTGGGTCGGATCTACGACGAGTCGCGCGACCGGCCCAAGTACATCGTCGAGTCCAGCTACGGCTGGGAGCAGGACGGGCCCGGCCAACATTCACTGGAGGCCCGTCTCCCCGCTGGATCGCGGATGTCCGATTGGGCATCCGGCGAGCAGGCCGGCCAAGCGTCGGACGCCGAGCGCCTTACACGCCAGCGGTTTGAGATGTCCGGGCGACCCGGCGGGCAACGATAGTTTGGCGCGGAGGCGACTCCACCGCTGCGTTTGGGTCACCCGCTCGAGCAACAGATCGGTTCCAAGGCCGATCCAGATAAGGTAGGCGAACGCCGCCGGAAGGATGTACCTGAATTCGACATAGACCGGTATGTATGGGACGATGACGAATAGGGCGGTTATGATCAGCACCAGATGCTCACGCCGCCAGCGGCGCCAGGTGAATCCAAGGCAGATAATCGCTAGTATGAAAGTAATGGGCGACAGTGACATCTGAATCAGGTCAAATGGGCGGTGCACCATATATGACACTAGGCCGTGCCCGTAGGCGAAGGGCGATACGGTTCCGCCGTGCATCCATAGAATGCCGCGCGCCCATACGGTTGCCAGGACCGTGCGGCGTGCGAGAAGCTCGAGATAGAAAAATGGATGGTGCTCGATCGCCCGGACCGCACGATGTAGAAGCAGCGAGTCGAATTCCGGGGAGACATAGCGAATGTCCGGATGTGTGCGCCGAACCTGATGATACGTCGCTTCGTCATTAAGCAGAGCGCCGAAATCATTGTGCACTTCTCCAAGGCCCTCCCACAGGGTCTGCCCGACACCTGACCTGAGGAGAACAAATGTGTGGAAGTCATCATAGTTACGAATCGTCCATGGAATCACCAGCACAGCAGCGATCGCCGTGGTGCAAAGGCCCATACGGAGAGCTCGACGCCAACCGGTCATCATGACCGTGGCGAGTGCGAGCGCCGCGGGCAGGAGCAGAACGGCCGGGCGAAAGTAGCTCCCTATACCGGCGAGGACGCCGCATAGGATCAGCCAGCGCCAGCGATGGTTGGAATGGATGGCCTCCAGGTAGATGGCCACGATCGCGATCGTGAAGTCCACCGCCCAGCTGTCCGGCGTTGGGCTGCTCACCTGCCAAGCAAGAGGAGGATAGATCGCGTAAAGGAAGGCTGCGAGCAGGGCGGCGCGGGGACGTTTGAATAGTCGCATCGCGATCCGGTACACAAGCAGCGCTGTGAGCGCGTCGAGCAGCGCTTTCAGGATCTGGTCGGGCAGGAAGCGTTCGCTGCCGGTGATCTCCCACAGCGCGGCGAGCACCACCGGTTCGCCCACGGGCTCTCCGATCTCCGGTTCCCAGCGTGGGTGGGCGTCGGCATACCGCAACTGGGCGTCGTCGGGCGGTTCGATCATCGGGCCGGTGCTGTGCAGCGTGAACCCAAAATCGACTGCGCTGAGGTTGATCTGGAACCAATGTCCGTCGTGCACGATGTCGTGTGCCATCCCGCCATACAGCCACGGCCGGTAATCCGGATGCAGGTCCGATGCCACATATGCAGCGCGGACTCCAAGCGCGATTACGAAGATGACAAGCAGGGAAAGGCGGGTGCGGGACATTTGGTCAAATGCCTACCGTTTTCACGTTCGACGATATGTCCGTAGACCGGACAAAACACGCCCAGCGTACAGATTGCCTTGGGAGGACATGCTTGATTCGGTGGATTTGCCCGAATGGCCTGTAAATCCATCCACGATCTCCGGGAGATTGTTTCTTTCCGGTGGACCTGGCGATGCGACATCCGATGTCGAGACTTGCCTGCCCGCGGGACATCGAGATCCGGGCCGCTGTGGATGCCGAGCCCGGTGGCTGACCCGGCGAACGCTTGCGCCGCGGTGGCGCCTCCGCCCCCCGGCCAGCAGCTCACCCGCGGCCGCTCCGTCGGTTGGCGCTGGAGTGTGGCTCGGGCAGGTGGGAAACACCAGGTAGGCCCTCGGCGGCAACGGTCCCAGGCAGACACCCGACGTGGGCTGCGCCGATTGTGCCCAAGAAGGGGAATCGTATAGCTTCCGGGTGTATGGAGGGATTGGCGACTCACCCCCGAAACGCGATGCGTCTGCCGACGCGCAAGCGTCTGCTGGCGGCGGATCGGGTGAGCGTGGCGCTATGCCTCGTGTTCCTGGTGGCTGCCGCGTTCTATCTCTCGATCGCGGAGACATCGATGGGGCTGGTTCTCCGTGGCGAGGCGCGCGAACCATATAACAAATTGGCCGACGCGTTTCTTCACCTCCACCTCTCGGTTGGTCGCGCGCCCGCCGCCCTCATGCGCCTGACAGATCCCTACGACCCCGCGCAGAATTCATCCATCGTGCATCGCGCTGCTATACACGACTTCGCGCTGTATCACGGGCATTTGTTTCTCACCTGGGGCCCCGCGCCGGTGGTTGTCCTGCTGGTGCCCATGCACCTGCTCGGCTTGGAGCCGTCGGCGAGCGTGCTCGTCGCGTTTTTTTCGATCGTCGGCATTGGCTTCGCACTGGCTACGCTGCGCGTGCTCTTGAGGCAGATCGGCAACGCGACCCTGTGGATGTGCGTGCTTGCCGCATTCGCTCTGGTGTTTTGCTCGGTGGTGCCATTTGTCTTGCGACGCCCGGCGGTCTACGAAGCGGCCATCGCGGGTGGCTACTGCTTCGCGATGGCCGGCATCTGGCTTGCCATCTCGGCGGTGGCCGAGCGACGCGCGTCGCTGGCGCGACTGGCGCTCATGAGTCTCTGCTTCGGCCTGGCAACCGGTTCGAGGCCGACGCTCGGGTTCGCGGCTCTGGTGCTCGTGCCCGTCTACATTTCACTGCGCTCGACCCGGCCACGCCGCGGACTGCTGATCGCCCTGATCGTCCCAATAGGTGGGTGTGTCCTGCTGCTGATGGCCTACAACCAGGCGCGCTTCGGCAGCCCCCTGGAATATGGCCACCAGTACGTGCTCGCCAGCGACGACGAGCATACGGCGCATTGGAGTGAGCTCAGCAACATCCTGCCCGGCGCCTGGCTCTATGTCGTGTCCCCACCGCGACCGCTGGCTCTCTTTCCCTTCATCGGCCTCGGCCCGCCACCGGTCACATATCCAGCTAGCCTGCCGGCGGGCTACGTGGGCAGCGAACCCACCGCCGGGCTTCTGCCGATGACGCCGATCCTGGTCTTCCTTGTGGCGCTGCCATGGATCTGGCGGCGGCGCCCGGCACTGCTCGGCCCACTGGCGCCTGCCCTGCTGGCGCTGGCGGGCGCGGGTGTGATCTGTGTGCTGTTCCTCGTGTACGAGTTCTATGGCACAACGGAGCGCTACGGGGCCGACTTCACAACACTGCTGCTGTTTGGGGCTCTGGCGGCGTGGCTTGCTCTGTCCGCGGAGGCTCGCGGACGCCGGCGCTGGCTGGTGCGGACAGGTGGCGGTCTGCTGGTCGCCTGGGGCTGTGTCACCGGCTTGGCAATCAGCTTCATCGGCTCCGAAAACGCGTTTTCCAGGGGCCTCCCCGGCGCATGGGCCATGCTGGAGGACATCGGTGCGCCCGTGTCGACCGCGATCGCGACCATCGCCGGGCGTCCCGTGCTCGCGGAAGTCTCGGCACCCAACCTCCCGCCCATCACGCATGTGTCCTTTACCAGCCTCAGTGTCGGCACCGCGCCGTTCTCGCTGAGCGCCGGCGATCAGGCGGAGCTCACCATCGTCTCACCTGACAACGGTACGGCTACCCTGCTCGCAAGCGCGGTCCCTGGCGCCGCGCTTGGCGCCAGGGCCTTGCTCTGGGTGGTTTTGACCAATACCGGACATTGGAGCTATAGCTACCGGCTGCCTCCGGGAGGTGGAGTGGTCCGCATTCCGGTGTCACTCAGGATCGGCTTGAACCGGTTTGTGCTCAGCCCGCTTGCCAGCGCCATCAGGCTGCGCAACCCGGCGGTCCCAAGCACACAACCGCTGCTGGTGGTCAGGCATCTGGCGCTGAGTGCCGCGGTATGAGTCTTCCTCCACACGCCTTCGCATGACCGTCGTGGTCGTCGGTTCGGGTCCCGCCGGGGTCGCTGCGGCAGCGGCGCTCGCCGACGCCGGTCTGCGCGTGACAGTTGTGGATGCCGGCGACAGGATCGAGGCAGGGCGGATGGAGGTGTTCGATGCGCTCGCGCGGTCAGAGCCCGAGCGCTGGCCGCCGGAGCTCGCTCGCCGCGCGCGCAGCGCATTCCCAGTGGACATCAGGCATGTCCCGCTCAAACCAGCGTACGGCTCGCTGTTCCCGTACGCTCTGGATGACGCAGATCTACCGATCGCGAGTGAAAGCGCCGACACGCTGTCGTCGCTCGCATATGGTGGGCTGAGCAACACCTGGGGGGCCTCGATCTTGCCATTTCGACAGCGAGACATCGAAGACTGGCCGATCTCGCTTGCCGAACTGGAGCCTCACTACGAAGCTGTGCTGCGCTTCGTGCCGATCGCGGCGGAGTGCGACGAGCTCGCCGAGACTCTACCGCTCTACACCGATGCGCCAGGCGCCCTGCGGCGTGGCCCACAGGCACAGATGCTGCTCGGTCACATGCGCCGGCACGCAGCGGCGCTGAGGGCGGCCGGCTTCGCCTTCGGGGCGTCGCGACTGGCGGTGGCGGCAGCGGCAGGGGATCTCCGCCGCTGCCGCCACAGTGGCATGTGCCTATACGGCTGTCCGTATGGATCCATCTATAACGCGGCCCACACGCTCGAGACGCTCGTGCGCGGCGGCAGGGTTGACTACCGAGGTGGCGTCTACGTCGACCGCCTGAGGGAGGTGGGCGACTCGGTGGCGATCGATTTTCACGAGCGCAGCCGTCCCGCTGCGACGGGACGGCTGACGGCCTCGCGGGTGTTCGTGGCGTGTGGCTCCATCTCTTCGACGCGGCTGATGCTCGACTCGGTGGGAGATGCGCACCTCGCGCGATTGCGGGACAGCCAGTATTTCGTGATCCCGATGGTGACTCTTCGTGCCGCGCCGGTCAGTGTCGCGACGCAGGGCAACACCCTCGCACAGGTGTTCGTGGAGCTCGAGGACACGCGCATCTCCAAGCACGCCATGCACCTGCAGATCTATGGATACAACGACATCATGCTCGCGGCGCTCGCGAAGCGACTGCCGCTGGGGGTGGCCGGACTCGAGCGGGTACTGCGCCCCCTGCTGGGACGTTTGGTCGTCATCCAGGGCTTTCTGCACTCGGCGGACTCGCCTGGGCTGACGGTTGCCTGCGACGCAGACGGCGTCCGGATCGCCGGCGAGGACGCAGCGGTGGCGGCTGTGCGCGTGAGGAGGCTTGTGCGCCGCCTCGCGGCGAGCGGACGCCTGCTCGGCATGGTTCCTGTGCCGGGTCTCGTCCACGTCGGACGCCCCGGCAAGAGCAACCACCTCGGCGGCTCGCTGCCGATGCGTCGTGAGCCCGGAGCGTTGGAGACCGATGTGCTGGGACGCGTCCCCGGGTGGAGGCGTGTGCACGTGGTCGACGCCTCGGTTTTCCCATCGGTGCCGGCGACGACGGTGACGATCTCGGCGATGGCAAACGCGCACCGGATCGCCGCCGCCGCCGCCAAGATCGAGGCGTGAGCTACCCGGGCTGGGCCGACCGCCGTGTCGCGATCACCGCCGCATGGAGCACGAGTGTGAAGGTGAACAGCGAGAAGCCGATCACCACCAGCATCAGCCCGATCACGCCCAGCCTGTCCTGCAGCGAGGCGCGCAGAGTGAGATGCTCGTGATGCGAAAGGTAGTACACGATCAGAGGGACGATGCAACCCAGCCCGGCTGCGGCGGTCACCGCAGCTGCTGCGACGCTGCGGGTGTAGGGAAAGATCCTCAGCCAGCGGTCTCTGGCTCGTCCACGATAGTCAAACAGCACCTGGGCGATACAGCCGAGGAGGAACGCCTGCAGTCCGGTGATGGTGAGCGCCATGCCAAACAGCATCGAATACAGCGAGAACCCAACCGGTCCGATCGTGATCGGACCGGCGCTCAGCGGGAGGGTGATCAGCAGGCCGATGGTGAATATCGCCAGGCCGGGCTTGAGCAGGAAGAAATCCGAGCCGTAGATGAACATCGAGCGCAGGCTGATCCACGCCGCCTGCCAGGGGGAGAACCAGCCAACGCGCTTATGGTGGCTGACCCGTCCATCTCGGTCCTTGAGCAGGGCAACCGGCACCTCGGCGGTGCGCAGCCCCATGTGCACCGACTTGACCAGCATCTCCGTCCAGTAGTCCCACGAGTCGGAGTCGAGGTCCATCGCGATCAGCCTGTCGCGTGTCATCCCCCGCATGCCGCAGAAGATGTCCGAGAA
>Ga0210391_10005491_pt1 | contig 10449 bp, 7 predicted proteins | sample IncBWC12OmetaG_FD_160573 | JGI IMG/M metagenome (GOLD analysis project Ga0210391, IMG submission 160573) | Forest soil microbial communities from Barre Woods Harvard Forest LTER site, Petersham, Massachusetts, United States - Inc-BW-C-12-O ...
ATGGCTCGAGTTTCGACACGAGAGTAATGGCTCCCGCTGCTGATCGATTGCGGCGCAGCCAGAACGGCGACGCGTTTGGATTTGCAAACCTTACAGCGCTTAGGTTCGTTCTTGAATTGTTTGTCGTGAAAAAACAGTTGTTCCCCGGCGGTGAAGACAAAGTCAGCACCACAGTCGATGCAGGTCAGTACCTTATCCTTAAATTCCATTGAGGATGGCTCCCTTGGATGGCCGTGCTGCAAGCGCCACACGCGGGGAAAGCGGTGGTCACAGGAAACACAGACTGTGTACATCCCCCTCAAATTGCCCCTGGACTCGGCCCACCACGCACCCGGATTGGGGCGTGGATACAGATCTTCGTACTTGAATGCCGAATGAATGATGAGTGCTTGAATGATCCCAGCTGCAACTCTACCTGGTGGGGGCCAGATGGAGCAGGGCCGCCCCGGGAAGGGGACGACCCTTTACTGCGTTAGTCTTACTCCTTTAAGATCAGCTCCTTGAGATCTGCTTGCTTAATCCTGTTCCTTGCGAACTTTCTTGCGAGCGCGCTTGCGAGCGAGTGCGGCTTTGACGCGTTTTTTCTCGCCGGGCTTCAGGTAAAAGGAGTGGCGCTTAACCTCTTTGATGATGTCTTCCTGCTGAACTTTCCGCTTGAAACGCCGCAGAGCGTTCTCGAGGGATTCACCCTCTTGCAGTCGAATTTCCGCCAAACAGACACACCCCCAAACCCGTCCGGAAGGACCGAATAGTTATTACAAGGATTCAACCGGAAGTCAAGTGCGAGAGTGAAAAAAGTTGCGGACATGCGGGATGCTGCCGAACTGAGCTCCGGAGGAGTGTGCGAATGAAAACGACCTTCGCGCGCGTTTCGGCGGAGAGGGCTGCGCTATACAGGGAAAACTGTATGGAATCCGGACCTGGTTTCATAGATTTTGGTTCTACTCTAAGCCGGACGGGGGAACTTGAATCAGGCAACGAGTGTCACGGACCGACGCACAGGCATGAAAATCCCGACAGAGCCGATTGGAAGCATTCCGAGGCCCGTGGAGCTGATTGAGGCGATCGCCGAAGCGGGCGATTACGCGGATCAGAAGTTGGATCCTTTGTATGAAAAAGCGATCCGGGACACGATTGAAGAGTTTGAGAAGACAGGTTCGCCAGTCATTACCGATGGTGAGCAGCGGAAGTATCACAACTTCTGGACGTATTCTGTGCACGGATTGGAGAATACGGCGCCAGATGGTTTCAAGATTCCGTTCTCCGCCGGTCACGTGCGGCGGATGCCGCGGCTGACCGCTGGACCCTTTCGCTACAGAGTTTGTGCCGACCGCTACCTCGATGTGGCCAAGCGCTACGCGCACAGGCCGCTTAAGCAGGCGGTCATCTCGCCCTCCGCTCTCAGCCTGATGTACCCGGCGGAAGACATCCCCGGCTACTCGCGGCAGGAATTCATTGACGATCTGTTGCGCGAGCACGAAAGGGAAATTCGGCGATGCTTCGAGAAGGGCGCGTACAAAGTACAGATCGATTTCACGGAAGGACGATTGGCCATCAAACTCGATCCCTCTGGCGATCTTCTGAACAGTTTCATTGGGCTGAACAATCTGGCGCTGTCGCGATTCACGCCGGAGGAACGGCAGCGTATTGCTGTACACACCTGCCCCGGCGGGGACCGCGACTCCACACATAGTGCCGATGTCGATTACGCGGAGCTGTTGCCTAGCTTGTTCGAGCTGCGCGCCGGGAACTTCTGCATCGCACTCGCTGGGGAGAAGGATCGCGAACGCGTGCTGAAGATTATTCGTCAATATCTCAAACCGGATCAGCGCGTGTTTGTAGGCGTGGTTTCACCGATTGATCCGCGAGTCGACACGGCCGAGGAAGTTCGCGACCGGGTGCTCGAAGCGGCAAACTACATTCCGATCGAACAGCTGGGGACCACAGACGATTGCGGGTTCGCACCTTTCAGTGATGACACTTCGACGACGCGCCAGACAGCGTTTTCGAAGATTCGCGCCCGGGTCAGAGGCACGGAGCTTGCGGAAGCAGTCCTCGGGAATGGTAGATGAAAATCGACGACAACGAAGAACAGTTACTCCGTTCGGTGGTGCTGCAAAATGCCCAGGCGGTTTTCCTGGCGCGCGAGCGTGCGGAGCGAGAACTTCGCGAGTCCAACGAGCGCATCGCCAACATCCTCGAAAGTATCACCGACGCTTTTATCGTGTTGGACAAGGAATGGCGCTTCACTTACGTGAATCCGCAAGCCGAGCAGATTTTCGCCCCGCTGAACAAATCCCGGGAGAGTCTTTTGGGCAAGAGCTACTGGCAGGAATTCCCGGATCTGGTCGGCACTCCTGTGGAGGAGAACTTGCGCCGCGCAGCAGCCGAGAAGTTGAAGGTGGAGTTCGATACTTTTTACCCGGCGTTGAACTCCTGGTTTCTGGTTCGGGCATACCCCTCGCGCGACGGACTCTCCATATACTTGGCCGACATCTCCGAGCGTAAGCGAGATGAGCGGGCAAGAGGATTGCTGGCCGCCATCGTAGATTCTTCCGACGACGCGATTGTCAGCAAGGATCTCGATGGAGTGATTACCAGCTGGAACAAGGGAGCCGAACGGATATTCGGCTACCCCGCAGAAGAAGCTGTGGGCCGACACGTTACTTTGATCATTCCAGACGACCGCCGGGGGGAAGAAGCAGATATTCTGTCACGCCTGAAACGGGGCGAACGCGTAGACCATTTCCAAACTGTTCGCGTCCGCAAGGATGGCAGTACTCTTGATGTTTCCCTCACCATTTCTCCAGTGAGAGATTCATCCGGACGGATAATTGGAGCTTCCAAAGTGGCACGCGACATCACAACGCAAAGGCGCGCCGAGATCGCATTGCGGGAGAGTGAAGAACGTTTCCGGGCGATCGTGCAGGCGACTCCTGAATGTGTGAAAGTTGTGGGTCCGGACGGGACGTTGCTGGCGATGAATTCGGCCGGCTGCGGCATGGTAGAGGCGGGCGGTGATAAGGAGATCATTGGACAGAGCGTGTACGGGCTCATTGCGCCGGAATTCCGCCAGAGGTTCATCGAATTCAACGAGAATGTCTGCCACGGAAACAAGGGCCAAATGGAGTTTCAAATTATCGGGCTGAGAGGCACGCGGCGGTGGATGGAAACGCACGCCGTGCCGATGCGCGACAATTCCACCGGCCAGACCGTGCAGCTCGCGGTCGCGCGTGATGTTACGGCGCGAAGAGAAGGGGATGAAAAACTGCGGCGCAGCGAAGAAGAACTCCGCGCGTTGGCGGACTCCATCCCTCAACTGGCGTGGATGGCTAATCCGGAAGGCCACGTCTTTTGGTATAACCGCGGATGGTATGAATACACCGGCACAACCCAGGATCAGATGGAGGCAGGGGGCTGGCAAGCAGTACACGATCCAAATGTGCTCCCCCGGGTGCTGGAAAAATGGAACGAGTCGGTGCGGACTGGAACACCGTTTGAAATGGAGTTTCCTTTGCGCGGTGCCGATGGCGAATTCCGCTGGTTCCTAACCCGAGTCAGCCCGTTTCGCGATCATGAAGGGAAAGTCACACGCTGGTTTGGCACCAACACGAATATAGATGAGCAACGGCAATTGCTGCGGTCGCTCAGCGAGGCGCGTGATCAGCTTGAAAAACGGGTGGAGAAGCGGACGGCACAGCTCGCGACCGCCAATGAGAGTTTGCGTGATCTTTCCGCCCGTCTGCTGAAAGTGCAAGATGAAGAACGCAGGCGACTGGCGCGGGAGCTACACGATAGCGTGGGTCAGATACTGGCAGCTCTAAGCATGAACATCAGCGCAGTGCAGTCGCAATCCCATAAACTTGATTCCCAAGGGGCGGCCGCGGTTGCGGAGAATGTTCAGCTCCTCGAACAAGTCTCCAGGGAGATTCGAACTATCTCCCACCTTCTTCATCCCCCGCTCCTGGAGATCGCCGGACTGGCCTCAGCGATTCGCTGGTACGTCGATGGTTTCTCGGAACGCAGCAAGATCAAAGTCGATCTGGAAATCCCCTCTGATTTTGGCCGAATGCCAGACGACGTCGAACTCGCCGTCTTTCGCATCACTCAGGAGTGTCTGACGAACATTCATCGTCATTCCGGGAGCGCTACCGCGGCTATATGTATCCAACAGGAAGGCAACCGTCTTACTGTTCAAGTTCGCGATGACGGGAAGGGCATACCTCCTGAGAAGCAATGGGACCTGGCCGAATCCAGCCGGGGCGGCGTGGGCTTGGGTGGTATGCGGGAACGGGTGAGGCAGCTCGGCGGCACCTTGAAGATACAATCCAATGGAACCGGGACCGCGATCATCGCGACCCTGCAGATTGACATAGGGCGTCAGGGAAACGAACAAATCAAAGAGCTGCTCGCTCCGTAGGAAATGGGACGCGGGACCGTTCCTTCGGCTTCCCCCTGGGCAGACTCTTGCGGCAACAAGGTCGCAGGAGTGAGGCACCCTTTACCTTGATAAGGAAAACATTGATGCGGCAAGCGGACGCGGGCGAGTCACCCGCGCTCACACGAACTACTGGGCTCCGAGGTATTGCACGTGGACGTAGGTTCCTAGCCTGACGTTGTAGGCAAGGTACCAGCCGTCATGGTCGGGGTCTTCGTAAATGACGACGTCGTCGTTATCCCAAAGCCAGTCGTTGCAGAATCCGATGTCATATGGGGCGACACTGAAGTAAAAGCCGCCGAACCAGAAACGGTTTGGGCCTCCGCCGCCGAGATGCCAGACGTGGCCACGGCCGAATCCGCCGGTGAAGCGTCCGTGCTCCCAGGCATGGTCGAGGTGGTAGTGAGGATCGTCGCGGCCGGTGTCATGGCCGATCCATTGGCCGTTGGAGTGGACGTGAGGGGCGTCGGGGTGGCCGGCACGGTCGTTGAAGTGTCGGTTGTCCTGGACTGGCGCGGGATGGGAATCCCGCATTGGAGCCGGGCCGTGGGAAGGGATGTGGGCGGGGCCGCCGCCGACTGCGCCGCGATGTTGACCGAAGACTATGAGGGAAAACAGAAAACACATTACGACGAGTCCCATTAGTTTTTTCATGCAAGTCCCTTCTTGACGTCCCGAAGAATTTTAGTTTGGGATGGTAAGTTGGTGCAATGAGGAGGGAATCCTTCAAGGCGGCGGAGCTTCGCTCCGCAGGCAGCCGACGGGGGCTGTCCCCAAATCTTCTCCTCCCGAGCGGCACAATAATGTCCGGGCTAACGCCAGGGACCCTTGATAGCGCCGGCATTTGGAGGCAGGAGTGCCCGCTCCACAGAGGCAAGAGCCAAACAGGTCAGAAAACGAACTTCAGGCTTAGTTGGATTTGGCGGGGGAGAGACGGCTGCGTTGGGTTTGCAGAAACTTCGGGCCTGCTGGGAGTAGGCGGGGCAGGGAACTCCGTTGATGTAGGTGCCGGAATGGGACATGAGAACTAAAGTCCTGCTGAGTTGTGTGCGGTAAAGGATTGTGCCATGGTCGGGGCTCAAAACTGCTACTTTGCGGCAGCTTGAATCGCAGCCCTGAAAGCGCCGCTCTAGCCAGAAGCCAAGGCGCTACCCGGCGAAACACGAATGCGCCTGGTAACAGCCACTCGCAAACCAAGAACTATTTCTTTCCACGGGGCAGATACAGGCATCGGTTCTAGCTTTTAGTTCTTATCGCAATTCCCAAATCCCGCAGTTGCGAATCGCTGACAGGCGTGGGGGCGTCGACCATTAGGTCTACGGCCCGGGCAGTTTTGGGGAAGGGGATTACTTCGCGGAGGCTTTCGGTTCCGGCGAGAATCATGACGATGCGGTCGAGGCCGAGGGCGATGCCGCCGTGCGGAGGGGTCCCGTATTCGAGGGCTTCGAGGAAAAATCCGAAACGGGCGCGGGCTTCTTCTTCGGTCATGCCAAGAGCGCGGAAGATGCGGCTCTGCACATCCTGGCGATGGATACGGATAGAGCCAGAGCCGAGTTCAGTGCCGTTCAGGACGACATCATAGGCCAGGGCGCGGATCGAGCTTAGCGGGGATTGCGGGTCGTTCAACGACTCGACGCCGGACTCGAGCTTCGGCATGTCTTCCTCATGAGGCGAGGTGAAGGGATGATGGGCGGCGTTCCAGCGCTTGTCGGCTTCGTCCCATTCGAACATAGGGAAATTCGTCACCCAGAGGAAACGGAAATCTTTGGCGGGGTCGCCGGTCTTTTTGAAAATGCCGTGGCGATCGGAATACTTTTGCGCCAAGGCCAGGCGCAGCAAGCCAGCGGAGGCGTAGATTGCCAGTTCCTGCGGAGTGACTTTGCGCTGCGAGGGCACGGCAGCCTGCGAACCCGCTTGAGGGGAGCCGGCTTGTGCAGAAGCGACCACCAGCACGATCAGGTCGTTGTCCTCCATGGCAGTTTTCTTCGCGATGGCGGAGGCAGCCTCGGGAAACTTGTTCGCGATGCGTTTGAAGTCTTCGAAAATCTTTGCTCCACCTTTGGAGTGAAACATGGGCTTGATGTCGTCACGCTCTTTGCGCGAGAGTTCGCCGACTTTCGGGGTGCGGATTGCGATCAGGGGGAGATCTGGATTGATGGCGAGCTCTTGCAAATTTTCTGGCGTAAAACATTCGCTCACGTCGGTGAAGGCGGGCAGGCGCAGGTCTGGCTTGTCGATGCCGTAGAGGCGGATGGCGTCGTCGTAATCCATGCGGGGGAATGGCGCTTTGATTTCGGAGCCGGCGGCGCGGAAGGCGGCAGTGAGAAATCCTTCGACAACTTCCCACACGCGCTCGGGCTGCGGGTACGACATTTCAAGATCGATCTGGGTGAATTCGGGTTGACGGTCGGCGCGCAGGTCTTCGTCGCGGAAGCAGCGGACGATCTGGAAGTATTTGTCGAAGCCGGAAATCATCAGAATTTGTTTGAAGAGCTGCGGCGACTGCGGCAGGGCGTAAAAGGTCCCGGGCTGCACGCGGCTGGGGACGAGATAGTCGCGGGCCCCCTCGGGCGTGGAGCGGGTCATGAAGGGAGTTTCGATCTCGAAGAATCCCTGGTCGGAAAGGTAATCGCGGATGGCCTTCGCAACTTTGTGGCGAGTCTCGATGTTGAACTGCATGACGTCGCGGCGGAGATCGATGTAGCGATATTTCAGGCGCGTCTCTTCGTTGGTGAGGGCGGTGTCCGACGGAAGGAATGGCGGAAGCTTCGATTCGTTGAGGATGCGCAATTCTTCGGCGACCAGCTCCACTTCGCCGGTGGGCATATTTTTGTTTATGGTATTGGCGTCGCGAAGTTTCACGGTGCCGGTGACAGCGATGACGTACTCGTTGCGCAGGGCGCCGGCTTTATCATGGATGGCGCCGTCGCGCTCGGCGTTGAAGACAATCTGGGCTACGCCAGTGCGGTCGCGGAGATCGACGAAAAGGAGGTTGCCGTGGTCGCGGCGGCGGTTGACCCATCCCATGAGGACAGCTTTTTTGCCTGCGTCGCAGGGGCGCAGGGCCCCGCACATGTGAGTTCTTCGAAGATCGCCTAGAAAGTCGAGCAAAACTGAGTCCTTATTGTGAGAGATAGACGTGGACGCTGAATCAAGGATTATAAATGGCCTGCGGGTTACTAACGGCACGTTTCCTGTCCTGCGGGTCAGAGCTACATTGTTGCTATGTCAGTCGGAAGCGGTCACGCCAAAGTTCGTTGCGCACAATGCGAAATGCCGGAAGAAAGTTGCGAGTGCGACAAATTCTGTTGTCTCTGCCAGACTGTGCTTGAAGTCCGAATCTGCCAGGATGGACTGATGTACTGCGAGCCTTGCCGCACTGCCTGCGATTACAAAACATCGGGCTAGACGGCAAGACTCCCGGGTGGATTCACATGAAGGTTGACGGCGTCGGCATGAAAAACCGGACCCTCGCGTCCGGGTCCGGCCTTTACCCGGGTAACGCAGATTGAGCTATTGTCCTGCGGTCGCCACTGCAGGAGTCATCGCCATCGGACGATTGAGTTCGAGGGTCAGAGTGGTTCCGGCCGGCATAGTAGCCGAACGACGTTTGCTGAGCCAGTGTGCTCCGGTTGAGCCGGCGCCAACGGCGCCGCCGATCAGGATTCCCGGCGGACCACCGATGAGACCGCCAATCAGCATGCCTCCGGCGGTGCCGCCACCGGTTTCCAGCTGGTCGCGGCGGTCATGCCCAAAGCCTTTGAATTCGCCTTCCTGATTTACGTCGGTGCCGCGGATATCGGTATCGACCAAGGTTGCGTCCAGGAAGCAACGCTCGCCGCTGGGCAGGATCAGGGCTTCGGGCAGAATTCCGATGGTTGGCTTGCCCGAGATGCGACGCGGTTCGGCCACCTTGGTGACACGGCCTTCGATCATGGCTCCAGCAGGAATCACAGTTTTGCTGTTGATCACGACAGCGTGGGTCAAGCGTGCCTGAAAAGGATCACCGGGCTTGTTGGAGAAGGTGGCGAGAGTAGTTTCCAGCTTGACCATCAGAGCGGTGCCGGCCGGTACGGGCGCACTGGACTGAGCCACAGTCAGCGCTGCCATCAGCAAGATGCAGGGTAGAACTGTCCACTTCTTCATAACTCCTCCACAGGTCTTGCGACTTTAAGATATCCCATTTGTTGCTTTCGACTCTAGACCAGCGTGAGGCCGGGGACAATATGGGGCAGGGCGTCGGGAACCAGCGAAGATAAGGGTTCGGCGGTGCGCTTCTGATCGGTAATCTTAATCGAGCGCAGGCGCCGTCACATTTCGGTAATCTGCCATCCGCTATAATCGTGAGTTTTGTAAACCCAGTCGTGGGAAAAGGCAATACCGGAGTTGGCAAGCGAGTTACGCGAGAGCATTTTTCGACCATACGACCATACCCTGAGGACTAAACCTAATAATCCGGAGAAGGTGGAATTATTCATGTCGAATATTGCAGCAATTCATGCACGAGAAGTTCTGGATTCGCGCGGCAATCCTACGGTGGAAGCGGAAGTGTTTCTGGACAACGGATCTATGAGCCGAGCGATCGTTCCCAGCGGCGCGTCCACGGGCGAGCATGAGGCGGTGGAACTCCGCGACGGAGATACAAACCGATTCATGGGCAAAGGCGTGCTCAAGGCGGTCGAGAACGTAAACGGCGAAATTGCAGAGGCGCTGGCGAACTGGGATGCGTTCGATCAGCGAGGGCTCGACGCCAGGATGATCGAACTGGATGGTACCGAGACCAAAGCGCGGCTGGGCGCGAATGCAATTTTAGCGGTGTCCATGGCGGCGGCGCGCGCTTCGGCCCAGAGTCTCGACACACCGCTCTACCGCTATCTCGGCGGTGCGAGCGCAAATACCTTGCCCACGCCCATGATGAACATCCTTAACGGGGGAGCGCATGCCGACAACAATGTCGACTTCCAGGAATTTATGGTGATGCCGGTGGGCGCGCCTTCGTTTTCGGAAGCATTGCGCTGGGGCGTGGAGGTTTTCCACACGCTCAAGGGTGTGCTGAAGAAACGCGGTTACAACACCGCGGTGGGGGATGAAGGCGGCTTTGCGCCATCAGTGAAGTCGAACGTCGAGGCCATTGAAGTTGTGCTGGAGGCGATTGAGCAAGCTGGCTACAAACCGGGAGAAGAGATCGCCATCGCGCTTGATCCCGCAGCCAGCGAGTTCTATCAGGACGGGAAGTACGTCTTCAAGAAGTCCGACAAATCCGCCAAGAGCTCCGACGACATGGTGAAGTTCTGGGCCAAGTGGGCAAAAGATTATCCCATCGTTTCCCTGGAGGACGGGCTCTCCGAGGAGGACTGGGATGGCTGGCAGAACCTGACCAAAGAGCTCGGGGGAAAGATTCAACTGGTGGGCGACGACTTGTTTGTGACCAACGTTCAATTTCTGCAGGAAGGAATCGACAAAGGCGTGGCCAACTCGATCTTAATCAAGGTCAACCAGATTGGGACGGTCAGCGAAACTTTGGATGCGATCGATCTGGCGCGGAGAAACGGATACACCTCAATCATCTCGCATCGCTCGGGCGAGACCGAAGACACGTTCATCGCGGACTTGGCGGTGGCGACGGGAGCTGGCCAGATCAAGACCGGATCAGCGTCCCGCACCGATCGCGTCGCGAAGTACAACCAACTATTGCGGATTGAAGAAGAGCTGGGGAATGGAGCGAGGTTTTTGGGATTGCAGGCGCTGAATTACAGGAGATAGCTCCGGTCATTGTTATGCGGGGTTATGCGCGCCGGGTTTCCCCTCGCATGGGCGTACCGAGTGAAAGGCTCTTATAAAACGCAACTCCAAGCGTGATTCAAAACCCCATCCTGTCATCTGCCGACGGGCCGTAGGTCGCAGGCACAGGCTCGTCATTCAACCTCAGATAGACGCCTAGCTGGGCGCGATGATGGACCAGGTGATTCAAAAACATTTCCCGGTAAGCGAGAAATCGTGGTCCTTCGAAA
>Ga0210391_10005493_pt1 | contig 10445 bp, 12 predicted proteins | sample IncBWC12OmetaG_FD_160573 | JGI IMG/M metagenome (GOLD analysis project Ga0210391, IMG submission 160573) | Forest soil microbial communities from Barre Woods Harvard Forest LTER site, Petersham, Massachusetts, United States - Inc-BW-C-12-O ...
GCTAGAGGCATTCTAGAAGGCATAAAGTACTTTGCAGAGCAAAGTATGTCCTATTGTGATGGTACACTGAAACTAAAGGACTTACGGTCAATATGGGCTCATTCCGGGCTTCTGGAGCGATTCCGGGTCAAAATAAGGTCAAAATCCCAGCTGAGGACGCTCCACCTTCAATCTTAATCTATCCCTTAATTGTAGTCCCAGCAGGTCGGAGCGCCAAAGGCCGATTCGCTACCATGATCGAAGCTCCGGATTCCGCGATCGACGCGATTCACCTGGCAATGTGTGCAAAGTTTGCACAGTTCCCGTGCGTCTGAGCTCGGTTGCCAGAAAAGATGGAGAAGGCCAGCTCATGACTGGCCCCCTCCCCTTTCAGTTCACCTCACTCTGGAATTGCCGGGCTCGAGGACAACGTAAGCTTGCGTAATCCAAGTCTCACGTATGAACCTGCAGAATGAGCTGGCAATTTCTATCCGGTTAAACGCCATGGATTTTTCCCGGTCGTGGAACCAGATAGGAGCCTTCCCTCTTTTTAGCTGATAAAGATACCTCCTGTTGGTCGCGGTCGTGTTGGGAGTGACGATGAAGAACAGTTTTCCTACTGGCGCCTTCGTCGGAACATGTTCCTCACGGAATCCAAATTGATTCACGACCTCCTTCTCCAATTTGAGATTCAACGCCTGGAGACTCAGCATCGTTACCTCCGACTCGGACGTGAATTCAGACTCTTCTCGCCGCGGACTACGGCGAGAAAGTGATCACGATCGAATCGATCGTTATCGACGCGAAGCGCAGCCGCTATGCAACATGAAGCTGTCTCCAAGGCTTGAATGCTGGTGCGGGCAGGTTCTCCTTCTGGAGCGTATTTGTTGTCCATCTCTTCTTTCTGATACGCATCGCGCCGAGCTGAAGCAATCACTATGTAGTCTTTCCTGGTCATGCTTTGACCTCCGGCATGGCTTCGAGCGCCAGCTCTGCACGAACGACTCGCAAGTAGTCGTCAGTTGGGTCGAAGATGCCGCCCAACGACGCTAAGACCTCCTTGTGTTTGCAGTCCCATCCATGCTCCGGACACGGCCGATAACAGATCAGGGAATAGCAGCAGTGACTCTGCTGCTTCCATGCTTTCTGGTCCCGGGCCGGCCAGGTCTCAACAAAAGAGTCATCGCCGTCCAGATCGTCTTCCAATCTGAATTCAATTCCCTCTTGCTGGGCCCATTGCTCTGCTCGTGCTAGTTTCAGAGCACACATCGCTCTGCCTGGCGGAGTACAGTAACCGGCGTTCTCCAGAAAGAAACGCCAGGTGAAGACACGCACTTTCATGCGGCCTCCTTCTTGGGATAATCCGAGATGAACGGCTTGCCAGGAACCAGGCGAGAGATCAGCTTCATGTGAACTCCACGCGACGATCCCTCCAGGCAGTAGTCGATCGCTTCCTGGAGATAGGCAAACCGCGCAACCAAGACGTAGTCGTCAGCCCAGAAGCCAGAGGCACAACCCAGAGTTCTGCAGTGCGGTGCGTTACAGCACATATCTCCGTGCAGTGCATAGCAGCTGACGGCCAGCTTGTCGGCTCTGATCCTCATGAAACCCTCCGGATCAGGTAGTCATGAGCATCTGCCGTGTTGTTGGCTACGACTTCCAACACCTTGCAGGTGGCTTTCAGGACCGAAGGGACGACCTTCTTGTCGATCGTGCTTTTCAACTTCACGGCCTGGCCTTTGATGAAGGGCTTCACCTGGTCGTGTTCGAAATAGAAAGCAATTCCAGGCACACCAATAGACATACGCATAGCGTTTCTCCTTTTTAATTTGTGTTGGGATTTGCTACTGAGGTAGGACTGGGCTGTTTCTCCGGATCTTTTCGGAGATAACTGCCAGGACTTGCCTTCCCGATACGTAACCAAACACCATCAGGAAGTTGATAACTGTTCCTCCTAAAGTGAACATCACGCCATGCGGTCCTAATCCGTGAAGCACGAAGTTGACACCTTCTGTGATCACGAGTGTCAGACCTTTGTTCTCTTCAATCCAATCGAGGGCTTGCTGCGTGGACGTGTATTCCTGCATGTAAGGAATCTCATCCAGCTTGTGGATTGCCGCCCAGATCAGCGTCCAGAATGCGGCGCCGGCGAGCAGCAAACCCACGAACGTGGGCGTTAACAGCATCGAGTTCTCCTTTTGTGTTGGATTTGTACTGCGCTCCTTTCATTGGGTCTAAACGCAGAAAGACCCCGGGGCTCGAAATGTCCTAGGCAAATCGAGTGGGGGGGGTCTAACTAGGGGCCTATCCGATTAGAAGTTTTAGCCTCGCGCGTTGCGTCCTACCTCGGCTGGAGATGGAGAGAGCATCACAAAGCCTCTGCCTAGACTGCTTTCCCAGGCCCTGACAAGATCTACTCCGAGAGGTGCTGTGATCCGAGCGTCTTCCTCACCGAAGGCCGGGTACAATCGCGAATCCCAAGAGTGAGTGTTCCCTGTCAGTTCGCTTTCGCGCACAGGCCGAATCGCGCCGCTATTCTTTCGTCAGTTTCCGGATTCTGCTACCCACAACGAAGGCAGGAGCTTTGCAATCGTCCCACAGCACAAGGTACCCGTTTGTCATTTGACCGTGCCATATTTCTGCGCCGAGCGACGTGGTGATCGTGCCGTGCGCACCGTTTGTGTAGGAATCCGTGCGCGTGGAATTGATCTTTTCAACCCGCGTGCCAGTCCGCAGCGCAGCCGGAGATTGCAGTGTGTGGGAGCGTAGAGTAGCCGTCACTGAACCCCCAGGGCGTCCGCTTCGGGACGTCGAAGAGTACGACAGCCGCCATGTTTCTTCCGAGCCCTAGTCGTGAGCGCTACCAAATCTACTACGGAGAAGGAGCCGACACCGTCATCTACTCAGTCCGGACAGCTAGCGGATCGAAAGGATTTTTCGTTTACCTGCTCTGGCTTCAACAGATTCACCGACAGCAACCGTCAAGTTGCTGTGCAGCGCCCGTTCTGGGGTGACGTTTCATACCCCGCGCGGTGCCGTAGGCTCCGCTCCTCAGGCCCCACCTTAGCCGCTGCAACAGCGCCCAGACCGACGACGGGTCGGCTCAAGACCCAGCGGAAGGTCGAGGCCGCTTCTAAAGCCGGTCTGGTCCGCGCTAGCACGCTCATGGGCACACCGGTACGGCTGCGTGAACCATTCGGTGCCTCTCCGTCAGGGGCACCAATTCCGAGCCTGGACTCCAATAAAAATTCGCGCCCAGACCACTTCGCCAAGAACGGTAAGCTCGCGACGATTAGAATCGCCACAAACCCTGCCAGTGACCATAAGCCCGGCAAGAAAGCCGACATCACTAATGCGGACAGGAGTCCTGCGAAACACAGGGCAGCAGTGATCACGTATGGAGCGTTTACACACACCACTCTGGAGAAAATTTCCGTTGGTTTTCGCTGTACCATTTTCGCTTCCTCCTATTTCTTACGGAGACGAACTCCATCGCGGCTAGTGGAGTGCTTTGAACCTTCTTTCTAGTCCGTCGGCAGTGCGACAAGAAATCCGTGCTGGGGCCAAACGATTTCGCTTGTCTTGGCACTGAACAGCCACTGGCCAGCGGGCCATTTGCTCAGAGTAGTGAAATATCCGTATCAGCAAAATTGAATCCAACTCCGAGTCTAGAAATTCTTTGAGGAATGGCTCCAATGCAACTCCGAAGACAATATTCTGCGCCAGAATTTCGTTTCAGCCTCGCGAGGTTAATTTCTTTTTGTATTGCTCTCGTAACTCCACAACGCCTTCCACCAGCGCGTTGTCCACTTTGCCGGATGCTAGCTCGACTTCACCGATAAATTGGGACTTCCGTTCCAGCCTGTCGGCATCTTTGCGCACCTGCTCGAATGCATCACGAGATACTGCGCCTTTCTGGGAGATTATGCTCGCAGCTCCAAATCCGAGCCGTCCTATGAGCAACCGTTTTGGTCTCTTCTCCCATGTACCCCCATGCTGCCGCAAGCCGATCCGGCTCTCTGACTAGACTTTCGAAAATAGCTACCTGCAAAAGGTTCACGACCTGAACGTCTGAGCTGCGTGCCATCTCTTCAAGAAAAGCAAATATTTTCTGGAGCGAGCCAGTATCGGTCTGTTGATCAAGGAGTTCTCTTAAGAATGGTTTGAGTGCTAAAACTGCGACTGCATATGGTTGCGGAGAACCTCCAGTCTTGGTTTGCCGTTCGAATTTCTTTTCAAGACGGGCCCTCAGCTCGGGAACGGCATCCGTTAGCGCTCGACCAAATTCAGCGTACGCGAATTGCCCTTTTGTCATTTAATGGCTCCCCACGATCGCGCGACGTCCAGTGATTGAGATAAGTCTTCTGCCAACGATTTTGCTACGACCTGATCGTGGACAGACAGCCCTCCGTTTCTTATCAGCTCATTTATGTGACCCAAAATCTCGCTCGCTTCCTGGAAGTGTCCAGCAGGGGAGAGCAAAATTCCCGTCCGAGCCTCATATCTTACGGCTCCGGCTAACCCACCGGGAACTTTATCCGTCGCTTGGTACATCTCCTCCACCCACGCTTCCAGATCTGGGTCAGTAACGAGAGGGCCCGCTGTGCCTCCCACCGTCGCGCCGAGTGTTGTCACGGTTCCAATGCCCAGGGATCCGCAGGCAACATAGCAAATGGTCCCACCGGTCGCTCCGATGGCAGCACCGATGCCATAAATCTTGAAAGTGTTTGCCTCGATGTTCCATTGGTTGATGTCTGCAGCTAGCCCGTAGATTTGGTCGCCGGGATTGAACTGTCCCGGTGCAGCTGTAATCTGGCCGTAATCAATGCTGCCGTCCTCACCCAGATTTGCGTAGGCGAGCAGCACGTCATTGCTGTTCGAATCATACTCGATACCTGTAAGCGTTCCGGGTGCCCAAGCCCCTCCGGTCTGCTGGCAGGTTAGGGGGTCGCTGTCGTTGTCGATCAACTCGATGTCGTTTCCGCTAGCGTTCAGGTACACGCAGTCGAGGCCGTTGGGATCGATCGCGGAGAGGGGATTATCCAGAACGTAAGAGTAGGCATTCCAAGATTGCGGGAATGCCGGTCTGCCTCCGATAGAATTCGGCGACATGAATCGTCCGAGGCGGCTGGTCATGTAGCGGGCTTCGAAGTTATCGAGCCCATTGAGACCGCCCGCCGTAGAAGCGGTTTCGGGGTCGCGTTCCTTGTCGGTGAATTTATGAGAGATGCTGGAGCTGCCCGAAATTTGTTCGCCGTAGGGCAGGTAGTCCATGTTGTCAATGAGAGATTGCGTTACACCAGTAACCAAACGAGTCGAGCCCAAGTGATCTGTGTGGACGAAGTAAGTGGTGCCAGCAATGTATTCGGATACCAGCCCTCCATTCATATACGCGTAATGCGCCTTCGGGCCTGTGTAACCAGAAATGACCTGCCATTCTCCCTCCACGTTTCCCGCAAGGTCGTAGAGATAGTCGAGATAGCCAGCCGAGGTAGTCTTCTCCACGCGATGGTCGATGGCATCGTAGGAGTAGGTAGCCGTCGAGCCGCCATCCACCGTCGTGAGGCGGTTTTCCGCGTCATATGTGTACGTGTGAAATCCGTCGGCGGTCAGATTTCCCGCCGCGTCGTAGGTGTAGCCGGACGTGGAAAGTTGATTATTTGTATTCACGGGCGTTTGCGGGGCAACGCACGTGCCGCTGGTAACGTTTTGCGCGGTACGATTGCCCCAAGCATCATAGACCCATGACAGACCCTTGCAGGTTTGATTTGTGGCGCTATCGCTCATCGTCGAAAGGCGGTTGAGCATATCGTAAGTGTAGCTGCGACTGAAGGTCTGCTGGCCCACCGCCGTCCACGACCACACATTGCCATTGTCTTCCGGTGTGCCGTATTGGTAGTTGAAATCCTGCACGCTGCCCGAGGGAATCGCGGCTGTGCAAGCACCTAGAGCTGTGGCCGAGGAGTTCACATTTAACCGGCACGGCTGCAAGCGATTATTAAGGACCGAGGTTTGCGTTAGCCCGTTACCAAGCAACACGTCGCGAACGGCGCTATTCGGCCAAAAACCCGTACTGGAGTTGACTGCCGCCAGCACTTCCGGATACTGCGGTGGATCATTAAGACCGGCTACTTGCGTGGTTCGTCCGGCGCCGTCGACGCTGTAAGAAAATGTTACCCCCAGGCCGTTAGTGAAGGACGTGACGTGTCCCGCCAGGTCGTATGTATATGACGGGGAAAACGCTATGGAGTTATGCTCCGGCGTGGTTTGCATATACGTCACCACGCGGCCAACAGGATCGTAGCTAAAAAGCGACTCGACGACGCTAGTGTTAGACCGCGACAGACGACCGATTGGGTTAGCCAGAACAACGCCGTTCGTTGAGGCAGTATCGTAGAGGAATTGGGCGGTAGGCGTCGTATTGTCGGAATAGGCCTTTTGGGTTATCCGATTGACCGCGTCGACGGTGTAGGTCGTGACGATGCCGCGAGCGTCAGTTCGTGTTTGGACATTTCCGTCGCTATCGTAGGTGTACTTGATTTGGCCATTTTCCGGATTCGTCGAGCTGGTCAAGCGTGATAGCGAATCGTAAACGAAGCTACGAGGGCGCGAACTATCCTGCGTTACACCAACCAGATCGTTCAGCGCGTCGTAACTATAGGTCGTCACATACCCTAGCCCGCCCGGGTTCTCGATCACTTCTGTCATCCTACCGAGGCCGTCCGTGCAGCGCTCCCAAGTTCGACCCGCCTCGTCGGTGACAGTTGTGCAGGAGCCTGTATACGTATACGTGATGGGGGAATTATCCTGCTCGATGATTTTCGTTAGGCGGCTCAAAGCGTCATACGCGTATAAGGAGTAACCCCATGTCGATTCACCACAATTCGTGGTTGGTGGGTTGCAACCGGTTGGATTGTAAACAGAGTAGACGCGCCCAAGAGCATCGTAAGTCATGTAATTAGTGATAGCTGGCGAGACTGAGGTGATTTGCGTCTTGTACGGGCGGCCGAGACCATCGAACGTCTGCCCGCTCGTGATGCTGGGAGATGGAGTCGCTAGCTTTGTTGTGGTCACCGTCGGGTCGAGTGACGCATCGTTATAGGAGTAAGTGGTTTCGCCGTTATCAGGGTAGCTGATCGACAGAGGCCGCCACATCTCGTCGTATGTGGCGCTCGTTGTTTGGTTGTTGGGGTCGGTCGTCGATGTCACCGAACCGGAGTTGAAATCGTATGCAAACGTGGTCGTCTGGCCCAACGCATTCGTTTCGCTCGTCAGGTAAGCTCCGACATAGGTTGGGGAATACAGGTACGTCGTGTTGTTAGACTTCGGGTCGGTTACGACATGGACCATACCGGTGTCGTAAATCGTGGATGTTGTGTTCAAATATGTTCCCGTCGTGTTCAGATAGCGCGAAACAGTCGTTGGATTTCCTCGATACGTCCCTCCCGGTGGACTCGAATTGTGCATGGTTGTGATGCCTGAAGACACTGGGGTTGTCTGATCGTAAGTATACGTCGTGGTGGAACCCGGACCTGAACCCGTTACGGCGACGGAAGCGGGCAAGGCGAGCATGTTGTTTGTCAAGTAGTTCGAATTCGCGAGAGCTTCGTAACTCGTAGTTGTCGTTTTAAGTACGGAAGTCGGCACGCCACTTTTATAGTCGTAGTCCTTCTTCGTTTCAACCAACCCATAACTCGCGGGCGGGTAAACACCTCCCATGTGGGTGGAGAATTCAGTTGAGCTTACGTAGTCTGGGGCATGAAAATTCAGCGCACTATCATAGGTATAGGCCGTTTCATTTTCCTGACCGTTGGCCCATAAACTCGTTGTTTGAGAAGGCTGCCCTAGCCCCGTCGCGAAGGTGGAGGAGGACCACAGTGCCTGGTACGTAGTATTCACAGTCTTCAGTAGGGTCCCGCTGCTATGGGAGCCTTGGTAGTATTTTGTCACCGTCTCGTAATATGGGCACGCGTTAGTGATTAATGAGCTGAATGTATGGACGGTGTCGTTGGAGGCTGGATCCGTTACAACGGGATTTACGTTGCTTATATAACTGTACGTCCACGTTCCCGCTGGGCTCACCCCATCGTTCGGATTCAGAGTGCGAGTTACCACGGCCCTAGCGTTGGAGTAATAATATGCTGCGCAGAGTGGATCCTCTGTAGTCCAGGTGTACGAAAGCGTTCCACCCGTGGGAAATGTGATTTGTGACAGGTCCCCGTTGCCGTCAGTCGTGTATTGAAAAGTCCAGCTCGTGTTGTTCGGAAGCATCACGGTCTGCAGTTCCTCTTCGGTCGTGTGGAGGATTTGCATATCCCAGTTGACGGTCACAGGAACATTTACATAGCAGAAAGTAAGCTTGTAAGTTCCCCCACTGACGCCGGGCAAACTCCAAGTGTAAGCTGCGACCGGCATCAACAAGGGACTTTGTTGAGGACAAAGACTTATGCTGGCCGATGCTGGCAGAGGAATTGTACGACCCATTGTATCGGTCCAGCCTGCGGTCTGCGAATAGGTGATCTCGTTTCCGTTGGCATCTTCCACCAGAGTTGGAACGTAGTTAAGATAACTCTCGCCGCCGACAGGACCCGGAAAGTAGGACGGGGTATAAGTCTGGTTGTACCGCGTGCCGTTGGCATCGATGAGGAGTGGGGGGTTATTTCCTGCCTGCAAGTCAAAGCCGCCCAATTGCAGTCCACTCGTGTCGTCGGATTCCCAATTGCTCACCGTGATGGGCAGCATCGAATGAACGGAACCATCGAACATTGTTGCGCTGCCTTGGCACGTCCAATCCCCGTATTGATCTCCGGTAGACTGACACCTCGTCCCCCAGGTGCTCGGCCAATTCTTTAGAATCACGGCGAAGCCGTTGATAAGGGCCTGCCCACTTCCATAGTAGCCGCTGCAATTAGTTCCCGGGGTGCAGTTAAACCAATTGCCCTGGTTTATGTAGTGGAGATCAAAGTCGAGATTTAATTTGCCTCCGCGCTGAGGATAGGAAATCAGTGGAATGTCTACATTGAGCCCTCGATTGAGCACGTTAATCGAATCGATGTTGCCACTTTGATACGTCGCGTATGGGTTCAAGCCCGTTTCAAAATCCTGATCCTGCTGGGCGATTGCCGACGGAGCGAGCAAAATAATCATCAAGGACGCAAAGAGCCAGCATATAACGCGAGACAGCCGCACGGGGATGCCCTCCTCTTTACCTAACTCCGTTCAATTCGTCATTTAATTACTTCGCCTCAGCCGATGCTTGGGTCGGGTTAATCTTCGCCGACGAAATCTGAATGTCTGTATGGAGCTTGCCCTGGAAAAAAACTTGCAGATGAAACGCGACCGGAATGCCTTGGACCTGTTGATAGTTTGAGTATCGGACCTCTTCCAATACGCCAGCACTGGACGTCTGCGCAGGCGCTAGGAATTGGTTTGGAGACGTGGGGTCGAATTGCCTGTTGAAAGCCATCGCAACAGGTAGCCAAGTCGAGGGGTCCACGTAGATGTCATATTGGGTTTGCCGTTTGACATACGCGACAGACGAAGCCGGGAGGGTGTTGATAGGCCTCTGCCAGACTGCGATATGCTCGACGGACATTCCGTTGCGTGTCTCAAGACCAAGGTCTGAACTGACATAATCGGGCGAACCGAGACCGGACATCAGGACAAACGAAGGAAGGAACCACGCGGGATGAGGTCCCGTGAGGTCTTGCAGAGGTACGTGGTGTGCTGCGCCGCTTGAGTCGGTCCATGTTCCGGCCCGCCAAAAGCGCGAAATCGAACGAGTCTCCGTTTCTGATCCTGAAGGCAGTTGAAGTTGAATCTGACTTTGCCCATTCACAGCGGCGCTAAGCGAGATTGATCCTGTGGCCGCGGCGGTTGTGATTGTCCCAACGAGGACGACGTTGGTGCCCGAAGGCACTGGATGCTGCGCCATGTAGATATCGGGCAAGTGAGACGCTTGTTGGCCGCCCGGAGCGGGGCCTTGCTGTGCAATCGCAACCGTGGCAAGAGGAAGCGAGAAAATAAGAATCGACGCGAGAAGCGCTAGCCGTTTGAGAATCATAATTCCTCCACGGCAGAAAATTTTGTAACCGTATAATCGAGTACTTCTACTGATGTCAAGTAAATAAATGAGTATTTCTACTCCGGGTTAGGTACTGTTCGTCTAACGTTCGATCCATGAATGCGGATCGAGTGTCCCATCCGACTGCTTTCTAAAGCTGTATTAGAGTGTCCGCCGAAGCTGCACGGTTGTGATGCGCGATATACTGACCGATCTTTGCGGAAAATGTGGCGCCGGCGAGCAACAAACCCACGAACGTGGGCGTTAACAGCATCGAGTTCTCCTTTTGTCTTGAATTTGCACTACGCTCCTTTCGTTGGGGATAAACGCAGAAAGACCCCCCGGGGCTCGAAATGTCCTAGGCAAATCGAGTGGGTGGGTCTAACTAGGGGTCTATCCGATT
>Ga0210391_10005494_pt1 | contig 10445 bp, 10 predicted proteins | sample IncBWC12OmetaG_FD_160573 | JGI IMG/M metagenome (GOLD analysis project Ga0210391, IMG submission 160573) | Forest soil microbial communities from Barre Woods Harvard Forest LTER site, Petersham, Massachusetts, United States - Inc-BW-C-12-O ...
AATTTGCATACCGGTGCCGCTCTATCACTGTTTCGGCATGGTCATGGGTAATCTCGCAGCGATCGCGCATGGCGCCGCGATGATTTACCCCGCCGAAAGCTTCGATCCGGCGAAGACGCTGGAAACCATCGACCGTGAGCGCGCGACCGCGCTTTACGGCGTGCCCACCATGTTCATCGCGGAGTTGGAGACGCCGGACTTTAACCGCCACAACTTGTCGAGCTTGAGGACCGGGATCATGGCGGGCTCGCCGTGCCCGGTCGAAGTGATGAAACGCGTCATCAGCCAAATGAACCTCACGGAAATAACCATTTGCTACGGTATGACCGAGACCAGTCCGGTGAGCTTTCAATCCTCGACCGATGATTCCTTCGACCGGCGTGTGTCAACAGTCGGACGCGTGCATCCTCATGTCCAAGTCAAGGTTGTGGATGTGCAAGGCCGGTGCGTGCCGCGCGGGGTGCAAGGCGAGTTGCATACCCGGGGATACTGCGTGATGAAAGGCTACTGGCAGGATCCGGAAAAAACCCGGGAAGTGCTCGATGACGCCGGCTGGATGCATACCGGAGATCTCGGCGTGATCGATGCGCAGGGCTACGGCAATGTGACCGGACGACTGAAGGATCTGGTCATCAGGGGCGGCGAAAACATCTCGCCGCGCGAGATCGAGGAGTTCCTGTACCGGCATGCCAAGGTACACGCGGTGCAAGTGTGTGGCGTACCAGATGATAAATATGGCGAAGAAGTTTGCGCGTGGATCCAATTAAAGCTTGGCGTCGGCGCCAGCGAAGAAGAGTTTCGCGAATACTGCCGAGGTCAGATCGCGCACTACAAAATTCCACGATACATTCGCTTCGTCACCGAATTTCCGATGACCATTACCGGAAAGGTGCAAAAGTTCCTCATGCGCGAGCACATGATGCGGGAACTGGGCCTGTCGGAGCAAAAGACCGCCTGACGGCGCCTCGCGCTTCAATGCGGCTTTTGGAACTTGAGTACGAAGTTATCGGCCTCGCCAATGGCGGTGTATTTAGCGCGGTCTTTATCCCCTTGCGCCAGGGTGGGAGGCAGCGTCCAAACGCCATCGGGCCAATCCTTCGTGTCGCGTGGATTTGCGTTGATTTCGGATGAACCAACGAGCACGAAGCCAGCCTTCTTCGCCAGCGCGATCGTGTAGTCCTGGCGCACATATCCGCTCTTGGCTTTGGGATCCTGCGGTACATCGTTGCTGCCGCGATGCTCTTCGATCCCGAGGATGCCACCGGGTTTCAGCGCCGTGAAGCAGGCAGCCAGCGCTTGTTCGGCATAGCCGTCGGACATCCAGTTGTGAAAGTTGCGAAATGTAACGATCAGGTCGGCGGAGCCGGGCGGCGCGATGTCGAAATGGCCAGCTCCCAGGGTGGATTCATGAATCACGCCGAGCCGGTCCTTCTCACCGGCGATGCGCGCGCGAAGCCGTACCACGCTCGGACCCTCCTCGGCATTGCCGGCCGCGGGTAGAGCGATGGTGTAGTGACCACCGTCCTTGAGATAGGGGCCGATAATGTCGGTCCAGTAGCCGCCGCCGGGCCATAGCTCTACGACGCTCATCTTGGGGTCTAGCCCAAAAAAGGTCAGCTCTTCGACAGGGTGGCGGGCCTTATCGCGCGCAACTGCCGAGGCACTTCGCGCCGGACTTGCGACGGCACTGACGAGCGCCGGATCGGGGGCCGCAGCGGCGGCCGTGGCGGATCCCATGACCGCGAAGCCGGCCAGCAGCATTACCCGGATTTGAGGATTTAGCATGATTCACCCATTTTTGAGCTTCAAGACGGCGGACTGTCCCCCGTGAATGGTACCGGGGTTGCGCCGGTCACTGTACCAATAGTCGCTTTATCGCTGACGAATAATTGCACCTTGCGCTCGAAGTGCAGCTCGCCCTGCACCGTCGCCCCCGGGCCGATGACGATCCGGGGAATATCCTCGCCGAACGAGAATCCAAAACCGGATTGCCGTTTGACCAATATTCCACCTTCCACGTGGGAGGCGCCCATGATTTTGATGTCGCCGCTGACGGTGCTGATGCCGCCCGCCACGTGAGCGGCGGTTAAGGCGATTTTGCCATTGACGTTGCCCAGGGATCCGGACACGTCCGCGCCGTCGCCGAGCGTCAGGTCACCATTCACCGAGCCTGCGCTGCCCGACACATGCACGCCGTCGCCCAGGGAAATGGCGCCGTTCACGGTTTTGAGCGACGTTGCAGTCGCATGCGTCCCCAAATGTATGCCGCCGTTGACCGTCGCCGCTGTCAGCACGGCCGCGTTGTCATCGACATGGATCGAGCCGTTGACCGTCGTCACATCGCTCGCTGCCTTGCCGGCCGCCACATGGAGGGAACCGTTGACGCTGTGTGAGCCATCGGAGTCGAACGAGTCATCACACGCCGATAAAGCCAGCGCCAGCGCACCAGCCGCAACCAACACGCGGCAACTGGTCAACAATGAACGCGCGGCAAGCGAGCCGACGAGTAGACCGTGATTTGAGTCCCTTGTCCCGCGCATAAAACGCTCCTGACGCCCTGATTGGGCCCTACTCTATCAGCACGGCCATGCACCTGGAACATTGGGGGGCGTCCAAAACGCCGAATGTGCCCAGGGTCCGCGGCAAGGGGTTACGGTTCGGGCACAATGATGCAATGGGTCCTAAGGAGAATGGCAGGGGGGTGCACTTTGTGGTTACTTTTGGGCCGAGACAGACCAGGCTGATACGAAGGCGAGGGCGGGCGACGCCTCCACCAATCTGGCGGTGGATCGCACGCTGCTCGCCTATGACCGGACGCTGTTGGCATGGATTAGGACCGCCATTGTCCTGATCACGTTTGGTTTCACTATCAATAAATTCTTCCAGCTCGAACTGTCCCGTGTGGTTTCGCGGTCGCCAAGGTTGATCGGACCGCCTGAGTTTGCGTTTTTGATGATCTTGATCGGACTTGTGTCCCTGCTTCTGGCAACGCTGGATTATCGCAAGGACATAAAGGCATTGCGGGCGCGATATCCGGGAGCATCGAATGCGCGCCGGACCGCTGGCAGCGATGGTTTCAGTGCTTGGGCTGGTCGCGCTACTCGCGGTGATATTTCGGCAATAGCGTGCATGACCATGCCGATCGCCTGTACGGTGGCTTCGGCCGCCGTTGGCACCAACAATAAAGCTTGTAAAAAATACCATATCGAAAATCTTGGCCCCCGTACCGATGCCACTTCAGCCGAGGCTAGACACAGTTGTTAGGCAAATGGGCTGAAGCGTATATATAGTCAATGCTCTGCGCAGTGAGCTCAACCGCATCAAATAACGTGGGTGGGCTCTCGGCGCTCATGTCGACACAGATGGCAGACGCCATCGATGCGAAGAGGCATAAGGCGAACATGGGAATCCTGAGCCAATTCATAGCAATCAACCGCCGATTGTCTCGGCGATTGACGCCTACACACATTCATGAGGCGAATGCGTTCGGCGTTTACCGCAAACTAGGGGCAATCCTCCTTTCGCATCCTAAGACAAAACGCGTTGTCGATTGCGGGGCTGGGGCAGCCTGGCAATTTCCCGACTACTACAAACGCTGGTACGACATCCATCTTATCGGCTTGGATATCGACGCGAACGAGATGGATGATAACCGAAACTTAGACGAGAAAATTCAATGCGATGTTACGACCAGCATCCCTGTAGCGCCCGACTCCATTGATCTTTTCATGATTTCGTCAGGAGTCGAGCATTTCAAAAACAATGACGCGTTTCTGCGCAACGCATTCTTGGCTCTTCGTCCCGGTGGCTTTCTGATAGCGCAATTTCCGGGACGCTATGCACCATTCGCAATCGTCAATCGCTTGCTGCCTAAGAAGGCCGCGAGGTCATTGATCCGTGTCGCAACAAGTGACGATGCAGGCGTGCTAGGTTTTACCGCCTATTATGATCGGACGCACTACTCTGCATTTGCAGCAATGGCAAAAGAAAACGGCTTCTCCGAGGTATACCACTGTCCGGGGTTCTACAGCAGCTATTATGCTGAGTTCTTTTTCCCGCTCTGGATTCTTTCCTATGCTTATGACATTTTGCGCTTTGCTCTGGGTATTCGAAATCTTGCTTCCTACAATGTGTTCTTGTTTCAGAAGCCCGCAGCGATCAGCGATTGCGAGCCAATGAAGTTGTACGCATGGAAATAGGGGTGCGGCTGAGGGATTTGCATAATTGCGGACTCCAAGCAGAAAGTGTTGAGCAGCCGCCATGCAGAATCGTAGATTCCGCGGTTGGAGTCTCGGCCACCTTGATCGCTGTTCAATCCGATAGGTCGTTACGCAGCACCCTGGCAATCGCCGCGATGGTATTCTAGTTGCGCGTGGTTACTGAGACGCCGTAGAGCCGGTCCAATTCACCGAGGTATCCGATGACCTTCATGCGGCGCCTTTACATTCCGATGACGAATCGGTTTCGTCTCGCGAGGATCTTCATCAGCCATGGGCCACTGGACGGGAATCGCATGGGCGTTGACGGCGTGGAGCGAGGACGCTGGGACAGCGTGCGGACGACGCGTACAACACTTAGTCGCACCGACTGTCCCTCAAAAGGATTCTTTGAAATCCGACTCGTAATGTTGCGAGCCTGGCAATATTGACGGCACCCAGATGCTTCAGTGCCTGGGCCAGCTTGGTCGGTGGGAAAGTCCTGTGGACCCCGACATTAACTCCTCTCATAAAAAACAACTAATGCCACTCGGTTCCCCTCAACGAGAGAATTTACATTCTACCGCGGCGGTGAAGCGTCCGGTTCCGGGGCGGCGATCGAACTAGTTTAGCCGGGAAAAGGCAAACTCTCGGGACCTTTCTCGCCATGGCTTTTCCACAAACTTGTATACTAACGAACTTACCCCAAACGAAAAAATGACAATAAACGACACACCCAAAAGCGCCCAAAACCCAGACAATTGCGGAATGCTTCTTCCGGACGCGGCGATGACTTCAGGAACTTTCAAAACAACTCGAAAGACTTGATTCGCTACCCACTCTACTGCGGCGTGAGACATATACAGAGAATATGAAATAGTGCCAAGCCAAGTGAGAATGTTAAGCCGAAGAACACTGTTCAACAGGCCGTTTTTTTGAAGCACGAGAGCGCCAATCAATCCAGCGGTGAGGAAATAAATTGCTACATCATAGGTCTTAGAAGTCTTAAATTGAAGAAACGCAATTATCGCCAAAAACAGAATAAGTGACAGCAAAGGAGAAACTTTCAGCGTCATATTTTTAACGGAGACCGCCGTTAAACAGCCGATAAAGAATCCTCCGAAACCATTCAAAATGTCCTCGAAGCCAAAGGTAGCAGCCGAGGCAAGCAGAACGACGGAGGCAATGGCAATAACCAAGAAAATTAAATGTCGGTATCCTTTGCGATGTATAAGCACGACGCAGCCAAAAATAAAATATGTGACAAATTCAACGCTAATTGACCATGACGGCACATTGAATGTGTTGTGGTTGCCCGTGGGTCCTATGGCTTGAACTAGGAAAATGTGCTGAATGAGTGCCGTAAAACTGTTTTGCCTAAACGGTTGCGTGTTGGGACTAACTAATCCTATTTTAGATTGCGCTATGTATTTGGCTATTTCTATTAGCAAGAAAATCAGCACAAACAAAATGTGTACAGGATACAAACGCCCAAAGCGAAGGAATTGAAATCTCACCAGATCCCGCGTTGATTGAATATTATTCCCGTAGGCATTGAAAATCACGAAACCTGATAGCACAAAAAATAGCTCAACCATCAAGTAGCCATTGTTTATTATTCCGACATTCAAAGATGAGTTCCACTTTGGCACATGGAAAAAAACAACAAGCAACGCAGCTAGTCCCCTAAGACTTTCTAGCTCATTTATTTTTCGACGGTGAGGCGCGCCGATTAGCCCATGGGCGTTATCCATTTCTTCATCATACCGGCTCCTATATTGCTCGTCGACATCGCTACCCTCTTGCATCAACCGCAAAGGTTTCTCTCCAAGCAATTGATCGATCTCTTGAACCACGACTCTCTGTGAACGGCCCGTCGGTGAGCACGATGTCGCCGTTTTGGTGGCGGAGAACCGCTGCGGAATTGGAGGCGTGGAGTTCGCCACTGAAGACCCACACGCCAGCGTCAGCGATACACATCGGCATGAGCGCCGAATCGCATTTCGTCTCTCAATTCCCGGAGCCGTCCGAGAGCTCCAGCTTTGTGATCAATCGCCGCGATGGTATTCCAGTTGCGATTGGTCACTGACACACGTAGAGCCGGTCCAGTGCACCGAGGAATCCGATGACCTTCATGTGGCGCCTGTACGTTCCGATGACGAATCGGCTTCGTCTCGTGAGGATCTTCATCAGCCATGGGCCATCGGACGGGGATCGAATAGGCGTTGACGGCGTCAAGCGGGGGCGCTGGGGCAACACGCTGACGAAGCGGACTTCACCTCATCGCACCGATTGTCCCTCAAAAGGATTCTTCGAAATCAGACTCGCAATGTCGCGGCCCGGGCAAACAATGATGTCGGCGACAAACGGAAGTTTGCGTGCCACTGCGGCGCGTGCCTGGGCTTGGGTCATTGGCTGCCGAATGACCAGCGTGCCCGCCGCGCCAATGTTGACGGCACCCAGATGGTTCAGTGCTTCAGCTAGCTTGGTCGGTCGGAAAGTCCTGTGGCCCCCGACGTTAACTCCTCTCAGAAAAACAACGAGTGCCACTCGGTTCCCCTCAACGAGTTCGTTTGAGACCCTCATTATTGCGCGGCGCTGAAACGTCCGGTTCCTGGTGATCAGCTCGGTGATGGACCGTTGGCCACCTACAAACCGTCGAAGCGCTCGTTGCGCCCACGCGAGGTCGCCATGCACGAACTGACAGGTTTGCAGGCGGCTTCCGAGGACGGATTTACAGCGGTTTGAGTGGTCAAAAAATCGCCATTTCAAGGCAACCAATTGATTGACTGTGACGATTCAGTGACTAGGAACCGGTTATTACCCGGGTTATCCACCGGAATGGGGATGTGCCATCACGTCGGCATATTATTATTGACCGGTAAGCTGAGGAGGGAAGTTAAGAAGCAGTTGCCATGGATGTTGCGGTTGTTCGGGTGCTCACCGGGATCACCCTGCACGAGGCAGTGTCGCCGTGTCTCGATACAACCAGGCGACGATCGTCCCGAGTATTACCATCAGAACGCCGTCGAACGCGATCTGCCTAATAACCACGTCCGCTGGCATCGGCTGTATCACGAAGTAGATCACGTAGGTTGGCACGCTCGTGAGCAGTGCGACGGCGACACCAAAGCGCACGCCCTGCGCCATCCACGGCTTCGCCTCGGCGCCGCGCGCATAGATCCAGACGAACGCGCCGGACAAGATCACATGCGCGAGTATCATCAGGGGAAAGTATTTCTGTTGGTCGCTCTCTGCTCGGAAAAGGCTGGTCAATTGCATGTAGTCGGCACGCAGGAGTACGCCATGTATGACGAAGCTGCCCAAGAACCAGGCGACGAAAAGCACGATCCAGGCGACGATGAATTTCTTGTTCACGAGCTCTCCCTGCAATTGCATGACACGGCGCCGGGCCGGATTGCGCTCCTAGTGAACATAATTCTACCGCAACTTGCTGCCAACTCCGCGTGAGTTTCCGGCCACCACTTCCATACAAAACTCGATGAACATGCGCACTTTCGCTGCGCGGTGGAGCCGAGAGGGACGGAATAGCTCTACCAGCCGGCCTTATCCAGAAGATGCTTGCGTCCCAGTTCAAGGATCTGGGCGATTCCGGCGCCGGCCTCGCACGCGCCAATCAACGTTCCCGAGTCCGATACCAGAAGTCGAGCCTTGACCCGGAGCGGGATCACCTCGTTCCTCCGTCGGACCTCCCAGTCGTAGGGCCTGGCGCTTGCGTAGAAATCGATGCAATCGCATCCCTCGACACCGTTCGGGTGCCGCGGCCGCCCAAGGGTTTTGATGTACGAAGGTGAGGCCACGGTCAGTACCTGCGTTTCCATGAGCTTTCGAGCGACGAATGACCCAACGAGGGTTCGCCGAAACGTAAGGCCAGGTCGAATCCATCGGCGACAAGTAGCTACGGTGATGCGAAGATTGCCGTTTATGGCATCGGTGTCTGTCCCGCCATCCGCCAGGGTGATCGGTCCCGCCAACCCTTCAACGCCTCGGTCGCCCACGCCGTCGTCTTGTCCGTATGGCAGAGGTTGCACGCATTCGGGACCTTCATGGCCTCGCTTTCCGCTGGCGTGATGAATTTAAAGGTGTGGGCGCGCACGTTGACGTCCGCGATCGTCTGTTCGATTTTGGGCATGTGGCAGGTGACGCACTCGCTTCCCGCGCTGCCCGGCGCGTGATGAGTGTGCGCTTCGAGGGTGGGCGCGTGGGGACCGTTTTGAGTATTGGGCCCGTGGCAGGTCGAGCAGATCTCCTTCTCCGGCTTGATCAACATCGCATCATTGTCGGTGCCATGGGCGTCGTGGCAACTGAAACAAGTGACGCCGCGGGTGTACATCAAGCTCTGCACGAAATCATTGCCCTGCATGCGATTTTTGTGTGCAGTTCCATCGGGGAAATGAGTGAACGAAAGCTCGCCGAGTTTGTGATCCTCGAGCTTCCAGAAATCGACGAGCTGCTTGCCCATGTGAAAGCCCACCGGCCAATCGTAGTATTTGCCCTTGATGGGATTACTGAGCGGTTGGCCCTGCGAGTGACACTGAATACAGGTGTCCGAGGCTTGTACATAGTTGAGCTTGGCAGGATTGACGATGTTCGGCTTGCCGGGATGCTCCAGGTGATCGCTGCCGGGACCATGACAGCGCTCGCACCCTACGTTCCACTCCGTGACCTTCTTGGTGTCGATGTCATAGTTCACCGAGTGGCAACCATCGCAGAGCGGCCCCGTGGGCCGCTGCATGTTGTCGGGAGGATAGAGGGGCGCCCACCAGTCGCTGCCGTTCTTCACAAAGTATGCTCGCCAGAGCTTGTGGGTCACATCCCACTGCGCGGGCAATACGAAATAATCGTCGCCCACTTGCCTGAAATAGCGCTGCTTCCACTTGCTGCCGTAGACAAGCGCGATGTCGTCTTTGGTGAAGGTCACCAGTGGATCAGGCTTGGATAGATCGGGAATGATGGCGTCCGGGTGGACCTTGGGGTCTCGAACCACATTTGCCATGCGGGTCTTCTGCCAGCGATCGAAAATCTCGGTGTGACAGTCCTTGCAGGCGACCGACCCCACGTAATGCGCCGCGCCGGTAGGTAGCCGTTCGGCGGCAATCTCCGGGGAGAGCGACGCGATGCGCGGAAGATGGCGCAGATACGCGCTTAGTTGCCAGAGCTTTCGATCGGGCAACGTCCACGCCGGCATGCCGGTGTGGCGAATCCCATTCTTGAGGTGATAGAACAATTCACCGTCGCTCATGCGCTGGACAGCGTCACTGCGCAGATCGGGGGGCCGCGGATACTCGCCGCTCCCGATCTCGGTCTTGCCACCGCCGTCATAGGCGTGGCAAATCTCGCACTTCTGGGTATAGACCGCATGCCCCGTCTCGACCTCTGCACTTCCCGAGCCAACATCGAGCGGATTTTTCATCGCTCTGAAATCGGCCGGCACTGTGTAATGCAGTAGCCATTGCGCGAGGTTCGCTTCGAGCGTCGGCGCATCTTCCCGAGCGCTTGAGCCCTCCCACAGGATGAAGGCATAGAGGCAGATGCCTAGGGCGACCAGGACCATGGCGCTCACCCCGGCAATCTTCATGATCTTTTGCGTGTGCGATTCAGTAGTCAATAAGCTACGTTGACACTATTAGCAATGACATGACCTTGGCGGGATTCCCGAATGGCCGATAAGTGTTTCTCGCAGTATGTGCATTCATTTGGTGGTGGTCAAATATTTGGCAGTGCAGACAAGCGGCAGCATTTTTGCCAACAAAAAGAAAGGCCCTACCTACGGAGCGATCGCGAGGCAGTTGAAATTTTGACAATTGACCAGCTAGGGCTGCGCGCGGATTTCGATGTGTACTCTACCGCACAAAGCGCAAGGCCTCGGTTGAACATAACACCGTCAGTTTGCTGGATAACGCATTTGGTCACTACCAAACGCTAAACTTGCGCTATGAAGGCACCTCTACGAGTTGAACAAGCCATGCTTACTGCGCTGGAACACTCGATCACCCACCCCACTATAACGTGGCACGACATCGGACCAGATATCACGGCACGCAACGCTATCGAACGACTGGCGAAGCGGGGTGCGGTCGAAATTAATGCGCAGACGAATCAGTATCGGCTCAAGGAGAAGTGATGCAAGAAGCTTTCATCACCATCAACGGAACCCTGCTGAATGATGCCGAATCCGAGACGATACGCGTTGCAATCGACACGTTGGCGAACGTACTGGCGGAAGCG
>Ga0210391_10005497_pt1 | contig 10442 bp, 10 predicted proteins | sample IncBWC12OmetaG_FD_160573 | JGI IMG/M metagenome (GOLD analysis project Ga0210391, IMG submission 160573) | Forest soil microbial communities from Barre Woods Harvard Forest LTER site, Petersham, Massachusetts, United States - Inc-BW-C-12-O ...
TTGGCGAGGCCCATCAGAGTGCCGGCCAGGTCCCGTGCCATCGGGCTCGCCGAAAGCCGGTGGATCCGCGCCAGGAATTCCGGCAGCTCGTCCTCCGGCGTCGCCACACGTCGCCGCAGCAAACGAAGCGTCCGGTCCTGCTGCTGTAGGGTGGGGTCCCAGAGGATATCGGCCAGGAGACAGGCCACCAGATTCTTACCCTGATCGTGGAAGAAGCGGGTGTTGGCATCCGAGCCGGATGGCAGTGAGCCGCAAAGCCACTCCACAACGGAACCGACAAACGTCTCGGCGAGCGGCGCGCGCGTGTCAATCCAGGACAGAACGTTGAAACCGCAATGAGCCGAATGGTACGGATCAAGCACTGCGACCTGATGCCCCATGGCTTCGCGTGTGGCGTGCAGCATGGGGCCAACTTCACCCGACGTATCGAGCACAACGGCACTGCCGTGCCAGTGCAATAGCGTCGGCGTCACCACACTCGTGGTCTTGTATTGACCCGACCCGGCGAAGACCATGCCGTGCGTAGCGCCACCGCAACACGGGTCGACCAGCAGCGGCGCAGTGCCCCCCCGACCCCATGTCGATGCGTCGTCGGGATCGAAGCGGCAAAGCCGCGCGTCGGGGTCCAGGTCCACCCGGTAGGCCTCGCCCATGATGATGCCGCCGTAGTCCGGGTGGGGCCCGGCAAACAGCGCGCGCAACTCCGGCATCGACAGCCAGTCGGCATGCCCATGGTTGTCGGAGGCGGCACGGACCGGGCGTGGCATCCAGCGTTGCGAACGCCGCGCCGGCCGGAGCTGCGGTCGCCGGCGGAGCACGCCTGCGGCGAACACACCGACGGCGAGGACAATGAACGCTGCCGCAGCTCCGCCCGAGATCTGGAGCCAGAGCCACACCGCCGGATCGGTCCGCCACCAGATGAAGTAGAGCCACCAGGCGATCGCCAGCTTGAGCGGTGGCAACCCACCGACGAGATCCTCGGCATAGGCGAAGCCCATCGACGCGAGGAGCGTCCACACGGCGGCCATTACCACGAGCAAGAGAACGACGTAGCGCGCCCAGTGGGACAGTTGGCGCATCAGTGCGACCGCGGTTCGATCACGTGCGCATGGAATTGACGATGCGGGTGGCGGACCGGCACCAGCACCAAGACCGGCAACGGGAAGGGCAGTCCACCGAGCAGGAGTCCGAGCACAGCGGATACTGGCGCTGGCATCGCCGCCGACAGCCGGAGGAAGAGGTGCGAAGGCCCCACGGGGAGGACCGTCATGGCCAGATTGAACCCGATGAATGCCCAGAGCAGCAGCTTGCCGATCCCTCTGGTGATTGCGCAGCCGCACCGATCGCGCACTGCGCATCGTCGACGTTGATCATCCAACATCACCAACGGCAGCCAATGCGACGGCATCCTGTCACTCCGCCGCCAGAACTTCAGCCGTGTTCGGGTCCGCCTTCGCTTTGGTGGTGGGGTCGTACCAGATCTCCGTGATGCGATAGCGGCCGTCACGGCACTCGCAGTGCGCCACCACGTCAATCAGCGACGTGAGCATGGCTCTCACATCGGCGTCGGCGAGATGACGTCCGGCCGGATGTTGCTTCACCATCAGGCGAATGGCGTCGAACGCGCCTTCAGCGCTCGGCGCGTGACAGGTGGTCATGCCGGGATGGCCGGAGGCGAGCGCGCGCAGATACGCAAACGCCGCGGCATTGCGCAGCTCCTGCATGAGCAGGACATCCATGCCCATGCGCAGCGCGGCGACGATCAGCTCTTCGGCGCTGATGCGGGCGGTGCCCTGGCCACCTTCGCTGTAGAACATGCTGACCACATTCGCGTGCGGTAGACCGAGGATTTCCGGCATGTCCTCGACGGTGACGATGCGGGCGGTACGCCGAATCGAATTGGTGAAGGCCCGCAGATCATGCGTTTTGCCAGAGCCGACCTCGCCAGCGAAGACGACGTTCTTGCCGCCACCGACCGCCAGATGGAGGAACTCGCGCCAGCTTCTGGTGCGGTACAGCTCACCCAATCGCCGGTCGAGCTGCGAGGGCTCGCGGCCCGCGAACGTCGTGCCGGAGAACACCCCGGCCTGGTCAAGATCATCGAGCGTCGGCGTCGTCGCCGCCGGGTGGCGGATCGAGATGCTGTACATCCCGTCCGCCACCGCCGGCGGACGGACCAGCTGCACGCGATGACCGTCCGGCAGGCGTGTCGAACAGAGCGGCACATCCTCGCCGATGTCCTGTCGCATCAGCGCGGCCGCGTTGATGCCAATGTCGACCAGATCATCGTAGGTCATCTGCACATCGTATCGTGTGGTGCGGCCACGCTGCTTCACGAAGAAACCGTCCGGACCGTTGATGAAGATGTCCGTGACGTCGCGATCGTCCAGCCAATGTTGGAACGGCCGCAGCAGCCATCTGAGTTGGCGCTCGACGGCGCGTCGCGGTGGATCCGTCACTTGGTCGCCCCGGCGCGTATCTCATCGCGATAGGCGCGCGAGAAATCCAGGTTGCGATTGACGTAGACCGTCAACGGCTGGGCCTGGTTGCGATAAAGCGTGGTCGGGATGTTGAGATCATGGGCCAGCGCCTGCTCGGCCAGGCTCGGCCCGTAACTGCCGATGCTGAGACTGGTGGTGCCAGCGGCCTGCACCGCGTTCGTGGCGACGTCGGATGCCGTCTGGACCGCCGTCAGCAGCACGGCGGCCTTGATCTTCGCCCAGAGATGCTCGTTCAGCGTGCCGGGTGCGCCGATCTGACCGAGATCGTCAGCCGCCGGGGAATCGAGGGTGACCGTCACGAAGTGGGTGGTCAGCAGATCGGTCCAGAGGATGAACGCACGATCCTGACCGAGGTCCAGGCCGCGCTGCATCTCGCCGTTCACCGTCGAGCCGCGTTCGATCAGCAGATTGGTCCCGTCGGCACTCCAGACTTCGTCGGTGACGAGGCATTTGACGGGCCCGGGGAGTTGGGTATCGAGCGGTTGCTGGGGCAGGCAGTGGAAGATCGTCCCTTTGGCGACGATCCATTCGGGGTGCGCCATGACGCCGGCCACAGCGTCCGGCGTTGCGGTGCCGTGCAACCGCTGCGCATAGGCGTTTTCAGGTCGGGCGGGACCGACCTGGGCAACCGTGTCGTCCGGGCCCGTGGGGCCGCGTCCGCGACCGGAAGCGGCCTCCCCAGACGCCAAGGGCAGACCACTCGTGCCTGCCCACGCATCCATCGGGTGGAGGGTCAGGCCGGCATTTGGATCGGGGACGGGTGCCTCAGCCGTCGCGGGCTGGATGTGGGCGGGTCGCGGCAGCGGCGGCGCGGGCGGTGCTGTTACGGCCGCTGCATCCTTGATCTCGAACGGGCGACCGAGCTCATAGGTCGGCGTGGCCTCCGCGAAAAGGCGTCTTTGCCCGCCCCGCGTCCACAGCCACGCCACAACACCAGCCGCCACCAGGACCGACAGGATGAAGAAGGCGATCCGCGCCCACACGGGCAGCACCTTGCGGTCGCGTGCGACCGCGGAGACGCGCCTTTCGTTGACGGCGCTGTCGCTCATGGTGTGCGGACCTCGCGCACGACATCGGGCGATACAGTTCCAGTGCCAGGTGTCTTCCCGATCGGGTCGTAGCCCTGGTTGTAGAGCGCACAGACCTGCTTGCCACGGCGCAGGACGATCTCCGGCACCGTGGTGTGGAGGATCATCAACAAGCCGTTCGGTGTGTCCTGGTTGGTCGCCTGGACGATCGTTTCCTTGCCATCTTGATTGATGATGTATGGCACCGGCGCCTCTGTGTGTGGCGCGAACAAAAGCATCGTGTTCTCGCCGTCATCGCTGACGTTCAGAGGCTGGATCACGGTCGAACCCTGGGCTAGGTAGCGCCAGTTGCGTGGACCGGCGAAGGCCGCCTGTGCCAGCCGCGCCTTGGCTTGTGCGGCCTGCACAGCGTCCTGGTGGGCGCGCCAAGCCGCGGCCCGTGCGGCAGCTTCCTCGACCGGATAGGTCATGTTGACCTGGACGTAGGCGTCGGTGTCGGGTTGCGTGACGCTACCCTCGCGCGTGTCGAGTTCGAAAGTGTAGTTTCGCCCGGACTGCCCGTTGGCACGGCCGGTACAGACGAACAGGATGCTCGGCGCCATGTCGTGGAGCGGTTGCAGGATAAGGACGTTGTCGTGGTGAAACGCGTACCAATCCTTGGCGTGCTTTTGATCGGTTGACGTCAGCGTGCCAGCGATCATCTCCGGTGACTCATCCTCGTCGAACACGATCTCGAGCGGGGTCAGTCCCGTGCTGGTCAGGCGATAGACTTGCCCTGGCGTATAAGCGACATAGCGGATGCGTGGGTCGCCCTTGCCGATCTGCGGGTCTTCGGCGGCAATTGCCGCATGGGTGGCCAGGAACCCAACACCGATGAGTACAACAAGATAACGTCGCCGGATCATTGTGGGCCATCCCTGGCGATATCGTATTTGGTGATCAGGATGCCCGCGGGATCGTACTGCTGGAGAATGGTGACTGGGATCGTGTCGGACGGCGCATACGTGATGCGTGCGATCATGCGTTCCTTCGTCACAGCGTCGCCGTGTTCTTGCCGTAGCGTACGAACGAAATGGACCTCCATCGCATTCGGTGCGACGCGGAAGATGTGCACGTTGGAGACCGCCGCATCCCCGGTCTTGCCGAATTTCGCGGTTGGGCGGTCGGGATCCTTGCCGAGGATGAAGCCCTGATACCGCGTCTGCTCGGCCAACGCCGACAGGGCGGACACCACGTCGTAGTCGTGCTGGATTGCCTCCCAGGTGTAACTCTCGCGGGCGACGACATAGTTGTACATTACGTTGCGAACCGCGAGTTCGTGTTCGGTCGGGCTGGCATCCTCAATCGGCTGGGGCGGCGCGTAGGTGCCGTCATCGTGCAGCACTGTCACAAGGAGACGATCGTGCGGCACGGGACGGTGCAGGAGCAGCAGGATGGCGAGCGCCAGCAGCACCGCGAGGAATGCCGATATGATCCAGCCACCGAAGCCGGTGACAAGCGCCATCCGGCGGCGCGCGCGCTCGAAATCATGCACAGCACGAAATGCCTCCTCGCGCTGTCGCAGCTGGTCTCCTCGCGGAACGAAGCCTGCGCTCGGGGGCACGTTGTCCATCAGATGACCGGTCGCATCACTCATGCGATTCACCGCGCGCGGTCGGCAGCACGTCGTTGCCCGAATAGGACCACTGGCCGGGGTTCATCGCGCGGAGCGGGCCGGTCGGCTGCGGCAGCGTGTTGCTATCGGCGCAGCCGGTGAGCAGAAGCATGGCAAGCACAATGAGATGTGTCATCAGTTCGTGTCACAAGGTTCGAGGTGTGGCCTCATCCAGAGGTGGTGGTGGCGGTGCGGGCAGTTCGCCAGAAATGCCGGATGCTGCGAGTTCGGGGCGCACAATGCTGGGGTCGTCGTTAGGACGCGGGCCCCCCTCCATCCCGAGGCTATAGTTCGGCGCGCCGCCACTTGCTGACGTGCTGCTTCCGCCGCCGATGCCTCCGAGCAGATATTTCGTGGTCGCTGCGGCCCCGATCATCTGACCAAGTGTGTTCACAGTGACACCGGAACCGATCGAGTATGCGATAGCCGGCAGTGCATACATGGCGAAGGCGCCCATCGCGAACCACACGACCATGGCCGCGAGATTCTCGATGTCGCTCGTCATACTGGAGGTGCCCTGCGATTTGGTGATCTGGTTCATGAAACTGAGATTCTGCGAGAACAGCATTGTGAGTGTGATCACGACCGCGAGCTGCAAAGCGATCAGCGCCACCATCTTGCCGATCCAGCGCTCGAAGATTGGTTTGGTGGTTTCGAATAGCAGGGTGCCGATCATCACCGGCCCGAAGGCAATGACAATGGCAAGTAGAAAGCGCGCCATGATGAACACCGCGGCCATGATCACAAGGTCGATTGCAACACCGAGGCCGCAGAGTATGGCGGCGACCTTCGATCCAACATCGAACGTACCAGCTTTGGCAAAGACCTGACCGACGCTCACCCACATGAGATCCCAAATTTGATCGAAGCCGGCACCAACACCCTGTACCCCTGTTGGGTCAGCCGCGCCCGACACGGCATTGCCGAGTGCGGTTGGAATGCCCTCATAGAAAACGTTCCGGACCCAGTAATCGAAGCTGGCGATGTTCGTGGTAAGCCAGACAATTGCAGCGATTTTGATGACGCTCGGTACCAAATTCTGCAGCGGTGCGCTGTCACCATTCGCCACGCGAAGGCCCTGCCACAGAAACCAGATCGCGGCGCACGTGGCGATCGGGCGGCCGACATACTGAGTTAGACCCGAGAGGGCGGCGTCCATGCCACCCATAATCTTGGAATCGAAGAACACCAAGAATGACCCGATAGGCTGAACCAGTGCCGTGGTCTGATTAGTTGGGTTCATGGTCCTTTTCCGAGCAGCGAGAGCGCGGCTGCCTCACAATATTCGGCAGGTGTCGGAAGCGGGTCCGGATGCGGAGGATGCGTGCACTGATTGAGTTCGCTACGTGCGAAGCGAGGTCCCATAAGATGCCAATATGTCGGCAAAGCTGGGTTCTGCTCTGGGCGCATAGCTTGCTTGCCGGCTTCCTGCGCTAGCACGGCAGCGCTCGCGCTTTGCGCATTGTCGCAGTCAAGGTCTGTCTTGGTGCCAGTCTCGCCCAACTGATAGCAGCGCATCTCCGTTGCACGCCGTTCGGTGGGATGATCGGTATAGTACTGCACGCTGTTAGGTGACTGCGCTCGCGCCGCTGGGATCAACAGCGACACGAAACCAAGGGCGAGAGTGGCAAGGATGCTATTGTCCACTGATCAGGCTCACCTGTCCGGAACCGGCGCTGCCAGCGGCTGATCGCGCCGCTGCGACAAGTTGGTCGGCACCTTGGCGCATGGCTTCGTTCTCGCGTTGCTGCTCTGCCTGCTGCTCGGCTTGCTGCATGATGACAAGCGACTGACCCTGCAACGCTTGCGCCTGCGCTAGCCCGTTCTCGATGTTCGATCGCGCAATGAGATCGAGCGTCTCCTTCGGATCGGACGCCGTACTCAACCGAGCTTCCAGTTCCGTGAGCCCCTGGATGCGCTGCGCCGCACTGCTGTAGAGTTGGTTGCCAAGCGCCATCTGGCTCGCGGTGACGTTGGCGGTACGCAGCATTTCCTGCGCCTGCCAGTCGGTACCGGTCGGCGCATAGACCCGGTTCTGGTTGACGAACTGCTGGACCAGGCTGCCGAGCTGACCGGTGAAACCGTTGCCCGACAGCATCCCTTCAAGCTGCGTGACCTGCGGCAGCGGATTGATCACTGCAGGTGTTTGCAGGATGGAGGCAAGCTGGCTGACATCGGTCAGCTGCGCGAACGACTGATAAAAGCTCCTGAGCTGCGTCAGCTGATTCGTGAGGATCTGGCCATTCTGTTCGAGTTGCTGAAGTTGCTGCAGGCCGTTCTTGGCTTGCTGCACGACCTGCGCGAACACCGACGGATCGAACACCACGTCGCCCGCGCCGAAAAGTGCCTCGGCTCGTTGTGGGGCAATCGTGCCGCCAAGGATGACGGCGATCGCCGTGGCGATGAGCTGCCGCCGTCGGCTCATGCGAATGCCATCTCCGTCTCGGGTGTCTGCTGGATCCCAGTCGGATCCTCGGCAAGATGCGGGGCGTCGCACTCGTAATGCGGCACCCAGTCCTCGGGCCGATCGCCATATTGTTCGATCAGCCGCAGCATGAGGCTGTACGTCGCGCGGCGACCGGAGATGACCGCGACCTTCTCTCGGGCGGCACTGAGATCGAAACGGCAGATCACCGATCCGCTCGGGCGCTTGATCAGGAAGGAGAACCGCATCAGCGGCAGGACCTGCTTGACGGCGCGAATTTCCTCGGGCGTACAGTCCAGTGCCGTGAGATCTTCCGGGCTGGCACCCTCATCACCAAAGAAGATTTTGGTCGGCACGTTCTGCTTGAACATGTGCGCAATCGGGCTGACCACCAGGTCATGCGCGCTCTGCGTTGCCATCAGCACCACCCCTTCGTTCTTTCGGATGGTGCGGATCTGGTCTTCCGCCATCGCCACGAAGGACGGCACGGCAAAGGCCTGCCAGAACTCGTCGATCGCCAAGGCGAAGGGCGTGCCGTCGATCAGCGCGCGGACACGGTAGAACAGGTAGGTGAGCGTCGGCGCGCACACCGTCTGGTTCTTGAGCAAAGCCGTGGTATCGAAACCGATCATGCGGGCGTCGAAGCGTAGCTGGTCTTCATCATTGTCAAAGGCCCAGCCAAGCCGGCCACCGCGGCACCACGTCCGCAGGCGCGCGCCGGCGCCCATCCTGTCGCGCTGCCCCAGCATGTCGGCGACACCTTCGAGCGAGCGCAACTCGACCGGCATGCGCATCTGCAAGGCAATCGCGCGCTTGAGCCGCGCGTCCTCATCGGGCGTCAAGGCTGCGCCCGCATCGGCGAGGATGAGATTGCGAACGAACTCCTCGAGGAATGCCCGATGTTCGGGTGTATCGGTGAGGCCACGGAGCGGCGCCAGGCCCGACGGACGCCCCGCCGGGAGGACGAGATAGACACCGCCGACAGCGCGGCACATCGCCGCCAGGCCGTAGTCCTTGTCGATGAAGACGACCCGCGCGCCCTGCCGTTCCGCGCACACCAGGGTGGTGCCGAGCAGGCTCGTCTTGCCGGAACCGGCCAGGCCGGTGACGACCAGATTGCCAAGGTCCTCCGCAGGGATGGAGGGAGCGTCGGTGACATGGAAGTGGAACGCGTATTCGGTGTCGGCCGTGGTGCGGAATGTGATCAGCGGCGCCCCCCACCGGCCGCGTCGGCTGCCGGTTGGAATGTTGTTGAGCGCCGCAAGCGAGGCGAAGTTGCGGCTGTGAATGCCGCCGGGCCGCACCCGCCAGCGGGCATTGCCGGGCAGTTGCGCGAAGAACGCGGCCTTCAGCGCACGATCCTCGCGCACGACTGCGGCGCCGGCGTCAGCCAGCATCGCCTGTGCCTTGGCGGCGTTGCGATCGACCTCCTCCAGGGTGCGTCCGTGCACCGCGAGCGAGTGGTGATGGCTGCCCCAGACATAGCGATTGGATTGGAGGTCGTCCTCGGCGCGTTTCAATTCCGCGATCTGCGAGACGGCCGGATCGTCGGCCGAGAGCATCTGCTTGCCGCGGAAATTCAGCCGGCCGAGCGCTTTGGTCTTCTGGGTGAAGGAGAAGCTGTCCGTTGCCGTGCAGGAGAACGGTGCACGCACGAACGGCTCGAACATCAGGGGATGCGTCCGCGCGGGGTATTCGAGGAAGCTCAGGATAGTCCCAAACTGCGGCCCGGCCTCGCCGATTAGCTCCCAGGCGCGCACGCCGAAGACCGGGCGATCCGGGCAGACCAGACGTCCCAGGCGGCCGGCGACGAGCGGAACAGGCCGGAAATACCGGTTGAGAATTTGGTGGTACGCCTCGGCGATCTCAGAGAACCAGACGCCGCTTTTCTCGCGCAGGCCAAGGCGACGCACGCCGTAGCGCGCCAAGCCAGCCGACAGCCTGGCGACGACATCCTCGAAGTCCTGGACGAACTGCGCCTCGGCACTCGGTGTGGCTTGCTAGCGTGTCCGGACCCCACCGCGGAACGCACCCGTGAGGGTGCTGTCCGGGTGCATGAGCAAGGTGACGAACAGATCATTACGAAACAGCCCATCGCCGAGGCAACGCTGCTGGTACGCGTCATCGAAACGGCGCGCCCACCAGGAGCGGCACGGCGGCAGGGTCATGGCACGCTGCCGGTCAATCCGCGTGAAATGCACCCACAACTCCAGGCGTGGGTCCGCGATGTTCCGGGCGATCATGTTGGAGCGGTCGCGCGCTGCCATGATCGCGCTGGCACTTGCGAGCTCCGCGGCATGGCCGCCCACATGAAGAACGACCAGCAGTGAGCCATCCTGCGTGATGGCGGTCGCCTCAGCCCAGTGACCGATCAGCGGCAGATACGAGGATGCCAGCTTGTCATTCATGTGCGATCCCACACCAGGGATCACGCCCCGCCAGTACGTTGGGACTGTCCCCACCCCATTCGCTGCGATCGGCGAACGCCGCACCACTGAGCATCCAGAGCAGCAGCACACGCGGCATGTTGTAGTCGCGCGCGACAAGCGCGCGGGCGAGAATGGTCAGCGGGATCATCAGCAGAAGCCAGGCTGGGTTCCAGCTCAGGAACACGACGATCACCGGCCCGAAGAAGATGAAGGGAATGAAGGCGAAGGGAACACCCTTGAGCATGGCGGGACGGGTTGCGCCGACCGACAGTGCATCCCACTCGATCCGTTCTTCCGGGATGTGTGCCATCGCGGGCCAGCTCAGCCGACACCGATGTGCTGCAGCAGGAATCCGCCGCCGAATGCCAGGATGATGCCGCCGATCGCACCGCCAATGTAGGGCAG
>Ga0210391_10005498_pt1 | contig 10441 bp, 6 predicted proteins | sample IncBWC12OmetaG_FD_160573 | JGI IMG/M metagenome (GOLD analysis project Ga0210391, IMG submission 160573) | Forest soil microbial communities from Barre Woods Harvard Forest LTER site, Petersham, Massachusetts, United States - Inc-BW-C-12-O ...
CTACGAGTTGGAGTCGGATATCGATCGCGTGGTCGGGCAAGTCGACGTCGTGTACCAGACGCGGATTCGCCCGGAGCGGCTGCCGCAACTCTCCGGTACGCAGCGCTACGCAATCAGCTCGTCGGTTCTGCAACGCATGAAGCCCGATGCGCTGATCATGCATCCGCTGCCGCGCACCGTGGAATTGGATAAGACGGTCGACGACGATCCGCGCGCCCTGTATTTCCGCCAGGCCGCGAACGGATTGTTCGTGCGCATGGCGTTGTTAACGATGTTGTTGGAATAGAGAAGCAACAAGCAATTAGCAATTAGCAGCTAGGTGCCCCGGAATGATTTTCACGAATTGTCATCCCGACCAGAGCGAAGCGGAGTTGAGGGATCTGCGATTCGTCGCGCTTCGCCAACCCCGGTTCCGCTACTAGTCGCAAATTGCTAACCGCTAGAAGAAGGAACACTATGCCAGTAATAGATCGTCCTCAAACCACTGATTTCATCGAGCTAGAAAACAAATACGGAGCTCACAACTATCATCCCCTCGACGTAGTCATCGAGCGCGCCGAAGGCGTCTGGGTCTACGACGTCGAAGGCATTCGCTATATGGACTGCCTGGCGTCATATTCCGCCGTCAACCAGGGCCACTGTCATCCCAAAATTCTGAAAGCCATGGTCGAGCAGGCGCACAAAGTGACGCTGACCTCTCGCGCCTTCCGCAACGACCAGCTGCCGCTGCTCTATCAGCAACTGCATGAACTGACTGGCTACGAGATGACCCTGCCCATGAACTCGGGCGCCGAGGCCGTTGAAACCGCCCTCAAAGCCGCGCGCAAGTGGGGCTACAAGGTCAAGGGCATCCCCGAGCTTAAAGCCGAGATAGTCGTATGCGCGAACAACTTTCACGGCCGCACTGTAACCATCATCAGCTTCTCCAGCGACGAGCAGTATCGCGACGGCTTCGGACCGTTCACAGCCGGATTCAAGATCATTCCCTTCGGGGACGCCGCTGCTCTGCGTGACGCCATTACTCCCAACACCTGCGCGTTCCTGGTTGAACCCATCCAGGGCGAAGCCGGCATTGTGATTCCGCCCGCAGGTTTCCTGAAAGAAGCGGCCGAGATCTGCCGCGTCAACAATGTGCTGTTCATCGCCGACGAAATCCAGTCCGGGCTGGGCCGCACCGGCAAGCTCTTCGCCTTCGAGCATGAAGGCGTCCGGCCTGACATGGTGATCGTCGGCAAGGCGCTCGCCGGCGGTTTCTATCCAGTGTCGGCCGTGCTGTCGTCGCAGGAAGTACTCGGCGTCTTCGGTCCCGGCGATCACGGCAGCACCTTCGGCGGCAACCCGCTGGGCTGCGCCGTGGCTCGCACAGCTTTGCAGGTATTGATCGACGAGAAGCTGATCGAGCGCTCTGCCGAACTTGGCGACTACTTCCTTGCCAAGCTGAAGACGCTCCGCGGCCCGCATCTGCTCGAGGTCCGTGGCAGGGGCTTGTGGATTGGCATCGAGCTCGACACGATGGCGCGCCCGTACTGCGAAGCCCTGCAGAAGCTCGGCATCTTGTGCAAAGAGACGCACGATCACGTCATCCGCATCGCGCCTCCGCTAACCATCACGCGCGAAGAGATCGCGTGGGCCTTCGATCGGATTAAGAAGGTGATTGAAGAGAAGTAGTTCCAAATATCTGGAAACATAAGGCCGCCCCGATAAGGCGGCCTTTGTCACACTCAGCAGGCCACGCCTGTTCACAACAATCCTCTATCGGGAAGACCGAAGCCATGCTACTATCGCCCCCGGTTTTCCCCTGCCCGCGGGCCCGACCTGAATCTGCCTTGCTTCTCTTGGAGGACTCGTATGCTGAACAAGAAATACACTGACATCCGCACACTATTGCTGGCAATTCTCGCAACCGCTCTGCTCTGCCCAGGCGCCTGGGGGCAGACATTCAAGATTCTGCATTCTTTCGGCAATACCGGCGACGGTGCGCCCCCGCAATATGGCCAGGTGTTTGACGGCCAGGGAAATCTTTATGGCGTGACTGACTATGGTCCCGTAGGAGATGGGTGTTTGGGCAACGGTGGTTGCGGTTCGGTCTACCAGCTAAAGCCGAACGCCGACGGTACGTGGACGGAGACGCTCATTCACATTTTCTCCGACAGCGGCGGTACGTATCCTTCCTCTTCGTTGCTCCTCGACTCTCAGGGCAACCTCTACGGTTCGGCTTCTGGTCAGGCGCATTATCCGGATGTCGTTTACCAGTTGACGCCGAATTCCAATGGCACCTGGACAGAATCGGCGCTTTACCAGTTTCCTCCCGTCCCTGGCCTCGGTAGCATTCCGGGAGAATTGACCTTCGACGCAGCCGAAAATATTTTCGGAACAACCAGATTTGGCGGCGCGAATGAGACTGGCACTGTCTTCAGTCTCGATCGATCGTTGGGGTGGCAGGAATCACTTCTCTTCACCTTCGACGGGTTTCCCAACAACAATAGCGGCGGGGGCGCGTTTGGTGCGATCACGTTCGACGCCGCCGGCAATCTCTATGGAACGACGCTTGGCGGCGGCACGCATGATTCCGGTGTCGTCTACAAGTTGACCAATCAGGGAGGCACCTGGCAGCAAACGGTGCTGTACAACTTTGCTGGCGGAACCGATGGCAACGCGCCATGGGGTGTGGTTTTTGGTCCCGATGGCAGTCTCTACGGTCTAACCCAGGTCGGCGGGAATTTGGGCAGTGTTTTTTGCTTTCTCGGGTGCGGCACCGTCTTCAAAATGACCCCCAATGCAGATGGCACATGGACGAAGACAACGTTGTACGCGTTTCGTGGCGGACCCCACGACGCAGCGATTCCCACTACTCACATTACCTTCGATCAGGCCGGGAATATCTATGGCACGACTGCGGCGGGCGGTAGCGGTGCCAGCAGCTTGTGCTATGTCGTTGAGGGCTGCGGTACGGTATTCAAGCTGACGCAGTCTTCCGGCGGCCATTGGACTGAAAGTGTCCTGCATTTCTTCAGGGGTGGCTCGGGCGACGGATCTAACCCAGATAGCCCGCTGGTGCTCGACGGCGCCGGCAATCTTTACGGCACGACCGCAGAAGGTGGCTTATACAACTCCGGCGTAGCGTACGAGATTACGCCGTAAAGCCCATCCAAGTGCTGAAGAGAGGTGCGTCGCTAGTACTTCCGCATGTGGATTTCGGTGCCGTTGCGTTCGAACTTCACCTCATCCATCAGCTGATTGATCAGGTAAATGCCGCGACCGTGGTTGGAGTAGACGTTCTCGCCGTTGCACGGGTCGGGAATCGCGAAGGGATCGAAGCCGCTGCCGGGATCGCGGACGACGATCAGCATGCCGCGACTCTCGTCGCAGCCGACACAGCATTGCACTTTCTTGGTGATATCGTTCTTGCAGCCGTGGACGATGGCGTTGGCCAGAGCCTCACGTAATGCAGTTTCGATCTCAAACTCTTTGCCGGCGGCGCATTCCAGGCGGCGCGCCATTTCCATAATGCCCTCTACCACCGGACTGATGGCGGTAGGATCGGCGTTGAGCGTGACCTCAATGCGTATCATCAAAGTGGAGCGATCGAACTCTACGCCAGGAAGGCCCGAATGCATGGCTTCATTCCTACGTAAGACTCGCGTTCGCATACTTTTACAGAAAAGCCGGGTCGGGTCAAGCAGGAAAGGGCTAACCGCGCCGGAACCTATAGCGCTTTAGTGGAGTTCGAGCCACTCGGGGAACCGCCGGCGAGCGCTTAAACAAGTCTTGTGGGCATCGCTTGAGCGCGTCGCCGGCAGGCGACTAACGAACTCGGAAACGATTTGACTGCACTGAACACCTCTACGCCCTGATACATTCACCTCTGAAGACGTCCGAAGGCTGCTGCCGATTTTTGTAATCTCGTAGAACGTTCTCTTAGATATCAACGAAACTCGAAGAGATGAAAGTGGACCATTTGTACGAGCGGTTGTCCGCCAACCCTATCCCAAACTTTCGCCTCGCAAATAGCTTCTGCTAGTTCGGTGGAATCACTTTACCCAGCGCTAACTCCCGTCGAGTCAACTGTGCGCACTGGCATCGCACGAACGCGGCGCCAGTTGTTCTTGTTCGGAATCTCGCGCCGGTGATCTGAGGTACTCTGCTTCGCACTGTTTCTTTCATTGATTCCTGTGCGCCTGATTTACCCATAATTCATAATGCAACTCAATCGAATGCCCGCATACTAAATGGTGGGCATGTTGACGCACTTGCTAATCGGCGACCAGCCCCTGGGCTCCTCGCATTCCCGGTCTTCGCGGAGTCGCCGCTTACGGCCCCGCTCCTCTCCAAGTCTGGATCGCGTTCACGTTGCTGCCGTGTGTTATCGCCTGCGCGACGGTGAACCCGAATTCCTCCTGGTACGAACTCGCAACGGTCATTGGACATTTCCCAAAGGCGGCGTGGATGAAGATCCCACTCCCGCTGACGCTGCCGCGCGAGAAGCCTATGAGGAAGCCGGTGTGAAGGGCCACGTCGAGCGCGCGCCTTTCATTTCGTACTGGCACTGCAAGCCCGGACGCTTGCGCCGGCGCGTCATCCTGGTCCACGCGCACCTGTGCGCCGTAAAGCGCCTGGTACCCCCGGCTGAGACTTACCGTGATCCGAAGTGGTTCACCGCCGAGAAAGCCAAGCGGCAACTCCAGAAGTACCGCACCTCGGAGTTTGCGGCCGAACTCGCCGGCGTCATCGATCAGGCGACCAAGCGCATCCAGAAACTCTAACCGGGAAATTCCGCCGCCCTCCTCACCACATCGTTAAATTGTCGGGGGAAACTCTGGACGGCGCGCCTTGAGTCGCGGCCAGGTATGGAGTCCAATGGACGACGAGCGATCCAGGTTTCAGCGCTGATAAAATATTCAGGTCCCGCGATTAGGAGTTCTCCGCTAAATGAACATCCGCGAAATGATTGACTCGGTTCCTCACTGGTATCACCGGTTTGAATTTGCGCCCGGAGTTACAACACCAGGAGTCAACAACTCCCGTGCGGCTCTCGAGCAACTCGATCTTCCGCAAGATCTTTCCGGTCGTCGTGTGCTGGACATCGGCGCTCGCGACGGCTTCTTTTCATTCGAGTGCGAACGGCGAGGAGCAGAAGTCGTTCCCATCGACTACATTCCGGTGGAGCAAACTGGGTTTACCGTCGCCAAGCAGGTGCTCGGATCGCATCTGAATCTTGTTCACGAGAACATTTACAACCTCACCCCTGCGAAATACGGACGCTTCGACCTGGTGCTTTTCCTGGGGGTGATGTACCACTTGCCCGATCCCATGCGCGCTCTGGATGTCATCAACGACATGATGAATCTGAATGCGACGCTGTACATGGAGACCGTTGTAATTAACGAACAGCTGCCCGCCGACGTGGCAAGTCGTCCGTTGATGGAGTTTTATCCGGGGTCGGAGAAGGACCAAGACAAGAGCAACTACTGGGGCATGACCGAGCAATGCGCTCGAGCCATGTTGGTAGAGAACAAGTTTGCTTGTGTTGCGACCCGTCGCAACGGGGAACGTGGAACCTTCGTCGCCGTAAAAACTTCCGGCGAAAAAGATTACTACCTGGTGATAGCCCGCAATCTGGTGGGAGGCCCTGACGGCTGGCTGAAGATACCGGAGGAACCGCGGTCCTGATGTGCGTACCATCCTGCGCTGAGTACAATGATGCGGCGGAGGTATGGCGCTGAGGTTTCCTGTTCTAAGCGTTTGCCTGCTGGCGTTTGCTGCAGCATTTTCCTCGTCCGCAATGGCGAGCAACGTTCCCGACCAGTCTTCCTTTCTTGCCTTCACGAAAGACAAAGGATTCTGCCTGCGTGGTGTCGCACCCGTGGCTCGGTGGGAGCCTGCCCTCGGGAGTGATGACGCCGCGGTCTGGGGCTCCTTTTGCGACAACGGCAACTCCACCGGTCAGATTGTTTCCGATCGCTTTCTCGCCCCCAGCAACCTTTCGTTCTTCATTGCAGGATTCGTTGGAAATCCAGGCCTGCGGCTCTATTTGCGAAACCTGGAGTCGGGAGAGGAGTTCGATCTCAAACCACAACCACTGCCAGGGGACGGCTGGCGCCTCTACAGCTTTTCGCCGCCTCAACCGTGGATAGGCAAGCCAGTTGAGTTGATTGGCGAGGATAAAGCTACAGGCGTGGAGGGCTGGTTCGCTTTCACAGCGCCGCGTCTTCCCTATTCGTATCTTTCGGCCGGCTACATCCCCACAGCTCAGGCGCTCAACGGGTTCTGTCGCGACGGCCGGTTCCCGCAGGTTAGTTGGGGAAACAATAATCCTCCTCCCGGAGTTGTGGTCTGGCGATCCTACTGCTCCTCGGGCGACAAAGACACCGGCTTCGTGACTTCCGAATCGCTCATCGCAGGCAAGTACGTTGCGTTGTATGTCGCTGGATATCCTGGCAGTGAAGGTGTTCGCCTTCATCTTGAGAACCTCAGCAACCGCGAGCAGTTGCCGCTTCAGCTTTCGCGGTTCCCGTACGAGGTATGGCAGCTCTACTATTTTCCCCTGCCGCGCGAATGGAAAGGCCAGCTTGTACGCGTCGTTGCCGACGACAACAGCACTGCTCCCAGGGGCTGGGTGGCTTTCGCTCTTCTCCCCAAGCGTACACGGACCAACGGCGCGGCATTCGGCTTTCGTCTGCTGCTATTGACGCTGGGTATTTTTGTCGTGACGATCTTGCCGGCAGCGGTGGCCTGCGTGGTCGCGGTTCGCCGTGGAATCCGAAGTGCCCTGGATCTCACGATGCTCTCGCTGCTGGCGATTGCACTTGTGGGATACGTTGCCTTCTGGAGCTACTTCTTTCACCACATGCTGGGAGTAATCTTCAGTTGGGCAAGCCTGTTGCTGTGTGTCGGCATTCTCGCGTGGCAACTCGCCAGCCGGAATAGGCGAGCGCAACTAGTTTCCCTGCGGGTCATGGCGACGCCTCTATTGCTCATGGCGACCGCAACCTTGTTCATCGTCTCCCTCGGATTTATCTACGGGAAATCCAGTCCCTTGCAGGAGTATTCGGCAGAACGCTTCGGCCCTCCGTTCCTGTCGGTGGATAATTGGATTCCTAAGCTACTGGCCGACAACGTTTACTCGGGCCACATTCCGAGACCCATGGTCGGCAACTGGCTTTCGAGTGACCGTCCGCCGTTGCAGGCAGGCAACGCGCTCTGGAACTATCCCTGGACACACGCTGATCGAGATTTGTCGTATCAGATTTTAGGGATTGTTCTTCAGTTCACGTTTCTTGCCGGACTATGGGCTTACCTGGACGCGGCGGGTGTAAGCCGCAAGGCCGCGGCGCTGGTCATGGCAGCAGCGTTGTTTGCCGGATTCACCATCGAAAACTCATTCTTCGTATGGCCGAAGCTTTACCCGGCAGCTTTTCTTTTGGTGATTTCGGCTTACCTGTTTACCGGACGTTATACGGACGTGCGACGTGACTGGCGCGTGGCGGCGGCGGTGGGAGCGGCAGCGGCGTTTGCCATGTTGGGTCATGGCGGCAGCGCCTTCGGGCTGTTCGGTATCGCTTTAACCGCATTGGTCTTCAAGCGAGCTCCGGCTCCGCGATTCATCCTGACGGCTGCGGTCCTTTTGGGCCTCGTCTATCTTCCCTGGTCGCTCTATCAGAAGTATGTCGATCCGCCTGGAGATCGGCTTCTCAAGATGCATATTGCGGGAACGCCAGAGCCTCACCCGGAGATCAAGTTTTCGACGCTCCTCGTCACGAAATACGGGCAGCTGACCTGGCACCAGATCGTGGCTAACAAGATCATCGGCTTTGCCGGACTCTTCGACGACGGTACCTTTTCGGATCGCATGCACGATCTCGGCAGGTTCCTCTTCTTCGGCACCCATCACCAGAAAATGGCAGAAAGTGCTTCGTTGCGCGACGTAATCTTCTTTCGCTGGTTCTGGTCAATCGACATCCTCAGCTTTGTGATCTTTCTGTGGCTCATACGAGTGCTGGTGCGAAGACCCCGCTCGCAGGAGTTCCGTCAGGCAACAATTCTATGGATCTGCACCGCGTTCGCTCTCTCAAACTGGTGCTTGCTGATGTTTAGCGGCGGTACGATCGTGCATCAGGGTTGCTATTTCACCGAGATCGCGGCCTTTGCGGCGAGTGTGCTGACGCTGTGGGCGGTAAGTCCGAGGTTCGCGGGGATCGTTGTCGCTTGTCACGCCGTTCTTGCGCTTGTCCTCTACGCCTTTATTGAAGCGCCTCAACCTGTCGGTGTGGGGACGTTGTTCGGCCCTGCAAACACATTGCTCGCTGTTGCCACCACCGTTTCGGCTATTGGGTTCGTACTCGTACTTGCACGCGAATGGAATGCCACGTCGGTCGACGCAGCCGCTTCCGCTCAAAGGCAGGTCATATCCCAGGCACGAATGGCCATCGGGAAACTGAACACGTCCACAACCACAACGCAGTGATTATCTGGAAAGAAACAGGAGTAGCAGTTGTTGATTGTATGGTGGCCAGGGACGGAATCGAACCGCCGACGCCAGCCTTTTCAGGGCTGCGCTCTACCAGCTGAGCTACCTGGCCACGGAGCGGGAATCGCTGTGATGGGTGCTGCGGCTCTCGAATTATAACAATCAACAACTGCTTCCGCCAAACCCGCCAGTCAGGCGCCATGCTGCTCGGCCGGCGTCTCGCCCTCTTCGAACTTCTCCTCTACACTAGGTAAGTTCCCCATGTCGTGAGCACGCGAACTGTCATCCAAGCCATGAGGAGAACCAACTGATGGCACCATCGGCGACCCAGGAGCAGGATTCCACTCTGCTGACCCCATTCGATCTGCATCTGTTCAACGAGGGCAAACACGCGCGCCTCTACGAGAAGTTCGGCTCGCATGTAGTGGAGCAGGACGGCCGGCGCGGCACCTACTTCGCTGTGTGGGCACCCAACGCGGAACGCATCTCGGTGGTCGGCGACTTCAACGGCTGGAACCCGGACTCGCATCCCATGAATCCGCGCGAGAGTTCGGGCGTGTGGGAAGCCTTTCTCCCCGACCTCGGCCATGGCGCGGTCTACAAGTACCACATACGCTCGCGCTACCACATGTACACGGTCGATAAGACCGACCCTTACGGCTACTTCAATGAAATTCCGCCGCGGACGGCGTCCATCGTGTGGGATCTGGGCTACGAGTGGGGCGATGCCGAGTGGATGCGCAAGCGCCACGCCAAGAACAAATTCGATGCCCCCATCTCCACTTACGAAGTGCATCTCGGCTCGTGGATGCGCGTGCCCGAGGAGGGCAATCGCTCGCTGACCTATCGCGAGCTCGCCGTCAAACTGGCCGACTACGTCCACGATATGGGCTTCACCCACGTCGAGCTCCTACCGGTGATGGAGCATCCCTTCTTCGGCTCGTGGGGTTACCAGATTACCGGCTACTTCGCGCCCAGCGCGCGTTTCGGCACGCCGCAGGATTTCATGCACCTGGTCGACCATCTGCACCAACGCGGCATCGGCGTCATCCTCGACTGGGTGCCATCGCACTTCCCCACCGACGAACATGGATTGGGATATTTTGACGGAACGCATTTGTACGAGCATGCCGACCCGCGCAAGGGCTTTCATCCCGACTGGAAGTCCGACATCTTCAACTACGATCGCAATGAGGTGCGCGCCTTCCTCATCAGCAACGCAATCTTCTGGCTGGAGAAGTACCACGTTGACGGACTGCGCATGGACGCCATCGCCTCGATGCTCTACCTCGACTATTCGCGCAAGCAGGGTGAGTGGATTCCCAACCAGTTTGGCGGGCGCGAGAACCTCGGCGCGGTGTCGTTCCTGAAGGAAGTGAATCGGCAGGCCTACGAAAACTTTCCCGACATTCAGACCATCGCGGAAGAATCGACGGCGTGGCCGATGGTATCGCGGCCGCCGTACATTGGCGGGCTGGGCTTTGGCATGAAGTGGGACATGGGCTGGATGCACGATACCCTGGCGTACTTCGAAAAGAACCCGATTCACCGGAAGTATCACCACAACAAGATCACCTTCCGCGGGCTGTACGCCTTCACCGAGAACTTTGTGCTGCCGCTCTCGCATGATGAAGTCGTGCATGGCAAAGGATCGCTGTTCGGCAAGATGGCTGGCGACGAGTGGCAGAAGTATGCGAACCTGCGTCTGCTCTTCGGCTACATGTTCACGCAGCCGGGCAAGAAGCTGCTCTTTATGGGCTGCGAGCTCGCACAGTGGAGCGAGTGGAACCACGACGGCAGTGTCGACTGGCACGCGCTGGGCTACGAGCAACATCAGGGCGTGCAGCGATGGGTGCGCGACCTGAACACCTTCTATCGTGCCGAGCCGTCGCTGTACGAAACTGACTTCAATCCCGAGGGCTGGCGCTGGATTGACGCCGACGACTCCGATCACAGCGTGCTCACCTACATGCG
>Ga0210391_10005500_pt1 | contig 10441 bp, 7 predicted proteins | sample IncBWC12OmetaG_FD_160573 | JGI IMG/M metagenome (GOLD analysis project Ga0210391, IMG submission 160573) | Forest soil microbial communities from Barre Woods Harvard Forest LTER site, Petersham, Massachusetts, United States - Inc-BW-C-12-O ...
TGCCGCGACCGGCTGGGGATCGATCCTGAAAAGCTGAACGTCAACGGCGGCTCCATTTCGATCGGCCATCCTTTCGGCATGACCGGATCGCGCATGGTAGGAACTATCGCCAACGAAATGGCGCGCAGAAATGCCAAGTTGGGCGTGGTGACCATGTGCATCGGCGGCGGGCAAGGTGCAGCGGGATTGTTCGAGTTGGCTAACTGACGGTTTGACTCAAGCCGTGCGAACCCTCCGTGTGACGATCCCGCTGTAACCAGTAGCTGCCCGGCAAATGCCAACGGTCAGCTGCCAACTGTCCAGTGACCGACGCGTCGACAACAGGTCGTCATCGCAGGGTTCAGTCGGTCCTTGCTGTAAGTCATTAATTTTTATTGACATTCATCGACAGTCCCGCTGGCGCTCGCTGGGCGTCAGATTGGCGTCAGATTGGAATGTCGCGTGCATCTAGCCGCCGGGAAAGGACAACACTTATGCAAAAAGCACCATACCTTCTCTCTCTGACAGTCGCTGCCGCTCTCACTGCGGTGGGCGCGGATGACACTTCCGCCCGGCTCGGGAAAGCCACTGAGGTTCTCAATACGATGACGCAGTCTGGGCACGATATTCAACCCGGACAACTGGCCAATGCCGATTGCGTCGTGGTCATTCCTGGTTTCAAAAAAGGAGCCGTTGTTGTCGGCATCGGCCACGGACGGGGATTCATTTCGTGTCGGAATGGTGACACCTGGTCGGCGCCAGGCGCAATTACCCTCGATAGCGGCAGCCTGGGCGTGCAGGTGGGTGGCGAGGCAATCAACATCGTAATTCTGTCCATGGACAAGAACCTGCGTTCCAAGCTGCTCTCGGATCGTTTCGCGATCGGGTCCGACGCTTCGGCTGCCTGGGGAAATGGCGCGTCGGCACATGGCGATGCCAACTCGAAGATTCTTCTTTTCGGCCACACCAAGGGAGCCTTCGCGGGCTTCGATCTCGATGGTGCCAGCCTGAAACCCGATGACTCCGGCAACAAAGCCCTCTATGGCAAGGCGCTAAGCAACGGCGAAATTGTCGCAGGATCTACAGTGCCTTCAACTGCACAGACGTTCGTCGCGGCGATCGCGCAAGACAGCAGTCACTAATCGGAGCCTGGGATTCGGAGGCGGCAGCTGCCTCCGAATTGATCCCGATTGATGCGATCGAGGGAATATATGCGCAGGTATCTGGACTTCATTGGGAACATCGGCCTGTTTGCTGTCCACGCGATGCGTCGTGCTCTGGTTCCGCCTCTTGAATTCCAGATGATCCTGCAACAGATCGAACTGGCTGGATGGAAATCCCTGCCGTTGGTGTTGTCTTCGGGTTTCGCTTTGGGCCTGGTCCTCGCCTTGCACACACGGACCACTCTGGTCCAATTTGGTGCTCAATCGGAGATGCCCGCGGTCCAGTCGCTGGCGTTCTTCAACGAGATCGGGCCTCTCCTGGCCGGATTGCTGATGGCTGGGCGAGTGGGAGCGGGCATCGGTGCGGAGTTGGCGAATATGCGCGCAACCGAGCAGATTGACGCCATCGAAGTGCTTTCCATCGATTCCTTCAAACTGCTGGTCATTCCCCGCATCATTGCCTGCTCCATTGCACTTCCCATCCTTACGGTCTTTATGGATGTGATGGGGCTTGCGGGAGGCTACCTGGTGGAACGCGCGACCACTGATCTATCCCTACAACTCTATTTGTCCCGCGCGTTCCATGACGTGAGCTGGGCGGCCTTTATTCCCCCCACCCTCAAGACAGCTGTTTTTGGAGCCGTTATTGGCCTGATTTCCTCTTACCTCGGCTACACCACCGATGAGGGCGCTGAGGGCGTTGGGCGCGCTGCCACGAACAGCGTAGTCATCTCCTCGCTGGCGATCATTCTTATCGACGTTGTCCTGGTAAAGGCAATTTTCTTCCTGTTTCCGGAGACGGCCATATGAACGGCGGCGCTCTTCCGGCGATAGCATTCCGCGAAGTCACCCGCACCTTCGACGGCCGGGCTGTTCTCAACAACCTCTCGTTTGAAGTTGCGCCAGGAGAAGCCTTCTGTCTTCTAGGTCGAAGCGGAATGGGAAAGAGCGTGACCTTGAAGCTCGCTATCGGCTTGATACAGCCGGATGCAGGTGCAATCTACGTCGAAAACGACAACATTGTGGGGATGGACGAAGACGGACTATCGAAGGTGAGAAGTCGCGTAGGCTTCCTTTTTCAGAGCGCCGCGCTTTTCGATTCGTTCACGCTCCATGACAACCTCGCCGTGCCTTTGAAGCGTTTACGGAAGAAAACGCCGGATGAAGAGATTGAGACCATAATTCAAAAAAACCTGGATGATGTGGGTTTGGGAAAAGACGGCCACAAGATGCCCTCGGAACTGTCAGGGGGAATGCGCAAACGGGCAGGATTGGCTCGAGCGCTTATGCTCGGGCCCAGTATCCTGCTGGTCGACGAGCCAGTCAGCGGATTGGATCGCGTGACGGCGTCGGAGATCGACGACCTCTTATTGCGCGTGCGGAAAAGAGACAACACCGCGATGGTCATTGTTACTCACGACACCCGGGAAGCACGTCGTGTCGGCGACCGCGTCGGCATTCTAAACAATGGCAGTCTCATCGCCATGGGCCGGATGGACGAGTTAGAGCAGAATCAGAACGCTTTGGTGAGAGCATTGGTTTCCGAGGCACAATAATATGCGCATACATAGCTGGGCCATTGGGCTGTTCCTGACCTTGGGAATTGGACTATTCACCGCAATCCTGTTTCTGATCGGAAACCGCTACGATGTTTTCGGCAAACATGTCGAGTACTACGCGGAATTTTCGGACATCGGCGGATTGCCGCGTGGCGCGCAGGTGTGGGTTTCCGGCATCGAGGCAGGCGAGGTCAAGGGCATTGAAATTCCCACCAGCCCAGCGTCGAAGTTCCGGCTGAAGCTGCAGGTGAGAGTGAACGCGCGAGGAATCATCCGTACCGATTCGTTGGTCTCTATTCGGACCGAGGGCATCGTTGGCGATAAGTTTGTCTTCATTAAGGAGGGTTCGAGCGCCGCCGCGGAAGCGCCGGACGGATCAACGCTTCCCAGTAAAGAGCCCTTCGATCTGACCGTGGCGCTCGAAAAGGGCACCGCTTTGTTGGACAAGAGTTCCACGCTGGTGGATAACCTGCAAGGTAGTGTCACCGATCTTCATGGCCGGCTCGATGTCGCGCTCGATTCAGTGACCAAGACGGTGAATCATGTCAACGGCCTGATTACCGATGTTCAGCCGGACATCAAAAAGCTGGCCGGCAACGCCAGCCAGATCACGGACACCATCAACGGAATTGTGTCGGATTTGAATGCTGGTAAAGGGCCGATAGGTTTGCTCTTGAAAGATGAAGCCACCAGGAAGCAGTTGCAGGAGACTCTGGCCAATGCGCAGAAAGCCACTTCAAACCTGAGCGACGCGTCGGCTCGTGCCGATCAGCTTATCGCCGATGTGCAGTCCCGTGACCTCGCCACGAAAGCGCAGGCAGTTCTTGAGAACGTGCAGTCCATCTCGGAACAACTCAATCAGACCATCAAAAGCGCTCTGGCGCCGGATAACATGGGTGAGGACGGAGCGGCTAATATTCGCGGGATACTTTCAAACCTGAATCGCGGAACCGCCAATCTTGCCGAAGACACGGAAGCGCTAAAACACGAATTCTTCTTCCGGGGATTCTTCAAGAAGCGCGGTTTTTATGACCTGGAGCAATTGTCGTCGACCGATTACCTCAAGGCATGCCAGCGCCAGAATGCTTGCGGCTCACGGACCTGGCTGGAGGCGGCGAACCTGTTTGCTAACGCCGACAACGGCACGATGCAACTGGACGAAAGTGGTCGCCACGCGATTGACGGCGCGGTGGCGCCAGACGTGGATTCGCTGCTCGGTCATTTGGTTATCGTTGAGGGCTATTCCAGTTCCGGAACGCCTGACCAGCAATTTGTAACGTCGCGCAGACGCGCGGATCTGGTTCGCGAATATCTCGAGGGGCACTTTCACCTCCGCCACAGCGACGTCGGAATCGTTCCTCTCCGGAACACGCCGCCGCAGTGCGCCGGACGAACTGCCTGGAATGGTGTCGCGATTGTCCTTTTCGACGACCGCCGAAAATGACCAACGGCCACCATTTCGAAAGCTTTCAGTGCAATTAGTAGCCGCGTCGAGATCGACCGCTGCATGTCCCCGCCCGGTGAGCCGGAGTTGACAAGCTGTACCAAAACTGGTACTGTGCTCTATGAATCCCGGCCTCAAGCGATTGCCGGCGCGCTTCTATCGGTCCGATCGGGATGCCGCTGGTTCGTTCGCTTGGGAACGAATTGTGGGAAGTGCGAAGCAGTTTGCGGCGGGGCCGGATTGCACGTATTATTTTCTGTGTTGAGCACGGGAGCATGGTGCTCCTTCACAGCTTTATGAAGAAGAGCCAAAAGACGCCGCAACGGGATATCGATCTGGCCCTTAAGCGGAGGAAAGGAACGCGGACATGAAAAAGAAAAATATTGGATCATCCGTTGACAGTTTGCTCCGTGAGGACGGCATTTACGAGGAAGTGACAGCGTCCGCAATCAAGCGCGTCCTGGCCCGGCAGGTTTCAGCGGCCATGAAAGAGAAGCACTTTTCGAAAGCAGAAATGGCGCGCCGCATGCACACCAGCCGTGCTGCGCTCGATCGCCTGCTCGATCCCGAGTACGAAGCGGTAACGCTGAACACGCTCCGCAAGGCCGCGACCGCTGTTGGGCGCGAGTTGCGGCTGGAGCTCGTGTAGGTCCGACGAGTGGCGAAAACTCTGGAGAGCTCTTAATTCGCCTCCCTTGCGACCCCGCTAAAATGGACCTACCGATGTCCGGTCCATCGTTTCCCACCACCCAGTGGTCCCTCATAATTTCGTCCTCGTCGGACAGCGGACCCCAGGCCCACGAAGCACTCTCCGAGCTCTGCCGCGTTTATTGGCTTCCCGTCTATTCCTCCATCCGCCGCCACACCGCAAGCGCCGACGAAGCCCAGGATCTGACGCAAGACTTCTTCGTCCAGCTGTTGAATAGAACGATTCTCAAATCAGCCGATCCAAGCGCGGGACGCTTTCGATCCTATCTAGCCACCTGCCTGAAGCACTTCCTCGCCGATGAGGCCGACCGCAAAGGTGCCAAAAAACGCGGCGGTGGAATCGCGTTTCTGCCGCTCGATGCAGGCGACGCGGAACTCCACTACGCCAGCTTCAAGGACAGCCAAACGCCGGAGCGGATTTTCGACCGCCAATGGGCTCTCATTGCTGTCACACGGGCATGTGAACAACTGGAAGAAGCCCTCACTCGCGAGGGTCGCGCCGAAACCTTCCGCCATTTGAAGGCTTTCCTTCCCGGCGGAGCGGAGCCTTCTCCCGCCGCAGCCGTGGCGGCCGACCTCGGCATGAGCGAGGGCGCCGTGAAAGTGGCCATCCATCGTTTACGCCGCCGCTATGGCGATATTCTGCGCGCCAATGTCCGTCACACTCTCACGGATCCAAACGAAGTTGACGATGAGATTCGCTTCCTGTTGAATTGCCTGTCGGCCTGAGACTGCTTTGTTATAATCCGAGCCGTGTCGCGTTGTGCTTGTGGCGGATCGGTTCTGACACGTTCCGGAAACAGTCAGGAGTTGTGCGCGCGTTGCCTTTTGGCCACAGCCCTCGACCCGGGTCATGCGGAAGTTTCCAACGGCGAGCTGTTCGGCGATTACAAAATCATTTGCGAAATCGGCCAAGGCGGCATGGGAATTGTCTACTTGGCCGAACAACGCCGCGCGATGCGGCGCGAAGTCGCCCTAAAAGTCCTCAAACCCGGACTCGACAGCGCCGCCGTGGTGCGCCGCTTCGAAACCGAGCGCAAAGCCCTGGCCATGATGGAGCATCCCGGAATCGCTACGCTCTACGACGCCGGCGTATCCAGCCTCGGCCGGCCTTATTTCGTGATGGAGTTTGTCGACGGTGCGCCGATTACCGCCGCCTGCGACAGCCGGCGCGCTTCCATTCCCGAGCGGCTCGCGCTGATCGTCGAAGTTTGCCGCGCCATCGATCACGCTCACCGAAAAGGCGTGGTGCATCGGGATATCAAACCGTCGAACGTTCTGGTGACGGAGCGCGACGGACGGCCGTCGGCCAAGGTAATCGACTTCGGAGTTGCTCGCGCGGTCTCGGGGTCCTTAACCGGCAACACTCTCGAAACGGTGTTCGGCGAGCTGCTGGGAACTCCCGAATATATGAGTCCCGAGCAGGCTGGCTTCGAAACCAGCAAGGTGGGGCCAGGTTCGGATACTTACTCGCTGGGCGTGCTACTGTACGAACTCACCGCCGGTGTGCTGCCTTTCGATCCGGTGAAGCTTCGAGAATCCGGCATCGCCGAAGCGGCGCGAAAGATTCGCGAAGACGATACCCCTCCACCGGCCACGCGTCTTCGAGATAACGGCCTCATCGACGAAATCGCCGGACGCCGGAACATCAAAGCGGACACCCTGCGCCGCATGCTTTCGGGCGACCTGGCTCGAGTGATCGCAAAGTGCCTGGACAAAGACCCTACGCGCCGCTATCCATCTTCCGCGGCGCTCGGCGACGATATTGATCGTTATTTGCGCCGAGAGTCCGTACTCGCGGCTCGCCCCAACACGCTCTATCGGGCCCGCAAATGGCTACGCAAACATCGTGCTCCAGCAGCCATAGCCGCGGTCGTGCTGGCCGCCGCGGCATTCGCCTATTGGATTTCGCTCGGTCCCACTCGCACACCTTTGATCGTGACGCCGCTCACCACCTACCGCGGATCCGAATCGTCTCCCAGCTTCTCGCCCGATGCCAAAGAAGTGGCTTTCGCCTGGAATGGTGAACGCGAAGACAATTGGGACATCTATCGGTTGCGCATCGGCGACACGGTTCCCCGCCGGCTTACTGCTTCTCCCGCCGCTGAGTACGCTCCCGCGTGGTCGCCCGACGGCAAATGGATCACATACCTGGAGGCGAAATCGGACGTCGCAGCCGACCTCATGCTGATGCCGGCCGATGGCGGACCGGCGCGCCGTTTGATTGAAGCCCGCTTGAACGTTGAGCCTCAAAAACGGTGGATCACCTGGTCGTCCGATGGGAAATGGTTGCTGCTCGCGCATCGTCTCCCGGAAGAAACTCACCAGCGCATATTTGCCATTTCTACGGCAACGGGGGAACGGCACGCACTCACAAATCCCGCCGCATCGTCTGCGGATGCGGACGGCCAGCCATCCCTTTCGCTCGACGGCAAGACGCTGCTCTACGCCCGCGATGCCGATACGCCCGGCCAACTTTGGACGCTCCCGGTCACCGCAGATTTACGCCCCGCCGGACCAGAACGTCGCATCGCGCTGACCGGTTTCGAAAGCAAAGAGTGTGGAGTACCGTTAGCCATTTCGGCCACTGAGTTCGTATTTTTCGCGCCAGTGCCCTTCTTACAATCCATCTGGCGAGGCCGTTTATCGGGCGGCCAGGCGCCTCGTGCTCTGCCCGAGCTGGGTCAATTTCCGATGGCCATGGATGTGTCGCGCGATCGGAGGAGGCTGGTTTATTCCCGCCAGACCTACGACAGCAACATATGGCGTATCGATCTGGACGCGCCGGCAGGAAAGGAAGTCCGGCGCGAGCGCGTTCTTGCCTCCACCCAATGGGACGAGAATCCGTCCCTCGCTCCCGATGGAACCACCATCGCGTTCGAAAGCAATCGCGGTGACCGCCCTGAAGTTTGGCTGGCGTCCAAAGATGGATCGAACGCCAGGCCGCTCGCCCCTCTTTCGACCGCGGAAGACTTTCCCATGTGGTCGCCCAACGGAAGCGAAATCGCTTTTCAAGGCATCCGCAATGGTAAGAGCGCCATCTTTGTAGTTCCATCGAACGGCGGCATTCCGCGCGAAGTTTCCCCGGATCCGGCTGAAGCCACCCTGCCTACCTGGTCGCCCGACGGGAAATGGCTCTACTTCTGTTCGCCGCGCGGCGGCTCTCGTGAAATCTGGCGGATTCCCGCGCAGGGAGGCCAGCCCATGCGCATCACCCAACACGGCGGATATGCTCTGGCATTCTCGCCTGACGGACGTTGGATCTACTACAGCCGCGAGCGCGCCCCGAGCGCCTCCATTTTTCGGATGCCGGCCAATGGCGGCGACGATAGTTTGGTGCTCGAAAGCGCCATCGGCGGGCAAGTGGTCGCAACGGATCGCCGCCTGTACTTCTCCACGCAACAACACGAATCGAGCGAGTGCCAGATCAAAGTCCTCGATCTGACGACCGGCGCGATTCGGACACTGGCGCGAACGGAGCGCCCTATCCGCCAACGGCCGGCGGTTTCCCGCGACGAGCGGTCCATCTACTTCACGCAAGTAGACGACGACGGCATCGATCTGATGCTCGTGTCTGACTTCCGGTAGCGGCGCGCGGCCGCAATCGCCAGGAGCATCGGACCGCGGCCACCACTAGCGGCAACGGCTCAGGAACCGGCGCCAGTGAGTAAGTCGCCATACCGATGTAGCCGACCAAATGTCCCTGCGTCCGCGAAATAGCCCCGGCAAAAAAACGAGGCGCTGGTAATTACATCGTTTTGAACTGGCATCCGGCGCTCATGATGTCCACCGGAAGTTGACTGAAAATTGTGCCGCCGGCCGGAGTCACTCCACGAATGCTGTCCACGACAATGTCCGACGCCGGCCCCGAACCATTATCCGGCAGGCCAAAAATTTGGCCCGCGATCGTCACGCCGGCAGGAAGAGTCTAACGGCCTGTTACGTTACGGTGCGTCGCGGTATTGAATTCAAGTTTAAAATAGAGTGCCCGGGGTGGGACTTGAACCCACACTCCCGTTGCCAGGAAAAGGATTTTAAGTCCTTTGCGTCTGCCGATTTCGCCACCCGGGCATTTGGAAATACTATAGTCATTACACCACGGCTGCTTCCCCGTGGTGGCGAAATTCGTGGGCCCCTGATGCGGCATCGGAACTGGAAGCTTCACCGCGGGTTCGTCGTCATAACCGACCTTCCGCCCGTTGTTCTCCACCAATAATCTATCCACTGCTTCCGTATGCCGTCCGCACGCTCCATCAATTCCTTACTGGGCCTCTTTCCATGTTCCACCATCACCACCATCCCGGTATTGAACGCCCGCTGCGAGTGATAGACGTCCGGCAACCGCGGCCCTTCCACCGCGATCACATCCTGAATTGTTATCTTGGTCCGGTTAGCACGATATACAGGATGTCCCTGCGCGTCCCGCCCCGCTGGAACCAGATTTCGCAGGATGAAGAAATCCGGTACTTCCTCCGCGCTTATCAATCCCATTAAATACAGGTCAAGGTACGACCACCCGGTTGCCGGTACGTAGTAGTTATCGTCCAATTGCGTGAACGTCCCGTCAAAGTTGTCCTGCCATACGCCGCCGCCCATTGCCGATGCTTCGGTCGGTCGTTGATACGGAAAAGGCACCACCGCCTGCAGACCCTGCACCCAGTGGGCTCCATCGCCCAGGTGGATGGTTTCGTTCCCCACTTTCGCCGACACGAATGCGGACCAACGATGCCCCATCTCGTGGCCCACTTGCGACATCGCGTAGTTGTAGTCCAGCATCTTGCCATCCGTCGACCGCTCGCCAAGCTGCCTGACGTAGGCGCCGATATTGTGCGTGTTGGTGTCGGCGAGGTCCGCCGGCGGCTGCGCTTGCGCCTGGATGGAGCCGGCGTAAACGGGTTGGATAAATTCCCATTGGAAGCGTCCCGCCGTGCAGTAGGTATCGAGACCCGACTCCTCCTGTCCGATGCCGGTCACCTTGCCGGTCATGTTGCCGCCGAGGGGGCCGTCACTCGGCGTTCCGGCTTCTTGGTTGTCGATTCGGAAATCCGAGTAATACGTCAGGAAATCGAACTTGTCGCCGAGGCTCTTGATCACCGTACAGGCTAAGTCGCGCATCTTCGGCGTGGTCAGGTAGTGGAACGCTTCGAAGGCGATCGCGTAGGGTCCATCCTCGCGCTTCACCGTCGAGAAGTGGAGTTCCGGATTGCGAACGTCCGCCAGCGTGATCGTTTTCGCTTGCATCCGGACGGCCGGGGAGTTCGGCTTTCCGGGAGCCTCCGTCTCCGCGTACACCGAGATTTTCGTCCCAGGATTCAATCCGGGCGGCAGTATCCCTTGCGCCACAATTGTGTTCTGGTCCACCTTGACCCGCTGAGCCACTCCCGGCCCTGCCGCCATATACCGCGACCGCGGTCCCGCTTCATCCGATGGAGCCACGCCGCGAACGGTCCATGCGACATCGGGCTGCCCGAATACGATGCGGTAAGTCACGCCCACCAGGTCCGTCCCACCTTCCGGAAGAACAGGACCCCTGGTTTCGAGCGTAGCCTTCAGTAGCACTCCGCCGGTCACCGTCAGCTTCACACTCG
>Ga0210391_10005502_pt1 | contig 10438 bp, 9 predicted proteins | sample IncBWC12OmetaG_FD_160573 | JGI IMG/M metagenome (GOLD analysis project Ga0210391, IMG submission 160573) | Forest soil microbial communities from Barre Woods Harvard Forest LTER site, Petersham, Massachusetts, United States - Inc-BW-C-12-O ...
ACACGCCCGATCCTCCGCTCAGTAATGCGTTGTATCGCAACAATCGCGATGGCACCTTTACGGACGTCACCAAAAAAGCGGGCGTCTCCGGTGGCGGATTTGGCCAGGGCGTGGCTGTTGGCGACTACGACCGCGACGGATTCCCCGATCTCTACGTCACCCAGTACGGGCGAAGTATTTTGTTTCACAACAACGGTGACGGCACCTTTTCCGATGTAACGGAAAAAGCCGGCGTGGCCGCTCCCGGATGGGCTTCCAGCGCCGTTTGGTTCGATTATGACAACGACGGTCTCCTGGATTTGTTTGTCTGCCAGTTTGCCGAATTCAGCAAGGAGCTCAACAAACCGTGCGGTGTCCATGACGACGGCAAGCGCCACTATTGCATTCCTAAAGTCTATCAGCCCATGCCCAGTTGGCTGTTCCGCAACAATGGCGATGGCACCTTCACCGACGTGTCCAAGGCCTCCGGCATCTCATCTCACCTTGGAAAAGCCTGGGGCGTTGTGGCCTCCGATATCAATAACGATGGCTGGATGGATCTTTTTGTGGCCAACGATACCGCCGCCAATTTTCTGTTTGTAAACAACGGCAAAGGAAAATTCGCTGAGACTGGAGCCGAAGCCGGTGTGGCATACAGCTCCAACGGCCTCCCTCGTTCGGGGATGGGCGTGGACGCGGCGGACTTCGATAACGACGGTTGGCAGGACCTCTTCGTAGCTAATCTCGACCGCGAGGATTTTGCCATTTACCGCAATAATCACGACGGGACCTTCGATGACCTGGCTATTCCCATGGGGATTGCCAAAGCCACGCGAGCCATGAGCGGTTGGGGGCTGAAGTTTTTTGACTACGACAACGACGGGAATTTGGATTTGTTTCTTGCGAATGGCAATCCGGACGATCTCATCACCTCGCTCCATGGCGAGAGCACTTACGACGAGCCGCTTTTGTTGTTTCACAACACCGGCAAGTCCTTCGAAAACGTCAGTCCACAAAGCGGGCCAATTTTCTCTTTGCCAATGTCCTCTCGCGGCCTGGCCCTGGGAGATTTCAATAATGACGGTGCTGTTGACGTTTTGATCTCCATTAATAATGGCGCCCCGCTTCTTCTCTGCAATAATGCTGGAACGCAAAATCACTGGCTCGGCCTGAACCTCAAAGGGAAAAAATCCAACCCCGACGCCATTGGCGCGCGCATTTCCTATCAAGCCGGCGATTTGAAGCAAACACGCTTCAAAGTAGGCGGTGGAAGCTATCTCTCATCCCACGATCCGCGCGTAGTTCTAGGTTTGGGCAAACACGAAAAACTCGATACCCTCGAAATCAAATGGCCCCAGCCCAGCGGCCTTGTACAGCGTTTCACCGACCTTCCCATCAATCGCTACATCACCATCGTCGAAGGCGAGGACAAATGGAAATAATCCAGCGCACGCGCCAAAATTTTGCTCTTCTGTCCCGTTCTTGCTTGGCAAGTCCAAATCGCGAGGTCGCAAAATCCATGAAATTTCTCTCTATTCTGTTTGCGGTCATGCTGTGCTGCGCGGCATCCGCGCTCGCGCAGGAGCCGGGCAATGCTCCTCCTACGTTTACCAAGGACGTAGCGCCGATTCTGCAGCAGCATTGCCAAACCTGCCATCGACCTGGAGAGGCCGCACCCTTTTCCATGCTCACCTATGAGCAAACGAAGCCGTGGGCGACCACGATCAAGATGGTCGTCACACAAAAGATCATGCCGCCTTGGTACGCCGATCCTCAGTACGGCCATTTTGCAAATGAATGCTCATTGTCCGCCGCCGAAATCCGAACCTTGGTCAACTGGGTGAACGCAGGCGCGCAAAAAGGAGCCGAGCAAGACATGCCGCCTCCAATAAAGGATTTTGTCGAGGGCTGGGGCATCCCCGCGCCAGATGTCGTTTTTCAGCTGCCTAAGCCTTTCCCCGTGCCCGCTTCAGGAGTGATCGACTACCAATACGTAATCGTGCCCACCGGTTTTACCGAAGACAAATGGGTGCAGATGCTCGAAGTTCGGCCAACCGACCGCGCGGTCGTTCACCACATCATCGCGTACCTCCGCGAACCCGGATCGAACTACTTCAAGGACCAAAAAAAGGGGGTCTTTTTTGTAGCGCCGCCTGCAAAAGCTGACGAAAAGACGGATACCAGTGCGCTGCCCAGCGATTTTCTCGTCGGTTATGCTCCGGGACAGCCCGCCGAAATTCTCCATCCCGGCGAGGGCAAGCTCATCAAAGCCGGCTCTGATATCGTTTTTGAAGTTCATTACACACCGAACGGAACAGCCACCATGGACCAGACCAAGCTTGGCTTGGTTTTCGCCAAGACTCCTCCGAAAGACCGTGTGTTGACTCTCTCGGCTTCGAACGGAACCTTCAAGATTCCGCCAGGTGCTCCCGACTACAAAGTGGATGCCACCTTTGAAGTCCATAAAGACGTCACGCTCGTGGCCCTCCATCCCCACATGCACTCGCGCGGGAAGGCGTTCGAATACAGATTGGTTTTCCCGGACGGCCGGAAGGAGACCATCCTAAGTGTGCCGGCTTTCAACTGGCATTGGCAGTTGTGGTACAACCTCGCCGAACCCATCGCTCTCCCTCAAGGTACGAAAATCGAATGCACAGCGCATTTCGATAATTCGCCGAACAATCCCGAAAATCCAGACCCCACCAAAAGTGTGATATGGGGACAACAAAGTTGGGACGAAATGATGGTGGGATTCTTCAACCTGAGATTTGACGCCGCAATGCCCGCACAAGAGATAAAAGCGCAGGAAGGAGCCGTGCACGTCCATTAATATGTTCACGCCCGTGCGAAACTCGCTCAATCATTTTTTGGCGCGCGCCCTGCTGCTCGCGCTTGCGGCATGCTTTATGAATGGCGTTCTCGCAGCGCAAACCAAATCCCCAAACTTCCGCGTGCTTGCCCTGGCGGAGCACGGCGGCATTCATAAGCCCTTCGTGGACGCCGCCAAGCCCTGGCTCGCGAAATTGGCGAGCGAAAATAATTTCACCGTCGACTACATCGAAGACACCCAAGAAATAGACGACGCCTTCCTCGCAAAATACAATTTATTCATTCAGTTGAATTACCCGCCCTATATGTGGACGGACACCGCCAAAGCCGCCTTCATCAAATATATAGAACAAGGCAAAGGTGGCTGGATTGGATTTCACCACGCCACATTGTTGGGAGAATTCGATGGCTATCAGATCTGGCCGTGGTTTCAACAGTTCATGGGAGGTATTCGCTTCAAGAATTACATTGCTACGTTTGTCACTGGAACCGTCACAGTCGAAGACAAGAAGCATCCAGCGATGAAAGATGTCGTCTCCCCCTTCGTGATCGAGAATGAAGAATGGTACACGTACGATACTTCCCCGCGCCCAAACGTCCACGTTTTGGCTAGCGTTGACGAGAAAACCTACACGCCAGGCACCGATCTAAAGATGGGCGACCATCCCGTGATCTGGACCAACGAACACTTCAAAGCCAGGAACATCTATATCTTCATGGGACACCGTCCGGAACACTTCGAAAATCCTGCGTTTACTAAAATCTTTAGGAACTCAATTTTCTGGGCCGCTGGCCAGCAGGAGAATCGCGACAAATGAAGCGAGCCACTGTCTCTGGACGCACTCCCAGCAAAATCCATTTGGTCGCCGGATTTCGAGCACTTTTGCTAGGCGCGCTTCCTCTCTTCTTCTGGAACATTGCGACCGTCGCGCAAGAACCTGCTTTCAAAGTGCTCGCTTTCTATTCCACGGATGTTGAGCCCGATCATGTCCACACGGCCAACGATGCTCTCGCTTTCTATCGAGTGCTGGCGGCGAAAAACAACTTCACATTTGACGCCACTACGGATTGGACCAAGCTCAACGAAACTGATTTGAAGCCCTACAGGCTGATCTTGTGGCTGAACAATTTCCCGCAAACGCCCCAGCAGAGAGCAGCGTTCGAGAAGTACATGGAACATGGCGGCGGCTGGATAGGTTTCCACGTTGCCGGCTATAACGATGAAACGACAAAATGGCCTTGGTTTGTGGATTTCCTGGGCGGAGCCGTCTTTTACTCCAATAACTGGCCGCCGCTCCCCGCGAAGTTGGTCGTGGACGACCGCACACATCCCGTGACCCGCCAGCTACCTGCAACCTACGACGCGCCAGCCAACGAATGGTATCTCTGGAAGCCCAGCCCTCGCCTCAACAAGAATGTTCACGTCCTCGTCACGCTCGATCCTTCCAACTACCCCATTGGCATCAAGGACATCATTACGGACGGCGACCTTCCCGTTGTCTGGACGAATACGAAATACAGAATGATTTATATGAATATGGGCCATGGGGCAAACGGGGAAAAGATTTATTCCGACGCGACGCAAAACATGCTTTTCGCAAACGCGATCCTCTGGCTAGGGAACCAGAAATAGTTTTCTCTGCGCTGGAAAAATGGAGGACCATAAGTTGAAGATGCTACGAATTGTATCGCTCGTTCTCCTTGTAGCGTTCAGTAGCCGCTGCATGGCGCAGACCGTCCCCACGCCGACGAAGCACCTCTTGATCATCGGCGAAGAAAAAGGCTACCGGCATGAAGCCGTCTCCCACGCCATGGCGACCATCGAGCGCCTGGGCCGCGAATCTGGCTTGTGGACTACGACGATTCGAACCGACACCGAAGTCCTCACCAAGAAAAAGCTCGAGTTCAACGCGAAAAATCTAAACGATTTTGACGCCGTCCTTTTCTACACCGGCGGCGACCTCGAAATGAACGACGAACAAAAAGCCTCACTCCTTTCCTTCGTCCATGACGACGGAAAAGGATTCATCGGCGTCCACAGCGCCACGATCACCTTTACGAGCTGGCCGGAATACGGCGAGATGATCGGCGGATATTTCGACGAGCATCCCTGGTTCACTTTTGACGCGCCCATCATCGTCGAAGATCCCAACTTCCCAGGCATGCAGCAATGGCCCAAGTCCTTCGTACTAAAAGACGAAATCTACCAAATCAAAAATTTCTCGCGAGACAAAGTCCGCGTCTTGATGCGACTCGACGCCAGCAAACTCGACCTCAATAATCCGCGCGTTCACCGCAAGGATCTCGATTTTGCTGTAACCTGGGCCAAGATGTACGGCAAGGGCCGCGTCTATTACTCAACGCTCGGCCACGTCGAACAGAATTGGGACGACCCTCGCATGCAGAAAATGTTCGTCGAAGCCATCAAATGGTCCATGGGCCTCGTCGACGCCGATGTGACGCCGCTTCCGCTTCCCAATCCATCCGCCAGCGTTCACAGCGATGGCCTGGGAATTAACTCGTTATATAGCGTGCCAGGAATGCCGTAGCCAAGTTCGTCCTGGCACCAATGCAAAAATTATTTCTTCGCGAATACATAAAAGAGGCTTAAACGAAATGTGGCGAACGATTTTTTTATTTCTTCTGACCTTCACCGCTTCTGCGCAGACTGCCCACCCGATTTTGCCGTTGGGCTCACCCGCCCCCGACTTCTCTTTGCCCGGCGTCGATGGAAAAACCCACAACCTCGCCGACTACGCATCCAATCCAATCCTGGTCGTCGTCTTCACCTGCAATCACTGCCCCATCGCCCAAATGTACGAGCAGCGTATCCAGCAACTGGAAGCCGATTACCGCGATCGCGGCGTCGCCATCGTCGCCATTCAACCCAACAACCCCAAAGCCATTCGCATCGACGAACTGGACTCCTCCGACATCAGCGACAGCCTCGAAGAAATGAAAATTCGCTTTGCCTACAAGCACCTCGACTATCCCTATCTTTACGACGGCGAAACGCAATCCGTCGCCCGTGCCTACGGTCCCCAAGCCACACCTCACGTCTTCATTTTCGATAAGGATCGAAAGCTCCGCTACGAAGGTCGCATGGACAATAGCTATCGCATGGAAATGGTGAACACGCAGGACGCCCGCAATGCGATCGACGCGCTACTGGCCAACCGCGAAGTGTCCGTGAAAAAGACAGGTGTCTTCGGCTGCTCCACCAAATGGCAAGAGAAAGAAGCTTCTCGCCTGGAATCGCTTCGAAAAATCGATGAGCAACCGATAAAACTGGAAATGGCTAATGCCTCCGACCTGAAAACCCTTCGCACGAATCCCGCGAAACATATGTTGCTCGTCAGCTTCTGGGCCACCTGGTGCGGCTCCTGCATCGATGAGTTCTCTGATTTGGAGGACACCTACCAGATGTACAAAGTTCGCGACTTCGATTTGGTCACCGTCTCCGCAAACATGCCCGACGAAAAAAATGGCGTCCTGAAAATGCTAGAAAAGAAGCGCGCCACCTGCCGCAATCTCTTGTTCGGCTCGAACGATTCTGCAGCTCTCCAGACGGCCTTTGATCCAACCTGGGAATCCGCCGTTCCCTACACGGTCCTCCTCGATCCCAATGGAAAAGTTCTCTACAAAAACCTAGGCAGCGTAGACATTCTCGAACTGCGGCGCACAATCCTAGCCAACTTGCCCTCCGACTATATCGGCTTCAACCAATACTGGACTCCGCCCCAGTAGCACAGCCACTCCTGGCTGTGCGCCTTTCCCGCGCGTCCTAACAGACACAAATGCCCACAGAAAAATCTAAACCGCCAAAAAACCAATCCCAAGCTTTTCGCATTCTTCTTTTCCTCTGATCCCTCACCCAGGCCAAGCCCGCAAAGAAAAATCAATCACCCCCTGCAACTCCTCGCGCGAGGCCCCGCCCGCCGACTGCACCGACATCCCATGCATCACCGCCATAACATACCGCGCCAAATTCCCAGGATCAGCCGCAGCCGGCAAATCCCCCTCTGCTTTAGCCCGCGCAAATCGCTCCCGCAGCGCCGCCTCTCCCGTCGCCCGTCGCGCAATCAACTCTTTCCGTATCGGATCCGCTTCATCCCCGCAGGCCAGCGCTCCCTGCACCATCAAACATCCCTTCGGATTCCCCGGGCGCGAAAGCAAATCCGCCGTCCCCGCGAGCAACGCCTCCGCCACCGCCCGCGCCGTCGGTAACTGCAGCGCTTCAGCCGTGAAGCCCGTCATCCGCGCGTTATACCGGTCCAATGCCTTCCGAAACAACGCCTCTTTATTCCCAAACGTCGCATAAATGCTCGGCCGGTTAATCCCCATTGCCGCCGTCAAATCCGAAAGCGCTGTCCCCTCGTACCCCTTCGTCCAAAACACACGCAGCGCCGCCTCCAGCGCCGTATCTGGATCGAAACCCCGGGGCCGCCCCAGTTGGGCTCCGTTCACCCTAGCCGGTAAGCCCCGCGAAACACGCGGGTTACCTCGCCTTTTCTTTTTTGTATCCTTTTTCATACCTCAGCATCTTAACACGTGTTTCGTATCGAGCGGTAAGAAAGTCATTGACACTGCCGCCAGTACAAGATGTTTTCGTACCCAACGGTACATGAATAGAAAGAACAGGAGATCAAGCACATGGGCAAACTCAAAGATCAGGTCGCAGTTGTAACCGGCGCCTCCAAAGGCATCGGCGCAGGCATCGCCAAAGCGCTAGCCGCCGAAGGCGCCTCCGTAGTCGTAAACTACTCCTCCAGCAAATCCGGTGCAGACAAAGTCGTCGCCGACATCACCAGCAAAGGCGGCAAAGCCGTCGCTGTTCAGGGCGATGTCTCCAAACAGGCCGACATCAATCGCCTCTTTGCTGAAACGAAGAAGACCTACGGCCGTCTCGACATCCTCGTTAACAACGCTGGTATCTACGATTTCGCTCCCATCGAAGCCGTCACCGAAGACTCTTTCCACAAGCAGTTCAATCTCAACGTCCTCGGCCTCATCCTCACTTCTCAAGCGGCGGTAAAGCAATTCGGCCCCGCCGGCGGCAACATCATCAACATCAGTTCCGTCGTCAGCACGATTGCGCCCGCCAACACTTCCGTTTATAGCGCCACAAAAGGTGCCGTTGATGCCGTCACCAAGTCTCTCGCCAAGGAACTCGGCCCTCGCAAAATCCGCGTGAACTCCATCAATCCCGGCCTCGTCATCACCGAAGGCGTCCAAGGCGCGGGATTCGAGGGCAGCGACTTCCAAAAAGACTTCGAAGCGAAAGCCCCTCTCGGTCGCGTCGGCCAGCCAAGTGACATCGCCCCGGCCGCCGTCTTCCTCGCTTCCAACGACTCTGCTTGGCTGACCGGCGAAACCCTAGTCATCTCCGGCGGCACCCAGTAATCTTGGTAATCAAAGTCGTAAAAGTTGCCGCGCGGCATCTCGCGATCGCCACGAGTGTAATTGTAGGGGCGGGGCTTGTTTACCTCGTAAGGGCCCCGCCATTGCCCCTGTAGAGGCGGGTCTTTAGACCCGCGCCGTTGACTTTCGCCAATCAATCACAAACGCAACCGCATCGCATCCAAGGAGAAAATGCAATGTCCAAGCACGAAGGCAAAATAGCCGTAATCACCGGCGGCAACAGCGGCATCGGCCTAGCCACCGCCCAACGCCTAGCCAATGAAGGCGCCTACGTCTTCATCACCGGCCGCCGCCAATCCGAACTAGACGCCGCCGTGAAACTAATCGGCAAAAACGTCACCGCCGTCCAAGGCGATGTCGCAAATCTCGCCGATCTGGATCGCCTCTACGCTACCGTCAAACAACAGAAAGGCCGCATCGACATCCTCTTCGCCAACGCCGGCCTCGGTGATTTCGCACCCCTCGGCTCCATCACCGAAGCCCACTACGACAAAACTTTTAACGTAAACGTGAAAGGCGTTCTCTTCACCGTACAAAAAGCCCTCCCTCTTCTCGTCGACGGTGCCTCCGTCATTCTCAATGCCTCCATCGTCTCCATCAAAGGCATGCCGGCCTTTAGCGTCTACAGCGCCACCAAAGCCGCTCTCCGCTCTTTCGCCCGCAGTTGGACCGTCGATCTCAAGGACCGCAAAATCCGCGTCAACGTCGTCAGCCCCGGCCCCATTGAAACTCCTGCCATCGATCGCCTGGGGCAGACCGTCGGCGATACAGCCCAGCTCAAAGCTGGACTCATCAGCGGCGTTCCTATGGGCCGCATGGGCACCTCCGACGAAATCGCCAAAGCCGTCTCTTTCCTAGCCTCCGACGACGCCAGTTTCATCACTGGCATAGAACTCTTCGTCGACGGCGGCCTGGCCCAAATCTAAGATCTCACTCCACATTGTCTCCGCATAGCGTTCCACCTTTGTAGGGGCGGGGCTTGCCCCGCCCTTGTTCTTCGCTGGAGGTGCCTCTCCGAGTAGACATTGGCTACACCGCCCCGCATCTTCTCCGCGTCCTCTGTGTAAAATTCCTTCTCTTCTCGCACCGCCCCAATTCCTCCCAAATCTAAGTGCATTGTTTCCCCCTTTTCTACTCACCCCTCACTACTGTCTCCTCACTTCCTTTCTCACAAATCGTCTCAACGCACGTCGCATGCCACTTTTTTTCTCCCTTACCTCTTTCCTTTCTTCTCTTTACGCTCGTCACCCATCCCGTCTCACCCCTTCGCCGTTCGAATGTATACCCATAAATTAACTATTGACAAGATATAGTTCTCGTGCTACCATTCCGCGTGATACTAGCCGTCCCTCCGTCTTACTCCGCCCCAGCGCACCAAACTTCCCGTTCGCCCCACACCTCTCCCATTTCCTTCCGCCCTCCTGCTCTCTCTCAGAGCAAAACGAGAGCATTTCCGGCCCTTTGTTTTCACACTGTTACAAACCGCATTTTTCGTAACTCCATCATTTTCAAAATCTTACAAATTCAAGGGGGATGTTTTTTTTGCTCCCTCACCAATCGAGGAAAAAATGAACGCGCAAACTGAAACCAACCAGCCAGAACTCAGCCAAGATCCGTCGCCCGAGTCTCAGCAATCACCCGACTCTCTTCCGATCGATGATTCCAACCGCTGCCAGCATCGCTTCTCAAATCGCACTCGCTGCCGCAAACTCGTCTCCCACCCTAATCCCCGCTTCTGCACTCGTCACGCCGCGCTTCCCGAAAATATGCAGCCCGCCGACCTTACTCCCGAACTCATTCAAGATCCTAAACAACTCGACCGCCTCGACGGCATCTACGACTTCCTCGCCAAGCTCATCATTCTCCAGGCTCAGAACCGCATCTCCACTCGCCGTGCCGCCGTTCTCGCCTATATCACCAATCAACTCCTCCGAACTTTCGCCGCCATCAAGCGCGTGCAAGCCGAACAAGCGTCCGAAGTCCCGCAAACTATCTTCGACGTTCCGCGGCACCAGGACGACTAGCTCCGAGGAAAGCCTGTGCACGTCCAACAATTGTTATCTGCGCAACAAATGTTACTAGCCCCAGACGCGCCAAAAAACCGATGCGCTCAATCGAAAACCATCCTCTTGACACCAGCGCTCTATGCGATTAGCCTCTCTGCAATCGGACAGCAACATATGTTGCGAAAGCCGCGCACTGGCGGGTG
>Ga0210391_10005504_pt1 | contig 10433 bp, 4 predicted proteins | sample IncBWC12OmetaG_FD_160573 | JGI IMG/M metagenome (GOLD analysis project Ga0210391, IMG submission 160573) | Forest soil microbial communities from Barre Woods Harvard Forest LTER site, Petersham, Massachusetts, United States - Inc-BW-C-12-O ...
TCGGCGGAGCATTCGGGGTCTTGTTTGCGATCTGGGGCGTGCGATCGCTGACGTTTCTGCTCTCTCACGGGCAGGAGAACTTTACGCTGCACGCGGAATTGAACTGGAACGTGCTGGGCGTGACGGCGGCGCTCTCCGTGGTTTGCGGCCTATTATTTGGCCTCGCTCCAGCGATGCAGTCGACGCGTCCGGACGTCATGCCCGCGCTCAAGGATGGACGCGGGGTCGGACCACATCACCGTCACGTCCAGCACGTTCTAGTGATCGCCCAAATCGCCCTCTCTTTCCTGATCCTGGTGGCCGCGGGTCTGTTTGTCCGCACCCTCAACAAGCTGCACTCTGTCCAATTGGGATACGCCCGCGAGAACATCCTTCTGTTCTCGTTGAATGCGCGCCAGGCCGGGCATCGCGACCCGGAGATGGCCACTTTTTACGCGAACCTGCGCCAGCGCTTCGAATCGATTCCCGGAGTAACCAGCGCGACGCTTTCGCAATCCTCGATCCTCAGCGCCGGCATGGCCGGGGAAACATACCGGGGGACAATCAAGATCGGCGCTGTTACCATCGCCGGCGCCAGCGTCATGGTGGCCGGACCGCGTTTCCTCACCACGATGCAGATTCCGACCCTGGCCGGCCGTGAGATTGACGGCCGCGACCAGGCGGGCTCCACGCCGGTTGCGGTAATCAGCGAGCGGCTGGCGCGGACTTACTTCGGGAACCAGAATCCGGTGGGCCGGCGCATTACGTTCCAGGACGAGAAGCGCGATCTTGAAATCGTCGGCGTCTCCGGTAACGTGCGGTACGGTGGTCTGAAAGAGGGGAGCCCGATGACCGTGTTCGCAGCGGCCAGCCAGTTTCCTCCGGACCGGGTGACCTACGCGCTGCACACTGCGGGTGATCCGTTGGGGTATGTCAAGAGCGTGCAGGAGACCGTGCGGGAGGCAGATTCGCGCATACCCGTCACCAACGTAGTCACACAGGCTGCGGAAATCGATCGGACCATCAGCCGGGAGGTCATGTTCGCGAAATTGTGTACGGGTTTCGCGGGTCTCGCACTGCTGATGGCGTGCGTGGGGCTGTACGGAACGATGTCGTACAACGTGACGCGGGACATCGGCGAGATCGGAATCCGCATGGCGCTAGGCGCGCAACGCGACGCCGTGGTATGGATGGTTCTGCGCCGCGTTCTGCTGCTGGCGGCGGTGGGACTCGCCATCAGCGTGCCTGCCGCGTTGATCGCGTCCCGGCTTGTCAAATCGTTTCTGTTCGAGACCCAGCCCAACGATCCGCGAACTTTGGCGTTGGCCGGTGCCGTCCTCCTAAGCGCCACGATTCTCGCCGGCTATGCGCCGGCAAGGCGAGCGTCCCGCATTGATCCGCTGGCGGCTCTGCGGCACGAATAGCCCACTCCGGGAGTTGGAGAAGTGTCGGAACACTGAACCGGAACACTAGAACACGAACCGCAGGGCGAACTGAATTTTGCTGGCGGAAAAATCGGAGGCGTGCGCGCCAGGGGATTGGCCCCTGCGCCGAAAAACCTGTCGTGCCGGCAAGCGATGCGCCCGGTGTGGCAAACGTCGCGTGGTTCAGGATGTCGAAGAACTCCGCGCGAAACTGGATCTGCGTCGGCTCAGTGATTTTCGTGTCCTTCCGATGCCGACAAAAATGATTGAGTTACCGCGCGCCGTATTGGAACCATCCTGGACCCACTCGCAGATGGCGGCTGAGGGAGTCCGGCACCGCCAGGAACAGCAGCAGCCCGATGACAGCATGCGCGAGTCCGAGCACGTACAAGTTGTGCATGCTCCGGTAAATGAGCGTGGCGCACCAGGCCAGGGGCAGCGTGACGACAAGGAGGAACGGATTAGGCGCGTGTACCGCGGAAAAAAGCAGCGCGGCCGTGAGCGATGCGGCACGCCCTGAAAGAACGGCCTCGAAACGATTCAAGAAATATCCGTTGAGCGCGTATTGCTGGGCCAGGCCCCAAGGCAGACAGAGGGCCAGTGCCAAGAGATCGCCGGCGAAACCGAGATGACGGATGGTGCCGAACAGGACGCCGTTCGCGAGCAGCAGAAACGCGATCACAATCAGCGCCGGCGCCAATTTGCTCAAGCCATTCCGAAAGTTACGAAGTTCGAATCCGAGCGCGCGCGGGCTCTCGCGGCGCAGCAGGTGCGACAAGAACATGAGCGCCGGGATGGCGATCCACGAAGTTGGGTGGATGAAACGCAGCTTCCAAATGTAGGCGACGATGAGCGCGAACATCAGCAATGGTTCCAGGATGGCGACTTTGCGCATTGCGGGCTCAGAAAAAGACATTAGGCTGTTTCTGCCAGGATATTTTTGGCAACCAGCGTCTCGCCCAATGTTGACACGCCCTCGGGGCACATTTTTGGGCGCCCCAACTTGTGGTCCCACCACCGGTCGCTTACGCGTTACCGAACCGCAACCGTAAGAAGCTGTGAAAAATTGGTTCGCAGGCCAATGCGCCTGCGCCACTTTGGTTGTAAGTTCTTGTGCGTCACTGTACTACTATCCATCAGTTTCTTTGCGGCTTGCGACGATTCGTGGGGCGGACCCCCTGGTCCGCGGCCGACGCCCTCGTCGGCCCGGTTTTGGTTGCGGCTATGCTGCTCTGCGGGGCAGACGTTTCCTTTCCGTCTGCCAACCCCGCGCGCATGCCGATTTTTTCACAGCTTCAACGGAGTCGGTGCCTGTTCGGTTCCGGCAAACGCCGGACTGGGGTGATTAAACCCGGTGTCCAACATCCTCCTCAAGGCAAACCGCGCATCAAAAAATGAAATCATTTGAATACAACTATTTGCACGTTTTGAAATTTGAGTTGCTTGGTTTGAGACTGCCCACGGTTGCGGCCGAACTCATGGACCAATCGACGTCAACGCTCACGATGGTGCGAACGGAATGCTGCCGAGGCTACCAGCGAATTGGGCGACGATGCTCTCTCTGTCCCCATCGCCCCGAAAACCGCGCGGCGGTCCTCAATTAAAACGAGAATCGCAGTGCGGCCTGGGTTGTAACGCAGGTAGCGGCGTAGATCGTAACCCGACATGCGGCAGCGATTGCGTTGTGAAACATCCATCGGCATCGGTGGTGAGCGCAGCAATCGACTGCGCAGGGCTTCCCACGGAAACTTAGCTTCCGTACCACACCAGGAACCGTGCCGCGATCGCTGGTGTCAAAGGAGATGTGCGTTGCCCCATGGAGCTACCAGGAATTTGAGATATAAGACCTGACACTATGGAGCATACCCTGCCGCCCGCTCAGCCACTAAGACCAAGGATCTTGACATGGCTAGCGGTAACGGCCGGCATCCTCATCGGGCTGCTCGGTCTGATAATCACAGCCGAAGCGTGGCTTGACACAGATCCCAACTCACCAATCTGGCTAACCAACAAGTTTCAGGCATTGGGCCCGGGCGCCCTTGGATTGGTTTTCCTGGTCGCGTCTCTTGTCGCCCTTCGCAACCGGCGGCGCGCGGGGCTAATCTTCCTTGACGGCGCTCCGATTGTGGCGTTCGTTCTCACATATCCAAGCGCGGGATTCCTGGTTTGGAAACCGGACGGCGCCGGAGTGTTCGAATTGCCTCTGCTCGATACTGCCGTCGAATTGACGTGCCTGTTCTACGCCCCCTTTATTGCTCCGCTCTTCGCCATCCGTAAAAAGAAGCGCGCGCTATTTTTCTTTCTGATCCCGGCGATCATTGCCGTCGCGGTATTTGCAAACTCCCGATGGACCTCTGTGCTGGTCCCTGGGCTAGTCGGATGGTCGGCGCTCTTTCTGTTATTCGGCGCTTTCTGGCTGCGAACTAATAAACTTGGTTGGCCCACTCTGTTCACAGCGGGCCCCAGGTCGCCGAGGAGAAAGGCGGCCGCGATATTGATCGAGTGCCTTGTGGCGGGAATTCTGTTTCTAGGAGGAATCTTCGTCCTGACCGCCTTGCAGTCCACATCAAAGTGGAGCCTCAACTGCAGAGGCCCGGGCCTATTCACTAAGCCCGCGGGTCCTGAGCACGCGGTATTCACCGCGCGATTGGTATTCGTTAGCCACCAGATCAGAGTTTCCGGTAAGTGGGCTGGCGAGTGGGCCATCGGCCTGGTGCAGGAACAGTTCTGGGGCCTTCTCCCTTGGTCACCACGTCTTGTTCTTTTAACGAACCGCGTGTTCTGGGAGGGGGAACCGTTCTTCATTAGCGGACGTCGCGCACGAGGTTTATTGACTCGCTATCTTCCCATTGTCGATACCATGCCCTGTCTTGGCGTCGCCCAACCGGTCTCGAGAGAGGAAGTTCACCTCCGCGTGCTGCGGAAGCCGCTGCATGAAGATGAGTCACGAATCATCGGCGAAGTGCAAACCCCGAAGCGGCCCTCCAGCCGGAGCAGCGTTTATGAATGGATCATTCAATCCGCGACACAAACGCCAGTGGCCGGCGCGAGAATCAAAGTGGCGGGTTCTTCAGGGGACACCATCGTCACCACCGATGCCAAGGGCATTTACGAGATCTCTGGATTGCCTCCCGACGGCTACACGTTGAGTCTGCTGGATGTGCCTGCCAACCAAACCGCCGCCGATTTGCGGCTGCAGAAAAGATATTTCCTGCCCGGCCAGCCCCACCTGCTGAATTTCGTTCTGGAATGGAATGGGACCATAGAAGGCGCGTTCCGGGACGCGGCCGGAAATCCGGCGCCCGTCTGGGTGGAGCTGCAGCCCCCGGACGGGACCATCGACCCTGACGCTTTCCCGGCCGCGAATGACAAAAACGGCGAATTTTGTTTCAGACGATTGGCCCCGGGTAGCCGCTATATGCTGATGCTGAACAGCTCCGGGCCATACCAGGAATCTCCCTATGCTCCCATCTACTATCCATCGGCGAGACGTCCGGAAGACGCACGCATTCTGGAAATTACTCCGCAAGCGCCGCACGTCCATCATGTGGATTTTATCGTTCGTCCTCTTTCAAAGCGCACCCTCAAGGTCAGAGCGTTTTCCCCAACCGGTCAGCCCGTAGCGGAAGCTCCAATCCTGGTAGCGTACGAGAACACGAGGGATTGGGATGAGGTGATTAAGTCTCACGCCTCGTATACCGATCGCCATGGGCTGGCCGAAATTCAAGTCTTCGGCGATTTCCGGATCCGAGTGCTGGCCGAGCAATTCGTTGAGACCGAAAAATTGCCTGCTCGGAGCAATCCTCGGTACAGCCCGCTGGTCGAGCTCGAAACCACAAAACTGCCCCCGAGCGTGGATCTAATCATCTCTTCTTCCGACGTGCATCTCGCGCACTGAGCTTCGAATAAAGCTTTGTTTTGAATAGGTCGATAGGTGGAATACGGGCCTCATGAAATCCCCAGGTATGTCTCTGTCCAGAACCATTGCGGCGCTCTCGGGCGCACTCGCCGTTCTGCTGGGGTCACTGGTGCTGGTGGGATGGGCCGCCCATTCCACGATTCTTGTTCAGGTTGCGCCCAGCCTAGCGCCCATGCAGCGCAACACCGCGCTGGGTTTTATACTCACCGGGCTAGCTCTGCTCGGAATTGTGATGGACAAGCCGCGGCTCACGCTGATCGGCTCTGCCGTCACGGCAACTTTCGCGGCCGCGACGCTTCTTGAATTTCTCTTCCGTGCCAACTTTGGAATCGACGAACTTCTTGGCGTGGCCTACATTCGAAACCAAGTTACCGACCCCGGCCGCATGGCGCCAACCACAGCCCTCTGCTTTATCATTCTTGCCGCATTCTTCATGCTGGCTCAAACCAGCCTGATCGCCAACCGATCCGCACTGCTGGGACTCGGCGGCGCGCTGGTTGCCGCGGTTGGCGCAACCTGCTGCATCAGCGTGCTGTGGGGCGTCGGAGACGCTTTTGCGTGGGCCGGCATGATGCGTGTGGCTTTTCACACCGCGGCCGGTTTCTTGGTGTTAGGCATCGGCGTCGCGGCCGTGGCCTGGGATATCACTCCTCGCGGACTCCGTGAGCCTGCCTGGGTACCCATCGGCGCGGCCATTTTTCTGGCGACTTTCCGGGTCGGATTGTTGCAGGCGATTGCCGCTAAGAACCATGCCAGGATGGACCTTTTATCGAGCCTGACTTTGTTGGGAGCATTTTCAGGCGCGGTCATCTTTGGAGTTTTCGTCCACCTGGCCTTGAAAGCGCACTTCCAGCGCGAAGCCCTGCGCATCGTGAATCGCAAGCTGGAGCAAGAGATGCTGGAACGCCGGCGCGCGGAGGAGTCCGCGCACGCCGCCAACCGCGCCAAGAGCGAGTTCCTGGCCAACATGAGTCACGAAATCCGCACGCCCATGACCGGCGTTCTGGGGATGATCGACCTGGTGCTCTCCACGCCTCTTTCCGGCGAACAGGCCGAGTACTTGGGGATGGCCAAATCCTCCGCGGACTCTCTTCTGTCTTTACTCAATGACATTCTGGATCTTTCCAAGATCGAAGCTAAGAAGCTGGATCTGACTCCGGTCGCTTTTTCGATTCGCGAGTGCCTGCGCGGAGCCGTGCGCATGTTCGATGTGCCGGCCAAAACCAAAGGCCTGGAACTCATCACCCGCATCGACTCCGATGTCGTGGATGCTGCCGTGGGCGATCCGCTGCGGCTGCGCCAGGTGCTGGTCAACCTGCTTGGAAACGCCCTCAAGTTTACCGACCGCGGATCTGTATCCGTAAACGCATCGATCGAGAAACCCTCCGCTGGAGAGTTGATCCTTCACGTTGCGGTAACTGATACGGGAATCGGCATTCCGGCTGGGATGCAGCAGCTGATCTTTCACCCCTTCCGGCAGGCCGATGGATCGCCCACGCGCCGCTACTGCGGAACCGGCCTGGGGCTCACCATTTCGGCCCGCTTAGTCGAACTCATGGGCGGACAGATTGGAGTGGAAAGCGAAGTCGGCAAAGGAAGCACGTTCTTTTTCACCGCGCGCCTTGCGCCCGCGCGGGCGCAGGCCAACATATCGGTGGAAGTGCATGCGTTGGCTTCGGCGCTCCATCCTCTGCGGATACTGCTGGCTGAAGATAACGCGGTGAATCAAAAACTGGCATCGGAACTCTTAAAAAGGGAGGGCCACAGCATTGTTGTGGTGGGCGATGGCCATCAAGCCGTGGCCGCTGTCCGTAACCAGCCGTTCGATCTGGTCTTGATGGATGTCCAGATGCCGGCCATGGACGGCCTGGAAGCAACCGCTGGGATTAGGACCGCCGAAAAGGAGACTGGAACACACCTGCCCATCATTGCCATGACCGCCAGCGCCATGCAGGGAGATCAGGAGAAATGCCTGGAAGCCGGCATGGACGACTATCTCACCAAGCCCATCGATATCGCCAGCCTGCGCGCGATGCTGGCTAAATTTGCCTCAGCCGGAATGGAGCGCCTAAGCTCGACCGCAGCCCATCTTTAGCCGCAACCAACTTCAATCGCATCCGACCCCAACAACCGACTTCCGACTTCATCCATAACTGAGCCGCGACCGCGAGGGAGTGACCATGGGCCTGCTGGCCCACCAAAGGTGATGAAGACGCTGTGTGGAAAATTAGGTTGGCAGGCGAAAGCGCCTGGCCCACGTCGGTTTGCAGTGGGGCAGGCGCTTTCGAGGTACTTGCAAAAATAGCCTCAGGGTGCCCTTACTGATGGCACCAAACAGAAGTTGAAAAAAATGTTTCCAATGAGGGCAGCTTCCCAATAGAATGTTTGTGACGAAACAAAAAAATATTGGAAGAGGCCACCCCCATGAACAGCTTACCTGATCTGTTTAGTACATTTGGCCATATTCTCCAGGATCGGCTGTTCCCGAGGCTGCGGGAAGAGTTCGGGGACATGAGTGAGCAGCATGAGGAATTCGTGCGCGCCTTGGCGCTGCTGCAGATGGATGGGTTTGCAGCGGTGCGGCTGGGGCGGGGCCGTCCGCCACACGATCGAGCCAAGATGGCGCGGGCCTTCCTGGCCAAGGCCGTTTTCCACATATCTGATACGCGAGCGCTGCTGAATCGCTTGGCCCACGACGTGGTATTGCGACGCCTGTGCGGGTGGGAAGGGGCGGCGCAAATTCCGGACGAAACCGTGTTTTCGCGATCGTTCGCCGAGTTCGCGCGCAACCAGTTTGCGCAGCGAGTGCATGCCGCGGTGATTCAGCGTACGCAGCAAGAGAGGTTGGTGGGGCACATCCTGCGCGACACCACCGCCATCGAGGTGCGCGAGAAGCCTGGCCCCAAGCCCAAGCCGGCCGCTCCGGCCGGGCGCCGACTCCATCGCAAGGCCGGGGGGATCAAGCGTCCCGAGCAGATGACTCGGCTAGAGCGCCAGTGCTCGGGTATGACCCTAACAGAGATGTTGGCCGAGCTGCCGCGGAACTGCGACGTCGGCTGCAAGCTCGACAGCCGAGGAAACAAGTATCGCTGGAGTGGCTACAAACTCCATCTGGACGTAGCCGATGGGCAAATTCCGATCAGTTGCGTTTTGACCTCGGCCTCGGTCAATGACACCCAGGTAGCTATCCCGCTAATGCTGCTGAGTGCCCAACGAGTGACCAGTCTTTATGAGTTGATGGACACCGGCTACGACTGCGCCGCGATTCGAGAGAAGAGTCGTGAGTTGGGCCATGTGCCTATTATTCCCTTTCAGAAACGCGGCTCCCAGCAAACCGAGTTGGCTCCGCACCAGCAGGGACGCCTGCGGGAGCGAACGGCGGTAGAACGTGTCTTTAGTCGACTGAAAGATGAGTACGGAGCGACTAGAGTCAGAGTTCGCGGGTCGGCCAAGGTAATGGCCCATCTGATGTTCGGTATCCTGGCCTTGACCGCCGACCAAATTTTACGCTGGAGCCGTGGCCAGCCACCGCAGCGCGGTGAAATCCCTACCTGAGCCAGGCAAACGAAATCAGAAATCCGATCGTAGCAGCCGCCTGCCGGAGGCCTGTCTGCAGGCACCTGCAGGTTACCGGAAATCGCGCCTGCTACCGCTCCAGCGTCATCCGCAGACCACCTAGCTTCTACCATGGTAGGCTTTTGGCTTTCCCCACCCAACAATCCGGCATAATTTTGCAAGTACCTCGGAAGCGCCTGCCCCACTAGAACTTGATCTCGCGGCGGCCGAAAAGGCGCGCGTCGATTGATAGGGCCCCGGGGCCGAGCAGCACAATGGCGACGCTTGTCACCAGAACTAAAATCGCGTAGCGCCTTTCCCCAAAGAACGGAGCGGTGAGAATACACGCGGCCAGCACCGCTCCAGCGATCGGAGTCAGAAATCCAAAGATAAGCAGGACACCGCAGGCAATTGCCAGGACTCCAGCAACCCAGACCGCGGGACCGGCATCAGAATGACCCGTTAGATGAACAACTGCGTCCGCAACCGCCGATACGCCGATGGCCGCTCGCAACAGAAACAGTCCCAGGCTCGGCAATCCACTCGGAAACGCGGAGAAAAGCCTTTGCACTTAGACCAGAATATGTGCTCGATGCACAAAGCGAATCCCCACAACCGGGGTCTTTGCCATACCACGTTCTGGTTATAGGCCTTATCCCGGATGTTTCCCGCGGAGGGGAAGTATCCAAGCCAGGCCTCTGCGCAGCCAGTTGCGGCTGGCGATAGGAAAGGCGATGTTGCCGGGAACGGAAAGCTCAATCTCGGTTCCGGCGGTGGCGCGGCTCCAGACACTGAGCTTGGCGCCGATTTGTTCGGCTCGCTCGCGCATGCCCACCAATCCCCAGTGCCCTTCGCGTCCCGACTTCAATACCTGCGGGTCGATACCGCAGCCGTCGTCACGCACCAGAACGCGAAGGCGGGCGGGGGTGTATTCCAACTCCACTTCGATGTTTTTCGCGTGCGAATGCCGAAAAGCATTCACCAGGGCTTCGCGGCCGATGCGGTACACTTCGTCACCCAGCATGGGATGCAACGGCTGCGGTTCGCCTTGAACGATGACACGAAAAGCAATGCCGGGGACGTGGATCTCGTTGCGAACTTCTGCAAGAGCCTTGGCGAGATCCGCGGAGGCGTTGGTTGACGACCGCAGGCCTCGAACGCGATTGCGACCTTCTTCGGTCACTTGACGCATCAGTTGCAGAATGTGGGTCAGGGGCGGCTTGGCCGGGGAGTCCGCGGGCAAACCATCCAGCGCGACACTCAATTGCATGGATGCGCTCAGGAAACCTTGGAGTAGCGTATCATGCAGGTCTTGCGCAATACGTGTTCGTTCCGCGAGGCGCTCCTCAAAACGGATCATGATGCGGCGGGTCATCTGATGCAGCCGAAATCTATAAAGCATCAAGACGGAAAACACACAGCCGAGCACGACGATAAGGCGGAACCACCAGGTTTGCCACAGCGCGGGCGCAATCTCGAAGGTGGCTACGGCTTCGGCGCTGTCCCAAACTCCTCCGGAATTGCTGGCTATGACGCGAAAGCGGTATGGACCATGG
>Ga0210391_10005507_pt1 | contig 10430 bp, 9 predicted proteins | sample IncBWC12OmetaG_FD_160573 | JGI IMG/M metagenome (GOLD analysis project Ga0210391, IMG submission 160573) | Forest soil microbial communities from Barre Woods Harvard Forest LTER site, Petersham, Massachusetts, United States - Inc-BW-C-12-O ...
GCTCGATGCCCGCGTAAATCAGAGCGAAGACCGCAAACGGCGCCGCCACGATCACCCACAGTGCCGTAATCTGCACCTGGGTTATTTGCTCGTCTTGCATCACCGGCAATCGCGCGCCCAGAAATCCCGCCTGTGCCAGAATCAATTCGGTAACTACGAAAAACGCCGCGGCGATTTCGAAAAGCCGCGCAGGTGAGGTCGGCCATCCGAATGTTGCAGCGGGTTTATCGGCAGCCGCCTGTCGAGTCATCGTGCGCTTCCCTCCTGGACGTAACTCCAGATCACGTTCCCCACGAAGACCACATGCCCAAAAATATAAATCGCCGGCAGCACGTTTTCCGTAAACGCAGGATACCAGGACGCCGCGAGTCCCCTCCCATTCGCGTAATAAATTCCCCACAGACCGCACAGGACCAGAAGAAAGCACCCCAGCGACTGCACATATCCCAACGTGACGTTCAGATCGCGCTTGGTGAGCCCCTGAACGAGCTGGTATTCCGCAAAGAATAGTGCGAAGGCCACCAGCGAGAAGAAAAAGAAAATAGCCAAATCGTGCAGCCACCCGAGGCGCACATAGCCGGGCCGCATGCGGCTGGCCTGCGCGATGATCGCAGCGCCCCAGCCGACCAGACAGAAATTAATAACGATGCGCAGCACCGCCTTGGGAGCGGGCATTGGATGCGACATGTCGGGCTGACCCCTCATCCGACCTTATCTTCCCAAATTACCATCCGCGCCCAGCCCCACGCGCGCATATCCCGAGAGCGATGCCGAATCATTAACGCCACAGCGTAGGATTACCGCTTGAGGGAAAAGAACACCTCGGTTGTCATCCCGCTTGCCCTGAGCGACTCGTGCGCAGGGAAAGGAGTCCCGCGCTTTTTCTTTCCGGTCCCGCAGCCGCGGGACCGGCGCGGGACGCAGAGAGGCCTGCCTGCCTGCCGCAGGCAGGGATCTGCTTTCCCCCGCCGCCAATCACCTCGCGATGGCCGCCCGCGTCTCTCCCAGCCACTCATCAATCCGCCCCAGCGCCTTCCGTAAATGTAGCGGATCGCCGCCGAAACCGAACCGCACGAACCCTTCCATCCCCACCTGCTCGCCGGGGACCAGCAGCACGCTCTTTTTCACGCGCAACTCTTCCGCCAGCAGCGCCGAGTTTCGGCCGCCGCGCAACCCGGCCCAGGCGATCGCGCCCGCCTTCGGCGCCACGTGCGAAAAAATCTCCGCATGTTCGTCCAGCCACGCGCGCAGCGGCGGATAATTGCGCCGCACAAATTCCCGCGTGCGATTCAAAATCCACGCGCGCCGCACCGGCTCGAGGGCCACCGAAGCCAGCCGGTCGGTCAGCATCGAAGGCCCGATGCTGGTGTAGTCGTGATAACTCCACAATTTTTCGATCATCTTCGGTGCACCGATCACCCATCCGGTGCGCAACCCCGGCAAGCTGAACGCTTTTGACAGCCCCGCCGTGCACAACATGCGTTCGTATCCGCCCCACATCGTCGCCGTCATTTCCCCATCGAATTCCGCGCCGCGATACACTTCATCCGAAATAATCCAGGCGCCGACCTTCGCCGCAGCCGCCACGACTGCGGCGCGCATGTCTTCGCGCAACACCGCTCCGGTGGGATTGCTCGGATTACAAATCGCGATCAATTTCGTTTTCGGCGTCACCGCTCGCGGCAAATCGTCCACGTTGATGCCCCAGTCCAGCGCTTCGCGCAGCCACAGCGGCTTCACGATCGCGCCCATCGCCCGCGCCACTCCCGCGATCTGCATGTAATTCGGCATCATGAACACCACTTCGTCGCCCGGCTCGATCAGCGACCATGTCGAAACGAAATTTGCCTCCGACCCGCCGCACGTGACCAGCACATTTTCCGCGCTCGCTCCGGGATAAAGCTCTGCGATCCGCGAACGCAATTCCTCGCTGCCGTTCGTCTGCGGATAAAGTTGCTGCACGTCCAATATTTTCCGCAGCTGCTCCGGATCCGGAACCAGCTCCGCCGTCGTCAGCGGATGCACCCCGCTCTCGGAAATGTTCAGCTCGACTTTGTTCTCCCACACCGATTGCCAGCGTTCCATCTCAAACGGTTCAATTTGCATTTCATTCACCTCGGCCGGCTGCGAAATCGCGCCGTAACGCACGCGCCAGAAATGTAAGCGAAGTCACACCCATTACCCAAGCGATTTTGTAGCGGTGCCCATCGCGAATTCCACAGCGCCACCGTTGCTAACGCCATCTTGAAAAACTACAATCGCTTGTCGCTCTCGGTCGGCAGCGAGCCGCTAACGCGGGCGATGCGTGGAGGTTTTTTGTGCGCCCCGGCTCTTGAGCGTGCGTGAGATCTCGAGAGTCTTGGTGGGTCGTGGCTTTGGTTTATCCTGAGAGCCTGCCGGCGGCAGGCTCGTAGGGCCAAGACATAAACTGCTCCAGTGCCGAGCGGCTGTAGCCGCTGAAGTTCCATTCAGTTGTCGCGATCTTAGCACTGCAAGGCGCTACACCAAGGCGTATCAATGACTCGACGATTTACGTTCACATCTTTGTTCCTGATGTTGGCAGCGCTCTGCGGCAGTTCCCGCGCTGTTCTCGGACAATCTGCCGCGCCCGGCGCCACCTGGCGCTTCGCCGTCTCCGGCGATTCCCGCAACTGCGGCGACGTGGTCATGCCCGGCATCGCCGCCGGCGTGAAGCAAAGCGGCGCCGCCTTCTACTGGCATCTCGGCGACTTCCGCAAAAACTCCGATTTCGATGAGGACATCCAGCATCAGCCCGAGCACCTCGCCAGGCCCCTGAGCATCAGCGCCTATCAACAGACCGTCTGGGATGATTTCTTGCAGAATCAAATCGCGGCCTTTGGCTCGTTGCCCGTTTTCCTAGGCATCGGAAATCACGAAACGGTTTGGCCGCACACGCGCGAAATGTATCTGATTCAGTTCGCGGACTGGCTCGAAACACCGGTGCTCCAGAAGCAGCGCCTGAGCGACGACCCAAACGCCCACAAGCTCACCACCTATTACCACTGGATTCAAAACGGAGTGGATTTCATTACTCTCGACAACGCCGTCAACAACGAATTCGACGCGGACCAGCTCCAGTGGCTTGAAAAAATACTCGCGCGCGATGCCTCCAATCCGCAGACTCACACCATCGTGGTCGGTATGCACGAGGCGCTGCCCGACTCCATCGCCGCAAATCACGCCATGGACGATTCGCCCGCGGGCATTGCCAGCGGCCGCCGCGTTTATGCCGACTTGCTGAAGGCCCAGGACGAAGCGCACAAGCTGGTTTACGTCATCGCCAGCCACCAGCATTTCTATATGGCTGGAGTTTTCAACACTCCATACTGGCGCGACCACGGTGGCGTGCTCCCCGGATCGATCGTCGGTACCGCCGGAGCCGTGCGCTACGCGCTGCCTCCGGACAAAGTAGACGCCAAAGCCGCCGCAACCAACGTCTACGGTTTTCTACTCGGCACCGTGCAGCCCAACGGCGAAATTAGTTTCGCTTTTCGCCAAGTAAACGAATCCGACGTACCGGCCGCCGTCGTCGAAACCTACAAACCCGAATTCGTTCACTGGTGTTTCGCCGAAAATTCCGTTTCTCATTAGCGCATCTCAAATTTCAGGAGCGGCTCCCATGACCACCGCACCCGGACCTGCCAACGTAACTCCCGAACGCATCTTCGAAACGCTGAACGCGTACCAAAGGACCGCCGCGCTGAAAACCGCGATCGAGCTGGACGTTTTCTCGGCCATCGCCGCCGGCGACACGACGCACGCCTCCATCGCCAAACGCTGCGAAGCCAGCGAACGCGGCATCCGCATTCTTTGCGACTACCTGGTCATCAACGGATTCCTGCTCAAAAACGGCCAGGAATATGCTCTCGCCGACGAATCCGCCGTATTCCTGACTCGCCGCTCGCCAGCATACATCGGCGCGGCCGCCAATTTTCTCGCCCTGCCGGAAATAATGAACCTCTATAGGGATCTCACCGCAATCGTGCGCGCCGGCACTTCACTCATGGGCGAGCAATCCACGACGGCGCCGGACAGTTCCAAATGGGTGGAGTTCGCTCGTTCGATGAGCGGCTTGCAGCGCATCACTGCCGCAGCTCTCGCCGAAACGCTCGAAGCCAGCGCCGCTGAAAAATGGAAAGTGCTGGACGTCGCCGCAGGCCACGGCATGTACGGCGTCACCATCGCCAAGCAAAATCCCAACGCGGAAATTTTCGCCCTCGATTGGCCGGAAGTATTGAAAGTGGCCCACGAGAATGCCGAGGCCGCAGGCGTGGCCGCGCGCCATCACCATATACCCGGCAGCGCGTTCGAAGTGGATTTCGGGAAGGATTACGACATCGTGCTGCTGACCGGCTTCCTGCACCATTTCGATCCGCAGACGATTGACACGATTTTGCGCAAAGCTCACGCCGCGCTAAAGCCGCAAGGCCGCGTCGTCACGGTGGAATTCGTTCCCAACGAAGATCGCGTCTCGCCGCCCGCCCCAGCGGCCTTCAGCATGATCATGCTCGGCACCACGCGCGCCGGCGACGCCTACCCCTATTCCGAATACGATCGCATGTTCCGCGAAGCAGGCTTCACGATCAACGAATTGCGGCGCGGCCCAGGCCCGCAAAGTTTCATCATTTCTAAAAAATAATCGCGCGCCGTGAAGTGAACTCGCGAATGGATGAAACGGAAATGCGGCGCTCGGAAGGGCACGGCGCGAAACGCAGCCGCGCTCGGGCGCCGTAGGCGCGGCATAAGTTAGCCCAGGCCGGAAGGCCTGGGAAACTGCGCAAAAGAACGGAGAGCGCCGTAGGTGCGACACGGCCGTGGCCGGTGCCGCGACGACTCACAATCGCGTGCCGGTGATCGCGCTTCTGCGAAAAACAGAGGACTTCAACAGAGGACGCCGGCTCCCACTCAGCTTTTTTCCGCCCCGCCAAACGCCAGCGTCAACAACGTGTGCTGCTCCAGCTCATGCGCCTTGTGCGATCCCGTGGCCGGACTCGCGCTCGCCGAACGCTTGATCGAAAGCACTCCGCGCCCGCGCGCCAATCGTTCCAACCGCGGCAACAAAAACGCCAGCGCGCCCATATTCGCCGGCTCTTCCTGCACCCACACAAACTCCCGCGCCTTGGTGTGTCGATCCATCTCCGCCGCCAGCTCCGCTTCCGGAAACGGATACAGCTGCTCCAGAAAAATTATCGCCGTCGAAGTATCCTTGCGCCGCTTCCGCTCCGCGATCAATTCGTGCCCGATTTTTCCCGTGCACAGCAGCACGCGCTCCGCCGAGCCATCCCCGCGATCCGGAATCACCGTCTGAAATCGCGCCGCACCCAAATCCGCCAGCGTCGAAGACGCCGCCGGATTCCGCAGCATGCTCTTCGGCGTGAACACCACCAGCGGTTTACGCCAGGCGCGCAATGCCTGCCGCCTCAGCAAATGAAAATATTGCGCCGCCGTGCTCGGCTGGCAAATCTGCATATTGTCTCGCGCCGCCAATTGCAAAAATCGCTCGATCCGCGCGCTGGAATGTTCCGGCCCCTGCCCCTCATATCCGTGCGGCAGCAGCAGCACCACACCCGAGAGTAAATTCCACTTGTCCTCGCCCGCGGAAATAAATTGGTCAATGATGATTTGCGCGCCGTTCGCGAAATCCCCGAATTGCGCTTCCCACAGCACCAGCGCCTCGGGAAAATCGCGGCTGAAGCCGTATTCGAATCCCAGCACGGAGGCTTCCGACAGCGTCGAATTGATCGCCTCAAACCACGCTTCGCCCTGCCCCAGGTGCTGCAACGGCAAGTACTCCTGTTCCGTTTCGATATCAATCAGCGCCGCGTGCCTTTGATTGAATGTCCCGCGGCGGCTGTCTTGTCCACTCAATCGCACCGGCACGCGCTGCTTCAGCAGCGTCCCAAACGCCAGCGCCTCAGCCATTCCGTAATCCATCGGCCGCTTGCCCTGCGCCATTTCCAGCCGCTGCTCCAGCAGCTTTTTCACTTTCGGATGAATGTGAAATCCCTCGGGATAGCGCGTCAAGGCTTCGCCGATCGTCGCCAGCTCAGCCTGCGGCACGCCGGTGTCAACTTCGCGGGAAGCGTTGTACCGACCGCCGCGATATGCATCCCAGTAAGGCGGCAGCTTCCGCATCGGCGGAGTTTTCTCCAGCTCCAGCGCCTTCTTCTGCGCTGCATCCAATTCCGTCCGCACGCCCTGCACAATCGGCGCCGCATCCACGCCGATTTTTTCGGAATAAATCTCCCATAGCGGCGGGTGCGCCTCAATCTTCCGGTAACGCAGCGGCTGCGTGATCGTCGGATCATCCACTTCGCTGTGCCCGTGCCGCCTATAGCCGACCAAATCCACCAGCACCGGCGTTCCAAACGCGTAGCGATACTCAGCCGCCATTCGACCCACACGCGCCACCGCGTCCGGATCTTCCGCGTTCACGTGAAATATCGGAATCGGCAACCGCTTGCCCAGGTCGGATGAAAATCGCGAAGATTGCGAATCGCGCGGAATGGTCGTGAACCCGATCAGATTATTAACGATGATGTGTACCGACCCGCCCACCGTGAATCCCTCGACGCCTGCCATATTCAGCGTCTCCGCGCACACTCCCTGCCCCGCGAATGCCGCGTCTCCATGCATGATCACCGGAACCACTTGTCGCAAACCCGCGTCGCCGCGCCGCATCTGTTTCGCGCGCGTACGGCCGATCGCCACCGGGTCCACGGCTTCCAAATGGCTCGGATTCGACACCAGGTGTATCCCTACTTTTTTTCCGTTCGCGGTCGCAAACTCGCCGGTCGCTCCCATGTGATATTTCACGTCGCCGCCGCCCAGCACGCTGCGCGGGTCCACATCCTCAAAACGCGCGAACACTTCCGCCGCTCCGCGCCCCACCACGTGCACCATCACGTTCAACCGCCCGCGATGGCTCATGGCCAGCACTGCCTGCACCGCGCCTTGCTCGGAGGACGCATCCAGAATCGCGTCCAGCAGCGGCAGCAGCGCCGCTTCTCCTTCCAGCGAATAACGCTTCGTCCCCAGATAACGCGTCTGCAGCACCTGCTCGAAAATCTCCGCCCGCACCAACCATTCCAGAATTCGCGCGCGATCCGCTTCCGGCGCTTCTGCTTCCATGCGCGCTTGAATCCATTCGCGCTTCTCACGCTCGGGAATGTGCATGAACTCCACGCCGGTCGTCCCGCAATAAACTCGCCGCGCGGCTTCCGCATCCGCGCCGCTCGCTTCCAGTTCCGGCATGGCCACCGGAGCCATGTCGCCCAACGGATCCAGATTTGCCTGTAGATATCCCCAGCGGCGGAATGCGTCCCAGACGCGCTCCTGCGCATCCTGCGTCGCCGCGGAGTCCACAATTGTTTGCTGACGGCTCATGAATCTCCCCAAAACTTCACAACTTTTTCCCTCTCTCTATTATAACAAGGCCCACGAACGCGCGAGAAGCCCTGGCCACATTTCCTACCACGCGCCCAGCAACCGCCGCACCAGCACCAGCTGCCCCAAATGGTACGAATTGTGATCGATCAGCAGCAACGCTTGGCGTAACAAGGTCTGCCCCGTGCCGTGCGGAATCCGCGCAAAAAGGTCCGTTCGCGGATTGCTAACCAGATTCTCCATCTCCTGCAAAGCGTGGAAAAACGTTTTCACGGTCTGCTCCCATTCCGCCTCATCCGCCGGCGCCAGATTCTTCGGCCAATATCCCGACGGCCAATCGGGCGATACATGTTTCGGATCCAGCGTGAAATCCAAAATATCCCGCTGCACCAGCCGCGCGTGCTCCAGCAGGTCCCACACCGAATGCGGCGATCCCGCCGGCCGCACTCCGCGATGCGCCGGGTCCAGCCCCGCCAGCGCCTGTTTCCAATCCGCATGGGCCTCGCGCCAGCTGAGCACCTTCCGCAATTGCTCGCGCAACGCTTTGTCGTTTAAGCCGCGTCCGTCTTTCACGACCAACTTCTTGGCGCCCGCCTTCTGCGCAGACCTTCGCTTCGTCGCTGCCTTGCTCTTCCGCTTGGTAGCCATGCCTTCCTCCCCGAAGATAAGTAAATTTTAAAGCAAACTTCTTTGGAGTCCGGGAGCTTGCTCCCGCTTTTACGACCGATATCCCGTACCACAAGTCGAGCCAGCGGCGGCTTGCCGCCGCCTCTCAAAATCGCAACGTGCAACAGCGCGCCACTCAACGGTTGTTTCTCCGCGCACCGGGCGCTATCATCCCGCAGCATTTTTCCGACAGGAGCACTCGATGACCGCCGCAACCAATTCCCGCCGTGAATTCTCGAGAATCGTCGCGCAATCCCTTGCCGCCGCCTTCGCCGCGCCGCACGTTCCTCCGCTATTGGATGCCGCGCAGCGCAAACCGACTCCCGCGGGCGCCGTCCGTCTGAACTTCAACGAGAATCCCTACGGTCCGTCGCCTAAAGCACGCGCTGCCCTCGCCGATTGCAGCCCCATCGCGAATCGTTACCCCGACGAAGCCTATGGCCAGGTGATTGCCGCGCTCGCTCAAAAATACAACGTGCGGTCCGAAAATATCCTTCTCGGCTGCGGCTCTACGGAAATTCTGCGCGCTGTCGACGACGCGTTCCTTGATCCCTCCAAGAATGTCGTCGCCGCCGCGCCCACTTTCGAAGCCGTCCTCGACTACGCGCGCGTCCTGCACTCAAATGCTGTGCCCATCCCACTGACTGTCGACCATCGCCACGATCTCCCGAAAATGGCCGCGGCCTGCACCTCCAAGACGGGCGTCGCCTACGTCTGCAATCCGAACAATCCCACCGGCACGATCGTCACTCGCGATGAGCTCGCCGCATTCGTGCAAGCCGTACCGCCCAGCGCGCTGATCGTCGTGGACGAAGCCTACTACGATTTTGCCGACGATCCGCGTTACTCCAGCGCCGTCGAGTTCATCCCCGCGCACCCGAACGTCATCGTCGCGCGCACATTTTCAAAAATCTACGGCATGGCCGGAATGCGCCTGGGCTACGCCATCGGCGCCAAGGAACCGATCGCCCGCCTCCGCGAACAGCTGGTCCAGGACAACGGCAACGCCGCCGTCCTGCAAGCCGCCCTGGTCAGTCTCGCGGACAACGATCACGTCGCCTCCTGCCGCGCGCAGCTCAATGGCACGCGCCAATGGCTCTGCGCCGAACTGACCAAGGACTCTCGCCCCTTCATCCCCGCACAAGCGAATTTTGTCATGCTGGACATGGGGACGGACGTAAAACCCGTCATCGAACAATTCCGCGCGCGCAACATCATCGTCGGACGCCGCTTCGCCGCCATGCCCAATTTCCTGCGCGTCACCATCGGCACGCAGCCCGAAACCGAATCATTCCTCGCCGCTCTCCGCGAAATCGCTCCGGTTCGCTCTGCGCGCGCCGCGGCATGACATCCTGAAAATCAAAAGGCTCTTCCCAGCGCTTTCACGCCAAGAAGAGCCTTTGAAGACGGATTTCCCTTTTTTCCGGACTCGCTCCCCGCCCCGCCCTCCGATCGCGCACAAGCCTCGGAGCTCGAACTGCCGGGAACTTCGCTCGGCCTATTTCAAGCCATTACTCAGACACGCTTCTTACGGCGCCGCGATACTCTGCGGCCCAACCGATCGCCGCTGCTGGAAACACTCTCGGCAATATACCGGGCGTCCCTGTGTAGGCTTGAACGGAACGGTTGTTTCTTTTCCGCATTGCGAGCACACCGTCTTGGTTTCGACACGTTGCACGCTGCCGGAACCTGCCGTGGTGCCCGCCGAGCGATTGGCTTTGCACGCTTTGCACCGCTTGGGCTCGTTCTTGAAGCCCTTATCGGCGAAAAACATTTGCTCGCCGGCGGTGAAAACGAACTCACCAGAACATTCAGCGCACTTCAAAACCCGATCATGGTATTCCATACGCTGCTCCAAAGCCTTGCTGGAACAGGAGTAGCAGCGGAACGGTTCATGCCGGACGATTATGGGAGCGTGCCCGGAAAATTCACGCTTCCCTTACCCCCGCCGGCCGAACCATTTGAATGGACCCCGGTTATATGGTCGCCTAGTCTTGCTCACGCCGTTGCTTTTTTCGGAGACGCTTACGCGAGAGGGCCTCTTTGGCACGGCGCCTTTCACCTGGTTTCATGTAGTAGCTGTGCTTTTTAATCTCTTTGATGATGTCTTCCGACTGCACCTTTCTCTTGAAGCGTCGGAGTGCATTCTCCAGAGATTCTCCCTCTTGAATGACAACTTCTGCCACGCGTATTCACCCCCGTTCCCCGTTGAATGTTAGATTGCACTGTGTGGGTTACCACCAGTGTAGCCGGTTCACACCCGAACCGGCAATTGCCAAGTTCTAATATCCCCCGCCCACTCGTAAGTCAAGGGGTAAATTGGCAAAGCCCGAAAAACCGCTCTTTGTAACTCTCTA
>Ga0210391_10005508_pt1 | contig 10429 bp, 8 predicted proteins | sample IncBWC12OmetaG_FD_160573 | JGI IMG/M metagenome (GOLD analysis project Ga0210391, IMG submission 160573) | Forest soil microbial communities from Barre Woods Harvard Forest LTER site, Petersham, Massachusetts, United States - Inc-BW-C-12-O ...
CCAGCACAACCGGTACGGCTATGAACGTGACCGGATCGAGCGGGCTGATGCCAAACAACAGCGTTCGCATCAAGCGCATGAGTGCGGCTGCCGCGCCGAGTCCAACAGCAGTACCAACGCCGGTAAGCACCAATGCTGAGCGAACGAACATCCACGCCAGTTCGCTCTTCTTCGCACCCAGTGCCATGCGGATACCGATCTCGCGTGTGCGCTGCGAAACTGCATACGAGATCACGCCGTAGATTCCGAGGATGCCGAGAGCCAGCGCCATCGTTCCGGCAATCGCCAGCATGACCAGCGTGAACGAAGTACGCGCCATGGATTCGCTGTAGATATCCTGCATGGTGCTGATTGCCGCAACCGGCAGGTTCGAATTCACCGACCAGACGGCCTGCTGCAGTTCGTTGATGAAGGCCTGCGTTCCGGCCCGGCTGCTACGCAAGGCGAAGTAGATGGTGCGCCTTGCATCGGGAGGTCCAGGACCGTAAAGGTCGCGCATCATCGAAGGCCAGTACAGAGTTGCGGGGGAGGCCTGATCGACACCGTTCTCGCGCACATCCTGGACGACCCCGACCACTTCATGCCAGGGCATGCTGGGATATTCGCGGAAGCGCTTGCCGATGGCCGCGTTGGGCGATCCCCACAGCTCACGCGCCAGGTTCTCAGAGACGATCCCTACCGGTCTCAGGCCGTATATGTCCGTCCACGTGAAATCACGCCCGGCAACGATTCTCGTGCCGGCGGTATGGAAATAACCGGGCGAAACGTAGTTGTACAGGCGTAAGGGAGGTTCTTCTTCACGTTGATAGTTTTTTCCTTCGATGTAGACGTCATCCCAGGCCGGTTCCGCTCCACTCATTGGAACCGAAGCGGCGAAGCCCGCCGAGGAAACGCCAGGAATCGCGGCTAGCTTGTCCTGGATGTTGTTCTGAATCCGCAGGACTGTCTGCGGATCGCGAACGAGTGTCTCCGGAATTGAAATACGCGTCAGCTGCAGCGATGCGGGATCCGAGAAGCCCGGATCGACGTTACGCATCGCGTTGAAGGTGCGGATCATCAGCGCGGCGCTGATGAGCAGCACCAGCGCCATGGCTACCTGCGCCACGACCAGCAGATTGCGTCCGCGCTGCCGTTCTCGGCTCACGCTTGCCGTTCGCATTGCACCAAGCAGCGGCATGGCCTGCCGCGAAGGAGCGTAACGCAGCACCGGAATAGAACCGAACAGCAGCCCGGAGAGCACAGATAGTATCAGGGTGAATGCGAGCGATCGGCCGTCGAGCGAGATCTCGCTCAGACGCGGAAGATTCTCCGGCCCAATCGCGGTCAGCAGGCGTAGTCCCGCATACGCAACTCCTACGCCGACTGCGCCGCCTATTAGGCCAAGCGTCACGCTCTCCACGAGCAGTTCGCGTGCGATCCGCCATCTGCCGGCGCCCAGCGCCGAGCGCACCGCGAGCTCCTGCTGGCGCCCATCGGCGCGTACCAGCAGCAGGTTGGCCACGTTGGTGCACGCAATCAACATCACCACGCCGATCGTCGCCATCACCACCCACAGCATGTTGCCGACGCTGCCGACCACTTGATCCTTCAAAGGCCGAAGCGCCGGCGAAATCTGCCAGGTCAGGTAGAAATGCGGATCGCTGCCTGGGCCGTTCGTCCACGAGTCCATCCAGACATTGAGCAGACGTGCCACATCCGCGTCGGCTTGCAAGATCGTAACCCCCGGCTGCAGCCGCGCGATGCCGCGATAGGCAAAGCCAGCCAATATCTCCTTTACCGGATCAAGCGCCAGCGGCACCAGCAGATCGAAGTCGTAATTGACCACGCTGAATCCACGCGGCATTACACCGGCAATCTCACGCGGCTGGGAGTCGACGCTGATGGTGCGGCCCACCACACTTGGATCGCCACCGAAGCGCCGCTGCCAGTATCCATAGCTGAGCATTACGCGCTGCGCTCCGCGCGGGTTCTGATCGGCAGCCGTAAGCCATTGCCCGGCGGCGGCAGGCACATTCAGGATCTCAAGAACGCCGCCGGAAATCTGCGCGGTGTTTACCTGCTCTGGTTGTGCGATCCCCGTGATGCTCGCAGTCCCCGGCAGCCATACGCCTACCGATTGGAATACACGGTTATGCGCGGCAAAGGTGAGATACATTGAGGCCGAGAGGCGCAATTCATCCCGGAAATCTGCCAGCCCGGGCGCGCCGGGGGCGATCAGGCGCAATGCAACCAGTTGCTGCGGCTGAGGGTAAGGCAGCGGCAGGATCAGCACGCTATTGAGCACACTGAAGACCGCTGTATTCGCTCCGATGCCGATAGCCAGCGTGAGCACCACGGTAATCGCGAACCCGGGGGCCCGGCCGAGCCGGCGGTACACGTGCTTCAGGTCCACCAGCAGCGATTCGAGTCTCTGCCACTGCCATACTTCACGGCTCCGCTCCTGAAGGAGTGTCACATTGCCGAAGTCGCGGCGTGCTGTTCGTTCGGCCTCATCGCGCGACAGGCCCTCTTCCATCAACTCGTCGATCCGCTCGTCGAGGTGCTCCTGAATCGAAACAGAGATGTCGTCGTAGCGGCGCTTCCTAAAAAAGAAATAGGAGAAGAAGTGACTGAACCGCGACAATCCACACCTCCTACGCCCTGGCGGCGGCAGCAAGCACCCGGCTGAAACCTGTAAACATCCTCTCGAAGCTGACGACCTCTTTTTCGAGGTGACGAATGCCCGCATCGGTGAGGCGATAAATCCGCGTTGGTCGACCCTTGGCCGAGGTGCCAGTCTCAGCTTCAAGCCAGCCTTCTTTGAGCATTCGCTGCAGCGCCGGATAGAGCGAGCCTTCTTCTACCGGGAGCAGGTCGTCAGAAACTTGCCTGATGTGCTTCACCAGCGCGTAGCCATGCATAGGCTTCAGCCGCAGCGATTGGAGAATCATGATCTCCAACGCCCCGGGGAACAGGTCGCGATGTTCGGGGTTTTTCGCCATGCCAGGAATTATAAGGCGAAACTACCTATTGTTAAAATAGGTATGTCCCGGCAGGTATGCTAGCGCCATTTTGGCGTTATACAGGTCACAAATCGCCAACAACAGATAGGTCCCGCCAGACGCGCTAGGGTGCGATAGTCCGAGATGGCGATCCGGATCATGTTGTTTGCCACACGGCAATTGGAGGCCGTACCCATGGCAAGCAGCAAAACAAAGCGCAAAAGGACACCTAAATCGATTCTCAAGCTCCCCGACCTTGAACAATCCAAATCGGCAGTATTGAACAGCCTGACATCTCCCAGTTCCCAGCGAACCTATGATCATGCGATCAGAGAATTCATCGAGTGGTATTGCTCGGAGCCCAGACTCGCATTCAATAAGACTGTGGTCACGCGGTACCGAGTCTCCTTGGAGCAGCGTCATTACGCATCAACCACCATCAACTTGCGACTCGCTGCAGTCCGGAGGTTGGCTTACCCGGCGATCGTGGCGGATACCATTCGCAAGACAATTTGGAGCGTAGACCCCGAGGTATCCGTACCAACGGTGCGCGCACTTGGCGGTATAGTCTCAGATTCAGTGGCGAACCGTCGCTTTGAGATGGATCTTCTTCTGCTGTTCACCATCAGCGCGTTGTTTCTTGCAGGATTAGGCGTCTACGGCGTTGTGACCTACTCTGTCGTTCAGCGGCAGCGCGACTTGGCCTTCGGCTCGCGCTCGGCGCACAAAAAACAAACATCTATGCCCTCGTATTGCGGGAGGGTCTGATTCCGGTCTTGATTGGCGCCGTTGCTGGAATTGGAGGCGCGTTTGGATTTGCACGCGTCATAAGCAGCTTGTTATTCCAGGTGAGTCCGTACAATCCGTTTATCGTCAGCGCTGCGGTTCTGCTGCTCGTGACTGGGGGAGGCGCTGCATGTCTGCTCCCCGCACACCGCGCCGCTGAAGTTGATCCAATGCAGGCGCTGAGAGCGGAGTAGCACACGGCGAGCTAAGTTTCCCCAATTTTGGACAAAGGGCTTTCCCGTTTCAACTGACGATAACAAGGCCAATGCACTCATCCAGCATCGTTTCAGAGATCTTTCTCGGATTAGTACCCGAAAACGCCGATGGCGCCGTCAATCGCTCAGCGTCAAACCAGAATTTATTTACGGAAGCCTAGCCGACTTATCATTACAAACCCTGCGGTTGTGCGTGAAGCTTTCAAAGTCCTAATGAATTGATACAGCTTTGGATCATTGGCCGCCGTTTCATCAATGAATCATTTCAATATCGGAGTCCGAGTTTCATTGGAAACTCCTCTTCGTCGTCTTCGAGGCCGGGCAAATTGCAGTGTTCCCGGATGATCGCGCGATGTCGGCTGCGAAATAGGAGATGCGCTTCGCCGATCGTGACTGCAGCAAGAATGAAGTGTTCCGTCCTGGTCTCAATCCACGGTTCAGAGATCAGCGGGAGCCAGGCCACTGCGGGAACGAATGCGATGTATTTGAGAACTGTGATGGCGATGTTGGATTGTTCCCTACTCCGCTCGCCGGTGAAGGCCACGATCTTTACGTTCAAAAAGAAGATGTCAGTTAGCAACACGGACATACCGGCGGCGACGAGTAACTGGCATGCAGTTGCCCTGAAGGCGCGAAGTTCCGGAGGAGCAATCACGCGAAATGCCATGCAGGCCCCAAAGCTAATGATCAGCCCCCACAGAAGCACCCAGGTTTTCGCGGCCAGCAACTGGTCCATCGTCGTCCGGAACGGTGCCGGTCTACCATGGACGCTGCGAAACACCCAACTTCCCTGCCGATTGCCGGGAGAAACAAACGCCATCCGCAGTCCAGCAATCGTCCAGAAAGCCACAATTCCAACCGCAGCGCGAATGCCGTCAGATGAGACTTCCGCCCGAATCTGCTGATGTACAGCCGCCAGACGAAGAATGGCGGCGGTAACGACCGAAAGGCCGACCCCTCCATATAGAACAAGATAGATACGATAGCGCTGGACGCGCAGCAGGGTTTCGCTAATGAAGTGAAAGACTGCCCGACGAACCGTACGCCGGACCAGCATGCCATTGATCACCGCGTGCAGCGGCCGTGCAATCCAGCTTCGCGCGGCGTGCGCGCCAGGCCCGATGACCAGTTGGCGCACTCTGCGCAGGTAGGCAATGGGATAAGCGAGCGCGGCCAGTCCGGTAGTCAGAAGCAGAGCCACGCATCCTGTCTGCGCCAGCTGCCTGTAGATCGGCAACGCGGATGGTCCCTCCATGAGGCGCTGATAGACGCCCAGGAACCAGAATGGGGGAAAGAATCGCGCGAAGGTGCTCCCTGACTGAAGCAGGACTGGAACCGTTCCGGCTAGAACTGGGAACAGGAGTAGGAGCATCAACAGGGCGGTTATCGAGAGGCCCTGCAAGGCAAGAGAGAACTTGCGGAATAGGCGTTCGCCGAGGACGGAAAGAAGCGCGCCTTGCACCGCCAGAAGAAGGACCGCTGCGAACAATCCGCTGCCTGCTACGGCCAGAAGATGACCGGCTAGAAAGTGTAATAGGTTGGGTGGATCAATGGCTGCGGGAAGAACCAGCGGTGCGAGAACATTGGCATCGAAAAGGAAGCCGGCGATGAGAATGGCAATGGCCGCAATTCTCGCGAGGAAGAGCCTGCGAGCCGGGACAGGCAATGTCGTCAATACGAAGAGATCCAAGAAATCGGGGAAGAACATGTCCCACTCAAACACTGTGGCGATCCCCATCGCCACAAATGAATAGACCACAAAGAAGAAATGGTGATTGACCCGCAACCAATACGGCGGTCCTGCCACGGGGCTATGGTTTGGGGGATAAAGGGTGAGGGGATGATAGACAGGCCATAGATACAACGCCACGACGAACCCTGGGAGCCCTGTTGCAAATGCGATCAGAACCAGCCGTGTTTTGGCGTCGCCGTCGGGAGATGCCGTTTCGTGATTAAAGAACCGCGCCAGAAAGTGGCGGACCAGATGCGAGAACTGGCTTCGCTCGGGCTCTTGTGCTGAGCCATGCTCCGCCTGAGCCTTCAGGGGAAGCACTTCCGGCTCCCACATCATGAATAGGCGCTGAAAGGATTCACGCATGGTCGATCCGCATCACCTCGACGATCTCTAGCGCGGCGGTCTTGGTGTCCTGCTGCTCGACCAGTTGCGCGAAGACCTTTTCCAAGTTGGGGAGTCTCATCAAACTCGCAAGATCGTCGGGCCGAGCGTCGGCGACGACCCGGCCTTTTGCGATTACAACGACGCGGTTGCAGATCTGCTCGACAACCTCCATCACGTGTGAGATGTAGAGAATAGCCTTCCCTTGTGCCGCTAATAGTTCCAGGAGGTCCTTGAACAGCCGCGCAGAGACGACATCGAGTCCTGAGAGTGGCTCGTCGAAGATGAGCAGTTTGGGGTCATGCAACAAGGCTGCGGCAATCAGCACTCGCTGTCGCATTCCCTTCGAGTAGGAAGAGATGGGCGAGAATTGCCAGGACTCCAGATGCAGAAGTCTTAGTAGCCGTGTCGACTTGGCTTCAATGAGCGCCTCACTGAGACCGCGGAGTCTGCCGACCAGCTGCAGGTATTCCAGGCCCGACAGGTAGCTATATAGATAGGCCTCTTCCGGGACATATCCGAGAGTGCTGCGGAAGGTAACCATATCCTTTCGGATATCTTGGCCTTCAAAGAGCACTTTGCCGTCATCTGGCCTGAGCAAACCGGTGATGATCTTCACGGTGGTCGATTTGCCCGCGCCGTTCGGACCCAGAAAGCCCACGATCTCGCCGGGCGCAACCTTGAAGCTGACATCCTGGATGGCGGGAATGCCGCGGTAGCTTTTGAAAAGGCTTTGTAGTTCAAGCATGACACTAGCCTCCAATGTGTCGTTCAGACACGGGGTTCACGGTATTCGTCTGTCAAGTCAGTCTTTCGCAAACAACTATTCGTAGCGCAGCGCCACTGTCGGCTCAACCTTCATCGCCGCCTGCGCAGGCAGCAGAACCGCCGCACCCGCCACCGCGCAAAGCACTGCGGGAGCCGCCACAAACGCCAGCGTGTCATAGGTGCTCGTCTGGTAGAGCAGCGCCCGCAGCACGTGCGCCAATCCCAGCGCAGCCGCCAGTCCCAGGACTCCGCCCGCCAGCACCATCCGCAGCCCGTCCCGCGCAATCAGCCCCAGGATGTTCACCCGTGTCGCTCCCAGTGCCATCCGTACCCCAATCTCCTGGATCCGCTGGCTGGTCAGGTACGCAAGGATTCCATAAATTCCCACGGCGGCCATCGCCAGTCCCATCAGCGCAAAAAATCCCAGCAGCGCCGTCTCAAACCGCGGCTGGTCCGCCAGCTTGTCTACTGTCTGTGCCAGCGGCACCATCTCAACCGGAACCGTCGGATCCAGGTTGTGGACCGCCGCTTGCACCCATCCAGCGACTGTCGCCTCAGGCAGCGCTGAGCCAATCACCAGCAACGCCCGCCGATCCGACCAGTCGCTGGCCACGTCTCTGCGCAGGAAGTAAATCTCCGGTCGCTCCTCACCAATCAGTCCGGTGTTCTTCGCGTCTTCTGCCACGCCCGCGACGGTGAACCAGGTATCGCTGCCCGGTCCCACCATCGAGAATCGCTTTCCGATCGGGTCCTCGCCCGGAAACAGCCGCGCCGCCGCCAGCCGACTCAGTACCACCAGCCGCATCTCCCCGTTGCTGTCTTCGCCCGTGAATCCCCGCCCGCGAATCACCGGTATATCCAGAGCGCGAAAGTACTCCGGCGTCACGCGGCGAGTTGCGATCCATCCGCCGACGCCTGGCGCCGTGTGCGGTCTTCCTTCCATCGCCAAATCCGAATAACGCAATTCGCTCTGCCATCCGCCGGGCGGCACACTGTCACTGAAGGCCACCGCCGTTACGTCCGGTAGCCGCCGCACGGCCTGCTCCACCTGGAGATGGAACTCCAACCACTTTGCCGCCGTGTTGTAGCGGAATCCCGGAAGCGCAATCTGCGCCGTCATCACAGCGTGCGTTGTGAACCCCAGTCTCTGATCCTCGATCCGCTGGAAGCTCCGCAGCAGTAGCGCTGCGCCTGCCAGCAACACCACGCTGGCTGCAATCTGACCCATCACCAGTACGCGCCGCAACCTCACATGTCTGCGTGAGAGCGTGCTACGCGCATTCACCAGCAGTCCATCCGGCCTGTGCAGTGCCGTCGTCATCCCGAACACCACCCCGCACGCCAGCGCCAGCACCACAGTGAACGCCGCAATGCGCAAATCCAGATGCGCCTTGCTCAGAAACGGAACTCCCGCCGGAGCCAGTGCCACAAATACCCGCAGCAATCCCTCAGCCAGAGCCAGTCCCGCCGCCGCTCCGGCCAGCGCCAGCAGCAGCGCCTCCGTCAGCCCCTGCCGGACCAGCCGCCAGCGGCTCGCCCCCAGCGCCGTCCGCATCGCCCATCTCCCGCTCCCGGAGCGGCCGGATGCTAAGCCTGGTCAAGGCCCGTGCCGGCGGCGGCAACCATGCTTTCTCCCGATCGAACACGGGTTGCATCTCCGCCTGCGCCTCTGCCAGGCTTACCCCCGGTTTCAGCCGCGCAAAGGCCAGCATCGGGATGCCGAACCCACCATTCGCCATGTTCTGCGCAGTCGGGTCCAGAGCCATCGGCTGCACCACATCCGCCGGCTGCAGCGTCGGGAAGTGGAAATCCCGCGGCAGCACGCCCACTACTCGCGCCAGATTTCCATCAATATTGATCTCCTTCCCAATAATCTGTCGGTCGCCGCCGTAATTTCCCTGCCACAGCGCGTACGAAATCATGACCACAGGTGGCCCGTGCGGCACATCTTCCTCTGGCAGAAAATTCCGCCCCAGCACCGGCGAAATCCCCAGTAGCGGCAGCAATCCCGCCTGGAACGTCACGCACTCCAGCTCAGCCGGATGATTCTCCACCAGGTCGCAAGGATGCGGCGCATCGCCCTGGCTGGCCATCGCTGCAAACGGTTTATGGCTCGCCTGCCAATCCAGGTAGAACTTCCCCGTCAAAAACTCTTCGCGCTCCGACGAGAATGCGAACCCCACCGAAACCAGTCGTCCCGCATCCGCATACGGCAGTGCGCGGAACAGAATCGGGTCCACCACGCTAAAGACCGCCGTCGTCGCTCCAATAGCCAGCGCCAGCGTCAGCACTGCGCTCACGGCAAATGCCTTCGACCGCCGGAATCCGCGCAGCCCGTAGCGCACGTCCTGGAGCAACGTGTCTATCCACCAGCCGGGCTCCTGTTCCTGGCACCGTTCCCGCGCTTGTTCGACTCCTCCGAATTCGATCAGAGCGTTGCGGCGTGCTTCTTCAGCCGTCATCCCTTGAGCCACATTTGCCGCGGTCGCCTGCTCAACGTGAAATTGGAATTCTTCGTCCAATTCACTCGTGCGCCTGCGCGCAAGCAAATCCCGGCGGAGAAAGAATCGAAATCGACTGATCCATTCGCTGATCATGACGATGTCTCTGGAATCCGCCCAAGCACCAAGGCGACAGCCGCTGACAGACGGTCCCAGTCTTCCAGTTCGGTCTCCAACCGTTTCTTTCCCGCACGCGTCAGAGAATAGAATTTTGCCCGTCGATTGTTTTCCGAATTGCCCCAGTCAGAACGTATCCATCCCTTGTATTCCAGTCGGTGCAAGGCCGGATACAAGGATCCCTGCCCAATCTGCAATACGTCCTTCGACATCTGCTGGATGCGTTGTGCGACGCCCCATCCATGCATCGACCCTGTAGTCAGCGTCTGAAGGATGAGCAGATCCAGTGTGCCTTGTAGAAGCTCGGTAGATGTCGGCATCTTACCCCTCGATAGTCGACAACAGAATTACGCACGCTCCCGCCGAGTGTCAAGGAATGTCATGGATCGTTGTCAAGCAAGCCAAGATCGGTACCCTGAAACGCCCCAGCCTTCCGCGATACAGCACTTCCGAATTACCGGAGCCTGGCCGACTTTTGAGGACCTATCCGGCTTCGATGAGTGCGTTGGCAATTTATCACTCATTCCGGAGATGGTAGCGAGTCAACTGGCAAAGATCACTTGCCCAACGGGACGGTGATACATCGAGAACAGCTTCCAGAGGCAACCCGCATTCTTTCGGCCCTAATGCCCAGCGCCACAGCCCTGTCGGCTTGCGCTCCTGCGCAGTTGCGGTTCACTTTAGCCGTCAGGGCTAATGAGTAATTGCACGAGCAAGCAGAAATCCTAAACCATGCTGACGCTGCTCATGGGAAGCAAAAATCAGCGCTATCGGGGTTCACAGATCAAGGAACAGAAATCAGGGATCGCAAAATTTGCACTTGACAATTGACCGAGTATCCACAACCATATGGTTGTGGATAGGTTAGGTACGACATTTGCAGCTTTGTCTGATCCGACGCGGCGGGCGATGATCGAACGGCTCTTGCGTGGGCCTGCCTCAGTG
>Ga0210391_10005511_pt1 | contig 10426 bp, 7 predicted proteins | sample IncBWC12OmetaG_FD_160573 | JGI IMG/M metagenome (GOLD analysis project Ga0210391, IMG submission 160573) | Forest soil microbial communities from Barre Woods Harvard Forest LTER site, Petersham, Massachusetts, United States - Inc-BW-C-12-O ...
GTTTGCGCTCTATGGGCTTAACCCGGCCGGCGACAACGGCAGCTACATGCAGAAGGTTCCGCTTGAGGGCATCTCTACCCAGGATGACTCGAACCTCAGCCTCGTTCCCAGCAATGGAGCACCGCTCGACCTCGCCTTTCGCAGGGATTTTGTCGTCACTGACGAAAGCGGCGCGGCCCACAGCGACATCGACGCCGACATCGTCTGGGTTGGCTACGGTATCGACGCTCCCGAGTACAACTGGAACGACTACAAGGATGTCGATGTAAAAGGCAAGATACTGCTCATGCTGGTGAATGAGCCGCCATCCAATGATCCGAAATTCTTCAACGGCAAGGCTCTCACCTACTACGGTCGCTGGACCTACAAGTATGAAGAAGCGGCACGCAAGGGTGCGGCGGGTGTGCTGCTTATCCACAAGACCTCGATGGCCAGCTATGGCTGGGATGTGGTGCGGAACTCCTGGTCGGGTGAGCACTCCTTCCTGCGCGACAGCAAGAACCAGAAGCTGAAGATGGCGGGCTGGATTCAGCTCGACGTCGCCCGCCGTCTGGCGGAGGCGTGCGGCATGAACATCGACCAGATGATCGAGTCAGCCGGACAGCGGGGCTTCAACCCTGTTGTGCTGTCAGCCAGGGCCAAGGCTAGCCTGAATAGCAAGGTTCGTTACTTCGACTCCAATAACGTTCTCGCCGTGCTGCCCGGCTCTGACCCGCATCTGAAGAACGAAGCCGTCTTCTACAGCGCGCACTACGATCACGTGGGCATCGTGCCGGGGATGGCCGGCGACAATATTTATAACGGCGCCCAGGACAACGCTACCGGCTGCGGGATCCTGTTGGAAATTGCCCGCGCCTACGCCGCGACTAAGCAGGCGCCAAAGCGCTCTGTCTACTTCGTTGCGGTCACCGCCGAAGAGCAGGGACTGCTGGGCTCGGAATATCTCGGCAAGCATCCGCCGATTCCGGCAAGAGATATTTCCCTGGCGCTGAACTATGACGACGTGCCGCCTCTGGGCGTTCCCGAAGAGGTCAACGTTGCCGGAGCCGAGCGCACCACGTTCTATTCGGCGGTTGAGCGCACTGCCAGCGACTTCAATCTGGCGATTGTTCCCGACGCGCAACCCGGAGCCGGACACTACTATCGCTCCGACCACTTCAGCTTCGCGCGTGTCGGCGTCCCCTCATTCTCCATCGACGAAGGTGACCTGTACCGCGGCCACAATCGTCAATGGGGAACGCTGCAGGCCGAGGAGTACGTATCCAAGCACTATCACCAGCCCAGCGATGAGTATCGCGCTGACATGGATTTTCGCGGTGATGCGGTTATGGCCCGCTTCGGTATCGCATTGGGTTGGGAGGCGGCGGATCAGTCAAACCTGGTGGGATGGAATGCGGGTGACGAGTTCGAGAAAGCCCGCGTAGCCAGCGGAAGTCACTAGCGCGCAAGTTTCCCTGAAATAAACAGGGCGACCGAAAAGGCCGCCCTGTCTCGTGATACCTGCTGGTTATTGGGTGATGGTTTTTACCTCGTCGCCCACCTTGAAGCCCGAGCCGGAAACGGCGGTTCCTACGGCGGATACGTCATCCACGTCCGTTAGCTTGATTACGCCAACATCCGCCGTCATCTTCCGCAAGGTCTTGCCCGTCGTGGGGTCCTTGATCTCCTTGGTCACGCGTTTCACGGTCAGCTGATCGCCAGCCTTCAGCCCGGCCTTCGCTCCGATGTTCAACACAATCTGACCGCCATCGACGGAAGCGACAACTCCCTCAACGCTGATCGTGCGGGTCACCAGCTTGGGAGCGTCGGCTACGAGCTCGGTGCTCATCTCCGTAACCGCCGCATTCACGGCCTCGCCAAGGATGGTCTGCTGGAAGTCGCTGCTGCCGAAATCCACGGCGCCGCCGCCAAAGCCATGCCAATTACTACCACCGCCTAGCAGGGACGTGCTTTCACGTGACGACTCGCCCTTGCCGTCGGCCACGCCCATAATCTCGGCGGTATCGATGTTCACCAGGCGCGCGTCGGTCACCACAACAGCCTTGCTTTTCTTGTGACTGAAGCCGCCAACGCCGAATCCGCCCCAACCTCCGCCGCCGCCGCCGACCTTGGTGTCCTTGTTGTCGTAGCCAAACTGGGTGACGCTGCCCACGATGATCGCGTCAACGCCAAGCAGCTTGCCGATCTTAGCCGCCGAGTTGGCATCCGCGCGGTCGCTGTTGGAAAAATTCTGCTCGGCCAGGATCTTATCCATGGCTTTGCGCTCGATGACGGAATAGGTGCCATCCTGCACCAGGTGACGAACCAGCAGATCGGAAATGCCCTTACCCACGTCGACATTCGTGCCAAAGACAGCGGCGCTGCTGCTTTGGACTGTGGCGAAATCAAAGTCGAAGACGGCGACCCGCTTCTTACGTCCTGCTGGAACGGGTGCGGTAGGGGGTGTAGACGAAGCAGCTGGCGCGGCAGCAGTCTGCGCTCCGGCCGGCATGACGAAGAAAGAAGCGGCAATCAGAATCGACAACAGGACCCGACGCATACACAGTTCTCCCTGAGATCAAGAATTACCAACCGATTTAACCAAGGGCCTGAAACTGGCGGAGCTTACCAGCCGGCGGGCGCATCGCTGCGTCTGGAGATGACCACTCCAGACGAGCCCCGATTACGGTAAAAGTGAGTACCGGGGCAAGGCCGCGACAGAGTACGGCCCACGCCTGCATTTTTTGAACAGCGTTATGGTACACCGACTTTGTCGGAATTGAGGCCAAATTGTGCCCGAGAATATCGAAAAGCTGCGGAATCGGGACGCCGTCGTTTGCGAGCTAAGGTGACATCACAACTGCGATCTGTTTACTCTCAATGCATGGCCAAGCCCGTTCCCATCGGTACGCGCGGCGAGCTCGAGCGGCGCGTGGAGTTTCAACACACGCTCAGCGCCTGGAGGCCGGAGCTGCCTCCGGTGCTCTCCACGCCCTTCATGATCGCCTGGATGGAATCGGCTGCCTTTGAAGCGCTGTTGCCTTTCTGCGAGGGCGACGAGGTCAGTGTGGGCACCGCGATCAACGTGAATCACCGGGCTCCCAGCGGTGTGGGCTCGACCGTGAAATGCGAGGCTACGCTGGAATCCGTCAATGGCAAGTTTCTGACCTTTCGCGTCAGCGCTCACAACGGCAAAGAGGTGATCGGCTACGGAACAGTGGGACGCGCCTTCGTCAGCGTCAGCAAGTTCCGGGAAAAGCACGAGAGCACTGCGCGAGCAAAAGAAGGCTGATAAGCAAGATTTGCGCTAGCTTCCCAGCGCGTTAGGGAGTGATCTCCCAGATCGTCCCGCAGCCTCCCTGCAGGTTGCACGCGCTCGAACTGCCACCACTGGAGGCCGTTCCGTAGACATTCCCGTTGCGATCCAGCACGACCGCACCCATCGGCGCCGTGCCATCGGTGGTGCCGTTCAGGTCGTGCAGCGAAGTGTACGTATACTGCCCGCCGCTCAGCTCAAAGACGTTCCCCTGCAGATTCGCGCCCAGCGCGAAAGTTGTACCGTAGACATTTCCGGCGGGGTCGAAGGTCACCGGGCCTTCTGGACCGGAAAGCGGAAGCAGTTGGTGTTCCGGCCAGCCGTAGATCGCCAGCAGCCCGCCGCCGAATGGCGGCCAACGGAAGACAGTTCCGCAGCCAACGTAAGCATCGTCTTGCGATTGGCAGTCGCCCACGCCGCCGGCATAGGCGGTACCCCAAAGGTTGCCTTGTGTGTCTATCGTCAGACCAGCGGAGGGCAACGCACCGTTTGCATCGTCCTGATCGAACATGTATACGACGCTCTCGCTCCAACCGGAGCCCGACGGCGTCAGCTCGAAAATCAAGCCTCCGCCAGGGTAGCCCTGGAACACGGTTCCGCCTTGCGTGGTCGTGCCGTAGAGATTGCCGTCCTGGCCGAAGACGACTCCGGTAGGAGAATTGCCGTCATTACCTCCTATGAAGCTATACAGAATGCTTTCGGTCCAGCCGCCGCTGCCGTGCGTCAACTTGTACACTGTGCCGTGATTCTCAGGGCCGCCGGCCCTGGTGGTGCCATAAATGTTTCCGGCACGATCGAAAATGAGATCGCCGATAGCGGGGATCTGTCCATCGGGGACACCGCGAAAAGTGTAGATAGTCGTTTTCACCCACGGGCAGAGCGCGGAGGCGCAGAACGTCGCCTGCGGATGCAGGTTGAAGACTGTGCCGCAACCGTTGTCACCGGAGCAACTGTTACCGGAACCGCCGGCGGTGGTGCCGTACAGTGTGCCGTTCGGTCCAAAGACCACTCGGGTCTCGGGCCACGCACTATCGCTGCCGCCCTGGAAGTTGTAAAGCGGCGTCAGCACCCAGCGGCCGTTCTTGTTTGCGAGCTTGAATACCGTGCCGCAACCTGAGCTGCAGTTCTGAAAGCCGCCGTTTTCCGTTGTGCCGTATAAATTTCCTGCGGCGTCGATTGTGAGACCAGAAGCAGGAGCTGCGCCGTCGGATCCGCCGAAGTCGTGTATCACGGTGTATGTCTGAGCACACGCTGCTGAGACAGCGACGCTGACGGTGAGCGCGATGACGAGAACGCTCAGGATTGTCTTGCTATTGCCGTTGCGGTTCGATGGCGCTGAATGGAGTCGCATCTTGTCCTCGCAAGCCCGAGAGGTGACTTCAGGAATGGCTCACAAGTTTACCGCGACAAGCTTATCCGTCAAGAAAACTGACTTCCGGGGTAGCCGAATTCGAACGGCGAAAGATTTTCTCATCGTGAGTCGGCCGTCAAGGAATCCTCGCGGCCGCAATCCCATCTGTACCAGGGGTGGACACGTGTCCACGATCTGCTTCAGTAATACGGGAGCTAATTCATGCCTGTGCGAGTAAATTTCTTCGACGCCTCCCAGGATGTGCGGGAGGCCATGATGAATCTGCAGAAAGCCGTCAGCAATAGCGGACTGGAATCGCGGCTGCTTCATCTGGTGTATCTGGTGGTCTCGCGTATCAATGGATGCGCATATTGCATCGACATGCACAGCAAAGACCTGCGCGCCGACGGCGAAACTGAGCTTCGCATCGATCTGGTCAGTGTGTGGGAAGAGGTCGATCTCTACACCGACCGCGAACGGGCGGCTTTCGCCTGGGCCGAGTCGGTCACCCGTGTCAGCGAGACCCACGTGCCGGACGCCGTGTTCGAACGTGCGCGTCAGCAATTCCCTCCCGAAGAATTGGCGAGGCTGACACTCGCCGTGGTTGCGATTAACGGATGGAACCGCTTCTGCATTGCCTTCCGCAGCGAGCCCGGCCACTATCAGCCAGGACAACACGCCCAAGTTAAGACGTCGAACTCAGCCGCCTGAGTGTCACTATTCTGTGTATAGCGAGTGCCTCATAATGAGAGCAATGGAGAGCACCCGCATCGCCGACCTTCTCAAACCTTTTGCCGGCGACCTTCCGGAAGAGTTACCGAAGCAGTTAGGTCTCTACCTCGAGTTGTTGCTGCGGTGGAACGCGCGCACCAACCTGACCTCGGTCCGCGAACCGGAACAAATTGTTAACCGCCACTTCGGCGAATCCCTTTTTGCGGCGCGCTTGCTTTTATCCGACAAACCATTCACCTTGGCCGACGTAGGGTCCGGCGCGGGATTCCCCGGTGTGCCCATGAAACTTTGGGCGCCGCAAACCAACATCACCCTTATCGAATCGCAGAACAAGAAGGCGACTTTCCTTCGCGAGCTGATTCGCACTTTGCGCCTTCAAGGTGCCGAAGTTTTCTGCGGGCGCGGCGAGCAATGGGGACATACTGCGGACGTGGTTACACTACGCGCGGTCGAAAAGTTCGAAGGCGTTCTGACTACGGCAGCCGGCCTGGTTGCGCCCGGCGGCCGCCTGTGTCTCCTCATCGGTTCCGGGCAACTGGCGATAGCGCAAGAAATGCTCAAGTCAGGCTGGAACTGGCGCGATCCCGTCGCGATTCCCCGGAGCGCAGAACGCGTTGTCGTGATTGCTGACAAGAGCCAATAACGCGGCCGTCACTGCTCCCGACTGCCCTTCGAATCAGCTATACTCGTCGCGACTCTCAGGGGGATTTGCTTGGCTTCCATCGGCACTCAGGCTCAGACGACCCAGCCACAAACCAGCTTTTTTTCTAAGGATTCGGTCGCTCGTACCGTCGTTCTCAGCCTCCTGCTTATCGTCGCCACCTGCGCAATCTATGCGCCGGTCAATGGCCATCCGTTCGTCAACATCGACGATCCCAAGTACGTAGTCGACAACCCGCACATCAAAGATGGACTTACCGCCAACGCCGCCGTGTGGGCTTTCACCCACGGCTATGCCGGCAACTGGCATCCGCTGACCTGGGTTTCGCACGCTACCGACATCACGGTTTTCGGCTTCGATCCCGCCGGCCCGCACGACGAAAACATGCTGCTGCATGCGATTAACGCCGTGCTGGTGTTCCTCATCCTGAAGCGGGCAACCGGTTTCACCTGGCGGAGCCTGATGGTCGCGGCGTTGTTCGCGCTGCATCCGCTAAATGTCGAGTCGGTCGCGTGGATTGCCGAACGCAAAACCATGTTGAGCACGCTCTTCTGCCTGCTCGCGCTCGGTGCTTACCAGTGGTACGCCAGCAGGCCCAGCGTAGGACGATACATCGTATTCACCGGCCTGTTCGTCCTCGGCCTGATGAGCAAGCCGCAGATCATCATGCTGCCGCTGGCCCTGCTGCTGTGGGATTACTGGCCGCTGCAACGCATGTTCGCCGACGATCGCCAGCCGTTACCTGGTGTTGAAACGATCCCTGGAAAGAGCTTGTCGTTCCTCGTCAAAGAAAAGTTTCCACTCTTCTTCATCTGCATCGTCGATGCCGGCGTAACCATGATCGCGCAGCACGTCACTGGTGGAGCGCAGCCTTATACGCTTTGGATCAGGATTGAAAACGCGCTGGTCTCTTACACCCGCTATATCCGCAAGGCGTTCTGGCCCTCGAACCTCGCACTCTATTACCCGCATCCGGGAAGAACTCTGCATTGGTGGCAAGTTGGAGCGGCCATCGTCGCGCTGGCCGTCATCACCGTGCTTGCCGCGCGAGCCCGCAAATATCGCTACCTCATTGTGGGATGGCTGTGGTTTCTCATCATGCTCATTCCGATGATCGGCCTCGTTCAGGCAGACGTGCAGGGCATGGCCGACCGCTACGCCTACACTTCGTTTATCGGGCTGTTCATCATGGTGTGCTGGGGCGCGGCCGATTACGCTGCCGAACGGCACTTGCCGCGAGCGCTGCTGCCCGCGGTTAGTGTTGTCGCGGTTCTAGCTCTCAGCGTTGTCACTTGGAATCAGGTGGGCTACTGGAAGGACGACATCACCCTGTGGTCGCACTCAGCGCAGGTGAGCCCTGGAAACTGGAAGGCGTACTTTTATCTAGGGAGTGCCCAAGACGTCGCCGGACTGCATGACGAAGCCGCCCAGAGCTATTTCAGCGCCGCCGCGATCAATCCCACTGATCCTTTCACCAACATGAACATCGCCAGTTACGAGCAGAGTCACCACAACCTGCCGCTCGCCATCGACTACTACAAGCGTGTGCTGCCGCAGGCTTGGAACTCGGAGCAGAAGACAATGGTGTTGACCAACATGGCCTTGATCTATCGGCAGATGGGCGACTATGCCTCGGCCAACGAGTGCCTGGCCAAACAGTCGGCGCTGCCGCAACGAAAAGTTGACTGGCAGGGCTCCTGGTGGAAGCAGATTATTCCCATGATCAAAGATGCTCTGCACATCGGCGGCGGGAATTCTTAAAGCATTTGAATGGTTATGGGCGTTAGCTCGCCGGAGAAGCTGCGCCCGCGTTCTGGCGGGCCTGAATCTCAATGTAGACATTGATCAGCGAAACCGCCGCTGGCGTTACACCGGGAATGCGACTGGCCTGCCCAAGCGTACGCGGACGCACGCGCGACAGCTTCTCGTTCATCTCGCGCGACAGGCCGGAGACTCTGGCATAGTCAAACCAATCGGGGATGACGCGCTGCTCCGATTTCTTTAACCGCTCGATAGCCTTTGTCTGCTGGTCCAGATAGCCGGAGTACTTAATTTCGGTTTCGACCGACTTCAACTCGTTGCGGATTTCCGCCGAGAGGCGGAAATCAGGGGCTAGGGTTTGGAGGTCAGGGGCCAGCGAAAATACTTCAGAGGTTGTCATCCCGACCAAGGGCTTCTGCCCGCGCGGAGGGACCCGCTGTTCGTCCGGAGTGGAAGAATCCCCAGAACGAGTCCTACTGTGTAGGGGTCCTTCGATTACGCTCCCTGCGGTCGCTCCGTTCGGGATGACACAATCTTCTCTAACCCCTAACCTCTGATCCCTGGCCCCTCGTTCAAAGAACTCCGGCATGAATTTCATCAGCACCGGCGCCAGCGACTCAATCTGCACTTCGGGCCTCTTCAGCAATTGCGCCAAAGTTGACCCTGCGCCTTTCGCCTCGTTCAACAGCTGTACGATCGGATCACTTTCACCGACAACCGATAACTGGCAAGTGACAACTGCTTCATTCACCCGCGTCTTGTCCAGTAGCTCGCGCATTCCCTTCATGCGCTCCTGCTTCGCCAGATGCTCCTCCCATGCGGCATCGTTGATCAGGCCCAGGCGGCGGCCATGCGGCGTCAGACGGCGATCGGCGTTATCGATGCGCAGGTGCAGGCGAAACTCCGCGCGTGACGTGAACATGCGATACGGCTCGTTAGTTCCCTTGCTAATGAGGTCGTCGATCAGGATTGCTGTGTACGCTTCCGTACGGTCAAGGATGAGCGGCAGCTCGCCCTTCACCTTCAGCGCGGCGTTGATGCCGGCCATCAGCCCCTGACATGCGGCTTCTTCGTAGCCGCTGGTGCCGTTGATCTGGCCGGCAAGATAGAGCCGCTCGATCTTCTTTGTCTCCAACGTGCGCTCTAGCTCAGTGGGATCGATGGAGTCGTACTCGATCGCGTAGCCCGGCCGCAGCATGTCGGCATTCTCCAGGCCCGGGATCGACTTGATCATCGCCAGTTGCACTTCGATGGGCAGCGAGGTGCTCATACCGTTGACGTAGATTTCGTGCGTGTTCAGTCCCTCGGGCTCGAGAAAGAGCTGGTGGGTCTCTTTGTCAGGAAACTTGACGATCTTATCTTCGATCGACGGACAGTAGCGCGGCCCGATGGATTGAATCTGCCCGCTGTACATGGGCGAACGATGCACGTTCTCGCGGATGACGCGATGCGTCTCCGGCGTGGTGAATGCGATATAGCACGGCACCTGCTTGTCGTGGTGAGCGACCTTCTTGGTGCGAAAACTGAAGGGGGTGGGGTCGTCATCGCCTGGCTGCTCGGCGAACTTTGACCAGTCGATGCTGCGGCCGTCGAGCCGCGGGGGCGTGCCCGTCTTCAAACGGCAACCACGCAGTCCAAGATTCTTCAGCGCCTCGCCCAACAGAACGGCCGGCGGCTCGCCACTGCGGCCCGCAGGATACTGTTGTTCGCCGCAATGAATTAGGCCGTTGAGAAAGGTGCCGGTCGTGATGATGACTGCCTTCGCGCCAACCGCGCGGCCATCGCGCAGCTTCACACCGAGTACCAGGCGTGAAGCAGTGGCCAGTGGCCAGGGGCTGGTGGCTAGTGGTTCGGCTTCAGAAGCCGGTTCATCTTTAAGAACTGACGCTGCGATCGCTCGTCCGCTATTGGTTGATTCATTGTGTCCGCCATCACTGGCCACTGGCCACTGGTCACTGAGCACCAGTTCCGCTACTTCCGCCTGCTTCACATGCAGATTCGGCTCCGACTCCAGAACCTCGCGCATCTTCAACCGATATTGCTGCTTGTCGCACTGCGCGCGCGGCGACCAAACCGCCGGCCCTCGTGATGTGTTCAGCAGACGAAACTGGATGCCGACCGCATCCGTCACTTCGCCCATAATCCCGCCCAGCGCATCGACTTCGCGAACCAGGTGTCCCTTGGCGATGCCGCCGATGGCAGGATTGCACGACATCTGCGCAATGAGATCGACGTTGAGGGTGTAGAGTGCGGTCTTCAGCCCCATGCGGGCAGCGGCCATCGCGGCCTCGCAGCCGGCATGGCCGGCGCCGACGACAACAACGTCGTAGCTTTCCGTAAACTGGACCAAAAGAAAGGTACCCCACCACCGCGGACGAGCCGGCACCTCTATTCTAGCGAATCGACGCCGTCCGCCGATGGACAGGAAGCCCATGTCCGGACAGATGGCCCTTGTTCCGCCTTTCGCTTCCGCCTTTCACCTCAAGGACTTGTGCGTTCTTTTTCCGGTGACGGAATTGCTTACTCATTAGGACGGGTAGACGTGTGCCCGGAGGCATGACCATGCAAGCGCTCCTGCACGATATTGCTTACGGCCTTCGCATCTTTCGCAAGAGTCCGGCCTTCA
>Ga0210391_10005513_pt1 | contig 10425 bp, 9 predicted proteins | sample IncBWC12OmetaG_FD_160573 | JGI IMG/M metagenome (GOLD analysis project Ga0210391, IMG submission 160573) | Forest soil microbial communities from Barre Woods Harvard Forest LTER site, Petersham, Massachusetts, United States - Inc-BW-C-12-O ...
GACGAAGCTCTCTCACTGGTCAAAGCGCTGGGAATCAAACAATATGTCCTGGTTGGACATTCGATGGGAGGCAAGGTTGCGCAGCTCGCCGCATCGCGGAGGCCGGAGGCGCTTTCAGGCCTCATTCTAGTGGCTCCTGCTCAGCCAACGCCTCGGCGCAATCCTGAAGAGATGCGTCAAGGGCAGCTTCATGCGTACAACAATCGTGAGAACGTTCTCAAGACCATTGGTAGTGGCCGTCTGACTGCTCGTCCTCCTTCGCCAGAGATTCTAGAGCAGATCGTCGAAGACAGCATGTCCGGCTCTCACGAGGCGACGATGGCATACCCGAAGGAGTCAATACTTGAGGACATCTCGGCCGAGGTCGCGAATATCAACGTTCCCACGGTGCTGCTCGCGGGCGAGCTCGATCAGGTCGATTCAATCGAACGACACAGGACCGAAGTCCTGGCTTACCTTCCGAACGCCGAGTTCAAGATCATCAAGGGAAGCGGCCACTTGATTCCGATTGATGAGCCTCACGAGCTAGCCAAAGAGATTGCCAGCTTTATGGGCGGGTTGCTTCTTAGTCGGAATAATGCATGATAAGGGACGCTATCGCCAACATCGCGCTACCGCGACCTCAGGATCAACGCTTTCGTGCAAGTTCTACGCAAATGACCGTCCCGGCACGGACTTTTGCCCTCAAGAAGGAGACTTGGGCCTGTTGATGTGAACGTCCTTTATCATTTATTATCCTGACCCCAAACCACTGGGTCTTGGTGAGAAGGCCCGCAGGTGTGCGGATTGAAAACCGGACTCCTCACGATTCCTTCTTGACCTTCGCAGCTCGTCAGCAAAACGACATAGTTGTCTGAATCGACCTCTGCACGACCATGAAGCTCGTGAAATCAGGTCGGGCGACTAAAATTGGCTACTCGAGTCCCTCAACGATGCGCAGATCTCGATCCACGGCGCCAGCAACGACCTTCAGAGCTGCTTGATATGCGTCGCTATCGTGGGCCGCAATCGCCTTCTCCACGCTGTCGAACTCGAGAATTACGACGCGCCCCTTGACTCCGCCTTCATATGCCGCCGCCGCTTCGCTGCGCACCAACAAACGCCCGCCGGCTTGCGTCAGCGCAGGGCCCGCGATTTTTCCATATTCTTTCAAAGCTTCCGGGTTTGATACCGAACGATATACTGAGACCCAATATCCTTTTGCCATCTTTCCTCCTCCGCTCCCTATCTCTGACTCACCTTCAACGGATAATTCTCGCTGCGAAAATCACGATCCCGCAATTCCAGGCGTTCATTAAAAACAACGGAATACAAGAAACAGTCTCGAAGAGCACATCGGATGGATTCGGCTTCGGTGGAGCAGCCCCTGGCAAGAGGAGAAACGACTTACCGCATCAGAAGAGCCGCGAGTTCGTAACCGCTTGAGATCGAGAGACGTTGATACGCTCTGCGTCTATACGTTAGGACACTGCTCACTTTGATGCCGAGCTCTTGTGCAATCGTCTTGGCCGTGAGGCCGGCAGCAGTGCGAGCGCAGACCGCACACTCCCGTTCGGTGACATGTGCATTGAGTAAGCTCATCCTCTGACTCATTTCTTCAATGCGAGCCTGTCTTTTCGTACCTAATTTCGGCGATTCTGCCGTCAACTGGTAGTGCTTCCCCAATAGTGGGAGCAGAAGATGCGATAAGGCTGCGATGCGTTCCTGTTCCTCATTACTGAAGCATCCCCAACCTGAGTCTCTGTAAAGGCTCAAGACGAACCAACCGTTTTCAGCCCAGCGGGCCAGCGTGAGCTTCTCAACGACCGCGGGCCGCAAGTAACAGTCATTCAGGTATTGGTAGTCGCTGATGTTGCCGGGACGAACCCTCAGATTAATCCATTCCGAATGCGCCGTATTGCGGATCGTCTGATAGGCAGGATCGAAATTGAAGTATCGACTGATATAGCGGTGTATTCTCTCGTCGGAGCCGGCGACTTTGGCAGTATGCAGAATAAGTCGAGGGCTCCCGGGGGCCTGCCACACCCATCCGGTCAGCTCACAGATCGGCGCGACTGCAGAAACCAAGTCGAAGAAAGCGCCCGTTGCACCGGTCGTTCCGGTAGAGCGAATGGCCTTTTCGCACGAAAATACCCAGTCGTGTTCACCTACAACAGCCATTTTGGATTGCCCCCACTTCCCCGTCGAAACTCTATTCTTCGCTACTACGTATGTCAAGAACCTGTTTGGCCAGTTTTACACGCTCCCGCCATGCTCAGAGCAAGATAACGCATTGATAATCTTTGAGGGATCTAGTCGATGGACTAAATAACGGTCTGTGCACTAGAGTCGGCGAATTCCGAGTGCGGAAAACGCGAACCCGTGGACGAACGAGACCGACGGTGACTCGTAAGTGGCTCATGTTACGTCGCTTGCCGCGTTGGCCGACCGAGGGACGCCCGGTCCATTCGTGTTGGTTTGAAAAAAGTAATTTGCACCGGCGGTCCACTCAAGAACTAATCGACGGCGCAGATTTTGGAGAGGCTCCCCGTCCGCAGGTCGGCCGCCCGGAAATTCTTAATAGCTAAGCAATCGGCGTGCATACCGATTTCGTTTCTGTGTAGAGATCGAGCATCTGCTTGCCCATCTCGCGGCCCCATCCGGACTGCTTGTATCCGCCAAACGGCATAGCTGGATCGAGAAGGCCATAGCAATTGATCCAGACCATTCCGGCGCGAAGTTCGGCGGCAACGCGATGGGCCTTGTTGATGTCGCGCGTCCAGACTCCGGCGGCCAGTCCATACGGCGTATTGTTGGCCTTGGCCACCAGATCATCGATATCGGAAAACGGCATGACGGTGACGACCGGACCGAAGATTTCCTCCCGCACGACTTTCATCTTGTCCGTGGTGTTGACGAGAACCGTCGGCTCGACGAAATAGCCTTTCTCGCCGTGGCGCTTGCCGCCCGCAGCGGCAAGCGCACCCTCTGAATATCCCGATTCGAGATAGCCGCAAACGCGATTGAGCTGTTGCTGAGAAATCAGCGGACCGATCTGAGTCGTCGTGTCCATCCCGGGGCCAATGCGGAGGCTCGATGCAATCTTCGATACACCTTCCACTACGTTGTCGAACTGCTTATCTTCGACGTAGAGGCGTGATCCGGCGACGCAGACCTCGCCCTGGTTGAAGAAAATGGCGTCGGCAGCGCCGGGAATGGCGCTTTCCATTTCCGCGTCCTCGAAGACGATGTTGGGGGATTTTCCGCCAAGCTCGAGGGAGACCTTCTTCAAATTTCCCGTCGCAGCATGCACGATCAGCTTGCCGACTTCAGTCGAGCCGGTAAAGGCAATTTTGTCGACATTGGGATGCCCCGCAAGAGCGGCGCCGGCGGTTTCGCCGTAGCCGGTGACGATGTTCACGACGCCGTCGGGAATGCCCGCTTCCTGGATCAATTCGCCGAGCAGCAGTGCGGTGAGCGGGGTCTGTTCCGCGGGCTTGAGCACCACGGTGCAGCCCGTCGCGAGCGCCGGGCCAAGTTTCAGAGTAGCCATGACCAACGGGAAGTTCCAAGGAACGATCTGGCCGACCACACCGATCGGTTCGCGCAGCGTATAGGCCAGGAATTTGCCACCCGGTTGCATGGAAAGCGGAATCGTGCTGCCTTCTACTTTCGTGGCCCAGCCCGCGAAATAGCGAAGCGTGTCGACCGAAATCGGTACGTCGGCCAAGCGAGCCATCATGAGCGGCTTGCCGTTATCGAGAGTTTCGAGCTGCGCGAATTCCTCCAGGCGCTTTTCAAGCAGGTCGGCGAGTTTCCACATCAGGCGCGCGCGTTCCGACGGAACGAGCTTGCGCCACGGCCCTTTGTCAAACGCTGCGCGCGCGGCTGCCACTGCGCGGTCGACGTCTTCCTTGTCCCCCTCGGCCACGTGGGCGAGAACTTCGCCAGTGGATGGGTTGTACGTTGGAAACGTCTTGCCGGACGCCGCGTCCGCCCACTTCCCGCCAATCAGCATTCTGCGCGCTTTCGCGACGAAACTATTTACGCTCTGGTCGACGGCGATTGTTTGTTCTGCTGTAGCCATCCGATTTCTCCTTTAACTCGAGTCCGAAATGCGCTGCGTCGTGTTCCTACCCGGCCGGGCTCGCGGGATATGACGCGATTAAAGGCGAAATACCTTTCGCGCGGTTTCGCCCAGAATGTTGCGCTTGGCCTGCTCGCTGAGAAACGGCAAGCCGGCAATTTGTGCGGGCACGTCGAAATCCCAGTGAGGCCAGTCCGATGAGTACATCAACTGAGTCTCCGCATGCACAGCCTTGAAAGTGGCTTCGAGCATGTGGGGTATGGTCACCTCGAGCGGCTGCGACGTGAAGAACATCTCGGAGATGTATTCGCTCGGCAAACGTTTGAGGAGCGGCGCGTCGGACTGGCGCATCAGGTATTCATGGTCGAGCCGCTGCATCATGAAGGGCACCCAGGCGAGGCCGCTTTCGATCCAGATCAATTTCAGCTTCGGAAAACGTTCTGGGAGACCGTTGATGACCCAGTTGGTGAGGTGGGTCATGTTGCAGGTAACGAACGACATGGCATGCGCCGATAGGAAGCGGTTCATCGTGGAAGTCATCGTGTCGCCCCAGCTCGGACCGGCGTGAAAGGCGAGCGGCAGGCCGCGTTCCTCGAGTGCGCGATAAATGCGCATGTAGACATTCTTGTGCACGCCCTCGTGGCGTTGGCTGGCGATCATGAAACCAACGACGCCCGGGGTCTCGCTGAACTCGGCGATCATCTTCAGGCACGCATCGGGATCGTGGAACGGCAGTGAGAGCAGCGTCTTTACGCGCTTCTCGCGCGGCAGAATCGTTTCGGTGAACCAACGGTTATAGGCGAACATCATCGCGGTGGCGATGTCGCCCTCGGGATGCAGTCCCATCTCGAGCATCGGCTGCGGAAACACGATCTGCATGTTGATGCCCATCGAATCCATGGCGCGGCGGACGAGCGTCAGGTCGCGGTGCTCGTCTGTTTTCTCAACGTACTCGCCAAGCTCGGCCTGGTGCGGGATGCGGCCGAAAACGTCTTGAAACGTCATTCCCACGGAATGATTGCTGAATGCGACGTTGCGCGCATTGGGCCAGTCCTCAGTCATCGTTTTCGCGTTGTAGCGCAGCACGGGGTTTTCGAGGCGATCGAGGATCTCGCCCCAGGAATCGAATTCCACGTGATGAGCGTCCAGATCGACGATGAAATAATCGTCGAGATGATAGCGCTCGATATCGCGGTGCGCGTTCGCGAGGATTTCGCGCGAGTCGGTGCGGGTCGTGATTTGCTGCACTGCGTGTTCGACAGCGGTGCTCGTGCCGTTGAAAGTCTTGCCTGTGCCCATGGACCTACCCTTGAAATAGAAACATCACTGCCACGACTGCCACACGTTCACGCACCGTACGGACCCCGGCTGCCACCCGGCGCGGTGCGCGAGAACCACAACGCCAAGTCGAAGGGATTCAGATGATGAGCGCGAAGAAGCGCGCACGCCATGACCATCGACTCGGTCGTCGAAACCGTCCCGTCAATCACCGGAACGACAGGTGCTCCAGGCGGCGCGTCTTCAACCGTCGCCGCGTACAGTTTTATTGCACCGCTCACGAGGTTCGTCACGCCAGCCGGTGCCACCTTCGCGATTTCGCCGGCCTCCGCAGTTCGCTCGATCTGCGCATTCAGATCCTGGAGTAGATCGGACAACTTCGCGGCTTCCTCAGACGGTGACATAGATTCCGTCCGTACCTTCTTCAACCGCCACGCGGATCAGCCTCGCTGACGGACGCCCAGGATGTATGCCGGTCCTGATGTCGTACTCGAATCCGTGCCACGGGCAAACAATGTGCAGTTTTGATTCGTCGAAGGTGAATCCGCGGCTCTCGCCGCCCGGCTCAATCACTTCGGTGACGCGCGGAATGATCTTGCCCTGGCAGACAGGTCCGCCCTGGTGGGAGCACTTGTTTTCCCAGGCGTGCAGCTTCCCGCCGACGCGGAAGATGCCAATGGTCTTGTCGCCAACGTCAACGACGAGCCGGCCGCCTTCCGGCACCCGATCACTTGATCCTACAAAAGCCCGCTGCGATGCTACCGGCATATTCTGACTGATGGAGGGCATAACAGCGTGGCCCTGCATACTCCTTTCGCCGAATTTAACTTTCGCCTTACAACGCAAACACCTCACCGAATTACGAAATCTTGAACAGTTAAATGCTAGGGATCGGTTGAGAGCTGGATTCCCGGTGCCAAAGGCGCGTTCCTCGGCCGTGGCATCGCCGCGAATGCGATCGCAACGATTCCAATCGCGGCGATGGCGCAGTTCAACTCAAACGCCCGTGTGTAATTCCCATACAGGTCGAACAGTTTCCCGCCAATGAATCCGGCCGGTGAAGCGATCACGGAGGTCACAAGAGTCATCACGCCGTTTAACCTGGGGTAAGCCCCCGGACCGTAGTAGTGCGCCGGGACCGTCGACAGGCAGGTTAGCGACCAACCGCTGGCCACGCCGTACGAAGCGGCAGCGGCGTAGGCCACTGTCAGCGTATCGGCGCGCAAAATGATGGCGAGGTAAGAACCGACGAAGTACAAGCTGAGGCCGATGGCGAAGACCAAACGCGAATCTACAACGTCGAGCAACAGACCCGCGAGCCAATGGCCGCCGATGGTGCCGATCGTAAACAGGCTCATCGCCCAGGCGGCATCGGCCGAACTAATGCCCGCTCCGCGCATGCGGAGAATCCAGTGCGCCACAAAAAAGAAGAATGGAAATGTCGTGGCGACTCCGGCGACCGCGATTAACCAGTAGGCGGACGTTCGGTAGGCCTGCGCAGCGGTCCACGGGTACGTCGTCGCCAGGTTGTCAGTGCGGGACGGCCGACTCTGTTCCGCCTCCGGGATTCCATCAACCGACTGCCCAACAGACTGCGGACTCTCCTTGACGAACAGGAACGCGAGGAGGCCGGATACTACCATCGCGCCCGCAACAATCTCCCAGCCTACACGCCAGTTCCCGCCCGCAGTTCGGAGCGTCTTATCGAGAAAGGGTGAGACGGCAAAGCCCGCGAAGCCGGGAGACGAGAGCGCGATGCCCATTGCTCGCCCTCGATAACGCCTGAACCACCGGGCCACGGCCGTAGCGGCGGTAAAAAGCGTGGAAAAACTGATGCCGGCGCCGTTGATTACGCCGAAGGCAATCAGGTAGTGCCAAGGCTTGGAAGCGTAGAAAGCCAACGTCAAAGAACCGACGCAGATCAGAGTGGAGCCGATCATAAAGGTCGCGCGGACTCCGAAATTGACTATGGACATTGCCGCGAGCACGGAGGCAAGACCCACAAACAGATTAATCAACGTGAATCCGAGGCCCAAGGTGCTGCGGCTCATGGGAATTTGATGGATCATGTAGCCGTTGATCACCGAACCGCCGTAGTAGGCAAACCCCATGTTGAAAAAGACGAGAGAAAACAGGACCACGACCAGCTTCCAGCCGTAGAATTTCCTTTCGTGCGACACAGGAAGCTCCCTCGAGAAACCTACGGAATTCGTCACTGCCTCACCTTGATGAATCTGCGAACCCCAAACCCCCGACGTAAGATGCCTTCAACGGCTCAAGGCAGTCCGAATGCTGCATAGATATTGATGGACGAGATCACGACATACTGCTTGCCACCCACGGAGTACGTCACCGGGCTATCACGAGGATCAAGCCCGCTCAGAGGAAACGACCAGAGCAGCTTGCCCGTATCGGCATTCAGGGCAAAAAAGTCGCCTTCGTCGTCGCCGGAAAATACCAAGCCGCCTGCGGTGGCGAGGGTACTGACCCACCCCGGCGCCAGCATCCGGAACTGCCATTTCTGTTTTCCCGTGAGCGAGTCAAGAGCTCGAATCGCACCGTAGGCATCGTCGCCGCTCTGGAAATTCGATCCGGTTGGCGTGAACACGGCACTGAGTTCCCTAGCGCTCTCGTAAAAGAGTTTGTTTTCCGGGTCGTAGGACGGGGCCGTCCAGTTGTTCGCTCCGCTGGTGCTGGGATTCGTGAGCGTTCCCGTCGCCGCGGGATAATAGCTGGGGAGCAGGATGGGGCGCCCTTTTTCGTCAAGGCCTTTCGCCCAATTCTGGCTGATGTAAGGCGCACCCGCGATAAATTCTCCGGTAACACGATCCAAAACGTAGTAGAAGCCGTTGCGATTCGCCATCGCGACAAGCTTTCGAGGCTTTCCCCCGACAGTCGAGTCGATCAGCACAGGGATTTGCGTCGCATCCCAGTCGTGAATATCGTGCGGAGTGAACTGAAAATGCCATTTTATCTGTCCCGTGTTCGCATCAATTGCCAACAAAGAACAGGTATTCAAATTGTCGCCGGGTCGAGTCTGGCCGCCGAAGGCAGGCGACGGGTTTCCTGTGCCGTAGTAAAGCAGATTGAGTTCCGGGTCGTAGGAGCCGCCGTTCCAGACATCGCCCCCGTTTGGCACCGCATCGCCCCAAGTGTCCGCGCCCTCTTCGCCCTTGTTTGGGACCGTCCAGACGCGCCAAAGCCGCTTGCCCGTCTTCGCATCGTAGGCGTCCAAGAGGCCACGCGCATCACGATCGCCGCCGCCTGTTCCCATGATGATTTTCCCGTCGATCGCCAGAGGATTCCCAGAGATCGCGTGATTATCCGAGTTCTTTTCGACCTCAACGATCCAGCGGAGAGCTCCTGTTTTCGCGTCGAGCGCCGCCAGATGGCAATCCAGCGTTCCGACGTAGACCATGTCGTCCAGGATCGCGACGCCCCGATTGTTGGCATGGAGACCGATGTATTTCACGTCCTTGGGCATTTTCGGCGACCAACTCCAAATCTTCATGCCCGTACGCGCATCGAGCGCCGTCACGGTACTCGGCGGCTCGACGATATACATCAATCCGTCCGCTACAACTGGAGTGGCCTCGAAAAACTCACCATTGAGTTGGGAACGCTGAAAAATCCAGACTGGCCTCAACTTCGCGACGTTTGATTTGTTGATCTGTGTAAGCCCAGAAAAGCGATGCGACTGATAATCTCCGCCGTATGTCAGCCAGTCTTGCGGCGTCTTGTCGGCATTTAGAATCCGCTGGTAGGGAACGTCCTGCGCGGACGCCCACCCGGAACTTGCGACCATAACCAGGGCCAGAGCCAAAACGTGTTTGAGGGCGCTCATGGCGCCGCCTTCAGACTGCCCAAGTAGGCCGCCAGATTGTTGAGGTCCACGCTGGATAAGGAACTCTGACTGGGCATGAAGCTCTTTCCCGGCTCTTTTTCGAGCGATTGCAGGTCCGCTTTATGTAGGGAGTGATAGTTGCCCTTGGAATCCTCCAGTACGATCTCCAGCGTGCTCTCGCCCTCGCGCATTCCTTCGATGACCTGACCGTCTTTCGTAACAGCTCGGAAGATCAAATATTCCGTCCATTTGCCGACCGCTATGCCCGTGACCGGCGATTTCGGCAAATTGCCGCCGGGATTTTGTATTTCGAGGCGAATGAAGTCCGATGGTCGCAAACTGCCAATCGTAGTCAGATCCGGTCCGAGATTTCCGCCGACGCCGTTTACCATGTGGCAGCTCGCGCAACTGTTAGCGTCATAAACGGCTTTGCCTTTGTCGGGGTCGCCGGTTGAAACCACGCCCATCGCCGCATCACCGAGAGTGCGGAGATGGGCAACGATCTGACTGATTTGAGCGTCGGTGAAACCCGCGAAAGCGGGCATTCCGGTACCTGGCACTCCGCCCTTAATTATTTTGGCTGTCGCTTCGTCGCCCAAAGTAGCCGGCATGTGCTGAATGTTCGGGCCTAGTCCGCCGCTGCCATCGAGTCCATGGCAACTCGAGCAGGATGACTCGAAAAGTTCTTTACCGGTACTTAGTTCCCGCGCTCTCCCCTGCGGACCACCGGCTGCCGAAGCCGGCACGGCAATCAGTCCGGCGAGAATAGCCGTCGCCGTGAAGATTGCCAATACCAAGCGCATGCTGCTTATAATCAGAAATTCACTCCCAAAGCCAGATTCCGTGAGAGCTCAGGCTAAGAATCAGCCTGAGCTCTCATCCGGGGGGTGGAAGGAGGTTGGGTGTACCCCCTCCGAACAACGCCGCGAAACGATTCCAGTTAGAAAATATACTTCAGTGCGAACTGCATGATCCTCGGATCCGTGGGAGAACTGAATCCGGGAAAACTCGCCCCGCCGGCGGCTCCTGCGCCCGTGGATTGGCCGAATGTTGCGCTGTTCATCGTAAGCGTCGGATCGCCAAAATTTACCATGTTGAGCGCATTGAAGGCTTCGAAGCGAGCGTCGATCTCATTGCGCTCGTTTATCTTGAACTTCTTTGTCAGGGCGAGATCGAAACCCCTTATGGAAGGCCCTTGAATTGTATTGCGACCCACGTTGCCGAGCGGTCCGACGTT
>Ga0210391_10005514_pt1 | contig 10425 bp, 9 predicted proteins | sample IncBWC12OmetaG_FD_160573 | JGI IMG/M metagenome (GOLD analysis project Ga0210391, IMG submission 160573) | Forest soil microbial communities from Barre Woods Harvard Forest LTER site, Petersham, Massachusetts, United States - Inc-BW-C-12-O ...
CTCAACATCCTTGCAGAGATCGTGAGCGTAGGCGACCGAACTCCGGGCCATCTCTATAACTTCGGGTCGTGTCTTGCGCAACTTGTATTCCATATGAATATCGCTGGTTGCAAGCACAATATGGATGCGAGGATAGATCGCATCTCTTACGCCGCGCCACGCGCTATCGATGTCCGCGCGATTCGCACGCGCCATTGCAGCGATGCCGGGCGGGTCCGCTATCGAGCCATACTTGTTGTTGCGCTTCGCTTGACCTACGCTTCTCGCGATCTTCTGTACACCGCTCATATCCCCTGGACTGGAAACTGGAAATCCGGCTTCGATCACGTCGACGCCCAACTTTGCAAGCTGTTCTGCGATTTGCAACTTCTCGTCAGCGGTGAGTGAGGCACCGGGACTTTGTTCCCCATCGCGCAGCGTAGTATCGAAGATTCGTACGAGCTCAGGCTTGGTGGGTTGCAGGCTGGGGTTACGGACTGGCAAGTTATCGCTAGTTGCTTTCATCTTCGTCTCCCTGTTATATGGTGATGCTCAAGCCCTAACCACCGATCGGTTGGTGAGCATCAGTTTCGTTAGCTCCTCCGCAATCCTGGAGAGCACGAGTTGTTCAGCGCTATGCAAAAAAAAGTGATTGCCAGCGAAGCGAAAATATCGCACCTCTGCGGTCGTTTGAGTGAGCCAACCGTTCACGCCCGCTTCAGTGCTGAGCTCGTCTTGGTTTCCCAACAAAACCACAATCGGGCACTCTAACGGATCCTTCTCGGCATACTTGTACTGAGCCGATACGGTTAGATCGGCTCGTATCCGCGGAAGCAAAAGATCGCGCAGCGCCGCATTCTCCAACAAAGACTCGGGTATGCCTTTGTAGGCAATCAGGGCAGCTACAAACTCATCATCTGGCAGCAACTGCATCCCGGCGTCCCGCCACTTGAATTGTGGTGCGTTCCGCCCCGAAGCGATCAACATTTCAGGTTGCCGAAGCCCTTGTTCACGCAACAGTCGTGCCACCTCGAATCCGAGGAGCGCGCCCATGCTATGACCGAAAAATACGAATCGCTTGTCCAACGGCAGGATTTCGGTAACTAGGCCCGCAATTCCATGCAGGTCCGTCAACAGCGACTCATCAAGCCGGTACTCTCGCCCGGGAAGCTGGACGGCCACAACTTCGATCCCGTCCGGCATCGCTTCATCCCAGGATCGAAAGATCGAAGCTGATGCGCCCGCATAGTGAAAGCAAAAGACGCGGAGGCGAACTTGCGCTGCATTCTGGGAACGAAAGCGGATGAACCACGGAGAAGCGGACTGTTGCTCGAGTACTTTCAAACCTGCCTCAATAGTGTAGGCACCAGCGTCAGCCAATCCCATTGGTCCGGACGCTTGCACTCTAGAATTCCAAAGAATATTTCCTAGATTGCCTTAAAGTGGCCGATGGGCGGCCTGGGCCGGTGACTTACATCACCCCGTAGTTCTTGAAAGCATCAACTACGCTTTGACCCGATTCAATATCTCTGCGGACTTTCTTTTCCAATTGAGTCTTGGCAAGCGCCCGGTTAAGGATCTCCTCTTCCGCCTCGTGCGGAATGACACAGACACCGTCGCCATCGCCAAAGATCAGATCGCCCGGTCTGACCCGCACCTTGTCGATTGTGATCGAACAGCGAAAATCCACTACATTGTGGCGGCGCTGCAAACCGTAGGCGTGAAAACCGTGCGCAAAGGCGGGAAAGTTCAGAGATAATATGCCGTTGCCATCGCGAAGATGTGCATTGATCACCACGCCCGCCGAACCTAACTTCTGCGCCCGCGTCACTAGCATGTCCCCCAATCGCGCAGCATGCGTTGGCCCACCGCTGGCGATATATACCTCGTTGGGACGAAGTGCCTCGATGGATTCGAACAACAGACCGAACGGCTTCGCATCGAAGCGCACTGGTTCCCCGTACTCGACCGGTAGCTCATCTTGCACCGGCATAGCACGGCCGATCAGCACCATGTCGCTTCGTAAAGGGCGGATAGTCGCCGACAGCATTGGATATCGAAAACCAAGCTGCTCCATCACGTCGCTGATAGGTGGAGTTGAAAGTTCATTCCGAATCCAGGTAAATAGTTCTTCATCCGATTTCCACTGTGCCATATCTTCGTCTCTAGACAGAGCAAATTGATTTACCGGGAAGCATCTGTAACTTGCACTTGACTTGGGAAGTTCGACATGGTCCAGCAATCACTCCTCTAGGTCGGAAGATAGATCTGCCGTCTAGGTAAAGTAAGTAGAAATAGGCAGAACTGCGTGCCCCGCTCATTCTGCCCATCGCAAAGGATAAACAAGCGCTTGTATGTACGTGTTTAGAGTGGCGTTAAGCTGCCGTCGTCGCCGCCACCTGCATGGGCGGACGCACGCGATTGTGGTGATAGCGGTCTTCTCCCAAAACTAAGACCGTTGAATAGTTGTCCAGCGGCAGCTCTTCCCCAAAGTGATGGAAAGAGTCCTGGCCGGCGTACACCTTTACGTGGGTTGGCACGAAACGGGTCGCCCAGCCGAAGCGTGTCGAGTTTTTGGTCGTGTTGGGATTGGATCCATGCATACACCGCGAGGTGAAGATGCAGAACTGGCCAGGCTTCATCACCATATGGACCGCTTTCTCCTCGTCTGGCTTCCAGGTTGGATCGAGCTTCAATTTGTCGTAATCATAGCCATAGAATCCAGCCTTCTCTCCGGTGTCGATCACCTTCTTATTGAAATTCTCCGGTTCAAAGGGCACATTCCGTTTTTCATCGAAAAACCACGTCCGATGGCTTCCCGGCATGACTTTGAGACAACCATTTTCCTTAGTTGATTCGCCCATCGAGATCCATGCTGTAAGCTCCCAAGGCCTGCCCTCCTCTGCCGCGGTTGGAACCAGCTTTTCCGTTCCCTCAAATTCGACGAAGCTTTCCGCTTGGTGCCAATCGGTGCCTTCGTCTCCCGGGTACTTGGGAAACCACTCGGTGCGCCAGCTCAAAACATCAGGCCCAAGGATGCTTGAAATGCGATGAACTATCTTTGGATTGTTAATGATCTGATTTAGCGCCTGTAAATCGAGGTGCCGGTCATAGTTCAACTTGCTCTTCGGGAAGGGTGCGTTATGGGTGTCCAGCAGGTCCATACGTACCTCTTCAAATAGACTCGTCATTTCGTCTGGTTGACACAGCGTGAACGGACCCAGATAACCATTCTGGTAAAAAAAGCTTGTTTCCGCTTCGGACAGATAATAGTCGTCCCTCATACCACTCCTCCTTATTTGTAAGTCCCGGCTGTTGTTACTGACTGATTGCTAACGCCGCTTGGCTCTCCTGGAGCTGAGAGTCAATCTTGGCGGTGATGGCTGCTATTGTGGAGTCAGATTTGTGGAAGAACATGCGCGCAGGCACAGCTACTCCGGTCTTATTATGGATCTGTGTCAAGACTGCACCCAGATTCAGTGAGTTACCGCCGATGTCAAGAAAGCGAGCGTCGCGGCTCACCCCTCTGACTCCGATTACATTTTCGATGATGCTGGTTACTACAGCTTCAGTGTCCATGTGCAGTTGTCACCTCCTCAGTTTCCTTTGTCATGCGAACAGTAAGAATGGATGTGAGCGCCTTACGATCCGCCTTGCCCGACGATAGTTTCGGAAAATCGTCGAAAATTGCAAGATAACGAGGCACCATATAACTTGGTAGCTCGCCCAGAAGACGAGCACGAATCCGAATGATCTGCTGATCGACGTCGAGCTCCCCCATCTTGCCGCTCTCATCGAGAAGTATTCCCGCCGCTAAGACTTTTTCTTCATACTTAGAGTCGACCAAGACGACCTCGGAGTCGTGCACATGCGGCACGCTATTGATGACGCGCCGCACCTCATTCGGGTGTACGCGATAGCCGCCGATGTTCACTTCGTTATCTTTCCGCCCAATGTAGAAGAGGCTGCCATCCTCCTGATAAATACAGACATCACCACTACGATAGCAGCGTATGCCGTCCAGATACCTCACAGCAGCCTCCGTCTCCGCCGCCAAGTTCCAGTAGCCCCTCATTACCTGCGTACCACCGATGTACAGTTCGCCAGGCACATTCCTTTGCGTGATTCGCTCGCCTTCGCTGCCGACGAGGAAAGTGTGCACATGTTTTAGCGGACTGCCGATGGGGTAAAGCTCTTGTCGGCCAGGCTCAAGGTCTCTGATCGTGTACGCGGTTGAGGCGCATGTGACTTCGGTTGGACCGTAAGCATTGATCACTTTAACGCCGGCCCCTACCCGCAACCATCGCTGAACAGTGTCGACATTTGGAATATCTGTTCCAGTTAGTACGGTCTGGAGGTGCGGCAGAGGAGTAGTACTGAATTGAGATGCCTGTGCAATGAGTCCAAGCATCAAGCCCCAAGCAGAAAAATGGGTCACATCGTGAGTTGCTATCGTCTGAAACAACAGATCAGGAACCACAATGTCGTCGTGGACATGCAGACGAGCACCCTGGGCAAGTGGGAACAACATATCCATGAGAAAAACGTCGAAATGCAGCGGCGAGAAACTGGCGCAAACCGATTCCGCACGGACGTCGTAAACTTGTTCAGTTCCCTCGAAAAAGTCGACGATGCTGCGATGGTCGATCAAGACACCCTTGGGCCGTCCGGTCGATCCGGATGTGTAGATGCAGTATGCTGGCAAGTCCAGAAGCCATCCCGGTGAACTTACGTACGAGGCGGGGATGTAATCCGTTGCTGCGCTCACCCGTAGAATACGCTCTAAGTCTTCCTTCAGAAGTAAGCTGGCCTGCGGGGGAAGATATGCTCCGACAGTTTCGCGCAGATCTTCCTCTGTTATGACGACAGCAGGTGCTATGTCATTCAAGATGTATTGCAGTCGAGCTGCGGGCATGCGGGGATCAAGCGGAACGTGGATGCACCCGGCTTTGAAGATGCCTAGAATTGCAGCTACTATGATGGCTCGTCGGTTCGCCACTACTACAACGCGGCTCCCAGTCTTACAGCCAACTGCCTGCAAGTGCATTGCTAGGCTGGTGCTGAAGCGGTCCAAGGCACCATAATTGATGCTGACCTCGCTGTCACAGACGGCAAATTGGTCCGGTTTGGCGAGAGCGTGGCTTCTGATGTCTTCGAGAAGGTGTTGACGCATGGGCTTGGTCCCCTCTGTGCTTCTGAGGACTTACTGATTTGATTCTTTCAAGTGATTTGCACAATCCCAACAGTATTTAGTATCCATATAGCCGGCCCCGATGAAGTGATGCAATATTACCCGCTAGCTAGCAACCTCAGGCATAATGATCGGGGTTCGAGCGAACAAGCCTCATACCGCTGTGGGTACTCTTTTGGCGTTGGCCGCTTGCGAAATGCCCAGATTCCCAATCAATTCCGGGGCGAATGGCTCTAATAGAGCGGCCAAACTTAGAAGCTGTCTTGATCGCTGAATATCAAGGGACTTTCCTTGGGCAACAATCATTTGCAGTAGGCGGTTCACGTGATTCATGGCGGATTTGATGTCGAATTGCGTCATTGCCTGATCAAGATCTGTGAAGATATCTTGTTCATCAATCCTCTGCAGCGGGAGAGCGCCGCCGGCCTGCTCAGTCCGTTGCTGCATATTTTGCAAGCTCTTTTCTACTTCATTCAAAAGTTTCTTTGCATTGCGTACGTAGCTTTCATCAAAATTCATTTTCCCTTGACTAAGGTCCAATGACTGCAGCAGCGCGAACCGCAGGGCGTCCGAACCATATCGTTCCCACATTTCCTCGGGAGCAATGATGTTGCCGAGGCTCTTGCTCATTTTGCGGCCCTGAGTATCACAAATCAGTGGATGGATGATCACGTCTCGAAATGCAATCCCTTGTTTCAGCACCGTGGACAACATGAGGATCGGTTCAATCCAATACAGCACCAAATCAACGCCCGTCACACAAATGCTGGATTTTGCCACCTCCTGAACCTCATTCTCTGAAAGAGAATAGACCACCCGGTTGACATAAAAAGGCCAAAGAGCGTCCGCAATCTTGAAGGGAACCACAGGCTCCACTTCTCGCGTTGGTTTGGCGTATTCGGCGCCCCGTTCCGCAAGGTAGGGTATGTGGTCGATCTTTAGGTCGTTGCCCCAAGCCGTTTGCTGAGAGATGCACCAATCGTCCGCTAATTCGCTGTTGGCTCCCGTGAGCGTCGCATTGACAATAGCTTCCAGATGTACTTCAAGAGCTTTTTTATACATGGGTGGATGAATGCGTATTTCACCCTTCCGCAGGAGTTCTAACGCTCCCTCAGCCATCTTCCCGGATTCAAGTAGGCATTGCTCGGTCAGAAACTCTTCTACAGGGCCATTGCTGAGACGATAAATTGCCTGCGATGTCTCCCGGGTGCGTGTGCCCATGAGCCGTCCGTTATCCATAACCTTCATTACGATCTGCTGCGCGGCTTTAGCTCGTGCTTGTCCCTTGTAATCGCCAACCTCCATGATGCTGTCTTCGTCAAATACGCGATGGATCGGCAATCCGTTATGACGCGCCCAACGGAAACTCCTGGCACAATGCCCCGGCGTAACGCGAGCCACTGCCGCTACGGTCCTCTCTTCGAAAAACTCATCTTCAGTAATCAACGGGATCTTTAGCCCGAGCGGTGTAAGCATCTGTCGCAGTCTATCTCCGGCAAGCGGGTGTTGCGAAGATACGATCAGCGCTGTGTCGTTCAGCAACGTCTCCGGTCGTTCGATCCAGATGTCAATCGTCAGGTTCGGATCAATTTCGTCAACATACCGAACTGAATATTCCTGTACTTGACGGGATTCCAGACTCGTCTCTGCTTTATCTACATACGTCTTTTTGCGTGGACACCAGGGAAGCACCACACGCGCTCGATATAAAAAATTGGCTCGCTCCAATTCCTCTATGAGTCCCTGGCACCCTGCACGCAGTCCCTCATCTCGAAAACATCGAATTTCATCGATATCCATGATCAAATTCATCTGGCGAATCTGCTTGTAAATCTTTGGCGCGACATAGTCTACCCACTCGTTTACGGCTCTAATCCAGTCACCTTTGTTCCAACTCGATGTGTCCACTCCCGCCTCGGACAACCTTCTTTGGGTAATGGCTTCCGTGATTGTGGTTCCGTGATCCAGTGCTCCGGCCCAATATAAATCTGAACCCTTAAGCGAGTTCCACCGACAGAATATGTCCTGAACAGTAAGATTGAGAACATGCCCCAAGTGCAATTCGCCAGTAGGATTGGGAGCCGGGATGGTTGAGCCAAAGATTTGATTCACATAACTCCTTATTGAACCGTTAAAACGTCGCAGAGTTAATTACTCAGCGCCTGTTGTTGAGACTACGCTGCTAACTCGGTTCCAACCTTCATCATCGGCACAAGCGATGGCTGTATCCAATCAAGGTTGACTTCCACCTCCGATGATCTCTGTAACACGTGAACTGAGACTACTACTCGCAACTGGCCTTTGAATCGGGCTAAGATACCTTCAACACCTGTCAAAGGCCCTGATACCACTCGTACGCGCTGCCCAACGTTGAGGTAAGCGCAGGAATTAACGCTTAGATTAGAGCTGAGAATCCTTCGAATGTTCTCAATTTCGATTTCGCTCACGACTGCGGGACCGGACCCGCACCCCAAAATCCTCACAATTCCCGGCGTTGTGACAATAGGCCCTCGAGCATTAGGATTAAATCTACAGAAAATGTATCCAGGATACAGTGGCTGCAACTCCCCTCTGCGCAGTTGGTTCTCGCAATGACGCATGGGCAAACGTGGATGACAGAGCGGCAAGAACTCTTCGTAACCCTTGTTCCTAAGTATTGTAGCGACTACATGTTCGTGTTTGGATTTGGTCTGCAGCGCGTACCAACAAGGGCCTAACTTAGAGAGATCCATTTTGCACCTATGGCGCATCCGTGACGCTTTTCATAAAGAGAAGCGTCTTCCAGCGTACAGAAACGTGAGTGGACGAATGCTCGTCTCTTCGCTAGCATGACGAATTATCCTGAAAAGACATTCAGTGAGACAATTCCGGCGCAGCCGGCGGGCAACATCAGATTACCCAAGACAGGCTGCCGCCATAGTACCCGGTATTAAGTATTAGTTACTAGTGAGCACACACTTCAACATCTACCACTTACTATCTGCGAGCTCTCTGCCACTAGTTCTTTACCGCGCACATGTATATGCTAATAATTCTTAGTCGCACCTTGAGGCTGGTGAGCAGCTTAGTCACGTGTTCGGATCCGCACAACCTGCTTTTCGCAGAGAAATGGCCTAGCCGAATAGTCGAGGTCTCGGACTAACATTTTTTTATCGCTGGTTAGCGACCCCTCGTCTGTATTCTCAGCCTCCACCAGCCGTGAGCGTTTTCAGACCAGTCCAATGTTTGGGGCTGACGTTAAAGAAGTATCACTTTTCTTGCACTCGAACAGGGCTTGTCTAATCCGGTGGTCCGGTGGACATGGCTGTGCGGTAGGAGTTGATCGAACGGGGTTTAAAACTTGTGGCAAAGATGAAGGATGAGGAGAAAGTCCTTCCGCCCGACGAGGCTGATGATGTTTATGTGTTTATCCCGTACAAAGCTGAGCTGGAATCGATGGATCAGGGGTACTTCAGTTGCCCTTGCGCATATCGAATTCTGGAGTTCTTCGTTCTGTCATCCGAAATTCGTAACTGTCGGCCGCTGTTACACCAAGGTTATCGGAGAACATAAGCGCATGAAAACATAAAGGAAATGTGCTTCGGTTTTCGCTTTTTGTAAAAAAAGGACATTGTCGTGTGAATTGTCGGTGAATTGCAGTACACATGCTTGCCAGTTTGGCCATGGAAGACTCGGAAGAAACGAGGCCTCGCCTCTCTGGAGAGGCGTACGCACTTAGAACGGACTACAAGGTTTCAAGAGTCGGGTGTCTTGGTAGGTACCAATTGTGCATCGAAGACGCGCGATGTCCCTTCCCATACGTTGGCTGAACCGACTCATCCGATTTATCTACCTGCCCGAACTACTTGCCGGGGACGGTTTGAGGATTGGCCATTCTTTTCAGGCCTCCAAATCTAATTAGCAGCTGCAGTCTGCAGTCTCTGAGCAGTAGAGCCAGCCGCCCGCTCGCGGCGGTGCATAATTCACCAAACTAACCAAGGAGAAACTGGAAATGTCGCATCCTGCTCGTTCAGGAATAAACCGACTTGTCAGGAACCCGATGTCTGATTTTTATGTGGGGAGATTTTTCTATGTCCGCGTTTCCGTCACAGTCCAGAAGGAACGCAGCGAATTGCGTTCCTCTGAATGAGGCGGGAACCGCAAAGCACGAACCAACTGCCGTCGAAACGAGTGCAGATTCTAAGACAACCGATTCACAGACAAGTTCCGTCGAGGATGTCCGCCTTCGCAAACTTCTTCGGCTTATGGAGGAGGACCCGCTCGGTACGATCCACGATTGGGCACTCGCGTTTAACCTCAGCCATTCCCACCTGCAACGCCTTTTCAAACAAGCCACCGGAATCGGGCTTGGCCACGTGCTGACACAAAGAAGACTTCAGCGCGCCGCGCATCTGCTGGCAAACACCAACATGAGCGTGAAGGAAATCGCTTCCGCCGTAGGCTACGAGCACACTTCCAGTTTCATTCGAGCTTTTGAAAGACAGTTCGAGACGGCGCCGCGCCGCTTTCGCATGCGGAAGAGCGCATAAAGACATGATAGAGCACTAAGTCTATCTATACATAGTCGAGGTGTGATGGCAATCTGCTGCTTTCTTTCTGGTTTCCTTTGCATGCTTGACGGTCCGATGTTTTCGTCTAGAAGCCTTCTATGTTGGGTTTCCTAGAGTTTTGAATTTCGATGGTAGCGCAATTTGCTTGCGCGCCGGGCCGGTCAAGCGGGAGATCCCTTCGACTTCGCTCAGGATGACGCCGACGGGTAGGAGTGCACGCTGCTTTTTCAAACTGACCCACTGCCCTTATTCGAAGAAACACTACCAATATCTCCGCAGAGTTTATTGCTCTTATGAATCCTCGCATAAAACAGCTAACAAATACATCTTTAAGCTAACTGTTAGCACTTGGTTTCTTCCTGCCTCACGCCGTACATTACGCAAGCGCAGTCGTTGATTTCATCCGCAAACGAGTCGCTGATCCAACAGCGCCGACATTGTTTGTCCTTGAAACTTTGTTCGGCCCAATGCGCGAGGAGGCAGGAAATGTATTACAACGTGTTTGGAGAAAAAGTCTCACGGCGGCGCTACAAGGAAATGTGTGAAGCCGCCAAGAACCGGCGCGAACTGATCGCCGCCAGATTAACCAGCTGCCGCGATCTCATGAAGATGGGCTTGTTGACGGCTGGCGGCATGCTGGTCGCCAAGAGCGGCTTGAGCGCCAGGGCTCAAGGTTTGGGCCAGGTGTCGCCAGCGAGCAACGGA
>Ga0210391_10005515_pt1 | contig 10424 bp, 9 predicted proteins | sample IncBWC12OmetaG_FD_160573 | JGI IMG/M metagenome (GOLD analysis project Ga0210391, IMG submission 160573) | Forest soil microbial communities from Barre Woods Harvard Forest LTER site, Petersham, Massachusetts, United States - Inc-BW-C-12-O ...
TGATTTTAACTGCGTCGGCGAGCTGATTGACGCCGCGCAGGATCGCCTGGCGAGAATTTTCACCAGTCACGATTTGCTTTGCCATGATGTCTTTCTCCTATTTTTGTATTGCGAGTTGGTTATCCGGAGCGAGGTTTAAGCCCCGACCGGGAAGTTGCTGTTTAGGTGGAGCGAGTTACTTTTTGCCGGCTGCTTTGGCAGCGGGGCCGAGCTTTGCGAGGATCTCGTCTTCCTTCATGATCATGTATTCCTCGCCGTCAATGGTGATGTCGTTGCCGCTGTATTTGCCGAACAGGATGCGGTCACCGGCTTTTACGTCGAGGGGGATCAGTTCACCTTTTTCGCGGCGGCCAGAGCCGACGGCGATGACTTCACCCTCTTGTGGTTTCTCTTTAGCGGAGTCCGGGATGATGATGCCACCCTTGATGGATTCCTTTTCTTCCAGGCGCCGCACTAGCACGCGGTCGTGCAGGGGCGTGATATTGACTGCCATTTGTGAAATTCCTCCAATTGTTTGGTGAGACTTGCCGGGAGGAGTTGTGGCGGTCCGGAGACCGTTTAGCACTCCTCGTAGGCGAGTGCTAATATAGCAATCGAGGGCAGGTGAGTCAAGGAAGATGTGATAATTCGACGCTCACATCTGTCCTGTCTTGTTTATATGTATAGCGTTTATTTTCATCATCTTGCGTGCCGCCATATTTTTCCGACACTTGTTTCTTGCCTTTGCGGGTGACGGCGGGCTAGAATCCCCGCGCCGACGCTGGTGCCATCACTCTTCTATATCCGACTCATCAGTTTAACCGCGGGAACGCTGGTTTATTTGTTTTTGCTTGCGTTGATTTTGGGGCATCGAAGGCCGAGGTTGTTCGAGCGGTTGCTGTTCTTCTTGAACCTGTCATTGTTTCTGATCTATGCCGGTGGACTGCTCGAAATCAATGCGTCCATTCAATATGCGTCCCCGCCCTATGCCACTCGGCTGTTTTATTCGATCTTGCACGACTTGGGAATGGCGTTCTTAGCGGCGCTCCTTGTGCACGTTCACTTTGTGTACGTCCGCTCTATTCAGGGCCGCAAACTGCCGAGGTGGTGCGGAATTTTCGTCTGGCTGCTTTATGCTTTCCCGTTCATCTCTGTTTTGGAGACTGCCTTTATTCTTCGTCATCTTCCCGTGTTTAGCTTTCCCGCAGTGTTGTCCTGGCTTGCCTCGGGCGGTGCGGAGGATCTGCCTCTCGTAGTGCTGTTATGCGCCGTCGTCGATTTTTTAGTTGCGAAATCTGCGAAGGACCTCGTTGGACGCAAGTTCTTTGTATGGCTCGGCGCGATCTCAGGCTTGATCTTCGTGCCGCTCGCGCTTCGGACAGGATTTGCGACGATTCCGCCATTGACTGGCGATGGCACCGCGACAGCGATCACGTTTCTGTGTGTGCTGCCGGGGGCGCTGCTGCTTTATTACGCGGTACGGCGGAATTTCTTGGAATATGGGGCGCAGAGGAATTTGATGTATGCGCTGCCGGCTACTTTTTTGGCGCTGCTGTATTTGGCGCTGGTGCGGCGGGTTAGCGGATGGCTGGAGCCGGTTTTGCCGCCAGAGGCAACAGCTAGCGTGTTGCTGTTTGTGCTGATTTTTCTTTTTGAGCCGCTGGAGCGGGTGATTGGGCCGGTGTTGCATCGGCGGCTCTCGGAGCGGATGGATCGGGTGCAGAGGTTGACGTCGCAATTGCAGCAAGAGGCGCGGCAGGGGAAGGTGGCGCATTTGGTGGCTTCAGCTGAGAAGAGCATTCGGGAGGAGTTTGGGCTCGCGGCGGTGCGCATTTCGATTCCGCGCGATGCGGCGTTGAATGATCTGGAGGCGCCGGGCGGGCTGGGGCACACGGCGCAGATGCGTTTGATGAAGGATGGGCAGGAAATCGGGGTGCTGGAGGCGGCGACCACGGGGTCGTATCTGACGGGCGAGACTTCCGCGGCGCTGGAATTTCTGGCCGAGCAACTGGCCGGGATGGTGGACCTGGCGCGGTTGATCGAAGACAAGCTGCGGCTGGAGCGCGAGCTGGCGGAGCGCGAGCGGATGGCGGTGCTGGGGCAGATGGCGGCGAGCGTGTCGCACAATTTGCGGAATCCGCTCAGCTCAATGAAGACGGTGCTGCAGGTGCAGCTGGAGAATCCGGATTTGCCGCTGGATGTGCGGCGCGACTGTACATTAATAGTGGGCGAAATTGATCGCATGAGCGCGAAGCTGACGCAGCTGCTGCATTATGCGAAGCCCACGGTGCACGGCGAGCGCGTGGCGGCGGTGGCGGTGGCGGCGCAGACGGCGTGGCTGTTTGGTCGGGACGCGGAGCGGCGCAACGTGCGGCTGGAGTTTGAGAAGCCAACGCACGAGATTTTGGCGCAGGCGTCGGAAGAAGCGCTGAGTGAAGTGCTTTCGAATTTGATTGTGAACGCGATGGAAGCGCAGCCGGATGGCGGGCGGGTGCGGATCAGCGTGGGGTGTTATGACGGACGGCTGGATATCGTGGTGGATGACGACGGTCCGGGTATTACGCAGGAGCTGCGCGCCAAAATTTTTCAGCCGTATTTCACGACGAAGGCGACAGGGACGGGGCTGGGGCTGGCGATTGTCGCGCGGAGGATTGAGGAATTGGGCGGGACGTTGGCGATTGAGAGTCCGCTGCATCGGGGGAAGGGCGCTCGGTTTCATGTGACGCTGCCGCTGGCGGAAGAAGAAGACGGGACGTCGGATCGGGTTGGGAGCGGTTAAAGAAGTCAACGGCTCGGCGATAAGGCCGCCGAACGGAAGGCGCTGCGCGCCGTCTTTTTTTGTCGTGGCTAAAGCCACGACCCACAAGGCATTTGTAACGGCGCGCTTGGGTGGAGGATCGGCGGTTGCAGTAATAGCGATGGTGGTCCCGCGTTGCGGGATCGCCGCTGCAAGGCTTTTTGTTGCAAAGGACTAGTTGATGCGAACAATTTTGCTGGTGGATGACGAGGCGGCCGCGCGGTATGGGACGGGGCGAGCGCTTGAGAAACAGTACAAGGTGATTGAGGCGGGGTCGGCTGCGGCGGCGCGCGAGGCGTTGGCCGCTGGCGCGCCGGATTTGATTCTGCTGGATTTGGTGATGCCGGGCGAGGATGGGCTTTCGCTTTTGCGCTGGTTGCGCGAGAACGGGCATGAGACGCCGGTGCTGGTCGTTTCGGCTTTGGATACGGCGAAGACGGCGGTGGAAGCGTTGCAGAGCGGAGCAGCGGATTACATTGTGAAGGGATTTGATATCGAGGAGTTGCGGCGGCGCGTGGCGAATTTGCTGCGGCTTTCTGAGTTGGCGGAAGAAAACACGCGTCTGCGGCGCGAATTGGTGGCTGATGGGCAATTCGGACGATTGCTGGGGGCTTCGGATGCGATGCGCCGAGTTTTTGAGATGGCGGAGCGGGTGGCGGCTACGGATGCGACGGTTTTGATATTGGGCGAGAGTGGGACGGGGAAGGATTTGCTGGCGCAGGAAATTCACGAGCGGTCGGCGCGGCGCGGGCGGGCGTTTGTGGCGGTGAATTGCGCGGCGCTGCCGGAAAATTTGATCGAATCGGAATTATTTGGATATGAGCGCGGGGCTTTTACTGGGGCGGCGCAGCAGCGCAAGGGGAAATTCGAGTTGGCGTCGGGCGGAACGATTTTTCTGGACGAAATTGGGGACATGAATGCAGTTACGCAGGCGAAAGTGTTGCGCGCTTTGGAAAATCGCAAGATCGAGCGGCTTGGCGGGTCTCATGCGATTGATGTGGATGTGCGGGTGATCAGCGCGACGCACCGGGATTTGCCGGCGGAAATTACAGCGGGTTGTTTTCGCGAGGATTTGTATTACCGGCTGCGGGTGGTGACGCTGGAACTGCCGCCTTTGCGCGCGCATAAAGAGGATCTGGCGATTTTGGTGGATGCGGTTTTGGCGCAGTTGGGAACGCGGCACAAACATCGCGCGCGCGTGTCGCCGGAAGCGATGAGTTTGCTACGTCGCTATGATTGGCCGGGGAACGTGCGGGAACTCCGCAACGCGCTGGAGCGGACGCTGGTGTTGTGTGATGGCGATGAAATTACTGCGGCGGATTTGCCGGAGGAGATTCGCGAGTATCGCGGTGCGTCTTCTCCGGCTGGCGCTGCCAAGAAATCGGGGGATGATTCGTTTTTGGGCGAGGCGGATTTTCGCGAGGCCAAGCGGCAGTTTGAGATTGTTTATTTGCGGCGAAAATTGGAAGAGCATCATTGGAATGTGTCGCAGACGGCGGCGGAGGTGGGGTTGCACAGGCAGAGTTTGCAGGAGAAGTTGCGGGAACTCGGAATTCAGCGCCCAGGGAAGTGATGAGCGAGACAGAGCACGTTGCAGCCATGGCAGGATTTATTTTGGCGGGCGGGCAAAGCTCGCGGATGGGTGTGGATAAGGGGCTTTTGGAGATTGCGGGGGCGCCGATAATTGTGCGGGCGGCGCGATTGGTGGAATCGGTGGTGGGCGCGGCAGCTGTGGTGGTGGGGACGCCGGAAAAATATCAGGGTTTCGGATTGCGGGCGATTTCGGATGATTGGCCGGGATGCGGGCCGCTGGGTGGGATTGCGACGGCGTTGCGCGCGTCCCATGCAGATTGGAATCTGATTGTGGCGTGCGATTTGCCGTATTTGACGCGCGAGTGGCTGGAATATTTGTTACAGCGGGCGCGCGATTCCGAGGCAGAGGCGGTGGTGCCGATGAATCTGACGCCGGAAAATAAACGCGGAGCGGAGCCGCTTTGCGCGGTGTATCACAAGGGGTGCGAGCCGACGCTGCGGCGCGCGCTGGAGCGGGGCGTGCGCAAGGTGACGGACGGCCTGGCGGAATTGCGCGTCGAAGTGATAGAACCAGCGGCATGGAAAGGCTTTGATTCCGACGGCCTCCTATTCAAGAATGTGAACACGCCGGCGGATTATGAGCAGGCCAAGCGAAAATTTGCCGGGCGCGCGGGACAATGAGCGAACACTATTTCGAATTCAAAAATGTTTGCAAGGCGTTTGACGATAACGCGGTGCTGAAGGACGTCAGCTTCTTCGTGGAGCAGGGCGAGACGGCCGTGATTATGGGGCGCAGCGGCGTGGGGAAATCGGTGTCGTTGAAATTGCTGCTGGGATTTCTGGCGCCGGATTCGGGGCGAATTATTGTGGCGGGGCAGGACGTGACGGACTGGACGGAGGAACAATTTTCCCAAATCCGGCGGCGAGTAACGATGGTATTTCAATCGGGCGCGCTATTTGATTCGCTAACGGTGGAAGAAAATGTGGCGTTTCCGCTGGTGAGCCGCGGCGAGACGGAAGCGCCGGAGAAAATTGACGCCACGGTGAAAGAGTTGATGACGGAGCTGGAGGTTGGGAATTTCGCGGATCGTTTGCCATCGGATTTGAGCACGGGAACGAAACGAGCGGTGGCGATCGCGCGGGCGCTGGCGGAAGATCCCGACGCGATTCTGTACGACGAGCCGACTACGATGGTGGACCCGCTGATGGCGGCGCATATCAGCGACCTGATCACAAAATTGAAAGCGAGGTTGAAGAAGACTTCGATTGTGGTGACGCACGACACGCACCTGGCGAAGAAACTGGCCGACCGGATTTTGTTTCTGCAGGAAGGGCGCGTGGGATTTTTCGGGACGTGGCAGGAACTGGAAAACTCGAAGGAGCCTTTCTTGAAGAATTTTCTCGCGCAGGATGAATTGATTCCGGCGCTGGACGCCGGCGAGTGAGCCAAAATCCCACGGCGACGCCCGCGCCAAAGGGCGGCGACCCGAAATCGCAGCTGCGGCGGGTGATGGGATTTTGGGACGTGCTGCTGTTCAATATTGGCGCGGTGCTGGGGCCGCGCTGGATTGCAGCGGCTGCGCACAATGGAACTTCCTCCATCAGTTTGTGGGTATTTGCCGCGCTGTTCTTTTTCCTGCCGACGACCTTTGTGATCGTGGAATTGTCCACGCGCTTTCCGGAAGAGGGCGGATTGTATGTGTGGTCCAAGGAAGCGTTCGGAGATTTTCACGGATTTATCGCCGGCTGGACATATTGGGTGTACACGTTTTTTTATTTTCCGGCGCTGTTGATGGCGAGCGCGGCGATGGCGGCGTATATCGGCGGAGGCGGCACGGCGTACCTGGCCCAGGATCGGACATTTTTAGTGGCGGGGTCGTTCGGATTACTTTTTGTGGCGGTGGCGCTGAATATTGTGGGGCTGAACATCGGCAAGTGGCTGCAGAACGTGGGCGCGGTTTCGACTTACGTGCCGCTGCTGATGCTGGTGGGGATGGCGGCATATTTGTGGCACGCGCACGGATCGGTGACGCATTTTACGTGGAGAAACATCATGCCCACGTGGGATTGGGGCACGGTGAATTTCTGGCCGCAGATTGCGTTCGCGTTCGTAGGACTGGAACTGTGCGCGACGATGAGCGAAGAAGTGCGCAATCCGCAGAAAACTTTGCCGCGCGCGATTTTTGGTTCGGGGATTTTGATCGCGCTGATTTATATCGCGGGAACTTTTGCGGTGCTTTCGATGTTGCCGGCCGATGCGGTGGATCCGAAGAGCGGCGTGTTTCAAGCGCTCACTACAGGCTCGATGATGCTGCGCATAGTTTTGTTCGGCGTGATTGCAGCGATTCTGGTGACAGTGGGGAACGCGGGGGGCGTCGGAGGAACGGTGGCGGGAGTGGCGCGCGTGCCGTTTGTGGTGGGGATTGACCGTTATTTGCCGGCGGTGTTTGGTCGAATTCATCCGAAGTGGAAGACGCCCTGGGTGGCGATTCTGGTGCAGGCTTTTGCGACGGGCGTAGTGCTGATATTGGGCCAAATCAGCGACAGCCCGAATACCGCGTATCAGGAATTGGTGGATGCGGGGACGATACTTTATTTTATTCCGTTCTTGTATATGTATGCGGCGGTGATCCGGCTAGCTTATCGCGGAGATCGCGGCGCGAACGAGAACCAGGTTTTGATTCCCGGCGGAAAAGTTGGAGTTTGGTTGATGGGGATATTGGGATTTACAGTGGTGCTGGGTGGGATTGTGCTGTCGCTGATTCCGCCGGAGGAAGCGGCGAATAAATGGATCTTCGAGGGGAAATTGGCAGGCGGGAGCGCGTTCGCGATTTTGTTTGGGTTGATGCTTTATTATCGTGGGGCGCGGGCGAAGGCGAGGGAAGCGGCTCGGACGAGTTAGCCACGCGAAATTGGTGTTAGTGGATTTTGCGATCTTGCGTGGTTTGTTTTGTAGCCAGGGAGAAGCGCGGCTCGATTTTGTTTTCTGTTGCGGTGGATCCGCTAACGCGGGCTGCTACGTATTCTCCTACCGATGGACCGTGCTTGAAGCCGTGGCCTGAGCCGCCGCCTACCAGCCAGACGTTCTGAAAATCCGGGTGCTGATCAATCAGAAAATCTCCGTTGGAAGTATTTTCGTATTGGCAGACGCGCGTTTCGACCACGGGCGCGTGTTTCAGGGCGGGGAAGCGGCGGGAGACGAATTCGCGGGCCGATTCGACGGCTGCGGTGCCAGCTACGCGAGATTGCGTGTCGGGATCAACGGCGGGACCGTGGTGATCGTCGGCAACTTTCAGTCCGCGATTTTCCAGATCGGGCATGCCGTAAAATTCGTCTTTCAGATATAGCCAGGTGGGCAGGGCTTCTGGCCGAAATTGAATCTCTCCCTGTGGCACGCCGAAAAAAATAATTTCCTGGCGGGAGACGAAGATGCGCGGGCCCAGGAGTTCGGGGAAAAGTTTGGCGAGCCAGGGGCCGCAGGAATAGACGAAAGCGCCGGCGGAGATATTTTCTCCGTGGGTGGTCATGACGGAGGTGACGCGGCCAGTGCCGAACGGTGCGAGGGCGGAAGCGGCGCGGTATTGCACGCCGATTTTCTGGGACTGCTCGACTACGGTTTGCACGGCGCGGCGAGCCAGCAGGACGCCGCTTTCGGTTTCGAGGATGCCCCAGGCGTCGTCGTCAAACGCGATTTGAGGGTAATGCTTGCGCAGGCCCATGAGCGAGAGACGCTCGTGCGGGATGCCGTGATTTTGCAGCGCTTTCAGAGTGTCCATCGCGTAGGGATATTTAGCGTGCGCGATCCAGAGTACACCGGTGCGTTGAAATAATTCGGGGCGGCCGGCCTCGGCGAAAATTTCTTTCCAGCGTGGGAGCGCGCGGAGTGACCAGCGGGTGTAGATATCGTCCGCGCCATAGCCCATGCGAATGATGCGCGATTCGCCGCCGGAGCTAGCGCGGGAATTGGCGGGGCCGTAGGCGTCGACCAGCGCGACGGAAGCGCCGGATTTTGCGAGGTAGTAGGCGGTCCATGCGCCGAAGGTGCCGGCGCCGATCACGGCAACGTCGTAGGATTTGCGTTCAGTCATCCGAGAAGCCGGACGAAAAAGTTTGGGGAGCGTGCGCGACGAACAGCGGGCGGGTCTGAGACCCGTTCCTACGGTCGTTGAGTGTGGGCGTCATTACAAGCGAAGAACGATCCGTTTCGGGGTCGCGATCGCGCATCAGAAACCTTCCTCGACGAGATGTTTTACGGTGAGGTGCGATGTGGCTGGCGATTTTTCATCGTGCAGCAGACTCTCAACGTATTTCGCGAGGATGTCGGTCTCGATGTTGATGGCGTCGTTGACGGACATGGAGTGGACATTGGTGTGGGCGTAGGTGAAAGGGATGATGGCGATGTCGGCGATGCCGTCGTGCCAGCGGGCTACGGTGAGGCTGATGCCGTCGAGGGCGATGGAGCCTTTTTCGGCGACGTAGCGACGGAGATCTTGGGGCACGCGGACGGAGAGCCACCAATTTTCGCCTTCGGGTGCGAGGCGGGTGACGCGGCCGACGCCGTCCACGTGGCCTTGCATGAAGTGGCCGCCTAAGCGGGCGCCGGCTGCAAGCGGACGTTCGAGATTGACTAGGTGGCCGGGTTTTTTTTCTGCGAAATTGGTGCGGCGGAGAGTTTCGCCGGAGAGATCCGCAGAGAAATGCGTTGAGTTGAATTCGACTACTGTAAGGCAACAGCCGTTTACGCAAATGCTGTCGCCTAGTTTGGTGGAGGCTGCGATTGTCGAGTCAGTTCCGGGAGCAACGCCAGTAGTGGCTGTGCCATGGAAGCTGATGCGGAGGCGGCCGCCGTCTGGCGTGTGTTCGAGGGACTCTATTTTTCCTACTTGTTCGGTGATGCCTGTAAACATTTGCTTGTCGTTCCTGTGGTCAGTTTCGGTGCGTCTTTCTTGGATGCACAGGCAGGATTGCCTGTGCCACGTACACATCGTGAAAATATCCTTGGACTACGAAATCGGGGCCGCAGGGCTTTACGGTTAGGTTTTGCAGCGCTGGGGATTTTGCAAACCAGCGCGACGAGATTTGTGCCAGTGGGACGCCGCCAGTGCCCATGATTTTGGGAGCATAGAAGAGAATCATTTTGTCGACAATACCGGCTTGCAGGGCGGCGCCGTTTAGTTCGGCTCCGGCTTCCAGCAGGACGCTGAGGATTTGACGGCGGCCTAGCTCGCGGATCACGGCGCGGAGATCGGCGCGGCCTTCGCGCGCGGGAACGCGGACGACTTCGACTCCGGCGCGTGTGAGGGCGCGGGCCTTCGGCGACTCGGGCGATTGCGTGGTGAAAATGAGCACGTCGTGTTGCGCGGATTTCACTAGATTGGAGCGCAGCGGCGTGCGCAGGCGCGAATCAACTATGGCACGGAGAAGCGGACGACGGCGCGGCTCCCCGGTGCGGTCGCTCATGCGCGGGTTGTCGGCTAAGACTGTGCCGATTCCGGTGAGGAGCGCGTCGGCTTCGTGGCGCAGGCGCTGGACCGCGTCGCGCGATTGCTTGCTAGTGATCCGTGTGACGCTGCCGGCTTTTTGGGCGATCTGGCCGTCAAGGGTGGGCGCGGTTTTCAAGGTGACGAGCGGGAGCTTGGTTTTTATCCAGCAGGCGAAATCTTCGTTGAGGTGTTGGGCTTGTTTTTCAAGGACGCCGCTGATTACCTGGATTCCCGCGCGGCGCAATTCGGCTAGACCTTTGCCGGAAACAGCGGGATTGGGGTCGCGCACGGCGGCGACTACTTTTTTTATTCCGGCGGCGATGATGGCTTTGGTGCAGGGGCCGGTGCGGCCGGTAGTGCAGCACGGTTCGAGCGTGACGTAGAGCGTGGCACCTTTGGCGTTTTTGCCGGCTTCTTTCAGTGCGACGATTTCGGCGTGGTCGCGGCGGTCGTAGTCGTGGAAGCCTTCGCCGATCACTTTTCCGTTTTTGATCAGAACTGCGCCGACGATGGGGTTCGGATGCGCGAGAGCTGCGCCGCGAGTGGCCAGCGTTAGAGCGCGGAGCATCAAGGCGTCGTTTATCTCGGTTGGTTTCATATTTGAATGCTCGGCAGCGCGTGAACCAAAGCTG
>Ga0210391_10005516_pt1 | contig 10423 bp, 7 predicted proteins | sample IncBWC12OmetaG_FD_160573 | JGI IMG/M metagenome (GOLD analysis project Ga0210391, IMG submission 160573) | Forest soil microbial communities from Barre Woods Harvard Forest LTER site, Petersham, Massachusetts, United States - Inc-BW-C-12-O ...
GGCGCCCATCTCTTCGGCGCCGGTGGCGACGGTTTGCAGGTTCTGGCTGACGGTTTGTGCGGCGGTGGAAACGACGTTGGCCTGAGCGGAAGTTTCCTCAGAGTTGGCGGTGATTTGCTGGCTGGTGGAATTCAGCTCTTCGCTGGCGCTGGCCACCTGAGCCGAAGTTTGTGTGATGTCCAGGATCATGCGCTTCAGGCTGCTACTCATCTTGTTGATGGCGCTGGTCAGGTCGCCGAGTTCGTCGTGGCTTTGCACCTTCAAATCGTCACGGGTCAAGTCGCCATTGGCGATCGCTTCGGCTTGAACCAGAACCGCTTGAGTCGCACCCGAAATGCTGCGGCTCAGAAAGATAGCCACGAAGATGCCGATGCCGAGCGCCGCGAAGGTGGTGATGGCCATGGTCACGTCCATCGACCGGGTCTGCGCGTTCATCTCTTCGGTGTTCAGCTTTATGGTCGAGGCGAAGGAATCGGCGAGGTCGCCGAGCGGCTTTTTAATTGCCTCGGTGATCACAGTGGCTTTGTCGGCATAGTCGTTTCCGGCCTTGACGACGGCATCGCGCTCTCCGCTCGCCGCTTGTTTCATAAGCGCTTCCTGGGTCTCGCGGAGGCTGGGGAGTTCCTGCTTCAGTTCGACGAGCCGGTCGCGGTTGGCCTGTATATTCCACTGCGGAGACAATTCGTCCAATCTTGCGACAATCTTTCCGATCTCGTCCCAAGAAGCACCGAAAGCCTTATTCCCGGCTTCCCATCGTCCTTGCTCGTTCCCCGCCAAAATGGCTTGGCGGCCCTTGCTCTGCGTCTGGTTCAGTTCTCTCTGCAGATCCTTCAAAGCACTAATGGTGGGCACGCGGACTTCGGTGATAAGCGTCTGCGTCTCTTTGATACTACTTGCCTTCGAGTAGGTGAGCACTACGCTAAGAACCATGAGGGCGAGAATGACTCCAAAGCCCAGGCCCAGTTTCCTGCCAAGTGTAAGTTTCATTTCGTTCTCCTAAAAATCGCAACGCATCAAAGTTGACTAGAGCGCTTGTGGATTGCGTCTCCACCCGTGGCTTACTTATGCTCTACGGCAAGTAGTAGCGGAACGAGCGTTCCATGTTTCTCCGAAGGAGCGTGAGCATGAATGAGGCCACTTACACAACTTCGGCAGGCGGTTGCAAGACTTTAGGACTGCCTCCGGCAGATGAAGAAGAGAAAACGGAAGACATTACGGCACGCCGATTTCCCAAACCCATTTTGCTGCGAGGGGGTCAGCAGTAGTCCCGCCCGGATAGAGTCATGAGCCGGCGTAGGCGGCGCGACTCTGTGATTGAGTGCGCGGCGCGCCGCTCGATCCGTTGGCGTCGATTTTGAATTGCTCGACTAGGCGGCGCAGTTCGGCGGAGGCTTCCACCAACTGCTGCGCTTCTTTCTGGGTGTCGGCAGCTCCGCGTGACGTGCTTTCGGCGGCCTGGGACACGCCGGTAATGTTGCTGGTGATCTCGCCACTGCTTTGGGCGGCTTCGCTGACGTTGCGCGACATCTCGTTGGTGGTGGCATTTTGTTCTTCGACGGCAGTGGCAATGGTGCTCGAGATGTCGTTGATCTGGTTGATGACGCCGGAGATTGAGGCGATGGCGTCGACCGCGGCTTTGGTGTCAGTCTGAATGGCTTCGATCTTGCGGCTGATGTCTTCCGTAGCTTTGGCGGTTTCTTTGGCAAGTTCTTTGACTTCGTTAGCGACGACAGCAAAGCCCTTGCCAGCTTCTCCGGCGCGTGCGGCTTCAATGGTCGCGTTCAGTGCAAGTAGGTTGGTCTGTTGGGCGATGGAAGTGATGACCTTGATGACCTGTCCGATTTCGGTGGAGGAATCGCCGAGCTTGGAGACGGTGATGGTGGTGGTTTCGGCGACTTTGACGGCGCCGGTAGCGACCTTGGCGGCCTCGGTGGCGTTCTTGGCGATTTCTTTGATGCTGGCGCCCATCTCTTCGGCGCCGGTGGCGACGGTTTGCAGGTTCTGGCTGACGGTTTGTGCGGCGGTGGAAACGACGTTGGCCTGAGCGGAAGTTTCCTCAGAGTTGGCGGTGATTTGCTGGCTGGTGCTGGAGAGTGTTTCACTTGCGCCGGCAACGCTCTTCGAGGCTTGCGCAATCTGGCGCAGGATATTCTGCACTTTATCCACAAACAGATTCAAAGACCGGCCCAAATCGCCAATCTCATCATTTCGATCCTGATCGACGCGGTCGGTGAGGTCGTTGGCTTCCGCCATCGCTTTGAAGCGCAGTGAAAACGAATCCAGGCCGCGAGTCACCGAAATGGTAATGCGAACCGCCACGATCAACAGCAGCAGCAAAGACAATCCACACATCAGGAACATGGCGCGCGTGGCCCGCGCAGCTTTGGCCTGGGCACCAGTCTCGGCATCTTTGGCGCTCTTGGCTAGCTGGTCGCTGGTGGTTTCGATCTTGCCCTGTAGATCTTTGTAAAGCTGGAGGTAGGGGCCCAGTTGCGAAGTGGCGGCGCTGGGGTTGTGCACGATAGCATCGACCAGCGTCTGGCCAGCCTTCACGTACTGATCGCCCATCTGAGTTTCTTCATCGAGCATGGTGCGGCTGGCAGGATCGACCGCAAACTCGCGCGCCTTGGCAATCCGGTCCTGGAGTAATTTGCAGTGCTGGGTGAATTCCTCGACCTTATTTTGCTGCTCGTCGCCTTTTTGCGTGAAGACCGCGGAAACGTCGGACCGGGTGAGGTCGTTGAAGACGCCGGCTTCGATGTGGTTTCGGATCGACGAACCGGTCGCGGCTACATCGACGGTGGTTTTTTCTACCGAACTGATTCCCCAGTATCCGGTGGCACTCACTCCGGCAACGAATGCCAGACTGGCGATGGTCAAGCCGAACAGCTTCGTCTTGATGGTGAATTGCATCATGACTGTTCTCTTTCAAAGTCTACTGCCAAAGTTCGCCGCCGAAGCCCGCCGCGTGGTTACATTCTGAGTTTGTAGCTGGCATCGCCCGCGGCTGCGCCATCCACTTTGACCGCTTTTACCCCACCGTCGCTGCCATCGCCATGGAAGTCAGCTCCCTTGACAAAGCCGATGGCGCCGGGAGAACTGGCCACAACACTTTTGACACTTGCGGCGCTGCCAACCTCTTTGGGTGGAGTTGCTGATTTGCCGGTAAACGCCGCCTGCACAAAATATTTGCCGAAGTCGGAGTCATTCATGCCGCAGACCTGCTTCAGGAAGGCGGTCCGCTCGGGCGCGCCGGCCGCGACCATCACCGGCGCCACGGCTTTGCCGGTATCCCATTTACTGCGGTCCGACATGAAAAGTTTCTTGAGTTCACCCATGCTCAGATTGTCGACGGGATTGGCGGCGTTGACGATGACCACGATAGGATCGCCAGCAGCTTCGACCGGAGGAGTTAAGACCGGTGACAATACGACTGCAGCCAGCAGGGCAATTGCGGAGAGCAGAAACAAAATCACATGTTTGTTTTTCATCGCCGTCTCCGTTAGAAGGTAAACGCCACTTGCGAAGTCAACCCATTCGCCGGTTGCAGGCCGCGCATGTCAAAGCGGTCATATTGCAGCTTGAGTGCGGAGTACTGAGAGAAGTCGTAGCGCACACCCATGCTCGGGCCATTGAGCCTGCCGACGAAATTCGTGTCGTAGAGGGGCGCGTATTGGTTCACACTCGCGTAAATCCAAACCGGATCGTCGCTGGGAGCATTGAAGTACTGATAGCGGAAATACGGCCGCCACTTCCCATAGCCCCGCGAAAATTGGGTGTAGAAGCCACTGGTGCGAAAGATGGGGCCGGTGGGCTCGATGTGCCGTACCAGAACTCCCTCGTTGAGGATCTCGTACTTGCTGTTAATGAAAACCACGTGCGCGGTAGCGATGGTCTCCGACACGGCCGGCCCAGGGACGGTGAGATTGTCGTGGCGGTAGGAAAAACCCGCCTGCAATCCAGAAACGGATTCCGGACGGACGAACAGACCGCCGTTTACCGACTTGCTGTCGTTTGCATCCTGATTGTTCTGCGCCGGCTCCGCGCTCGGTCCCCAACCCCGCCCGTTGCCAACTTCGAACACATAGTTCAAGCCGAGCCTTCCCGAAGGAATTTTTCCAGTCGCAGTGACGCCGACCTCCTGCATGGGCAGGAATCCGCCGGTGTCATCGAATTGGTAGAAGAACGGGCGATCGACCGTGGTCTCGAGGAATTCTCCTTTATTGAAAGCGGTGTTGTAATAGCCGACCCAAGTGTGGTACCGCCCCATGGCGACGCTGAAATAGTCGCTTTGGCGGTAGCGCAAGAGCAGGCGCTCAACGTCCACTCCGATGCTGTTGTCGCTCTGCGCAATAAACAGCACCTCGCCGAGGGCGGAAACCTTATCGGCGAGGCGCGCCGTCATGAACAAATCAAGGGAACCGAACTCGAACGTACTTGGCATGTGGCTCAGGACTTGCGCTCCGACGTCGCCGAACATCATGAGTTTTAGCCGTGGTGCGACCTCATTCACCGTGGGGGCCTCGGCTACCGGTTCAGGTGGCGGAGCGGGAGAAGGAGGAGGCGGCGCAACCACGGGTGATTGCGGTTGGCCTTTGAGGGACTGAACTTCTTTTTCCAGCTCCTGAATGCGCTGCATCAGTTGCTGATTGATTTCCGCCTGACTTACAGGAGGCGTCTGTTGCGCGGTCGCTGAAAGTGCCAGCGCCCCAAGCAAGGCCAAGCAAGAGAGTGTAGCTTGGAATGTTAAAGAAACTTTATTCATATCGTTTTCCGGGAGCGTTCCATACTTCTCCGCAGGAGCGTGAGCATGGATGAGGCCACTCACACAACTTCGGCAGAGAATCACAGGACTTTAGGGCGGAGCTCAGCAAGACTAAAAGGCCAAGGGGAAACTGAAGGGCGTTACGAGACAGCAATTTCCCGGGACCACTTTGGGAGTAAGCGGCGGTAGTAGTCCCGTGAGGGCGAGTCGAGAGCCGGCATGGGGGGCGGTCTAGCCGCTATCGCCATCAGCCAGCGGCCGCTTCGCTGGCTGTGGCCATTTGGCAGGCTTTGTCAATGTCGAGCACATGCATGAGCCGGTCATTCAGTTTGTGGACACCGAGGATCATGACGCGGATCGCTCCGCGCAGAGTTTCGGGAGGCGGTTCGAAGGTGTCTTCTTCGACCTCGACGACGTCGCCAATTTCATCGACCAGCAGGCTGACGGAGCCGTCGTCGGAGCGCACCACGACATTCATGGGGAGAGCACCGGGAGGTGCGGGTTCGAGTTCAAGGCGCCGCCGCAAATCGACCGCGGTGACGATTTGGCCGCGCAGGTTGATGAGGCCGCTGACCACCTCTGGGGCCAGAGGAACGCGGGTCATTTCAAGCGAGCGAATGACCTCTTGAACGCCCTTCAATTCCACGCCAAAAAGAAGTTTGTCGAGATAGAACGTGCAAAACTGCGAAGTGTGTGCCATGGTTTAATTTTGAATCTCCTAGTTTTGAACCACCTAGTTATAAGCTCTAAGTTCCTAGTCTCCTGAGTAGCCTCCTAAGTTCCGGGCCACCTAGTTTCAAACTAACTAGTTCGGAACCAACCTAGTGCGACCACCTAGTTCTGAACCTTCCAAGTTATGAATCACCTAAGTGAGCCACCTAGTTCCTCTGAGTTAAGAGCCTCCTAATTAGTGAACTTCCTGAGTTCTGAACCTGCTAGTGCTGAACTTCTGCCGCGCCGACCGCCAGACTCTTCGCCGCTTCGTGGCGCGAGAGACTCGATTCCGCTGTGCGCAGAATGGCCGGGATATCGAGGAGTTCTGTGACCCGCTCGCCGATCACCACGGAATAAAGAACCAAGGGGCGGGTTGCGGCCGAGCGTACGTCCGCGCGGTCTTCGATGATGTCGAGAATCTGCTCGACGACCAGACCGAAGGAGCGCCCCTCATGATTGAGAACAAGCACCTGCAGAGGAGGGGAATCGACGGTGGGCGGGACTTGCAGCGCACGCAGCCGGTTGCGCCGTTCTTCAAGCACCACGCTGAGGCGAACCAGGGGCATGATCTTGCCGCGGTATTGCGTGACCCACTGACTGCCTGACATTTCCACCTGCGCGACGGGAAACTCTTCGAGGCGCGCAAGGGTGCTGAGAGGGATGGCCATGCGCGAATCGCCAGGGCCGGCGAAGAGCAGGAAGGTTTGCTTCTCCGCTGCGGTGTCCGCCGCCGCGGTGGTTTTTGCGGCGAGGGCGCGATCGCGGGTTTCGGTGATTACGCCGGCGCGCTGGGCGAGGCCAAGCACGTCGAGAATGAGCGCCACTTTTCCATCACCCATGATGCTGGAGCCGGCAAAAGTCTTCACCGTTTTGAGCTGTTTGCGAAGTGGCTTGACGACAATTTCTTCGGTGTCGTTAATCTGATCGACCACGAGACCGAATTGCCGGCCATCGGCTTGCAGGACGACGATGTTGACCGCGCTGTCCTGTTCCGCGGCGGGACGGGCGTCGGCTGCGAGTTTCAGTTCGCGGCTGAGATACACGAGCGGCAGGAGTCGTCCGCGCAGCCGGTAAACGGGGGCACCGTGAACCAGTTCGATGCTCTTGGCCACGTCCTCTGACTTGATCCGTACCAGTTCAAGCAAACTGACCTGAGGGATGGCGTAGCGATCACCACCGCAGGTCACGACCAGGGCGGGGATGATGGCTAAAGTTAAAGGAATCTTTACCCGCACCGTGGTACCAGCGCCGGGAGTCGATTGAACGTCGACAGTGCCTCCAATCTTTTCTACGTTGGTCTTTACGACATCCATGCCGACACCACGGCCGGAGACATTCGTTACTTTTTCGGCAGTTGAAAAACCGGGAAGGAAGATAAGGTTGAAGACTTCCCGCTCGCTCATACGGCCCGCCTGTTCGGCGGTGATGATGCCGCGATCGAGCGCCTTCTGGCGAATGCGGTCTGGTTTTAAGCCGGAGCCATCATCTGTAATCTCGATGTTGACCTGGCCACCTTCATGAAAGGCGCGCAGAATCAGGCGTCCGACCCGATGTTTGCCGGTTTGTACGCGGACCTCGGGAAGTTCGATTCCATGATCGACAGAGTTGCGCACGAGATGGGTGAGAGGGTCTTTGATGGCTTCAATGATGGTCTTGTCGAGTTCGGTTTCTTTCCCTTCCATTTCGATGGCGACTTCCTTGCCGCAGCCGAGAGCGACGTCGCGAACGGTTCGAGGAAACTGTCCCCAGATGTTTCCGATGGGCTGCATGCGGGTCTTCATGACCTGCTCCTGCAACTCGGTGGCGATCAGATTCATGCGTTGGGAGACAGCTTGAAGACTGGTGTCATCGACAGTGTTCGCGATCTGCAGAAGCTGATTGCGCGCCAGCACCAGTTCACCGACCAGAGTCATGAGCTTATCGAGAACGCTAACGCCTACGCGGATAGTTTCTGCGGCGGCATCGCGCGGCTTTGCTTCGAGTGCTTGCTGCGCTCCTGTTGCTTCATCCTGCTTCGTAGCGCCTTTGGACATGAGAGTCTCCGCTGATCGCTTAGAGTCGCCTTTCCCTTGGTCCGGCGAGGCAGGATGAATATCTTCTGGCTGCGCTGCGGCGTCGTCGACCGGATCGCCACCAATCTTGCCGCGAGCGGGACTACGCTTCGACTCGCTTTTTCTTTGCACAGGCGCAGATGGTTGAGCCGCAGCTTGTGTGGATAGGGTTGGCGCAGGCGGGGGCTCGTGCGCGGAAACCGGAGGACTTTGTTTAGCGGGAGCCTGCGGCGGTGAGGTAGGGCTAGCTTTGGCAACGTCTGGAGTTAGCAACCGAGTGAGAGTTTCCCGCAGCTCCGGATAATCGTTTGCACCATCGTGCCCAGTCGTTTGTATTTCTTTGAGCATCTGCCGGACCACATCTACCATCCCGAGCAGTGCCGTCGTAATTTCTGGGTTGAGCGTCAACTGTCCATCGCGGAGAAGGGTGAGTAGGTTTTCGCCCACATGGGCGACCTTTTCCAATTTGTTGAACCCCAGAAAACCGCAGGTGCCCTTAATGGTATGAATGGTGCGAAATACCCCGGCCAGGGCGGCTTTGTCCTGGGGATTTTTCTCCAGGCCGACTAAATCGCGGTCAAGGCGGTCCAGGTTTTCGTTGCTCTCGACCAGAAAATCCTGGACGATATCGCTTTCGCTCATGGCTGAAGATCCTTTCCAAACTGGGAGTCATTCCAGGCAAGGCACGAAGTCAGGCCTCGTGATGTTTCCGGAAACACTTGCGGGACCGGGATAATGTGGAGTGAGTGAGATTTCATCTTCGCTGAGGAACGCTCTGGTGCGTCTCTTCAAATTCTCCATCGACCAGGCGAAGGACTTTCATTAGGAACGATCCGGAGGGAGAAGCAAAGGAGTGAAGAAAGTAAGAAGTTGCCTAAATATACTGAGGGCAAACCTCAGTTTCTGAGGCATTCCTAAGAATGGAATTGTGAGGGATATCTTCGGCGTTATCCGAGTCGTTGCCAAGCCGCTTGCGATTGGCAACGCCCCTTCCGCTAATTTTTCTCCGGCTCTGCTTTCTCCGGTTCTCGGGGCAGGGCCTTCTCGATCGGCTTGCGGGGGAGCATCTGGTCGCGCATGGCGGCGTCGTAGACGAAGCCAGCGACGATTACGGCTGCTTGTTTCAGGTCTTCGGGTTGCAGCCGGTCGTAGACGTCCATATTCGAGTGGTGGGTACGGGTTTCGTATTCGAGAGGATCCTGAATGAACTGAAATGCCGGGATACCGACCGAATTGAATGAGAGATGGTCCGTGCCGCCGGTGTTGCGCATGGTGAGCGTAGTCATGCCAAGATCATTGAAGGGTTTCATCCAGGCTTCGAAGATGGGAGCGACGGCTTCGTTCTCCTGCAAAAAAACGCCGCGAATCCTGCCGCTGCCGTTGTCGATGTTGAAGTAGGCTGAGATTTTGGCCTGTTCGGGCTTCACGGTGACTTCGCCGGCTTCGCGCCGATTCACAGTCGGCATGCCTTTCATGGAGGGATCGTCCATCGGGGGACGCGAGCCGAAGTGATGCTCGACGTAGCTTTGAGAGCCGAGCAATCCTTGTTCCTCGCCGCTCCATAGGCCGATGCGAATGGTGCGGCGGGGTTTGATGTCGAGCGCTTTGAGAATGCGAACCGCTTCCATTGTCACGATAGTTCCGGCGCCGTTGTCGGTAGCTCCAGTGCCGGCATGCCAGGAATCCAGATGCGCGCCCAGCATTACGACTTCATCTTTCTTGTCGGTGCCGGGAATTTCGGCAATGGTGTCGTACTGCATGGGATCGTCGTCATAGAAAGTGTTGGTGACGTTCAATTCCAGCGAGACTTCTTTTTTCTGCTGCAGCAGGCGCACGATGCGGGTCCAGTGCTCGAGCGCCATGGTGAGTTGAGGGACGGTGGTGGTTTCGCCGGTTTTATAGGAACCGCCGGACTGGACGAATACGGTGCCGCCGCCGGAGGTGAAACGGCTGTGGTCGATGACGGCCAACACTTTCTCGTCGGCATAGAACTGGTTCGTATCTCTGGTCAACTGCTGGCGCTTGGCGAACTCGGCAAAGCGCGAGGGCGGGTGTTCACCCGCGCTCTGGTATTCAGCGAACTTAGCGAGATCATCGTCGCTGAAGCGTTTAGAAGGAGGCTCGGTGATCAGCTTGGCGTCGGCGTCGGTGCCGGCGATCACAATCATTCCTGCGAGCTTGCCTTTGTACTTGTCGAAATCCTTTTTGTCTTCAACGATTACGCGAATGCACTTGCCCTGCACCACACCGCTCGTGCCCGGTGTCCAGGCTTTTGGGTAGGCGATCAGGGGGACGACGTCGGGCGAAGTCATGCGAACGTTGACGTACTGGTTGGCCCAGCCGCGGCCGAACGGTCCCCAGGGTTCGAGGTGGGAGTTGGAGAGACCGATGGTGGTGAGTTGGTCGCGTGTCCACTCGTTCGCGCGTTTCATGTTGGGCGAGCCGGTGAGCCGCTCTCCGATGGAGTCCATCAACCCTGTGGCATAGTCCATTACCTTGGAGTTGTGAAAGCCCTCATAGCGGATACGGCTGGTGGTTTCGAGATCCACCTTTTCCTGAGACTGCAGGGTTGCCACTGAGGACAGCACGAGCAGACAGCACACCAGCCGGGTGGACTTCTTCATTAAACGAGCTCCTGGAGAGAAGATCAGACCGGCGATTATACCGCTTGATTGCGCGGTGAGAATGAAGCTGAATGTAAAGAAGTTTCAAGACCGTTGCGGATCACTCTTTCTTGGCTGATCCCGCCGATGGTTTGCCGGGGTTTTCCTGGGGCTTTGGGCTCTTTTCTTCCGGTTTGGAATTCTTCTCTTCTGGTTTTGCGCTGCCTTCCTCCGGCTTTTTTCCTTCAGCGCCAGCAGACTGTTTCTCCTCTTTTCCCGCTGCCTCTTTC
>Ga0210391_10005519_pt1 | contig 10419 bp, 9 predicted proteins | sample IncBWC12OmetaG_FD_160573 | JGI IMG/M metagenome (GOLD analysis project Ga0210391, IMG submission 160573) | Forest soil microbial communities from Barre Woods Harvard Forest LTER site, Petersham, Massachusetts, United States - Inc-BW-C-12-O ...
ATCTTCTGGCGGGCCGCCGCGTCGATCTTCATCTCTTCCGTCAGTACCTTCTCGAGCGCCTTACGCGCCTCCTGACGGATGGTGTTGCGGTCATCGAGAAACTCGCATTCGTCCGTCTCGGCCAGGGTGTCGGCTACCACATGCGCCAGTTTGTTGAGTTTGTCTCGCGAAAGTCTCACAAAACCGCCTTGTATTTCTTGGCCAGCTCCTGCTTGACCTTCTTGAACATTTCGGCATAGCTGGCGCCGGTGCGGCGCATGTCTTCCTGGTAGGCGTCGAGGATGACGCGCACTTCTTCGTTGATGCGGTCCTCAAGCGACAATTCTTCCAGGATGGCCGCGTTCACCCGTTCCGCGACAACAGCAACTTTCCCCGCCCGGATCATCTTGGCCTCGATCAATTGATTGACCGTTTGGCGTGCCAGATAATTCACGTACTCCCGCGAAAAAATCATGTGATCTGAATCGGACTATAGCATATTTGACACACTTCCCCGGGTCGCCCACCCACCCCCGTCTCACCCTCCTGGCCGGCATCTGCGACAATAGAGGCTTCCATATGCACCCCGACGATTTGATCTCTCTGAAAGACGACATGGTGGCCTTCATTGAAGGCCATTCCATGCGCCGCCTGCCCGGATTTATTACCGAAGACCTGCCAACCGTCCTGTGGGAAGATGACGACAATCCCGACAGCAGAAAGCACTCCGTGGAGATGGCCAAGAGCGCCGGCGCGCCCTTTGTCACCATGAGTGAAGTCCAGTTGGAAAAAGAAGACATCGCCATGCTGCTGGAGCAGATTCGCGACGATAATTTTCCCGACGAAGCAGCGGCAGAAGTGCATGAGGCACAATACCTGGTCAATTACGTTGGCAAGATTGGCTATATCCAGCTCGGTTTTGCTCACCAGGGCATCATCTTCGTGCACGAGAATGCCACGCAATGGTACGAACGCTACCAGCAGCTTCTGGAATTCGTAGAAGACTTCGGAGACGTGGTTTTCGAAGACGATGAGGACGAAGAAGAAGGGTGAACGCTGCCGGCTCCTCCGCGGTAAGCCCCCGGGCTGCTTCTCGCAACCAATGGATTCTTCCGCCGGCGAACTCCGCCGCGGCTTCTATCCTGGCGCAAAGCGCCGGTCTGCCGCTCATCGTGGCCGAGTTGCTGGCGGAGCGTGGGGTGCAGAGTGCCGCCGAAGCTGAGGTTTTTCTTCATCCGCGCATGGAACAGTTGCTCGATCCGTACGCGATGCAGGGGATGTCCGCGGCGGTAACGCGGGTGCAGGCGGCGATCGCGGGCCTGGAGCCTATCCTCATCTACGGCGATTATGACGTGGATGGCACGACCGCTATTGTGCTGCTCAAGACAGCCATCGAGATGCTGGGCGGCAAAGCGGATTTTCATGCGCCGCATCGTTTGCGCGAGGGATACGGCATGCAGGCGGAGGTGCTGGCCGCCGCCGCGGGCCAAGGGATTCGCCTGGTCATCAGCGTGGATACCGGGATACGCGATTTTGCCGCTGCCGAAGCCGCCGCCCGCCTGGGACTCGATCTCATCGTCACGGATCATCACCTGCCGCATACCGGGATGCCGAACGCGTTGGTGATCCTCAACCCCAACCAGCCTGGCTGCGGCTATGCCTGCAAGCACCTTTGCGGTGCAGGGGTGGCCTTCAAGCTTGCACAGGCATTGCTGGAGGCCTGGGATGTGGAGCGGGCACGTAGCAAAATTTTGCCCTCGTTCCTGAAGATGCTTGCCATCGCGACGGTGGCCGATGCAGTTCCGTTATTGGGGGAAAACCGGGTATTCGCCAGCGTGGGGCTGGAACAATTGCGACGGCCGGTCAGTGCCGGCCTGCGCTCGCTGATGCAGGTCGCCAAGCTTGACCCATCGCAACGGCCGTTGACCGCGACCGACCTCTCCTTCCGCCTTGCGCCACGGATCAACGCTGCCGGCCGCATGGATGTGGCTTCTGATGTGGTGGAGCTATTCACTACCCGGGATGCGGTCAGGGCAGGCCAATTGGCCGCCAAGCTCGATCGTCTGAACGGCGAGCGGCAGCAGGCCGAAGCGGGCATCCTGGAACAGATCGAGCGCCGCCTGCGGGAAGAACCTGCCTTTGAGTCGAGCCGCTGCATTGTGATGGAAGGGGAAGGCTGGCACCGAGGCATCATCGGCATACTTGCCTCGCGCGTGGTCGACCGCACCCAGCGTCCGGCGATTGTCGTTGCCCTTGAAGGGGAGGATGCGTACGGCTCCGGCCGCTCGGTTCCCGGCTTTCATCTTCTGCACGCGATCGAAGGATGCAAAGAGCTCTTCACCCGCTTCGGGGGCCACGCGCACGCGGTTGGTTTCTGCCTGCCTGCAGTACGACTGCAGGAACTCAAAAGCCACCTTGAAGCCTGGGCAGCGGTGCATGTGGAAGAAGCAGCACCCAGTCTGCGTTGCCATGCAGTGTTGCCCCTGGATCAAATCACTCCTGCGTTGTATAGCTGGCTGCGACGGCTGGAGCCGCTGGGCATAGGCAACGAGGAGCCGATTTTTGTCGCCTACAACGTACGGCTCACTGCTGCCGTTCGGCCCATCAAGGAGCGTCATATATGCCTGCAACTGGCACAGGGTGTGCGCGGCGCTGGTTGGTCGGCCCTGGGATGGGATTGGGCGACGCGGGTGCAAGCGCTGGGCCTGGAGGAGGGGTCAGTCATCCATCTCGCGTACAAATTGCGGGAGAATTTGCATCCCGAGTATGGCGGTTTGGAACTGGAGATCGCAGACCTGGCTCCGGCCGGATGAGGTTTGTATGCCACAAGGCTTATTCATTACGTTCGAGGGTTTGGATGGGTCAGGCAAGACCACTCAGCTTCGCCGCCTGAAAGAATGGTTGGAAGCAAATGGTTGGCCAGTGACCGCAACCCGCCAGCCAGGAGGCACGCGGGTGGGGGATCGCATTCGCGCCCTGCTGCTCGACTCACGCACCGAAAACCTCGCCTCACTCGCTGAGCTGGGTTTAATGTTCTCTGATCGCGCGCAATCGATCGCAGAAGTCATCGAGCCCGGGCTTGCGGCCGGGCACATCGTGCTTTGCGATCGGTTTACCGATTCCAGCGAAGCCTATCAGGGAGGTGGACGACAGCTAGGGAGCCAGGTGGTGCGTGACCTTCACGCTGCCCTGTGCGGCGGTCTGGAGCCGGACCTGACCGTGCTGCTGCTGCCCGATTTCGATCAATCGCTAGCCCGCGCGCGCCGCCGCAACCAACGCGCGGTTGCAGCTACGGGGAGCGATGAGAACCGGTTTGAGACAGAGAGCTCCGCGTTTTACCGCCGTGTCTTCGATAAATACCAGGAGATTGCCACCCGCGACCCTTTGCGTGTGGTCGCAATCGGCAGCAATGGCTCCATTGAGGAAATCCATCAGCGAATCGTGCAAGTAGTACGGGGACGTCTGGCAGCGGTATAAGCATCCGCTGCGTTCCGCTTCGATCCTGATGAAAAACGGATTTGGTCCGTGACGAAAGGCTGTTGAGGGCTTCCCCCCAGATTTCCTGTGAAGACCCGTGGCGTTGATGGACTTCATGCGGCTCTCTTTAAGGAGAGCCGCACACGTAGCCCTTGCTAGCAGTTCGAATTAGGAAATCTGGGGTCGCCCATCGTTTTCGGCACACGTACGCTCAGGCGATCGGGGGGGCACCCGTGTGGATCTGTGGGGCCCGGCACAGCTTGAGGGGGAGACCGGCGGTATCCCACATCTCGCGAAACACGAGCGAGATGTGGGGCCCCCGGCGATCGGTGCGGGGAAAGAGCCCAAACCCGCGTTCATTCCACAATTGACTTGCTACCGACAAGCCGCTGCTCGGAAGGGCAAAGGGAGAATTCCTCAGGAATTTGCTAGTCTCGTCTGGTGAGCTTTGATCAGTTTGTGGGAAATGCGGCGACCGTTCGTCACCTGCGGGAGGCGATCGCGGTGGAACGTATACCTCCGGCACTCATACTCGCCGGCCCACGCGGCGCCGGCAAATATACCCTTTCGATCATGCTGGCGCAGACCATGGCCTGCCTCCAGCACCCCGTCACCAATGGATTACCCGATTTCTGCGGGGTGTGCAGCAACTGCACCCGCATCGCTCAATCCTTACCGCTGGCTGATCGAGTGAATGAGGCCATCGCGGCGCGCGAAGACCTGCGTGAGGTGGATAAAAAAGACACCCGCATCCTCATCCAGACCCATCCCGATGTGGTGGTCATTCCTCCAGACCCACCCCAGCTGCTGATCAAACTGGGGCAGGTGCGCAACGTGGTGCAACATATCTATCGCCTGCCCTCCGATGCACCTCGCGCGGTGTACATCTTTACCAGCACCGCCTTCATGAAAGAGGCGGCCAATTCCCTGCTCAAGATTCTTGAGGAGCCACCCGCATACGCGCATATTGTGCTGCTGGCGGAAAATCCTGGTGAGCTTCTGCCCACCATTCGATCCCGCGCCAGTATCTTTCGGCTAGGCGCATTACCGCCGGAAGAGATCGAGGCAGTGCTCGCTGAACAACGGAAAGACTGGAAACCGAAGCAGCGCGCGTTGGTCGCACGACTGGCGGAAGGGGGCATCGGCCAGGCGCTTGGCTTCGATCTCGAAGGTTACCTGGCCAGCCGCCAGGATGCCTTGCTCATAATCTCGAACGCCACCGAGGAGAGTGACTACGGAGCGCTCTTCCGGGTGACTGAGACGTATCGAGCAGGCGCCGAGGGACAACAAAAGACCAGCGCGCTGTTGCGCGCCTTTGCCAGCTTGCTAGAAGATCTGCTGCTGTTGCATTCGGGAACCGGCCACCTAATCCGCAACATCGATTTGCAAACCGAATTGACTCGCATGTCGCAAACGATTGATGTGGCGTGGATCGAAGCGGCTGTGCGCGCGCTCGATCAGGTCGAGCAAGGCATGCGCCGGAACCTGTTGCGTTCCCTCTCGCTCGATTCCTTTGCTGCGGGCCTGTCACGGAAGTAACCAAACGCCATATTGTGCCTATCTTTGACTCCGAAACCAAGGCGGCGCATGCTGCATCAAAGCTTATAGAAACACAAACAAATGTCCGAATCCTCTGCCATTCCGCTACGCCGCGACTTTGATGCGCGACAGGCCAGGGCGAAGGCCAAAGTCGATGGAGCAGACACGTCGACTTTGCCTTCCATAAGTCCCGCGGGGCCGCGCAAGCTTGTTCGTCCTCTCTTACCAAACGGCGCAAGCCGCTATCCCACTCGGGTCCCCGGAATTTCTTCGATTTTCATGCATCAGAATCGCTGGGATTCTTCAGCAGCGCGCGCGGAGAGTTCCCACGCAGAAGCGTTCTACTTTCAAAAACAGATTCAAAGCCGAACCCCAATGATCTTCCTGCTGGAAGATGGAGAGCGGATTGAAGGCACCATCGAATGGTACGACCGCCATTCGATCAAGGTCCGGCAAGGCGGTCTGCGCACGCTGATTTATAAAGCGGGCATCAAATACATGTACAAGGCAACAGACTCAGAACGAGTCAACGGGCGGCCTTAAGCAGCCGGTCGCGGATGGCGATACCGAGCCCTACTTCCTCCGGGAGCGGGCAGACGATTACGGTCGCTCCGGCAGCATCCAATTCCCGCAGTCCGGCGAAGAGACGCTGCGCAAGCTTCTGCGGATCGCTCATTTCACCCCATTCGTAGATGAGGTAGGGATTCGCATCGAGGTGCGCAACTGGCCACATGATGCCTACCGTCTCTCCTGCAGCGTGCAGTTCTCCGGCTATGGTTAACAACGACCCTGAATCTGCACTGTCTGAAAGAATGAGCCGCGCACGAGGGGAATAGTGTTTCAGACCAACACCCGGTGAGGGTGGTGCGGCGGAGACGCCGGGCTGCGATTCACGATACGCAGTGAGCGTAGGGCACAGCGCCTGGAGTTGCTCGAATGTGACCATGCCCGGACGATAGAGAATGGGAGGATCGGCACAAACATCGACCACAGTTGATTCAAGACCCAGCGTTGTGTCTCCGGAATCGATGACGGCATCGATGCGTCCCTCGAGGTCCTGAAGAACGAACTCCGCCCTGGTGGGGCTGGTTCTGCCGAAGGAGTTTGCGCTGGGCGCCGCGATCGGCACTCCCGCCAGATTGATCAATCTTTGGGCTACGGGGTGGCGCGGCATTCTCACTCCGACGCGATTGCGCCCTGCGGTCACGATTGCCGGCACTTGTGGGCTCCTGGGCAGCAACAAAGTGAGTGGTCCCGGCCAGTATGCTTCCATCAACAAGCGACCATTGGGTGGAATGTCGACAGCGACCATGCCTAGCTGTTCCTGATCGACGACGTGAACGATCAGAGGATCCCAGGCCGGGCGTTGCTTGGCCGCGAAAATTGATGCAACCGCTCTCTGGTCGAGAGCATTTGCGCCAAGTCCATAGACCGTTTCGGTCGGAAATGCTACCGTGCACCCGCTACGCAGCAGTTCTGCTGCTTGTTGCAACGAGGCCGTCGATGCCGGCGAATCGATGGCCCTGGGATCGACAGCCAGCCGTAGTGTGTTTTTTCCAGTCACTCTTTACCTGTGTCATTTTCCCATGGTGTGCCGGCTGGTATAGACTCCGGCCTATGCAGGCCATGGAGACAGAAGTAAAGATACGCGTAGCGGACCGCGCGGCGCTGGAGCAGAAGCTGACGCCACTTGGGTTTACGCGCGTCACCGCCCGCACGCTGGAGCGCAACACTCTGTACGATAAGCCGAATCGTGAGCTGCGCAACTCGCGGCAGATTTTGCGCATTCGCCAGTATGGAAATAAGTGGGTAGCCACGCACAAGAGTGTCCCCGGCGGTATGACGGAAGAGGGACCGCACAAGAATCGAGTAGAGACCGAGACGGAGGTCGAGGATGGTCCGGTGCTAGGGAAGATCTTCGAAGCCCTGGGATTCTACCCTGTGTTTGTGTACGAAAAATGGCGCACGGAATGGGCAGACCGACAGGGCCATTGTGTGATCGACGAGACCCCGCTGGGCGTTTATGCCGAACTCGAGGGTCCGAGCGAGTGGATCGATGCGACAGCGCAAAAATTGGGAATCAGCCAGAGCGAGTTCATCACGCTCAGTTACGGTCGCATTTTCGAGCTTTGGAGGGATCAGACCGGTTCCAAAGCCACGAACTTTACGTTCGAGGAGATCCCTGAGAGCTTTCGCTGAGACGAACCTGGGTTCGCGAACGGGCGAAAGTCTTAGCTCAAAGCTTCTAGGCTAGCCTTCCGCGGCTCCGTGACATTTCTTGTATTTCTTGCCCGAGCCGCAAGGGCAAAGATCATTGCGGCCTACTTTCTCGCCCGCCCTACGCTGCGCAGGCGCATCGGAGCTTCCGTTGGCGCCGCTCATGCGCGCTTGTTCGAGCTCGCGCTTCTTCTTGCGCTGAAACTCCTGCTCCAGGGCATCGATGGTGGTCGAAGGGGCTCGCACCGGCACGGCTACCGGCCGCGATGGCGGCGCAGCTGGGGCGGCATGGGCACCGTTGCCCGCAACGGTGGTTGGATTGCCCTGGGGCAGCGCGCGGGCCGGCTCAGGTACGGACTGGCTGCTGATTTCAGGCGCCTGGCGACGAGGTAATTCGGTAACCGGCTGGCCATCGGGCCCGACAATCTGCATCAGGAACAGGAAACGAACCGTGTCCTCCTGAAAGCGTCCCATCATGGCTTCGAACATGTCGAAGGACTCTTTCTTGTAGGCCACCAGCGGATCCTGCTGCCCATAGCCGCGCAGACCGATGCCCTCTTTGAGGTGATCCATGCTCAGCAAATGGTCTTTCCATAAACCATCCAACACGCTGAGCATGACCATGCGCTCGTGCAGGCGCATCGTCTGGCTCCCCAAAATGGCTTCCTTCATCTCGTACTTCTCTTTAAGCCGCTCAAAGATCGCCTCGCCGAGTTCGTGCCGGTCGAGGGCGTCGATGTTGATGCCCTCCTTCTCCAGATCGATGCCAAACTGCCCTACCAGCTGACCTTTCAGTCCGTTCACATCCCACTGGTCGGGATGCATCGCTTCCGGTGCATGCGCTTCCATGACTGCGCTCAGAAGATTGGCGACATAATCCTCAAGGATCAGTTCCTTCTGGTCGAGCCCCTCAAGTAACTGTCCGCGCAGCCCGTAGACCGCGGTGCGCTGCTTGTTCATGACGTCGTCATATTCAAGCAAGTGCTTGCGGGCTTCGAAGTTCTGGCCTTCGACCGCCTTTTGCGCGGCCTCGATGCGGCTGCTGATCATGCGCGATTCGATCGGCACCCCTTCTTCCATTCCCAACCGTTGAAGCAGGTTCGAGACCCACTCCTTGGCGAAGATGCGCATCAGGTCGTCTTCGAGCGAGAGATAAAAACGCGAGGCGCCGGGATCACCCTGGCGACCGGCACGGCCACGCAGCTGGTTGTCAATGCGCCGTGACTCGTGCCTTTCCGTGCCCACGATGTGCAGCCCACCTGCGGCAATCACTTCATCGTGTTCCTTGTCGGCGGAAGCGGCGTACTGAGCGATGGTCTTGTCCCAGGTCTCCTGATTGGTTTCAAATTCCTGACCCTGGTAGTAGAAGCGCACCATTCCAGGACCAGCCATGGGATTGATGGCTCCCTGGGCGGCGTTGACCGCTTGCGCAAGACCTTTCTTCAACAGCTCCTGCTTGGCTGCGAACTCGGCATTGCCGCCGAGCACGATGTCGGTGCCGCGGCCCGCCATATTGGTGGCAATGGTGACCATGCCCAGCCGTCCGGCCTGGGCTACAATCTCCGCCTCACGCTCGTGGAATTTAGCGTTGAGCACCACGTGCTTCACGCCCTTGCGCTGCAGGATCGAAGAAAGCAGCTCCGACTTCTCGATGGAAGTGGTACCGACCAGCACTGGCTGTTTCTGCTCGTGGAGACGCGCAATCTCGTCGGCCACAGCGAGGTACTTTTCCTTAGCTGTGCGAAACACGACGTCTGGATTTTCCAGCCGGCGCATTGGCTTGTTGGTCGGGATCACCACAATCTCGAGCTTGTAGATGTTCTCGAATTCTGTGGCTTCGGTTTCCGCCGTGCCGGTCATGCCAGACAGCTTTTTGTAGAGGCGGAAGTAGTTCTGGAAAGTGATGGTGGCCAAGGTCTGGTCTTCGCGGCGAATGTTCACCGCTTCCTTGGCTTCGATTGCTTGATGTAATCCGTCGCTCCAACGGCGGCCGGGCATGAGCCGGCCGGTGAACTCATCGACGATGATGACTTCCCCATCCTTGACGACGTATTGCACATCGCGCCGGTAGAGCGAGTGGGCTTTGATGGCCACTTCTACGTGGTGCTTCAGATCCCAGTTCTCAGGGTCGGCAATGTTGCCGATGCCCAGCAACTGCTCGATCTTTTCCCAGCCCTCATCGGTGACGCTGATGGTCTTGTGTTTCTCATCGACCACAAAATCGCCGGTGAGGATTTTTTCTTCTCCGCGCTCGATCTCTTCGCCTTGTTCGAGTGAGGGGAGAATCCGATTCACGCGAGCGTATTTATCGGTGGTCTGGTCGGTGGGGCCGCTGATGATCAACGGCGTGCGGGCTTCGTCGATCAGAATTGAGTCAACCTCGTCGACGATCGCGAAATAATGCCCGCGCTGCACGCAATCGGCATTATCAAACTTCATGTTGTCGCGCAGGTAGTCGAAACCAAACTCGTTGTTGGTGCCGTAGGTGATGTCTGACCCGTAGGCGGCGCGCCGCTGCCCGTCATCCAGATCATGGACGATCACGCCTACGCTCAGGCCCAGGAACTCGTAGATCTTGCCCATCCACTCGGCGTCGCGTTTGGCCAGGTAGTCGTTGACCGTGACCACGTGCACGCCGTGACCAGCCAGCGCATTCAGATAACAGGGCAGAGTCGCGACCAGGGTCTTGCCTTCACCGGTCTTCATTTCGGCGATTTTGCCCTGGTGGAGCACCATGCCGCCGATCAACTGCACGTCAAAGTGCCGCATCTGCAGCACCCGCCGGCCAGCCTCGCGCACCACGGCAAAGGCTTCGGGCAGAATCTCGTTGAGGACCACTTTCTCTTCTGCGACCCGCTCTTCCTGGTCTTCGATGCCCTCCAGACGAGCGGCGATCCGGGCCCGGAATTCCAGGGTTTTGGCCCGCAACTCCTCATCCGACAGAGCCTTCGTGGCAGGCTCAAGCACCCCGGTCTGCTCGACCATGGGCTGCAGCCGCTTGATCACACGCTCGTTGCTGGTTCCGAAAATCTTGGTTAAAGTGCTTGCGATCAATGAATAATTCCTTTGTTGCCCCGGTGGGTACCTTTACTCTTCTAGTTTAGTTCACACCGGGTCTTTGGTGCAGAAAGATACCCTATGCGGAAACGATGTCTAGTGTTGCTGATGATTCTGATGGGAACCGGCGCGGCCATGGGGCAGATGAAA
>Ga0210391_10005520_pt1 | contig 10419 bp, 7 predicted proteins | sample IncBWC12OmetaG_FD_160573 | JGI IMG/M metagenome (GOLD analysis project Ga0210391, IMG submission 160573) | Forest soil microbial communities from Barre Woods Harvard Forest LTER site, Petersham, Massachusetts, United States - Inc-BW-C-12-O ...
AGCCGCGAGGCGGTCGACACGCTCTACGGCATGGTCAAACGCGGCATCGGATCGCTCCGCGATCTCGTCGACCCGCTCGTCGAAGACGACGTGCGCGCGTCCTGCCGCCTGCTCGAAAGCGCCGTCCAAGCGGCGACGTACTTCGTTTACTCGATCGCGGAGATCGACCGCGACAAGAGCGGGATGGGCACGACGATCAGCGCGCTGCTCGTCCTCGGCGACTATGCGATCACCGCGCAGGTCGGCGATAGCCGAATCTATCGCATCAGCGACGACCGCGTGGAGCAGCTGACCGAAGACCACACGCTCATCGCGTGGCAGCTGAAACAAGGGCTCATCACTCCGCAAGAAGCCGCTCGCTCACCGCATCGCAACGTGATCACGCGCGCGGTGGGGAACCGCGAATACGTTCAAGTCGATACGGGATGCCTCCGCCTCACGGCCGGCATGCGCTTTCTTCTGTGCAGCGATGGCTTGCACGGCTATCTGAAGGACGAGGACATCCCCAAGGTTCTCGGTACGGGCGGCGATGCGGCGGTTCGGCGGTTCGTCGACCTCGCGAACCAACGAGGCGGCAAAGACAACATCACTGCCGTGCTGGTAGAAATCGACTGAATCGGGTCGCCACGAAGTTGACCCACGCGAGACTCGGCTGATATCCGGTTGTGCGGTCGGACGCACGTCTGTGGTCGAACGGACACTGTACCGTGGCAGTCGTGGTGCAACCGCGATCGTCTCGGTGGTGGGGAAGCCGAAAGACCCGGCGTTTCGTCTGGACCGCGCGGGTCCGCCGGCGTCGTTCCGTGTGGCCTGCGTGTTGAAAGAGTCTCCACCGACGGGCCTGCGGAAGGCCCCTTCTAGCTCGGAGTGGTCCCAAATGAGCCGAATGAGCGGAGCGAACGGAACGAGCGGAACGAAAAGCGCTCGCGTCGGGGTGCTGATGGGCGGTCTGAACGCCGAGCGAGAAGTCTCGCTGCGAACCGGCGAAGACGTGGCCACCGCGCTGGAAGCGCGCGGGCACGACGTCGCGCGCCTCGTGTGGGGGCCGGGCACGCCGGCGGTCGACGAGCTCGTTCGGATGAGCGGGACGGCCGTTGCATTTATCGCGCTCCACGGTCGGGGCGGCGAAGACGGCTGCGTGCAGGGTCTCCTCGAGTTGCTCGGCATCCCGTACACGGGCAGCGGCGTTCTCGCGAGCGCGCTCGCCATGGACAAGCTCAAGGCCAAGGAGATGTTCCGCCTGCACAACGTGCCGACCCCGCCGTACTACATGGCGTCGCACGCGGACCTCGATCGCCTCGAGGAGATTCATGGAAGCTTCGGGTTCCCGGCGATCGTCAAACCGCGTCGCGAAGGGTCTTCTGTCGGCCTTGCCAAGGTCGGCAACCTCTTCGAGCTCCGCGCAGCGCTCGAACAGGCGCTGCGCTTCGATGCCGACGTCCTCGTCGAGCGCTACGTGCGCGGGATGGAGGTGACCGTCGGCATCCTCGACGGACGCGTTCTCGGTGCCATCGAGGTCGCGCCGAAGACCGGCCTCTACGACTACCGTTCGAAGTACACGCCGGGCCTCACTGAGTACGTCGCTCCGCCGCGGCTTCCGTCTACGCGCTTGCTCGGGATCATGAATCTGGCCGAGCGTGCGGCGCGCGCGCTGGCGTGCGCCGGCGCGTGCCGGGTCGACCTGCTCGTGACCGAAGGCGAGAACGAGTACGTCCTCGAGGTCAACACGCTGCCCGGAATGACTCCGACGTCGCTTTTGCCCAAGATCGCGGCCGCTGCGGGGCTCGACTACGGAACGCTCTGTGAGACCATCCTCGAGGGTGCCCGCCTACACTCCGGTTTGCCCGAAGGGGCGGTTCGTGGCACGTCGGCGCCGCATCGTTCGCCGCACAGGTCCCAGGTCGTCGTGTCCGGCGAGGAGCCGGCATACTTGGGCGCGGGGGCCGGCGAAGAGCCCGCGAACTCGGACGCGCACGAAGGGCCCGCGAGCTCGGGTACCCGCGAAGACGCCGCCGCGCGCCGCGCGGCAGGTTAGCGCCGGCGCCGCTGGACGCCCGGCCTCACGGCGGGGGGAAGTTTGGGGAGCACCACCGTCTCTCGCGAACGTCCAGCGGGCGGCAAAAACATAAAAGCACGCGGCATTCTGAAGGTCCTCACGGCCGGTGGTCGCGAAGCGACGCGTCGTCGGAAATGACAGCTGCGTCTCGCCGGCTATGGTTTCGCACCGGACGAGCCACCTGCGATTGCCTCGAAGCGCGCCGTCACGTAAGGCGTAGCGCACCGATGCAGTCGCTCCCGACCTCGGGTGGCGTCGCTCTCGGGCGGGAGCCAGCGCGTTGATCCAACATCTCATCGATACGATTCGGGCGTGGCCGTGGCTGCTCCTGACGACCGTCGGCCTCGGTATGGCCGTTGCGCTTTCTTGGAGCTTCCTACGGCGCGCAGAGACGGTGCATCGGGCCGCGATGGTCGTCTGCGCGATCCTGGGCGTGTGGACGTTCACCCTCTTCGGGCAATTCCACGACCACGGCCAGTTCGGCCATCAGAATCTGCACGCGCACGACTTCTACCATTACTACTTCGGTAGCAAGTACCTGCCCGAGTGGGGTTACGAGGGCATGTACCTGGCCACCGTGGCCGCCCTCGAGGAAGTCGGACGCGAAGAGCCGTCGAAGGCGATTCGCTTCGAGCGCATCCGCGATCTGCGCGAGGGCTCGCACTTCTTGTATCGCGACGAATTCATGCCGCTCGCGGAGGAAGCAAAGGCGCGCTTCAGCCCCGAGCGCTGGCGCGCGCTGAAGAAAGATCTCTCGTTCATGCGCGACAAGGCCATGGACGCGGGCTGGTGGAAGAACGTGCTGCTCGATGCGGGATTCAATCCGCCGCCGAGCTACGCCGTCATCGGCGGCGCGGTGTCGAACCATCTGCCGTTCAACGAGCACACGTGGAAGTGGCTGGGTGGACTCGATTTCTTGCTCATTGCCCTCGGCGTCCTCGCCATCGGGTACGCGGTCGGTCCCGTGCCCGCGCTCTTCACGCTCGTGATTCTCGGGAACGCGCCGATCACGACGTACAACTGGACCGGCGGGTCCTTCCTGCGCCAGATCTGGCTTTTCTTCTTGATGATCGGCATGGCGAGCCTCGCGCGCCGCCGCTGGTACACCGCGGGCGCCGCGCTCGGCGCTTCGACCGCAGTCGTGATCTTCCCCGGGTGCTTTCTCTTCGGCGCGATGGTGCCGCTCTTCTATCGCTACTACCGCACCGGATCGCGCATCGCGCTGACCCGCTTCGCGGTCGGTGCCGCCTCGGCGTTGCTCGTGCTCATCGGCTTGTCGCTCGTCTTCTACGGAGCGCACTCGTGGCTCGAATGGAAGCAGCGTATCGGGGCGCACGACGTCACCTTCTTCACGAACCACCTCGGCATCAAGAAGATCATCACGTTCACGCCGGAGGCCTGCGCACAGAACTTCGGCGCCGGCGACACGCTGTTCCCGGAGTGGAACGGCGCGCTCCTCTACCGGCTCCACCGGGCAGGGTGGGCGGATCTCTTGCTCGTCGCCGTGCTTTCGATCTGGACGATCGGCGGCAACCTCCGCGCGCGGCCCGTCGAAGCGAGCCTCATCATCGGGTCGGGCCTCCTCGTCTTCTGGACGATGCCCGCGAGTTATTACACGATCTACGTCGGCGTCTTCGCGGCGTTCATCCTGGCCAATCGCAACCGGCCGCTGGCGCGGACACGTTTCGTGGTCTTCTGCGTGGCGCTCGTCGCGGCGATCATCATGCCGCACTACGCCGGGGATCTGATCGTGCAGAGCTTCCTCCTCTCCGCGGGATGGATCCTCGCGATCATCGTTCTGTCGACGCTCCGCTGGCTCGAGCGCCCGGCGCTGGCTCTCCCACCGAAGCAGCAGAACATCCTCATCGCTTCGGCCGCAGCGACAGTCGCGGTGCTCCTCCTCATCGGGATCGCCATCCGCGATCCGCTGCATGATGCAGATTTTCTTCCCCCCGAGATCGTGAAACACGACCGCGTGGCCGACATCGTCGATCTGGGATCGGCCGATTCGGAGAAGGCGCACCAGCTGGAGATCCCCGAAGCGATGCGCGTCCCGCGCCAGATGATGGACACGTACGGGTATCGCGTGAAGGACGAATGCGGCATCGTGCGAAAGACCGGCGCGCTTAATTACGACTTCGCGCCGGCGCCTAAAGGCGGACGCCTCATCGTCCGCACCGACAGCTTCTACAAGGGCGACCTCTTGACCACCATCAACGGCCGCTCGCTTCCAGCCATCCACCTCGAGCCGCGCCAGACGCTCATGGCGTACCTCGAAATCCCAGTGCCGGCGGACATCGAAGGACCACTCCACGTACAGCAAGCCACGACCGCCTCGGACGTGGGCATCTTCACCGAGTGGCTCGTAACACCGAACTAGCGCGCTCGCGCCGCGGGGCACGAACGGCGCACCGCACGAAATCGGCCCCCGTCGAGGACAGCCCGCCGCCGTCCGAGGACACCCAACCGACGCCTCAGGGACGGCCCGCGGCCGGATACCCCGGCGATGGGCCTTTCATTGCCTTGGCAATGGAACGCCCATAGTTCGGCCAATTTCGCGCGGGTCTGAGGGATGCCACGGGCCGCGGCCGGCTTTCGAATGGTGCGTTTTGCGTTGGCACGAGATGTGTTTCTTCGCTCGGAATGCACCCGGTCTTCTTCGGTTTGAAGCGTGCTTATTACTCGACGCTCGGCCTCACGCGACGGACGCTTCGCAGGATGGGCCTAACGGCCGCTCGTGTGGATATGCTCTACGTGATCCACAAGAGGGGGCGATATCCGACGCAACAAGGTGCGCTGTGGCGGACGCTCGGTGTCTGCCCCTCGGTCGTCAGCCGCATGCTGAAGAGGCTCGAGGAAATGGGCTACGTCGAGCGCGACATCGTTACGAACGACACACGCAAGCGGACGGTCACGCTGACGATCAGAGGGCGCGCGCACATTCTGCGTGCGATACGGCAATTCATCGGGTGGGGCTATGCGCAACTCGCACTTCATTCGGTGCTCGCGCCCGACCGCTGGCACAGCGAATGGCACACGCACGTGGTGGTCTCGCAGCTCGAAGAGTTTCTCCGCTTGATCCGGCTGGGATTCGGCGACCGCGCTTCGCTCGTCGTCTACACCAGCGGGTTGCGGGACGACCGGCTCCCTCGGGCAACGAGCCTTGCCCTGCGGTGGGTGAGTTAGCGCCAAATTCAGTGGGGAGGGGAGGGCCAGCGCAAAAACGTCGTGCGGCGCACGTTCGTGGGCTTCGTTTGGCCGGGCGGCGGCGGCGTATGTTCGAGCTTGTAGGCCTCGAACGAGACGATCGTATCTTGCGGATTGCCGGTCCGGTCCGGGTATCGCTGAATCCACTCGATTAAAGCCTGGTGATAAGCGGCTGAACCGGGAATTCGAAGCGTGTAATCGCAAAAGAACGAGTCGTGGCCGAGGCGCTCGGGGATGTCCAGCACGGGGAGCGAATGCACGCGGCTCCCGATCTCATTGTACGGATCGACGTGCCGGCCGTCGCGCGTGACCGCGTCGACGATCACCATTTCGTCGTAGATGGGAGCCTCGGGAGAGAACATGCCCCAGCCCTCCTTGACATGCGAATACTGGATGGCCGCGACCATCCACTCAGGCCGCGAGGTCCAGCGCAGGGCCACCGGCCACGCGTTGTTCGAGACGCTGCAATCGGCGAAGGCGACGAGTAGCGAGAGGGCGACGCCGAGCTCGCGAGCCAAGGCCTTTTGTCGCCGGAGCCACGCGCGCCACGGCGACGGGCCCGCGGCGTCCCCGTCGTCGCGGGCATCGTCGTAGCCGTGCGCCGCGCGGACCGAGCACGCGGCGTAACCCAGTCCCACGGAGATTGCCGCGCGTCGGCGCGCGAAGGCGTCATATGCAGCGTTGGCGAGAGACCGTAAACCGGGCGTGCGGAAAGGCCACGCGAACAGAAACCCGGCCGGCAGGCTCGCCAGGACGTCGGCAAGGGCTTCCGCGCGGGCGGAGATGTGGCCTGTACGAGGATCCAGGACGACGACCGAGCTCTCGAAGAGCGCCGGGTCGACGGACGCGGGCCGCGCATCACCGTCGTCGTTCGGCACGAAACGAAGCGCGTAGCGCGCGTCGAGCCGGGCGAGCACGCGCACGATCTGAAAACAGACGCCGCAGCCTGCGTCGTAGAACACCGTCCGCCGGCGGGGTCGCTCGAGCTTCTTCAGCCCATCCCACACCTCGGTGTCGAGGACAAATGGGTAGAACGCAAGCATCGCCGCCGAAAAGATCCCGAGATTTACGAGAATCGCGATGCTCCCGTGCAGCCCCGTCAAGAGGAGGATCGCGAGCGTTCGGCAATACGGCCGAAGTACCGGCGACAGGATGAGAATCGGCACACCGGCTTCGATGACGAGCGTGCCATATGTCAGCGCTTTCGTCAGCGCGAACGGGAAGTGATGCCGGGCCCAGAGGCCAATCACCGTGACGATGCGCTCTTGCCAGAGGACGTAATGAACGGCGGTCCCGTCGTGCCAGGTGTGCCCGGTCTTGTGGAGGTAGTTGAACGTGTAGACGACCGCGAGTTGCAGCAAGAGCGCGAACACCGCGAGCGAGACGAACGGGCGCTCGTCGGGACCGGGACGCGCGGACATCAAGTCGGCGGGCGTTTCGGGGCGGTGCTCTCGCAAGCTCCGGAGGACCGCGTCGACCGAAAAGCGGCGCCCGAGGGGCATGAACGCCGTCCAGAACACGATGGCGGCGAGGGCGACGGCTCCCCAGTTTTCGGCGAATAAGATGCGGCAATGCAGGCTCGTCGTCATGATGAACGAGAGCACGTGGAAGAGGTGCGTCTTGTAGCCAATCAGAAGACAGAAGAAACACACGGCGGCGATGGCGAAGAGGAACGCCGATTCATCCGTGTGCGACGCCATCAAGAAGACCGAGAACGCGCGCGGCTGCGGCGGTTGCCACAGGACGGTATGGTTCGGAATCAGCCCTTCGTTGGAATAGAGGTCGCGGATCCATCGAATGCGACGCACGAGGTCGACCAGGAGAACGAAGGCGAGCACGATGCGTCCGAGGGCGAGGCTCCGGCCGTCGAATGTGAGATAGGTACGCGTCAGCCATTGACGCAAAGCACGGAAGTTCACGATGGCGAATGTATACTCCACATTCGCTCTATGGCTTCGGCTACCGCGCGGGACTCGGCCCCGCCGACCACCGCATGCATCGCGTCGTCGGCGAGGGGACCTCGGCCCATCCTCCGGCGTGCCTCGGCGACGCGCGCGCCGGCGGACTCGCACCGGTCGCGAAACGCGGACGAACGCGTCGCCTCGCGGACGAGCGCCTCGACCGCCGCCTCTTGCGCCTCGAAGGAATGGCACACGAGCAGCGCGTCGCATCCCGCGGCGACGGCGAGAACGGCGGCATCCCCAATCGAGCCGTGAGCGCTGATGGCGCGCATCTCGAGGTCGTCGCTCACGAGAATTCCGCGAAAACCGATGCGTTCCCGTAGCTCGGTACAGATGGCGTGCGACAGCGTCGCCGGTCTTTCTGGATCGAGCGCAGGGTAGACGACGTGCGCGGTCATGAGCGCCGCGACGCCTGCCTGGACCGCCGCGCGGAACGGCACGAGCTCGACCCGGTCGAGGCGATCCCGGGGTTGGTCGACGACGGGCAGCTCGAGGTGCGAATCCTTCGACGTATCCCCATGCCCGGGGAAGTGCTTGCCCGTCGCAAGGACGCCCGCGCTCTGCAATCCGCGAATCCACGCCGCGCCGAACGTCGCGCACACGTCCGGATCGTCGCCGAACGCGCGGTCGCCGATGATCGGATTGTGGGCGCACGTGTTCACGTCGAGCACCGGCGCGAAGTCGATCGTGATGCCCAGGGCGGCGAGCTCGGTGCCCATCGCGCGGGCGATGCGCTCGGCGAACCCGGGGTCGCGCCAGCTGGCGACGGTCGCCATGGGCGGAACGCTGAGGAACGGCGCGCGCAGCCGGACGACGCGGCCGCCTTCTTGGTCAATCCCGAGCAGGGGCGCGAGGCCGGACGGCGCGCTTCGACTCGCGCCGTGCACTTGCCTCGCCAGCGCGGCCGTTTGCGCGGCGCCCTCGGCGACGTTCGAAGAAAAGACGATCGCGCCGCCGCGGCGTTCCTCCCGCAATGCGCGTTCGTACGCGGCGGGGAGCGAGGTTCCGGCGAATCCGCCGATGACGAGGGGCCCGCAAAGCGATGCGAGCGCGGCTGTCGACGAGGTTGCGGACGGCGCGGACGGCTTGGTTGGGTCGGCGGGCATGCGCGGGGATCGTCGCACGAGACGCGCCGCGTGGTAACGAAAGGTCGATGCGCCAGTTTCGATCCGCGCTTCGGTCCCAGCTGGCGTTCGTTGTCGTGTGCGCGGCATGCGGCGCGGCCTCGGCGGACGCGACGGCTCCGGCGCGCGGCGTCGCGTCGCCCCCCGTGGGCGCGTCGCCCCCATCGCATACGACCAACGAGCCGGCCATCGACCCGCCCGCGGGCGCGCTCACGCTCGCGCAGGCGCGCCGCTACATGCTCGATCTCATCAACCGCGACCGGCGGTCGATGGGCCTCGCGCCGGTCACGCTGGACCTCGATGCGCCGACCGCCGCGGGCCAGCGGCACGCGGAGGACATGGCATCGCACGCATACCTCGGCCATTGGGGCACCGACGGATCGGTTCCCGAACAGCGTATGACCGAAGCGGGCGGCGTCGACATGGTGCTCGAGAACGCGAGCTGCTTCACGGACGAGAGGCCCCGGCGGCTCGACCGCGCCGCGCGCTTCGAGGCCAAGGACATCGAGCAGACGGAGGCCATGTTCTTTCACGAGAAGCCGCTGAACGACGGTCATCGCAAGAACATCCTCACGCCGTGGCACACCCGCGTCGGCATCGGGCTCGCGCAGCCGGTCGCCACGCCGGTCGAGATCCCGGTTCCGTGCGTCGCCCAGGAGTTCGTGGATAGCTATGGATCCTACGCGCCCGTGCCGCGGACGATGCACGTCGGCGACATGCTGCACGTCCAGGGGACCGTCGCGGCGCCCGCGTCCTTCGCGGGCGTCGGGCTTGCCCGGGTCGACCCACCGAAGGCGCTGCCCGTGGCCGAGGCGAACGGCCGGCGCAGCTATCCGGTGCCCGCGCCCTACCAGACGTACTGGCCTGCGGGCTACAAGACGCCCATTCCGGTTCGCGTGGACGGAACCGGGCACTTCGCGATCGACGTTCCCGTGAGCGACGGCCTGAAACCCGGGATGTACGAGCTGTCGGTCTGGGCGAAGGTGCCCGGTTCGCCGGACTTCGTCATGGCGAGTCTGCGGACGATCCAAGCTCGCTGAGGCCGCGCACGCCGCGTCCGGCGAGATGGGCCGGCCAGTCGCGCGCGCAGGCGGCGTCGTCTCGCGACGCGAGCCCCGCGCATCGCGCCGGGTCGACCGAAGGACCCACGAGGAGGTACGCGTCGCGCGAGACGAAGGGCAGCTGCTCCTGCCATTCGGCGTCGACCGCCTTGTGCACGGCGTCGGCTTCGTCGAGCTGCACGTTGGCCGCGAGCGCGGCGAGCCGGCGACCGATGGCTTCGTGCGCGTCCGAGGTCTCCGGAGTCTGCTCGTAGATGTGCGTCAGGTAGCGAATCGCCTGCTCGCGCGCGCCTTGCCGCGTGAGGATCGTCGCCGCGGACAGCGCGCGGTCGGCGTCGGCGCCGAGCTCCACGGCTTGCGCCATCGCTTCGGCTCCCCTTTGGCGCCACGCGTCCTGCGTCGCCGTGTCGTGCAAGAACGACGGCGCGATGAACGCCATGAATTGCCCGTACTGCATCCACACCTTCGCGTCGTCGGGGCGCTCGCGCGTGCCGCGTTCGAGGTAGCCGCGCGCCCGCACGACGTCGTCTTCCGTGCCTTGCATCGGCCGGTACGCGAGCAGCGTGTCGATGATGCGGTAGAGCGGACGGTAGGTCGGCTCGAGCGCCAGGATCGCGTCGGCGTAGTCGGGCACCTTCGTGAAGTCGCGGTGCTCGGTCCAGTGCACCCCGTACTCGACGAGCAGCTTGGCCCAGAGGAGATCGACCGCCGCAGCGTCCCACCCGAGCGTCGCGACGTGGAGCTCCGCGGGAGGAGGCAGCGCGACCACGTCGTCGCGCTCTTTCACGGCGTGCGCCGTGCCCGCGAGCCAGGGCTGGGTCGCCGCGATTCCGGCGAGCGCGAGGACCAAGAGGCCCGGCGCCGCGAACTTCATTCGACCTCGGAGTCGACCACCATCCCCGGATCGATCGCGGGCCCCGCCGGGTCGCCCTCGACGTCGTGCCCCGTCACTTCGAACGTGCTCGTCAGCCCGTCGCCGTCGAGGTCCCCATGGGCGTGGGCGCGGAACG
>Ga0210391_10005522_pt1 | contig 10417 bp, 6 predicted proteins | sample IncBWC12OmetaG_FD_160573 | JGI IMG/M metagenome (GOLD analysis project Ga0210391, IMG submission 160573) | Forest soil microbial communities from Barre Woods Harvard Forest LTER site, Petersham, Massachusetts, United States - Inc-BW-C-12-O ...
CGCTGCACGTGGGCGATTGGATCAACATCACGCCGAGCTTCACTTTCCGGTCCACCTATTACGGCGCGCAGCTGCGCAACGGAAGCTTTCTCGATCAGGGGCTTTTCCGCGACACGGAGGAATTCTCGATCGACCTGCGGTTTCCCGTGATCGAGCGCGTCTACGACCACGGCGAGACGAAGTGGAAGCACGTCGTCGAGCCCTATCTGGTCTATCGCCTGGTCAACGGCGTGAACGACTTCGGGCAGTTCCTGCGTTTTGACGAAGACGACACTCTGACGGACACGAACGAGATCGAGTACGGCGTCACACAGCGCCTCTATCGACGCACGGCCAACGGTGAATCTCAGGAATTCATAACCTGGCACATCGCGCAGAAATATTTCTTCGACCCCACGTTCGGCGGGGCGCTGGTTCCCGGCGAGCGCAACGTGTTTCAGACGCTCGTGTCGCTCACGCCGTTTGCATTTGCGGACGTGGCCCGGCGATTCTCTCCGATTGTCAGCGACGTTACCGTCGCGCCGGGCAAGCGATGGGATACCCAGTTCATCGTGAACTACGATCCGCAGCGTAACCGACTGACGGCCATCGGGACGCTGCTGAAGCTGAAGCCCTACAAGGAATCGTTCGTCACGCTGGCGCACTTTTACACGTTGAATTTACCGGTGAATCCCGAACCCCCGCCGCCGAATTTCCAGCAGCATTCCAATCAAGTACGCACGCTTTTCGGTTACGGCGAGCCGAACCGCCGAGGATTCAACGTCGAGTTCGGCGCGAGCTACGATTTTGTGGCCCAGGCCTTCCAGAACCAGATCGTCGAGGTTTCCTACAACGGCTCGTGCTGCGGCCTGGGCTTCGAATACCGCCGGTTTTCGTTTGGCACCATCCGCAATGAGAATCAGTACAGCGTCGTAATCCGCATCGCGAACCTGGGCTCGGCCGGCAACCTGCGGCATCAGGAAAAAATTTTCTAGATCGGCACGCGTGACGCACTATTCCGAATCCGAGCTGGCGTACTTTTCCATCGAGCAGGCGGCGCGCCTGCTGCGGCGCGGCGAAATCTCGCCGGTCGATCTGGTCGAGGTTTCGCTCAAGCGCATCGAGCGATGGAGTTCCGAGCTCAACGTGTTCCTCACCGTACTGGCGGAAAATGCGCGGCGACAGGCGAAGGTGGCCGAACGCGAAATCCGGCGCGGCCGCGCGAAAAGCCCTCTGCACGGCATTCCCGTCTCGCTGAAGGACAATTTCTGGACCCGCGGCGTGCGCACCACTGCCGGGTCGACGATTCTGGCCAACTGGGTGCCGAACGCGGATAGCGATGTGGCCAAGTCGCTGGCCGAGGCCGGTGCGATTCTGCTCGGAAAGACGAACATGCACGAATTCGCCTATGGCATCACAGGCGAAAACCCGCATTACGGCAGTTCGCGCAACCCTTGGGCGCCCGAGCGCATTTCCGGCGGCTCAAGCGGCGGCTCGGTTGTCGCCGTCGCCCTGGGCATGGGCGCCGGATCGGCGGGCACGGATACGGGCGGATCGATCCGCATTCCGTCGGCGCTCTGTGGGATCGTCGGTCTCAAGCCGACGTACGGCCTGGTCAGCACCGCCGGCGTGGTGCCGCTGGGCACGACCTTCGATCACTGCGGACCGATCGCGCGCAACGTGACCGACGCGTGCATCCTGCTTGAAGCGATCGCCGGGAAATATCCGCGCGGAGCAGCGAGACCCGGCTGGCGCACGCTGCGGAAAACGCTGCCCCGGCGATTTCGCATCGGCGTGCCCAGGGAATTCTATTTCGACCGGATCGAGCCCGACGTGCGGCGCTCGGTCGAGGCTGCCGCGAAGAAATTCGAAGTACTGGGAGCACGGGTCGAGGAGGTTTCACTGCCACGCCTCGCCCGAGCGGTGGAACAGGCGACCATCGTCGTGGTCGCCGAGGCGAGCGCCTATCACGAATCGCAGGGATATTTCCCGGCGCGGGCCGCCGAATATGGAGACGACGTCCGCGGCCACCTCGAATTCGGGCACAAGCTGCTCGCCGTAGATTATCTCCGCGGGATGGGCGCGTGCCGGGAGATCCTCGCGGATTTTGAGGCGGCGTTTGAAGAAGTGGACGTGATCCTGGCGCCCACCGCGCCGATTTCGGCGCCGCGCGTCGGAGAGACCGGGGTGCGCGTGACCGGCGACCGCGAAACCGCCACACGCGCCGAGCTGCTGCGGCTCACGCGCCCGAGCAATATCAGCGGCTTGCCCGCGATCTCAATCCCCTGTGGATTTACAGGCGAAGGACTGCCCGTGGGGCTGCAGCTGATGGGCCCGCGATGGGGCGAAGCGCGTCTGCTGGCGATTGCGCGGGCTTACGAAGAAGCGACCGAATGGCACACGCGCCGGCCGAATCCCGCCTGAGGCTTGGGCGCCGCTTCGATCGGGTGGTGACGGTCCGCGTTTCATATCGTGAAATGGACGCCGGCGTTGGCGCAGCGGCGCGCGCCGTGGCAGAACCAAAAACCGGTGGTACGCGTCTAAACGATATGGTCAAATTAGCGAACAGTCGGACCTGCGCCCATGATCGGGGCCCTGTTCACTTGGGGGAGTGAGGAAATTCTATGGCTGTAGCCGTACTTGCTGGACTTTTTGTGTTCGCAGCCGGCTTGGGTTCTTTTCTTTCGCCGTGCGTGCTGCCGCTGGTTCCCGGCTATCTTTCGATGCTGTCCGGCGTGGGTGTGGACAAGCTCCGGGAAGGCGAAGGGGAAACGAGCAAGCTGTTCAGCTCCGCACTGGCATTCGTCATTGGACTGTCGGTTGTGTTCATCACGATGGGAGCCACGGCGAGCGCCGTCGGACAGTTCCTGCTGAAGCATCGCGACCTGCTCGCGCCCATTGCCGGCGCGGTGATCATTCTGTTTGGATTGCATCTGATCGGCTGGCTGATCAAGCTGCCGGTTCGCGCTGGACTGATCGTCGGCGCGATCCTTGTCGCCATTGGCGTTGTGTTGAATCTGCGCACGGCCGAGTCGGTCGTGAAGCCGGTCGATTTCTACGCGGCCTCGCTGATTTTTCTTTTCGGCCCTCCTTTAACTCGCTGGTTGAACCGCGATGTCCACATGCGCGATGTAGGCGGAAAAAATCCCGGCATCGTCAGCGGCTTCCTGCTCGGGTTTGCGTTCGCGCTGGGCTGGACTCCGTGCATCGGACCCATCCTCACGACCGTGCTGGCCGTTGCGGCTTCGCGCGGCAGCGTGCGGGACGGCGTCATCCTTCTTACGCTCTATTCCGCGGGACTTTCGATTCCGTTTCTGCTGACGGCGGTCGGCGTCGCCCGTTTCATGAAGTTCTATCAGAAATTTCGCAAGCACCTGCATACCGTCGAGGTCTGCAGCGGAGTGCTGCTGCTGATCATCGGCGGCTTGATTTTCACGAACGCTCTGACGCTCATCTCCTCCCACATCAGCGGATACAGTTTTGAGACCGTCATCGAGAGATGGATGCCTTCCGGCGTAAGAACCTGGCTCAAGGACAACGGGGCTGCCGCGGGCGGTGCGGAATCGGCGAATCTCTCGCCCGAACCCGATGTTACCTTCAAGGACCTCACCGGCAAAGGCATCCCGCTTTCGAGCTTCAAGGGCCAGGTGGTGCTGCTGAACTTCTGGGGAACGTGGTGTGAGCCCTGCCAGCACGAAATTCCGCTGCTGATCGACATTCAAAACAAATATGCTTCAAAAGGTTTCACGCTCGTCGGCGCGGCGACCAACGACGAAGACGCTACGGTCGACAAGTTCATCCACACCTCTGAGTTCAACGTCGGCGGCCAGGAAATGAAGATGAACTACCCCGTGGTCATGAATAATGACGACAACGTGGCGAAATTCGGCGGGATTCTTGGCATGCCGACCACCTACTTGATCACGCGCGACGGTAAGATCGCCAAGCGCTACATCGGAAGCCTCGATCAGAACGAGGCGCAACTTGAAAAGGACATCGAGAACCAACTATGACATACATCGCTCGATTCGCTTACGGCGTCGGCCTCGCGGCGTTCCTGCTGATTCCGGCGTCGCGCACGGCTTTCACGCAGCAAACGGCGCTGCCTCCGAAGCCGTCCGACATCGTCTCCACGAAGACCTACGTCTCAATGGATCCCGTTCCCCGCGGCAAAGAATTTCAGGCCGCCGTGGTGGTGAAGATCAATCCGGGCTATCACATGAACTCGCACAAGCCCTCCGACAGCTACCTGATCCCGACAACCGTAACGCCGCAGCTTCCCGACGGGTTTACGCTGGTCGGCGAGCCTTCCTACCCGTTGGGGAAAAACGAAAAATTCCCGTTCTCGCCCGATAAGCCGCTCAACGTTTACACTGACAGCGTGACATTTCGCCTGAAAATGACCGCGGATGAAAAAGCAGCGCTGGGGAAAGCCTCGATTCCGGTAACCCTGCGGTTTCAGGCGTGCAACACGTCGGCGTGCCTGCCGCCGGTTAAGATTCCCTTGGCACTGGACGTGAACGTCGCCGCGGCGGGGAAGACCGGCAAGCCGATGAATCCTGGGATTTTCGCTTCAAAACCTTCCGGCTTCTAGCGCCCGCACGCGTCGCGGACGCAGCCTCAGAGCGCCGTCATCGCGGGCACGGCCTTCCGTAACCGCTCGACCACGCGTTTCCGGCCGAGCGCAACCATCGTATCGAATAGCGGCGGCGCCACTGCGCGGCCGACGATGGCCACGCGCGTCGCGTTGATCAGCAGGCCTGCCTTGACACCCTCGGCCGCAGCCACCGCGCGCGACGTCGCGTCGCACGCATCGTGGTTCCAATCCGGCAGTGCCTCGAGCGCGTCGGCAAGCTTCGCGAGCATGCCCGGCAGGCGCTCGTCTTTCCAGAATTTATCGCGTGCGTCGGCGTCGTAACCGAAATCGTCCGCAAAAAAACCGCGCGCCCAGCTCGTGAAATCACCCAGTAGCCGCGTCCGCGGCCGGATCAGGTCCACCGCGCGTGCGAACCAAGAGGGATCCTGGCTCGCCTGGGAGCCTTCCCACAATCCCGCGCGCTTCAGCTCGGCTTCCACGTACGGCAGCACGTACTCCACCGGAGTCTTCTGCAGGTATTGCGTGTTGAACCATTCCAGCTTCGCCCGGTCGAACACCGCGTTCGTCCGGCTTACTCCGGAAAGCGAGAACCGCTCGATCAGCTGGCTCGTGCGAATGGTTTCCTCATCTCCGCCGGGCGACCACCCGAGCAGTGCCAGAAAATTGCGAAACGCTTCGGGCAGAAAACCCTCCTCGGCGTAGGAGCCCACGCTCGTCGCACCGTGCCGCTTGGAAAGCCGGGTGCGGTCGGGCCCCAAAATCAGCGGGACGTGCGCGAAAATCGGCGGCTGCGTGCCCAGGGCGCGGTAGATCAGCGCCTGCTTGGGCGTGTTCGACAGGTGATCGGCGCCGCGAATGACGTGCGTAATGCGCATGTCGATGTCGTCCACCACCACGCTGAGTTGATACGTGGGCACGCCATTGGACCGCAGCAGGACAAAATCCTCGATCTCCGCGTTCTCGACCTCGCGCGGGCCGAACACGGCATCTTCGAAGGGAGTCACTCCCGCGCGCGGCACCTTGAATCGAATCGCAAACGCGAGCCCCGCTTGGTCTTTCTCGGCGCGTTCGGCACCGGAAAGATCGCGGCACGGGCACGCCGGTCCCTTCTGCGTCTTCGGCTCGTCGTCGCCTTCGCCCTCCTGTTCACCCGCCGGCGCCGCATCAGCGCCCGTATACGCCGCGCCTTTGCAGTAGCAGGGGAACGCCGCGCCGCTTGCGAGCAGTTTCGCCGCCGCCGCGCGATACATTTCCAGCCGCTGCGACTGAAACACGGGCCCTTCGTCCCACTCGATGCCGAGCCACCTCAGCCCATCCAGGATTCCTCCCACCAGCTCGGGCTTATTGCGCTCGACATCCGTGTCCTCGATGCGCAGGATGAGCGTGCCGCCCTCCCGGCGCGCAAAAAGCCAGTTGAAGAGCGCCGTCCGAGCCCCCCCCACATGCAGATAGCCGGTGGGCGACGGGGCAAAACGGACGCGTGGTGTGTCGGCAGAAGCCATGCGGGTCTCTTTTCCAGCTGGTCTCGAAACGATTCATCTTAGCGGAAGCATTCGCCAAAATCGAGGCGCCGAATTCCACAGCCCGGACGAACTCGGTACCCGGGTACTGTTGACCGACCCGGTCACGGCCGCCATAGTTAATGGGACGGTAACGGTTATTGCCGCGAAACCGGGTGGACACGCCGCGCTGACACCAGAGGTTTTTCTGCTATTCTCGGTGGACGATTGGCGGGAGTGCGGGTGGTTAATTGCCTAGCTATCTCACAATTACGGGATTTGTCCTGCTGGCAAGCTCCTTCCTGCTGGCCGGATATTTCTATTTCATCCACCGCCTGAAACGCCAGAATTACCTGCTCGCCTGGTCGGTTGCCTGGCTGCTGCTTGGGGCACATCTTGTCACCGGCGCGATGAGCACCGATCCAACGGGCTCGACGTGGGACCGCGCGCTTTTCGCAACGAGCCAAGTCATGATGCTCAGTGCGGCGCTGACCTTCTATTGCGCTGCGAAGCTCTACGCCGGCCTCAAGGTTCCCGTTCGCGGAGTGGCGATCTGGTTCGTGATTTTTGCCGCATGGCCCATCGCCCGGTTGAACCAGGTCTGGAACATTCCGCCCACGGTGCTCGGTGTCGGTTTCATTCTTTTGTTTGTCGCGTACACGTTCTTGCAGGAAGGCCGCAAGCAGGAGTCGCGCGCCGACGTTTTGCTGTCCATCGCGTTCGCCGGCTGGGGCCTGCTCTACTTTACGGCGGCCTTTCGGAACTTTCTGCCCTGGGCGCAGCGTTCGGGCATGCTGCCGTTGATGTTCTTGCCGCAGCTTTTCACCTGCGTACTCATGGTAATGGGCGTTTACGAAGAGGAGCGGCGGCGCGTCGAGCGCAATATGCTTGCGCTGTCCAGCCTGAACCTGGCCACCTCCAGTATCGTCGGCGGAGAAATTCAGAAGATGCTGGCGCAGGCGCTCGAGCGCGTGCTCAACGTGGTCCGCATCCCCGTCGGCGCGCTTTGCCTGCAAAATGACGACGGAGCTCCACCCACGATTATCATCGCGGGCCTTACGGATTCGTTCGTCAGCTCGATCCGGGAATCAAATCTCGAATCGTATGTGGTGAATCTGGTCGCACGTCTCGGCGGCCTGGTCGTCTTTCGCGATCTCACCCGCGACGCGAATTGGGAAGCCCTCGAAAAGGAAGAATCGTTTCTGCAGGTCCGCCGCGTGCTGCTCGCCCAGGGTCTGCGTACCGTGGTGGGCATCAGCTTGCAGACCAAGGAGCGCATCTTCGGCTCCCTGCTGCTCGGCACTCCGGATAACCGCAGTTTCACTCCTGCCGAGCGGCGCCTGCTGCTCGCGCTGGGGCAGCAGATCGGCACTTCGGTCGAGAACAGCTACCTGATCAAGCAAACCGCGCGCCGCAGCGAAGAGCTGCACATCCTCAACGACATTGGCCGCGCACTCAGCTCCACGCTCGACCTTGATACGCTGCTAGGCCGCATCTATTCGGAGATGCGCCGCGTGCTCGACGTCAGCAGCTTTTTCATCGCCTTCGATCATCCGCGCACACGCGAGATCCGCCTCGAAATGGAAGTGATTGATGGCCAGGGGCTGCCGAAGCGCTCGCGCGAGTCGGGCAACCATCTGATCGAGTACGTCGTGCGCACGGGACAACCGCTGCTGATCCGCGAGAAATTCATGGAAGAGGCCGAACGCCTCGGCTTCGAGCCGCGGCGCGAACTCGGTTCGGTCTGCGCCGTCCCGCTGATCCGCTACGACCGCACCGTCGGCGTGATGGCCGTGCACAGCGCGAAGGAGCACGTCTTTGATGCCGGTCACGTCGAATTCCTGCGCGTGCTGGCCAGCGAAGCTGGCATCGCCATGGAAAACGCGCGCCTGTTCGAAGAAGAACAGAAAAAATCGCGCCAGCTCACGTTGATCAACAACGTCTCGAGCCACGCCATCACCTCGCTCGATCCCGACGAAATGCTCGCCAAAATCGTCGCGGAGATGGAAAAGCACCTCGCCTACGATCATATCGGTATCGCGCTGCTCGACTATTCCGCCAAGGAGCTGGTCGTGCAGGCCGAGGCCGGCACGCGCCGCGAAGCCGTGGGCCGCCGTGTGGTGCTGGGCGAAGGGCTGGTCGGGCAGGTTGCCCGCAGCAGCCAGACCACCATCGTTCGCCAGGTGACGACGACGTCTCCCAAGCTGGTGCTGGAAGATTCAGCCGCCGGCGTCGCGCTGCCGGTCACCTACGGCGAGCAATTCCTCGGCATCCTCTACGTCGAATCGGCCGTATCGTGCGATTTTCCCGACGCCGACGTCACTCTGTTGCGCACGCTCGCCGATCTTTTTGCCGGCGCCCTACACAACGCGCTCACGTTTCAGAAAGCGCAGGAGCAAGCGATCACCGACGGCCTCACCGGCGTGAAAACACACCGCTTCCTCATGGAAGCGCTTTCTGCCGAATGGAAACGATCTACGCGCGCGAATCGTCCGCTCGCGCTGGTGCTCATGGACCTGGACCGCTTCAAATTCGTCAACGATTTCTACGGCCACCTCGAAGGCGACGTCGTCCTCCAGCGCGTCGGTCACATTCTCGAGCAGAATTGCCGCCGGTCGGATGTCGTCGCACGTTACGGCGGCGACGAATTCGTGATCCTGATGCCGGAAACCTCCGTGGAGCAGGCTCGCCAGCTGGCCAACAAACTCCGCGGATGGATCGCCTCTGATCCTCTGCTGCGCGACAAGAACATCACCGCCAGCTTCGGCATCGCGGCGTTCCCGGTTCACGGCTCCACGCCCCAGGAGCTGATCCAGATCGCCGACTCCTCGATGTATTTGTCCAAGCATCAGGGCGGCAACCTGGTTTCCAGCGCAGAGCAGGGCGACCCGAACGATCGTAAGCGCTGGAAGAAGGATGTCCTCGAAGCCTATCTCGGCGTGACGCTGAAGCGCCTTTTCTCCACCGGCCCGGAAGCCTTCGAGGAAATTTACCGCCGCCTCGAGCAGTTCACCCGCTCGCTGCGCGAACAGGGTGGCGACGCGGCAGGCGACTCGCTGCCGCCTGCGGTCGTCGAAACGGTCACATCGCTTGCTTTCGCCATCGACGCCAAGGACCACTACACCCAAGGCCACTCGCAGAAAGTTTCCGCCTACGCCGTGATGATCGCGCAGGCGCTCGGCTTGACGCCCGCGGAAATGGAGGAGATTCGCCTCGCCGGTCTGCTTCACGACATCGGCAAGGTGGGCATCCCGGAAGCGATCCTCAATAAATCTGGTCCGCTCGACGCTTCTGAATGGGAGACCATGAAGACGCACACCGACCTCGGCGCACGGATTCTGGAACCGCTGAAACCGATGGGTCGCATCCGCGAAATGGTTCGCCACCATCACGAGTTCTACGACGGCACCGGTTATCCGTTGCGCCTCGAAGGCGATCAGATTCCCTACGGCGCGCGCGTAATCGCGATCGCAGACGCCTACGACACGATTACTTCCGAGCGCACGTACAAGAAAGCGCGCACGCCGGAGGACGCCTTCGCCGAGCTCGAACGCTGCGCCGCCAATCAGTTCGATCCCGAGATCGTACGCGTCTTCGTCGACACCATGCGGCGCGCCCCGCGCCCCACCGTCGAAACGGCCGTTACCGTCTCCGTGCGCTCCGAAAAAGAGGACTAATCGCGATCCGGCAGGCGGCTCCCGCCCCCGAAGCAGTGGGGCAGCTCCTGGACGACACCTCCCGATCGAAAGCCGAGGGAAAACTCCAGGCCAGGCAGGGCTGACGTTCGCATACGCCCGGCGCATCTAACCGGGCAGCGGGCCCGTCGAGATGACCGAAAGCACGTTCCTCGTATTGAACCTCGCTCTTGCGTTTTACCTGGTCGGCGCGATCTGGGCGCACGAAGTGGATATCTTCAGGAATTGGCGGGTCCTCGATCCGGAAAATTTTCGCCGGCTTCAGACGGTGCACTGGAAAAAGCTGCCTTACTGGATTTTCGCCCCGCTGGGGCTTGCGCTCGCCGGTTCAGTGACTCTTGTCTGGTATCACCCGCCCGGCTCTCCATCCTGGGCCATCTGGAGCAGCCTCGGCGCTCAGCTGATCTCCCATATTCTTACGGCAGTTCTCTGGGGCAGGTGGCAGGCAAAGCTGAGCAAGGACAGCGCCGGCGGTCGAAGTCCGTATCTCGCGAAGATTCTGAATACCCATTGGGTCCGGACTTTTCTCATCAACGCATACGCGCTCATCTTGCTCGTTTGGGTAATCAAGTTGTATGGATGAATGGAAGTCGTTCAATCCCGCGGAGAAACCCGAAGACAGCAATCGCATGGCCTTCGGCCGTTTG
>Ga0210391_10005524_pt1 | contig 10413 bp, 6 predicted proteins | sample IncBWC12OmetaG_FD_160573 | JGI IMG/M metagenome (GOLD analysis project Ga0210391, IMG submission 160573) | Forest soil microbial communities from Barre Woods Harvard Forest LTER site, Petersham, Massachusetts, United States - Inc-BW-C-12-O ...
CACGTCGGTTCGTCGCGTCAGCGGCTCGCCGCGCACTTGCTCCGGCGCCATGTACGCGAGCTTGCCTTTGAGCTGGCCGTCGCGCGTCGTCTGCAAGCGGCCGGAGGCCTTCGCGACGCCGAAGTCGAGCAGGCGCGGGATGCCGTCGGTGCCGACGAGGACGTTCTGCGGCGACACGTCGCGGTGCACGATGTCGAGCCGTTCGCCGCGATCGTTGCGCGCCTCGTGCGCCGCATGAAGACCGTGCAGCATCCCGCTCACGACGCCGACGCCCACGAGCGGCGCGATGCGCTCGCCGCGACGGCGCGCGGTGCGAACGAGCTGCGCGAGCGACGTGCCGGGCACGTACTCCATCACGAGGAACACTTCGTCGTCGGCGGACACGACGTCGAGCGTCGACACGACGTTCGTGTGTGCGATGCGGGCCGCGAGCCGCGCTTCGTCGAAGAACATCTTCACGAAATCGGGATCGCGCGCGAACTGGGCATGGAGTCGCTTGATCGCCACAGGCCGCGCAAACCCCGCCGGCCCGAGCAGACGCCCGAAATGCACGGTGGCCATGCCGCCCGACGCAATCTCGCCGTACAGCACGTACCTCCCCACGCTCCGCGGGCGCGCTGGGGCCTGTAAAGCTGCAGCCATTCTCCATCACATCGTAGCCCGATTGGCGTTCTACCGGCTACAGTTGGTGTTCAACCTTGCCAGCGCGCGGGCCCCGGGCGGAGCTCAAGCCGCAACGCCGATTCGGTTCTTTGGGTGTTTGCTCCCGTGAGCTTCAAGAAAGGTATGCGTTTCTGCTCCCCTGCAGGTCCCGCTCCGATCGGCCAGGTCTGCCAGGTTTCCTCAAGTCCCCTCTAGTTTCCGCTACTTTGCGTTACCTGCAAGCGTGCGCGGGGGCACGGCAATCCCGCGAATCGCGCACCCTACATCCGGAAAACGGCTGGCAGACGTCCCGCTTGCGTCACGAATGGCGCCGGAGCAGGCTGTTCACGTTCGCGCAAGCGTACAAGCCGCTCACGCCGCAACGGAATGTTCAGGGTAGGCACGGTCGCGACGGGTTGCCGGAGCGTCCGACGGGAAACCCACGTGGGAGCGACGCCTCGGCCCAAAGCGAGCGCTTGAATTCAGCCTCGACGGAAGCCAGATTCCGTTAAGAAATGAGCCGCGGACGCGCACACGCGCATCCATGGTGTTCCGAATCGAACCCTCCATCCTTCGCGAGTGGCTCACCGTTCTCGGCCTCCAGCACTCGGCCTCCACAACCTCTTACGCCCGGAACTCCCCCTTGAAACATTTGGCGTTTTCCTTTGCTTTCGCCTTTGCAGCGCTCGCCGCAGGCTGTTTCACCACGCCAACGCCCGGGGGAACGGCCGGCGCCTCGGCGGGATCGAGCGGCTCGGGTACGAGCGGCTCCGCCGGCGCCTCCGGCACCGTGCCGGGAGCCGGTCCACAAGGATGCACCCCGCCCGCGGGCACGACTCCGAAGATGGTGCCGAACGGGTATTACGTCGTGGGGGCCACCGTGTGCACGGCCGACGGCACACCGCATTTGTTCCACGGTGTCGACCGACCGTCGCTCGAGTTCAGTCCCGAGGGCGATCACATCTCGCAAGCGGACTTCCAGGTCATGGCGAACTGGAACGCAAACGTCGTTCGCATCGCGCTCAACCAGGACTACTGGCTTCCGAACGTCCCCGCCCTCTACAACCCGTATTACAAGGAAACGGTGCAGGGCGCGGTCGAACAGGCCGAGAACGCCGGTCTCGACGTCATCCTGGATCTGCACTGGTCGGACCGCGGCGACTCGGACGCCGGCGTAGCGGGCGGCATGACCAAGCAGGATACGAGCGGGGGCAGTAACCAGCAGCAGATGGCCGATACGAACTCGCTCGCGTTCTGGACCGACGTCGCGGGGACCTTCAAGGACGACCCGCACGTGCTCTTCGAGCTCTACAATGAACCGAACGGCATCCCTTGGCCGATCTGGCTCAACGGCGGGATGTCCACCGGCTTCCAGGTCGTCGGCATGCAGCAGCTGCACGACGCGATTCGCGCGGCGGGGGCCGAGAACGTCGTCATCGCCGGCGGTCTCGACTGGGCGTACGACCTGTCGCAGGTCACGAGTTACCTCATCTCCGGGTACAACATCATGTACGCCACGCACCCGTACGACAAATCGGATGACGCGATGGCCGGCTGGGACAGTCACTTCGGCTATCTCGCGGAGAACAACATCGCGCCTGTCATCGCGACCGAGTTCGGCGACGCATCGGCGAACTGCACCGGTGTTTGGGACACGAACCTCATCGCGTACGCCGACACACACAAGATCTCGTGGACGGCCTGGGGCTGGTATCCGGGCGGCTGCTCGTTCCCGTCGCTCATCTCCGATTGGGACTGGACCCCCACGGTGCAGGGCATGGTCGTCCAGAACGCGTTGCTCTCCTATCCACCGCCGGCGCCGCCACCGGCGGCGGACGCGGGAACGCACACGATCACGGTGCCCATCCCTGTCGTCGACGCCGGCGCAATCGAAGCGGGTAGTAGTGGTGACGCGACGGCGGACGCGGACGACGCGGGGGCGCTCGCCACCCCCGACGCCGGATCGATCGACGCAACGCTCGGTACGGACGACGGCTCGTCCGCGGATGCAGGCGACGCTTCGGCCGACGGCACCTGAAGCGACGTTCCGGCGTGAAGACGCCGGCTCCGAAGGACTCCGAAGGACCGAGGCTCCCGAACCCGCAGCCTCGGTCCAAGCAATCGTCACTTGCAGCCGGTGAAGCGCACGTCGTCGATCCAGACGTCGTACGAAGCGCCGCGGTCGTTCACCTGCCACTGCACGCCGTAGATCTTCGACTTGTCGATGGTCGGCGGATTCGGATTGCCCCAGCCATCCATCTGCTTCATCGCGGCGAACGGGATCGTGTACTTCTTCCACTGTTCGGTCAGCGTGAGGTCCGCACCGAAGTCGTTGAAGCATTCCGTGCACACCTTCCCTTGCGGGTCCGTGTTCACGTCTGGCACCTTGAGGCGGACGTTCTTGGTCCCAGACCCTGCCTTCGCCCAGAAGGAGATCCCCGTGTACTGCGTCGCGTCGTAAGGGCCCTTCGGGTCCGTCAGACTGAATCCCAATCCCGCATAGAGCGGGTCGCCTTCCTTCGATATCTGGCCGTTCATGCGCGCAGCGAATTTTGAGCCGCTTGCGCCGTCCGCCGTTTGTAGAAATTTGGTTTTCGCCGGCGGCGTAACCGTGGACTTCTTGTCGTCGACGTAGGTGTACCAATAGCCATTTCGCCCGCCCTGGACGAGCAACTGATTGTTGTTGTCCTCGGCGTCGTCGATGACGAAGTCGGCAGGGCAATCCTTGTCGGGCACGGTCATCGGCCCCGGCGCCGGCGCCGCCGCAACGACGGGAGCCGCGGGGGCCGCGGCCGGAGGCGCAGCCGCCGCAGCGGTCTGGGGCGCGGGCTCGTCGTGGTCACAAGCCAGGACGGCCAACGGCGACAGAGCCAATGCAAGGAATCCGAATGAATTGACCCTCATGAAACCCTCCGAGAATGCCTGTTCGGTGGACGAAAAGCGGAATTCGCGCGCGACGCTACACTCCATACGGCGGCCTCGCAAGGCGTTTGGATCGCCGCGCGCCCGAGTCTTCGAAAGGAGAAAGCGTAACAGGGAGGGGACGAGGAAAGGAGGATTGGGGAGGTGTTCCGAGCCTAGGGCCGGGCGCGTTCGTAGCGCGCGAGGATGCGATCCATCGTCTCGTTCATCGCGGCGTCGACGACGCGGCGGCGCGGGTCGGCGTCGTACCAGGCGATCTGCTGCTCGGCCCCTCGCGCATAGGGAATCCGCGCCACGAAGTCGGGCACGACCCGTTTGATCTTGGTGTTGTCGAACACCATGCTGTGCGCCTTGTCTCCCAGGAGGCTCGCGCCCCACTCCGGATCGAAGGCCGCGATGAGGTCCGACGGTACGTGGACGATCTTGGGAGGGGCCGAAGCCGCTCGGCCCAGGATTTCGTGGATGGCGTCCCACGTCAGCGCTTCGTCCGACGTGATATGGAACGCATCGCCGATCGCGGCGCTATGACCCAGAAGCCCCACGAAGCCGCGCGCGAAGTCCTCGTTGTGCGTGAGCGTCCATAGTGAAGTGCCGTCGCCGTGCACGATGACCGGAACGCCGCGTCTCATGCGATCGATCACCGTATAGCCGCCGTGCGGCGGCAAGAGCGGCGCGTCATAGGTGTGCGACGGACGGACGATCGTGATGGGGAATCCCTCGCTCCGGTATGCGTGCACGAGGCGCTCTTCGCAGGCGATCTTGTCGCGCGAGTACTGCCAGTGCGGATTGGCGAGCGGCGTCGACTCCGTCACGGGCAGGCGGCCGGGCGGCGTCTGGTACGCGGACGCGGAGCTGATGAACACGTACTGGTGCGTGCGCCCGCGAAAAAGCTCGATGTCGAGATCGATGTGCGAGGGCACGAACGCGATCCATTGGACGACCGAGTCGAAGCGGCGGTCGCCGAGGGCCGCCCGCGCCGACGACGGGTCGCGAACGTCGCCGTGCAGCACTTCGACTCCCGCCGGCACGGGATGGCGGTCGCTCTGCCCGCGGCACAAGAACGTGACGTGGACGCCGCGCGCGAGCGCCTCGCGCGCGCACGCCGAGCTGATGATCCCAGTACCGCCGACGAAGAGGACGTTCATCGGTGCGGATACTAGAGCGGGGCTCGTTCGAACGGGAAGTTCGAACGATGGGAGCGACCCACCTCGGGTAACTCGCCCGCGCGCGACGCGACGCGGGATCCTCGACCTCGCGGGCGGCCTGGGCTACCCCTTCGAGCCCGCGATGAAAGCCTCCGTTCGCTGGCTCCGTGAGCTCTGTCCGCAACTTCCCGACGACGCGAAAGCCCTGGCCGAGCGCTTCACCGCGGCGGGCCTCGAAGTCGAAGGGACGGCGGCCTTCGGCCTCGGCGCCGAAGCTTGCGTCGTCGCGGCCGTGGTGTCGACGCGCCCGCATCCGTCGCGCAGCGGCCTGCGCCTGGTGACGGTCGACACGGGCGGGGCGCCCCAAGAAATCGTCTGCGGGGCGCCCAACGTTCCCGATCCGGGTGGCCTCGTCGTCCTCGCGCCCCTCGGCGCCCATCTGCCGGCCAAAGGGATGACGATCGAACGCCGTTCGATCGCCGGCGTTCCGAGCGAGGGCATGCTCTGCAGCGAGGCCGAACTCGGGCTTGGGGACGACGAGAGCGGCATTCTCGTCTTCCCACCGGGAGCGATGAGTCCCGGCACGCCGTTCACCCACGCCGTACCCGCGGCCCGCGACACGGTCCTCGAGATCGGTCTCACTCCGAACCGGGCCGACGGCCTCGGCCACATCGGCCTCGCGCGCGAAGCCGCGGCGCTCTTCGGGGTGCCGTTCGTGCCGCCCATGCCGCGCGATCCCGAGCGCACCGAGGACGATCCGCTCGACAACCACGTCCGGATCGCCGTCGAGGACGGCGAGGGCTGCCCGCACTACGCCGGGGCGCTGCTCACGTCGGTCCGCGTCGGGCCTTCCCCCATCGACGTCCGCTTTCGCCTCGCGTCGCTCGGCGTGCGTTCGATTTCGAACGTGGTCGACGTGACGAACCTGGTGATGCTCGAGTTCGGGCACCCGATGCATGCCTTCGACCTCGACAAGATTCGCGGTCGCGCGATCACCGTGCGCCGCGCACGGGCCGGCGAAAAGCTGCGCACGCTCGACGGCGTCGACAGGCCGCTAGTCCCAGACGACCTGGTCGTCTGCGACGGCGAAGAGCCCGTTGCGCTGGCCGGCATCATGGGTGGACAGACGAGCGAGATCACAGGCGCGACTTCGCGCGTGCTGCTCGAATGCGCCTACTTCGACGCTCGCACCGTGCGCCGCTCCGCGCGCCGCCACGGCCTGCACACCGAATCGAGCCACCGCTTCGAGCGCGGCGTCGATTGGGGGGATACGCGCGTCGCCCTCGCGCGCGCCGTCTCGATGATCGCCAGGCTCGCCTCCGCCGTCGCGCTCCGTCCGGCCCGCCTCGTCGAGGCGAAGGCCCTCGCACGGCGCACCGTGCAGCTCCGCCCCGAGCGCGTGGGTGCCCTGCTCGGCGCGCCCGTCGACGCGAACGAAGCCCATACGATTCTGGAGCGGCTCGGATTCGCGCGCCGCGCCTCGTCTCCGTCGCAAGCCGCTGCGCCGATCTGGGACGTCCCGAGCTTCCGTCCGGACGTTTCGCGCGAGGTCGACCTCATCGAAGAAGTGGGACGGGTGCGCGGATACGACGCGATTCCGACGACGTTGCCGCCCGTCCGCGCGTCTCGGGACGCCGGCCCGCACCAGGCGATGGCGCGACGGGCCCGCGAAGCCGCGGTCGCCTGCGGTCTCTGGGAAGCGGTGACGTACGCGTTCGTGCGACCGTCGGATCTCGCTGCGGTCGGCGCGCCTCCGCCCGTCGTGACGCTGCAGAATCCCCTCAGCGAAGACCACTCGGTGATGCGCACGAGCCTTCTGCCCGGCCTCCTTCGGGCCGTCGCCCATGCCGAGCGGCACGGACAACGGGATGCACGCCTCTTCACGGTGGGCTCCCTCTTTCTCGCGGGGCGTGACAGCTTGCCCGAAGAGCGCCTTGCGCTCGCTGCGGTCGTCGCCGGAAATCGTGCTGGATGGCTTCGCAAGCCGGAACTCGTCGACGTCTGGGACGCCAAAGGAATCGCCGAGGCGCTCATCTTTCGTATCCTGCGCCGCACCGTCGCCGTCCGCACGCCCGATGCGGCGCAGATGCCCGCATCCCTTCATCCGCGCGGCGCCGCCTGGATCGAGGCCGACGGCGCGCGGCTCGGTGCGTTGGGTCCGATTCACCCCGACGTCGCCGAGGCGTTCGGAATCACGGCTCCAGCCGTCGTCATCGAACTCGATCTCGGTGCGGCCTCGGCGCTCGGCGTCGAGCGCATCCGCTTCGCGGCGCTCCCTCGCTTTCCTGCGAGCGCCCGCGACCTGGCGATCGTCGTTCCCGACGGGGTCGCCGCGGGCGACGTGCAGCGGGCGGCACGCGAGGTGGCGGGCGACCTTGCCGCAGAGGTCGTGCTTTTCGATCGATTCACGGGGGCGGGCGTCGCTACCGGACACGCGAGCCTGGGGCTGCACATCGTCTATCGCGCGCAAGACCGCACGCTCACCGACGCCGAGGTGGACGTGCGCCACGGCGAGGTCGTTTCCGCCTTGGAGAAGCAATTTGGGGGTACGCTGAGGGCGTAGCCGCACCCGTGTCCGACCGATGGTGACTCCCCTCGTTGGTACCCCGAGCGCAGCCGTCGGCACGGTGCTTTCGCGCCGGTGGCGGCTCGTGCGCAAGCTCGGCGAAGGCGGCATGGGAGAGGTGTTCGCCGCCGAATCGGTCGACGGGGGGACGAAGGCCGCGGTCAAGATTCTGCGCCGCGAATTCGTAGGCGATCCCGAAGTTCGGTTTCGCTTCCTCGAAGAGGCGCGGACCTGCATGCGCCTCCTGCACCCGAACATCGTGCGCGTGCTCGACTGCGCCCGCGCCGAGGACGATGCGCCGTACATCGTCATGGAGCTGCTCGACGGCGTGCCTCTCGGCGCGTACATGCAGAACGGCGCGCGCATCCCGCTCGCACAAGCCGCGCCCATCGTCCACGCGATCCTCGCCGGCCTCGGCGCGGCGCATGCTGCGGGCGTCGTGCACCGCGACCTCAAGCCCGACAACGTGCTTCTCACGCGCGATCCTCGCGGCGCTTTCGTGGTGAAGCTCGTCGACTTCGGGATCGCCAAGGTGATGGATGCGGCGGGCGGGATGGGCAATCGGACGCGCACGGGCGTCCTTCTCGGAACGCCCGCGTACATGAGTCCGGAGCAGGCGCGGAGCGCGCGTGACGTGGATCAGCGCGCCGACCTCTGGAGCGTGGGCGTCCTCTTCTACGAGATGCTGACGGGGCGCGTCGCATTCGCCGCACCGACGGAATACGCGCGCCTCGCGGCGCTCCTTTCGGCGGAGCCCGAGCCGATCGATCGCATCGATCCGTCGCTCTCGCCGCTCGCGGCTTTCCTCGATCGAGCGCTTCGCAAGAACCGCGACGAGCGGTTCGGGTCAGCCGCCGAGATGGGCCGCGCGCTTTCGCTGGCGCTACCCACGACGGGGACGCGATCGGATCCCCCGCCCGCGCGCCTTCCCAGCACTCCACCCGACCCCGGCTCCGCGACGACCGCGCCGGCCGGACGGGGGCGCCCACGCGAGGCGGGAGAAGAGCCTCCGCGGGAGGTCCCCACCGCGTCGGGCATCAACCGCCGTACGCCGGCCGAATCCGGTCTCTTGCCGTCCGGGGGAGACGTCTCGGGCGCGTCGTCACCGAGTGCGGCGAACGCGGCCGATGCCGCCGGCGCAAGGGCCAAAGGCGGCCCTCACGGCGGGACGCTCGCGAGCGCCCAGGTGGGCGCGGGCGCCGGCGCCGTCACGGTCGATCCCGCGCCCCAGGTGCTCTTCGTCGACCCGCGGCCGCTCGGGGGAACGCTGCCATCCGAGACGCGAAGCGACGATCGATTGAGCCGGCCGCCGCGCCGCGGGGTCGCCCCGGGCCTCGTCGTTCTCCTCGTGGTTCTGGCCTTAGCCGTGGGCGCCGTGCTCGGGTTGGCGGCGAGCCGCATCTAACGTCCTCGCCGCCCTCGACGATCGCGTACTCTGCGAATCAGCCATGAACAGCGCCGCCCCTGCTTCGCGTTACCTGGAGATCTTCCCGCAGTGGCTCCGGAGCCTCGGTGAGGACGCCCTCGCCGTCGGCGACGTCATCGCCCACGCCACGTCCTCGGACGAGTCGACGCGCGAGTCGGGGCGATGCCTCATCTCCGGCATCAACTACATATTCAAGTCGCTCGACCTGATTCCGGACGGGGTCGACGACCTCGGGTTTCTGGATGACGCGTTCGTCCTCCGCGTCGCGTGTGGATTTGCGGTCGCCGCCGACCCGGCCTTGAAGCAGGGTGTCGTGGAACGGCTGGCCGAAGACGCGCATGCCGTTCGCGACTTTCTGAGCGAAATCTATCCAGGCCTCGAGTCCTACGTGGCGGACCTTCGCAAGGGCGCGGCGCGGGGCCGATCGGTCGACGACATCGTCAACGATCCCGATGCGCAGCGTGCCTTCCTCGAAGACGTGCGTTCCTGGGCGGCGGCATACCGGCCGCCGTCCTTCACGCGCGATCCGAAGACGCTCGTGAAGTTGAAGGCGTTTCTGAGCGCGAAACTCGCCTAGAATTCGTTCGCGGCGCTCTAGACCGGAGACGCGTGCGCGTGCACACCCGACTCGGGCGCCGTCTTGAAACGACCCGAATCCGGTGCAGCGCAGCGAGTCTGCTCTTGAATCTGTTCCTGAATGGCCCGCGCCAGAACTCCGCCTTCCGCTTTACACGCTCCGACGACGCCTCTCTCCACGTCCGCGGCGCCCTTGGCGAGCAATCTGCGTCGATGTGAGATAGCCGAGCAAAGCGACTCTCGAATCAGCCCCCTGATTTCTTCGGCTAGGGTCATCAGATCGTAATAGGGCGGTGAGCTTGCGAAAGCTTCCGTCCCAACGCGATTACGTATTGCCATGACGATCGAACACGATGATCCCTGGTCGGTGCCGCTGGCAAAAACGGAGAGCCGACGTTATTTTGATGGGTTTCATCCCCAGCCGACATACGTCCGCGACCGTCACGATGGTCGCGATACGCTGGGATTCGTAAGTACGGCTACGGCCCCTTGCTCTCTGACTTCGGCGGCCCGTTGTAGCTATGGCCGTGCATCACGGCGACGAGCTCCTGGAGCAGATCGCGCGCCTCGGGCTTCGCCTTGAGGTGATTCAGCAAGAGCACCGAGACTTCGCTGAACGCCTTCTCGTAGGTAATGCCCTCGCGCGTGCGTCCCGCGACCTTTTCGCGCCCGCTCGAAAGATCTTCTTCGAGCGCCTCCGCATAGCGCGCTAGCTGAGCGCGCAGCTCTTCGATTTGCCTTCGCAGGTCCCGCGCTTGCGCTTCCTTCTGCACCGCACGCTGCTCGTGGCCCTTCAGCTGATCGCGCTTGGCCTCGACCAACGCCGCCGCTGCACCGGCGCGCTCGAACACGACGCGGAGCTGCGCGGGCGATCCCGCCGCGCTGTCCGCCGTCTGCTTGGCTTGCGCGGCGTTGCGCTCGGCCTGGAGCGCGCTCTCGCGCAGGCGCGTCACCTCCGCCTGTTCGGCGGAGAGCTCGCGCAGAGCCCGCGACTCCTCGTGTGCAAGCTCCTCTACCTTACGGCCGATTTCGGCGCGGAGCGCCCGGCCGCGCCGTTCCAGCGCTTCGAGCTTGCGCGTGTGACTCGCCACTTCGCCTTCGAGGCGGCTCGCGCGCGACGCAAGATCCCACGCTTG
>Ga0210391_10005525_pt1 | contig 10410 bp, 5 predicted proteins | sample IncBWC12OmetaG_FD_160573 | JGI IMG/M metagenome (GOLD analysis project Ga0210391, IMG submission 160573) | Forest soil microbial communities from Barre Woods Harvard Forest LTER site, Petersham, Massachusetts, United States - Inc-BW-C-12-O ...
TCCTCCGAGCGTTCCTCGCATCGAGGAAGTCAGCGTCGATGGCCATGTCCTGGCATATTCGCTTCTGATCTCGCTGGCGGTTGGCATTCTATTTGGAATGGCTCCAGCCATTGAGGCCGCGCGTGTCGATGTGAACGATGGCCTGAATGAGAGGGGAGCTGCGAGCAGCGGCGGGTTTGGCCCGCATCGCTCGGTGCTGGTGATTACCGAGACTGCGCTTGCGTCCATCCTGCTGATTGGTGCAGGGCTTGCAATGAAAAGCCTCTGGTCACTGCGGAGCGTCGAACTGGGGTTTGTTTCGACGAACGTGCTGACCTTCCGCATCGCTGCCCCCGCGCAGTTGACAGGGCAGCCCATTGCCGACTTTTATCATCAGGTTGCAGAACGAATTCAGGCTGTGCCAGGAGTGCAGGCGGCAGCGGTAGCGCGCGACTTGCCCATGAGCGGCACGGATCCTTCCATGCCCATTGCGGTTGAGGGAAAAAATCCAGTTGCCGCGCAGGATGAAGTGGTTACCCGCTACAGAGCGGTAGGCGGAGACTATTTCCGTACCTTGGAGATTCCGTTGCTGCGCGGCCGCGCCTTCGACGAACATGACGCCGCGAACACGCCGGCGGTCGCCATTGTGAGTGAGAGCCTCTCTCGCAAGTATTGGCCGGGCGACAACCCGATTGGCAAACGCTTGAAGCCCGATTTCAAGGGCAGCCCATGTTGCACAGTTGTGGGAGTTGTCGGGGATGTCCGGCACTGGGGCGCTGATGTTGACATTGAGCCTACCGCATACTACCCCTATACGCAGATTCCAGACACAATTCGGCCCCTACTGGAAGCGAACATGGCCGTTGCCATCCGCAGCACCCTTGCCCAAGGCGATCTTCTAAATGCGATCCGCGCCGCCGTAGCGGGTGTCAATAAGAATGTGGCAGTCTACGAGGTGAAGACTATGGATTCGATGGTCGTGGATTCCGGGTCTTTGCGCCGCTTTGACTTGTCGTTGTTGGGCGTCTTTTCAGCGCTCGCTCTTGTCCTGGCTGCAATCGGAGTTTATGCCGTCATGGCCTATTCCGTTGCACAGCGCACGAAGGAGATTGGCATCCGCATCGCACTAGGCGCGCATTCGCGGGATGTGTTCCGTCTGATCCTGAAGCAGGGCGCCAGGCTTGCTATTGCTGGAGTTGTGATTGGAGTGGCAACGGCGTTCTTTTTGCGGAATCTCGTGGCCAGTTTCGTATACGGATTGAGTGCCAATGATCCGGTCATCATATCTATCGTGACGTCAGTAGTTCTTCTCGTGATCCTCCTGGCCTGTTACCTGCCTGCCCGTCGCGCTACCAAAGTAGATCCGATGGTTGCTCTGCGCAATGAGTAGCACCAGTGGCCTCTAGTAGGTTACCTTTTCGTTGCTGTGGATTTACCTGGTTTGAGTTAGATTGAACCTGCCAAACTTTTGTAATGTGAATTGCAATGAAGTTCCTGCCTTCCTCCTGCTTAGGTTCACAAACTCTCATCGCTCGGGTGAGGGTATTAGGAATCTCGGTCATTCGATGGGTAGCAACTTCTTTAGATTCCTCCAGATGGATTTCTCTGCCCCGCGCCTTTGGCGATGACTATTCGCGTTCGCCGGCGTCTCTGAAGAATCCTCCTGTCTCGATCCGCCATCTGTCACGCCTCCCATATTGCCTGGTGACGCTTGGCGTGACGGTAATCGCGATGACGGTTACCACGATGACCGGGTGTGGCGGAGGGTCATCGGCAATGGCGAATCCTGTTCAGCCGCAGCCGGCTACTCCCTCCATCTCACCCGCAACCGGCACATACGTCGGCACGCAACAGGTCACCATCACCGACGCAACCTCTGGAGCCACCATCTACGAGACAACGGATGGAACAGTCCCCTCAACCTCTTCCGCAGCCTATACCGGGCCTATCTCGATTAATGCCTCTTCCACGGTGCAGGCGATAGCGGTTGTCCAGGGGGTATCCAGTGGGGTCGCTTCATCAGTATTGACCATTACTCCGGCCCATCCTCCTGCGAAATTGGCATTTCTACAGCAGCCTGAGAATGCGTTGACCGGAGCCGTGATCTCACCGGCAGTCCAGGTACAGGTAGAGGATGCCGATGGAAACCTCGTGACCAACGCGACGAATGTGGTCACGCTTGCACTGACAGCGGGTGCCGGTCTTGGCGGAACGCTCACCGCCACGGCGCAGAACGGTATTGCAAGTTTTAGCAATTTGACCGTCAGCACTGCGGGAACTTATACCCTTTCGGCAACCAGCACCGGCCTTACCTCAGCGACCAGCGCGGCTTTTACTGTAACCACCCCGGTGAAGCTGGCGTTTTTGGTGCAACCTTCGAACGCAGTAACCGGGGTCGTGATCTCGCCGGCCGTCCAGGTCGCGATACAGGATGCTGGCGGAAACACCGTGGCGGCAGCCGCCAACCCAGTCACACTTGCGCTTACTAGTGGCGCCGGACTGCAAGGAACCCTAACCGCTAAGCCGCAGAATGGTATTGTGACGTTTAGTAACCTCTCAGTGAGTACTCCGGGAAGTTACACCCTTTCGGCGACCAGCCCAGGCTTGAATGCAGCCACCAGCGCCGCCTTTACTGTCGCAACGCCGGTAAAGCTGGCGTTTTTGGTGCAGCCGTCGAATGCGTTGACCGGGGCGTCGATCTCACCGGCCGTGCAGGTCGCAATTCAAGATGCCACTGGAAACACCGTGGCCGCCGACACCAACCCGATCGCGATTGCGCTGGTAGGCAATACCCAGCTCGGCGGAACGCTGAGCGTCACCCCGCAGAATGGCGTCGCGACTTTTAGCAATCTTACGGTGAGTAGCGAAGGAAGCTACACGCTGTCGGCAACCAGTTCCGGCCTCACCGCGGCGACCAGCACAAGTTTCATTGTCACCAGCCCTCCCGCAACCTACTATCTCTCTCCAACGGGAAATGACTCCAACAGCGGCTTGTCCGCTAGTTCGCCGTGGTTGAGCCCAAACCATCCCGTGAACTGCGGCGACGTCATTATCGCCGCTTCCGGCACCTACTCAGCGTCGAATTTCAATACTGGCAGCTGGGGTACAGTGACCTGCATATTGGGCAATAACGTCGCTTGGCTGCAGTGTGCGGTCTTTGATAGCTGCAGGATTTCGGCCACCGGGTCAGATGGCATCTGGGTCGATGAAAGCTACTGGGGCGTGCAGGGATGGGAAATTACAACCAGCACATCGGTAAACGCCGCCTGCTTTCATGCTGGGCCAAAATTATCTGCTCCGGTCACCGTTCACCACATTATCTTTGCCGACGATGTGGCAAACGGTTGCATGGGTGGAGGATTCACGGCTTACAACAACTCGACCACTGCCAGCGTCGACTACATAGCATATGTGGGTAACATCGCTTACGACAGTGCCAGAGGAAACGGCGAGTGTTACAGCGGGTTCAACATTTATCAGCCGATTGCCTCCGATAACAATGCCGGCACTCACCTGTACATTGGTGGCAACTTCTCATACAGCAATTTGGATCCTGATCCGTGCAATGGCACACCGCCTACCGATGGAGAAGGCGTGATCCTCGACACCTTTGATTTCTCCCATAACGGAGGAACGCCCTATACCCAGCAAACGCTGGTAAAGAACAACATTCTGGTAAACAACGGTGGCAGAGGGATTGAGGTCTACAACAATTCCGCAGGTGCGTCCCATGCGACCATTATCATCACGCAAAATACAACCTGGGGAAACCTCACCGATCCAAATCAAAATGACATGGGTTGTGGCGAAGTTGCTCTTGAGACAGCAAGCGATACACAGGTGTATGGCAATTTGGTCTCTACTAAGAGTGCAACGGGTTGCGGTGTGAATCCTATCTATGCGTTATCCGTCCAGTCAGGCGATTTCACTGACACCGTGAACAGCAACTTTGCCTTCGGCGTAAACGGCAACAACACCTACCTGGCCAATAGCGGCACCTTTGCCTATGGTCCCAACAACATATTGGGGACGAATCCAGGCTTTACCAATGCCACTGTTCCGGGTGCGCCAAACTGCCAGAACACTTCCAATGTACCCAGCTGCATGGCGACTCTTGTCGGTAATTTTACGGCTACGGCTACGACAGCCCTGGGGTATGGCTATCTGGCTCCAAGCGCCACGTCCTCCCCGGATCCTCTCTTCCCACAATGGCTTTGCAGCGTGAAACTTCCGGCTGGTCTGGTGACCCTGGGATGCGCGAATCCATGACAGGCTCAAGTTTGGCTGAGACGGCAGTCACTCCTCAGCGGCGCTTAAGCGTCTCCAGTTCATCCAGCGTGCGAGGCCAGTCCGATTTCAATAATCGCGAAAGACTGCGATCGGCCAGCAGCTTGCCGCCCGTCTGGCAACGAACGCAATAATCCGTTTCATTATCCGCGTAGCGAATTCTCTGGATTGGCTCACCGCATCGTGGGCAAGGCAATCCATACCGTCCGTGCACCGCCATATCTTTACGAAACGCCGTCACCTTTTCCGGAAACCCCGCCTTGGCCTCTTCCCCCAACCGCTCAATCCACAACCGTAGCGTGCTCTGCGTCGCATCGTAGAGCCTTTCCCATTCCTCTGGCTTTAGCTTTTGGGTCAGCGCCACCGGAGATAACTGCGCTGCATGCAAAATCTCATCAGAATACGCATTCCCAACGCCGCTCAAAATCCGCGGATCCGTAAGCGCCCGCTTGAGCGTTCGATTCTCCACCGTGAGCGCCTCCCGAAACGTCTTCGGATCGCTCGAGAGCACGTCGATTCCCCCGGGATCTATGGAGCGTAAAGCCGCCTCACCCTCGAACACATGCAACGATGCGCGCCGCTTGCTCCCCGCTTCCGTCAATACAAGCGAGCCATGAGGAAAGTCGAATGCCGCCAGATTTTGCCGTCCCCCCAGCTTTGCTCCTGCCGGACGCCAATGCAGCCGACCGGCAATCATCAAGTGAAGCACCAGCCAGAGATCTCCTTCCAGGCCAATGGCAATGCGTTTCCCGATGCGCCGCAGTTCTCGCACCACGCGGCCCTCTACGCTGGCCACCGGCGGCCGGACCGTCCGCAGCAGAAACGCGCTTGTAATGCGGACGTGTTCCAGCGGCTGGCCAACAATCCGCGGCTCGAGCGCGCTGAGATAAGCGGTAATGTCCGGCAATTCCGGCATGTTTACCAGCTTGCCGCTTCAGTTGTTATTTCGCAACGTCGAATCACTGCCAAACCGTGTGGTACACTCCGCCCGATGCTGAAGGATTGATTTGACCCCCACCCCGCAAATTGTCGGAATCGGTGAGCTGCTGTGGGACCTCTTGCCCAGCGGTGCAAGACTGGGCGGAACCACCACTAACTTTTCCGTGTTCTGTGCCAGGCTGGGGAACCGCGCTGTCCTCGTTTCCAGCGTAGGTGACGATCAATACGGTAGAAACGCCGAAAGCATACTCGTTCAACCAAACCTCGATCTAGAACTGCAACTGGACTCAACCCACGCTACCGGGACGGTCGAGGTTACATTTTCCGCCGACAACCAGCCCAGCTACCTCTTTCCCATAGGAGTGGCCTGGGACTTCATCCGTCTCATGCCCGGTCTGCTCGAAATTGCTCCTGTCGTGGATGCGGTTTGTTTCGGCACCTTGGCGCAGCGCCACGAGGAATCGCGGTCCACCATCCAGGCTTTCCTCGAGGCCACCACTCCCCAGTGCGTCCGCGTTTTCGACATCAACATAAGGATGCCCTGGTGCACCCCGGAGGTGGTTCGCTGGTCGCTTGACCATGCCACCATCATCAAGGTCAGCGACGAAGAGCTGCCCTTGGCGTTCTCTTTCCTGGGATTCGAGCATCCGCCCACTCCGGAGGCTGCCGCTCGATCGCTCCTGCAAAGTTTTCCCCGCTGCAAACTCGTTGCTACCACCTTAGGGCCTGAAGGCAGCGTAGTCACCACCCGCGAAGCTTCCGTTCGCCATCCCGGCTTTCCCATCAAGCTAGTGGATACCGTGGGCGCCGGCGATGCTTTCACCGCCGGCCTGGTTCATGCCTACCTGCGTGGCGCATCATTGGCCCAAATGGCAGAGATTGGCAACCTTTGCGGCAGCTACGTGGCTGGTCAGCCTGGAGCCACGCCGCCCCTCTCCGCAGAGCTTATCCACCGCATCGCAGCTTTGCTGGCGAGCCTATGAACCGTCGAACCTTCCTCGTTTCCTCGCTCGCGTCTACCGCGCTTTGCCGCCCCCTGCACCTGTTGGCGGAAACCCAACAGCAAATCGCGCTGCGAGAGAAGCTCATGCACGATCCATTGCGGCCCCAGTTCCACCTGCTGCCTAAGGCCAACTGGATGAACGATCCCTGCGCCCCGCGTTTCTTTCGCGGCCAATACCATATGTTCTTCCAATACAACCCCGGCGGCCCTATCTGGGGAGATATGCATTGGGCGCACGCCACCAGTCCCGACCTGATTCACTGGAAACATGCAGCGCTCGCCCTTTCACCCACACCGGGATCGTACGACGCCTATGGGTGCTTCACCGGAAGTGTGCTTCCCGGCACAGACGTTCCCAGCATTCTCTACACCGGTGTCACCAAAGTTTCCCCACAGCAGGAAACCATACGCGGGGAAGGGGTCCGCGAGGTGCAATGCCTCGCTACCTCGACCGACCCCGAACTGCGCGTCTGGAACAAGCTGGAGCAGCCAGTATTAGAAAGCCCGCCGCCAGGATTGCACGTGACCGGCTTCCGCGACCCCTGCCCATGGAAGGATGGGGACAAGTGGTACATGATCGTCGGTTCGGGGTTTAACAAGGTCGGAGGCGCGGTGCTGCTGTATACCTCCGCCGACGGCCGCAACTGGACCTACCTGCATCCGATGGCGCAAGGCAAGTGGAACCAGGGAACTAAGGTCAACCCGGTAGATACAGGCGAAATGTGGGAATGTCCTGACTTCTTTCCTTTAGGTGACAAGCATGTGCTTCTCTATTCCACGGAGCGCAAAGTCTATTGGGAAGTCGGCACGTTCGACAAGCGCGATCTCCTATTCCACTCCGAAACCCGGGGCCTGCTCGATCACGGATCGTATTACGCGATGAAGAGTATGGTCGATGCCCGCGGGCGGCGCATCTTGTGGGGGTGGGTACAGGAGACGCGCACTCCCGCAGAGTGCGAGGTTGCTGGCTGGGCTGGTGCAATGGCTCTGCCGCGCATACTCTCGCTCGGCGCAGATAACCAACTCCGCATGGAAGTTCCGCCCGAGTTTGCCTCTCTTCACGGTGAGACCGGCGGGACGCAAATCAAGAACCGCTCTGGCGAAATAGTATGCCGCTTCAAAGTAGCAGACACGGCCTGCGGTTTAGATTTGCGCGCAGGTGCGGATTCGTTGTTTGCCATTCGCTACCAGCCCGGCAGCAAACCGATGCTCAACCTCGGCGAAACCACCGTGCCCCTCTCGCCCGGCCCCGACGGAGTCTCGCTGGTTCATCTATGGATGGATGGTTCGGTCATCGAGGCCTTTGTCGACAATAAAGAAGCAATGACGGCGCGCTGTTATAAGCCATCGCCGGACGCGATTGACGTTGTATGGACCGGAGCCAAAGAATCCCTCGTAGTCTCCGCCGTGAAGCCCATCTCCCCGGACCGTCTCACAAGTTGATAACATCATTCGTAATGTTTCGCAGCTCTCGAACTTTCTTTGCCCTGGCTTCTTTAGCCCTGCTTCATTACTCTGCCGCAGCTGCGGATTTCCACTGTGACCTCGCTCAACCCGAGCCCTTTCTTGACCAGGCGAACCGCTTCATCCTGGCGGGCCTGCAATACCAACCGGTCGAAGCCACCCAGTCCGGCTATCACGGCGACGCCAACGTTCTCGACAACGAGCTTGACGACTTCAGCCCCGAGACCATCGCCGCTCAGCGCAAGCTGATGCTTGCTGGAAAAATCTGCTTCGCTGCCGTAAAAGTAACTGCCCCTGAGGATGTCGCAGATCTGGCGCTGCTTCGCGACAACATCAAGTCCACCCTTTTTGGGCTTGATGTCCTCGAACCTTACCGATTTCGTCCGCAGGACTACGTAGAGATGATCGGCTCCGGCCTGTTCTTCCCTCTCACCTCGACCGCAGGAACTGAACAGGCACGGCTCAGCGCAGTGCTCTCGCGCATGGAAAAAATACCCCGCATTCTCGACCAGGCGCGCCACAACCTCAAAGAGGCCGACCCGGTATTTATCGACACGGCGCTCGAAGAAAACACCGGCAACCTTGTCGTCATTGACCAGATCGGCGGCATGATCCCTAAAGGTTCGCCGCTGCGCCCCCGCTACGATGCGGTATCGAAGGCCGCGCGCGCGGCTCTTGACAGCTACGCTGCCTGGCTTAAAGATGATTTGGCCCACCGGCCCCACACCGTCACCTGGCGCACCGGCCCCACAGCCTACGCAAAGATCTTCGCCTTCGCGCTTGGCCCCGGCACTCATGAAACGCCTGACTCCGTGCTCGCTTCTGCGGAGCGCGATCTATCCCGGGTACGTTCCGAGATGTACTCGCTCGCCCTGCCTCTCCATCGGCAATGGTTTCCTGACCACCAGAACCACTCTGATCTGAGCGGAGATGCGCTCCAGAACAAAATCATCTCCGAGGTCATCGGCCGCATCAATGAAGACCACGTCGAGCCAGGCCAACTGTTGGAAAAAGTAAGAGCAGAGGCCAGCGGCATCCGCGCTTTCATTGTGCAGAAGAACCTGCTGACCCTAAGCGATCGTGACAACATGCGCATTGTGCCCACTCCGGTCTTTCTGCGCGGCATTTACTCCGTTGCCGGCTTTCATCCTGCGCCCGCATTGGAACCAACCCAGGAAGCGGAATATTGGGTAACGCCGATTGATCCGAAAATGCCTAAGGAGCAGGCCGAGTCGAAACTGCGTGAGTACAACAACTGGATGCTGTTGTATCTGACCATGCATGAAGCCTTGCCCGGCCACTACACGCAGTTTGAGCATGCCAACAATCTGCGTCCGTCATCACTGCGTGTGCTGCGTGTGCTTCTTGGCAGCGGTGCGTATGAAGAAGGTTGGGGTGAATATGCGGTCAAGGAAATGGAAGATGCCGGATACGCCAACCATGATCCTCGTTTTGTTCTTATGATCCAGAAGATCCGTCTGCGTGTGATTGCGAATTCAATCCTTGACATCCGCATGCAGAGCCGCAACATGACTGACCAGGAAGCTCTCGATCTAATGCAGAACAAGGCATTCCAAACCGAAGCCGAAGCGCAGGGAAAGCTTCGCCGCGCGAAGTTGACTGCCGGTCAGCTCATTACCTATTACGTGGGCTATCACCAATGGATCGATCTTCGCAACAAGGTACAGCAACAGCAGGGAACTGCCTTCACGTTGAAGCATTTCAACGACACCGCACTAGACCAGGGCCCATTGCCGCTACCGCTGCTGCAACCTTTGCTACTCAACCACTAATCTCGCTTTTGGGCTCTATCCCCGCCACAATCGCCGGGTGCCCCACACCCCCGATTTCCTGTGTAGTTTCTTGGGTTCCCTGAACTTCCTGCGGCTCTCCTTAAAGAGAGCCGCACACGCGGTCCTGTCGAGAGCTGCGTACAGGAAATTCGGGGCATCTCGCTGGTTTTTCGCGAGATGTGGGATACCACAGGCCTTCCCGTCAAGCCCGCCGCGATCTCCACAGATCTACAGGGGTGCCCCACGTCCGCACCAGCGTTGCCCGGATTTCCTACTAAGCAGCACTAGCCGCGACAGCGCCTGCGGCTTTCTCTCAAAGAAAGCCGCAGGGTCTTTCTCGAAGCCACCAACCTCGACAGGAAATCCGGGATACGTGGGCCGAAAACGATGGGCGAAGCCCCACCACACCAACCTCTACCTGCAATCAAGCACGCATCCGCTTCATATATTTAGCGTCTACCGCGAGTTCTTCCATAATCGGCCCCTGAAACTCTTCCTGTTCGACAAACGCGTGGCGGATGTGTCCCCCTGCCGCTGCAGCAGCGAAGATTGGTGTGTAATCGATGGACCCGGTCCCAAGCGGCACAGAAGGTTCTTTCTTATCCTTGAAGTCCTTCACATGCAGCATCACGATGCGGGTAGGATACTGTTTCAAATAATGCACCGGGTCCTGCCCGCCGATAATCACCCAACCGCAATCCAACTCGAAGCTCACCTTTGCCGGATCCGTCAGCTTAAGCAGCTCATCGTAGGGCAGCACGCCATTGATTGGGGCAAACTCCGCGTGATGGTTGTGGTACGCAAACCGCATCCCCGCGGCCTCTACCTTCGTAGCCACCTGGTTGAACTGGTCAGCGCTCCAGCGCCAGTCATCCAGCGAAAGCGGACCCTTGGTCCCTGGCTGTTGATGCATGGGCGAGGAGCACACCACAAAACCCACCCCGA